>Ga0163217_1055926_pt1 | contig 17316 bp, 7 predicted proteins | sample SynspAceP_FD_185933 | JGI IMG/M metagenome (GOLD analysis project Ga0163217, IMG submission 185933) | Saline lake microbial communities from Ace Lake in Antarctica - Synechococcus sp. Ace-P (PacBio error correction) | ecosystem: Environmental > Aquatic > Non-marine Saline and Alkaline > Saline ...
ACTGAGTCACAAGTGGCGAGATAGGATTCTGATATTGGATATCGATTTCACAACAGGTCTTGCTATAGTAAGTAGTCTGCTGTCGTTATTTGCTGCTGCATTGAAAAAATTATTTGGGCTCAATTGGAGCTGTAGAGTTTTCCACATTTTGTTATGAGTTGTTCATTCTTCCAGTCTGTTGTCGCTCAGGATGGGTTCGTCTGCTTTGCATTTGCTTAGTGTATGAGGGAGATTCTGCGTGATAGATGTCACGGAAAGATTTGTAAGTTTTTGTATGGGCTTTAATTGTGACAAGTCCCGCTCCGATATAAACCTGGTCAACTTCGATTTTTCTCGTCCATTGTAGCCTAATTCGAGTTTCAGATGCTTGGGCGTCTTTGACGCGGACCTGTGTTCTATCATTGTTTTGCCATTAAATATTGCTTCTAAAGCCACTTTCTCAGGGTCAATTTAGCTGTTGGCCTTCGTTTCAAATCATAGGAAACCCAGTCCTTCAGGTCTTTCCTCTTTCTTTGCTCATTTTGTTTTTGCCAACGGCTCACACTCTCAAAATGAATGTGAGTGACTCTTTCAAGGTAGCGACCATGATTATTCTGGTTGTAATGGTTCAGCAAATCTGGATGGTAAAGTAGGCTTTCAACAGCGGTTAATTGTCCGCGGCACGAGCAATAGCTGGCTGATGTCCAGAACTTAGGTGGCATCCATGACGGATTGATCGCCTTGACTTCAGGGCTCTAAAGTTGTCCTTTGTGTTACTCTTCTGTTTTTTTTTCTGTTTTCCTTTTTTTATCTGGCCAATATTCAAAAGCGTAATAGCGGCAATAAAGTAAGTACAGGGCCGCAAAATTAGCGCATGTACTTGCTGCCAGTCCTAGTGCAATTAGCTTGAATGTTCTTTGAGCGTTTGAAGTCTTGTTCAGAAGGTGCAGCGCAAAAGAGCCTCACTGCGTTGTTTTGTATACTTTTTGAGGATTCTGTGTAAGGAACGTACCGCTTCGAGTAATAACACTAGAAACAATGCCATTAAAGGGGGGCTTCCCATTGGGCCCAGCCGATGCGAGTAAGGAGTTGTGGCGCTACTGGTACAGCACTAGCTTGGGGAATTGTCATTAAAGCGACTCCAAAAAAGTAGACTGAAGTTTTTTTTTCGAAGTTCTTTGTTTAGCTGTTTATAATATTCTTTGCTGTTTTGGGCTTCGCCGCCATGCCATAGAATGGCCTCTCTCTTCAAATGGTCCCGAGCTCGACGCACATGTAATAAAGCCTACTCTAGCCGACGTTTTTTTTCAGATAAACCAATTTCCCCAACAAAGGGCTGTTCTCCATTCGTTTTTTGGGTGGCTGAAAAGCTTTGGAAAACCCACGGCTAGTCTGGTCCCATATCGTGCAATAAGCCAATGTCCGTAACAAGGATAAAAGTGGCGGTTGTTTTAATATGGCAAAAACTTGGCTTTCACCTGTTTTCCATTTTTGGAATGTGGCAAAAAGCTTTCGCCACAGGCGCTTTGTTCAAACATCTTTTTTCCTCAAGAAAGGTCGTATCACTTAGATTGGCGCATTGCAGTGGTTGAAGACAATGAAACCAAAAGATCTACTAAATCTTGATTGCTGTTGATCAACTTTCTAAATGTCCTAAATGTGTATCTGTTTACCATTTGGGTATCTATGCATGTTTTTTTTTTGGTATTTCTGTTGGCAATCACTGATGCCGAAAGGGTTAAGGGGTTGTCGAATAAGCTCTAAATCAAGTATTGAATGCAGCTGATTTTTGTGCAGTTATACTGGGCGTGGCAGCTTTATAACCAAAACGACCGGACGATATTTTCGTTCCGTCTATTGGGTATCCCAAGCTTTCACATCGACCCGCTGAATGCCAATCACTATGCTTTGTCGCTAGGATGGCATTGGGCAATAATCATATCATGGATATTATTCTAATAAACCCATTCCGACTAATGCAGGAGAAACAAGAGAGTAAACATCTGTACTATCCTCAAAGTCTCCATAATTCAAGCTAGTCCCAATGGATATTTTGGTGTTCTTAATTCGACCTTGGTTTCATCAGTTTAGTGTTCTATATGTGTACTATAGTAAGATACGTAATCCCCTTCGGAAGAATGCCCTGGGGAGCTTTGGTCCTTGGAATTGTGGCCATAATGGTTTTATCACCAATATTAAAGGAATAAATGCAATCAGCAATAGGGAGGTGTTTTTATAATAGATTTGCCAGACGGATTAGAAAAAGTGGAAGCGGATTGCGCCACTTACAACCCGTTTTCAGGAGCATGACCTCTAGCCATTATTTATATGGCAGCTATTGCAGGATGCGAGTGTATAAGCGTCACCCAATACGCATCGCTGGCTGTGGTTTGCAGAAGGAGAAGGCACCCCAAAATTTTTGGAATACCGCTTCAACAATATAAAAATCGAGTTTGTACTTCCCAGCGCATTCAGTAAGAGGAGATGAGTAATCAACTAGCAATCGCTATGGGGCGTTCTGAAACAAAAAAAGCTGACGTAAGACGCCAGCTATCAAAAAAGTAATACTTTTCAATTTTTCTGTCATAAATAGACAAATACCATTAACTGACTAAATGACACATCCCTTCCCTAGGTAATCCGCATTTTACATGTTTTTTATAGGATAACAGTATTATTCAAAATACCGACTTTGGGTTATCTAAACTATAGACCCTTCTAGCGCGATGCCCTGAAGAATTTAGCTGATGGTATGATTTCTTCTGTAGTGCGTGTTTCATTCACTAATGATCGACAACGTTTGTACTAGCTGATTGCCCTTTAGTGTTCTTCATTGCAATGAGACGTCAAAGGTTTTCCCTTTTTTGCCGCATCCTACCATGGCTTGTGCTGCACTTTCTGTTTCAATCTAACTTTTGTTTCATCTCGGCCGTCTAGCTGCGTATTTTTCTGGGCAACAAGGTTGGATAAGATGCCGCCCTTTTAACCAGCTACCGGTCAACACGTTTTTTGTAACTCGCCTAAAATAGAACGTTTTAAAAATGCCCTTTCGCGTCATAGTGAGTTGTGACCACATGAGTGTTATCGAAGAAGCAATCTGCTCTTTCTTTCTGGGTCGTTGTACATTAGGCCCAAGCTTTGTACGTTCCTCCGCCTAATTCACCGTATGCAGGCTTCCCCATTCCGGTAAGAATAGTAGAAAGACCGCTTCTTCTGGTGTTTTTTTCCCAGTAGCGCAAACGCCGAGCGTCGCCCGTTATTTTTTTCGCCAGTTATTTGCCATTTCTTCTAAAGTCAGAAATGAGTAAGTTCTGGTTGCTGCAACTTAAATAGTCCACGACGACGATCACAATTGCCATTTGTGCAATTTTCTTAGATCGAAATCTGTTGGCTGGTCGTTCAACGGCTGCGCCTGGGTTTGTGCCGTTATAAAATCTTGGCCAAAGTAAAAACTCAATGGCATGGTAGCCGCTTGCGACATTGGCTTCAACCCACCGCCATCGGCTTTTCTTGAAGTGTATTGGAAGATAGCCTCAGGAGTGGATATGGAGGTGTCAACTTCACGCCGCCAATCATTAGGCTTTTGATGCAATAAACATTAGCAGAGTAAAGAGCGTTCAAATCTGATTCTTGAGGCCCATAGCTGTCTTTAAGCAACATAGTCCTATAAACCTTCATACTAATGGCCAGCATTAACTTTCCTTCCAATCGTCAACACTCACATTACCGAAGCGGTAAAAACTTCACTTTGTTGGTAATGGAACGCGAGCTGAAATCCATGGCGGTACGAGCAAGCCTTTTTAAATTAGCTTCAGTTGGTTCGGCTAAGAAGAGCAATTAATAGACGAGCGTAAATGCTTTTGCTGTCGTTAAAGAATCGCTATAGATAGCTCAAGCAATATTGGGCATAATGAACGACAACAGAATCCGCTGTTGGCAGTAGGGTTCATTTTTTTACAGCAGCTGGACGCAAGCTGTAAGCATCGCACCTGTAATGCAAGACTGCGATAAGGGTAAGTAACCGTTTCCATGTTTTGAAGCTCCAATAAGAATGTTGGTATTTAACATGATATTTAAGAAATGAAACGATTATCAATGAGTGTTTTTTGCACATTCCTTACAATTCTAGAGCGGAGAACTCAATCAGCCGCACTGGTTATTGAAAGTATTTTACCCGCGCAGTTTTAAAGGTTTATATTTGGCAAGCATTTCTCTCTCAATAAGTTTTCGACTTCCCATGAGACACTCATACTAATTGGCGACTTATTTTTAATAGCTTGGTATGAATCTGATAAGCCGCGAACAACATCAAATTGCAGCTTGGTCTGGTCCTAATTGGATCGAGTGTCCAATTAAGCGCTGAGTGTTTCAGTATTGTATAAGAGTGTAATCTGGTTTGTGTATTCCTGATCGCCGTTATCATGGAGAAAGAAGTTAACCAAATTTTTTTACGGTAATGGTTCCTGCGCTGCAGAAGTTGGGTTGTTTATGCGTTAATTTTCATTGTATAGTATAATTTGAGCAATCGGATATTAGGGTCGCTCCTGTGCAGTTTCTGCGATTTACTGTTCAGGTGGCGCGCCGAATTGTGGGCCTTGCCATGGCATTTAGCTTGCAAACGAGATTCGGTGGCTTACCCTAGTTTGAATATTTGGGATACTTCCGCTTCGGCTAAACCGATGGAAATGCACTCTCCTCAACGTGGTTCATTGATTAGGTGGCTTGATATCTTTCTCTCGCGTCAGTGGCGTAAGCAAAGCTATATGGCAATGCAGCTTATCATCCTAAAAGTGCGACTTTGCTGAATATTACGAACAGGACTCATTAGCGGATTAATCGAGTCAGTCATACGATCAGCTAGCAAATCAATTCTGTGAACATTGTTTAAATACCATGTAACTTTGCTATCTTACTCATTAACACACAATTATTCTAACGTGTATAGAGGGGCAGCTGAGAAAAATTGATAGCTAAGAGATAAAAAACAGTTTGCTCTTTTTCTGAAAAAAATATTTATTTATCGCTTTTCTCTCCAGATGCAGCCTGGCTAGGACTCGTTGTGTCATTTAAAGAAACTATTACACATAATTGCATCCAGTTTTGATATTCCATTCACTAACTGATTTGAAACAACTGAGATTGATAGTCTCCTTATATGATTAGCAACCCCGAGCGCATTATTCTTAAACGGTTTCTGTGGACAAACAGTTTTTATATGTCTTGTTTTTTTATTTGTTGTAAGGTGAAGTATACTAGATCGTTGCGGAGTGAGCAATAATAAAGGGCTACGCCCTCACGTTTTATCGGGCAGATCGGCATCTCGTGAGAAATCAGTAGATTGCAGTGGGAAGATTTTAATCTCGTATGAGTAAGTTTAAAGATCCTTGTTTCCAACAGAACCGGCATCGGTCCCTCAAGTAATGAGTGCTTACCAGTGCCGCCGTTTCTTTCCAACACACACGGTGTATGCCGTCGCCACGCGCCGCTGGTCCTGCAAATAAGGCAGTTGGCGGTGTTTTCGAGTGCTGTCACGAGTCGCCTAGCAGACAGAGCGGTACTCGCAGGTGAAAGCTGAGCGGGGGCTCGGTTGTTGGAGACATGGTTGCAATATGACAGCGAGTACGAAACACGAGTGCTATTATTGTCTGCGCAAGGGGTGGCGCTATGAGTATCATTTTCACCCGAGCATAGGATGGCTGTGCTACACGCTAGGCACTGTTTATACCCCGACTAACGTGGCCTGCAATTTATTGTATCTCGGCGGCTACGTCGTTTTTCGTCACAGAGAGTTTTCGTCTCGATCTGTCTAGTCTGAGAGCGTGTATTCCTAGCGCTACGCAACGCGCACTCTCGGACTATTGTGGACGAAGAAACACGAGGCCAGCAAGAGAGGACGAGTTGAGTCTAGCGCGCACCTCGGCTCGACTATCAGACGTTTTGAGCGATGTATCTACTTAACAGAAATTAGAATGGTCCCATACCTTAAGCCTGGAACAAGGCAACTCAAAGATCTCATAATACGATTTGTCCAAGATGGCACACAGTGGTAATTATAAAGATCTGCATCCATGTAGAAGCGCCAAGCGAGAGTGAGGTTATGTCTGCACGAAGTCGTATCGCTTGTTGTCGCGAAGCCGCTCGCGCCCTCACGGTCGTACCACACATGGTGACGTGTATATGTGTGTATGACATTGCTAAACAAGTAGGCCATAATATTTTTAGCAGACCACGTGCTAGTTTAGTGCCGATTACGCGTGGCAGTATCTCTGATGCGTTAAGACGCCATCGGCTGAAGCTCTCTGGAATCGCCTGTGATATCGCCGGCGACAGCCAATGGCGTTACATTTCAAGAGCCCTCATGTTTTCAACTTCATCAGCGGTTGTCAGTGGTCCTTAATTCTTCAGATTACCAATTTTTGGCAACCTGGCGAAGCGCTTAGTATCAATTATTTTCTCCGACCTTATCATTGGAGGAGCTAATAGATGTGCGTCAGAGTACCCCGAAGAAAAGCTTTGAAGGTTTCTTATCAGCCTTGCTTCCAAAGCGTTTTAGTTAGACACCATCAAAAAAAACAGAATTTCCTTGTTAACAGAGCCGCAGTGCGGCAACCTCAAACGAACAGATAGACCAACCTTGTTTCATTACTTACTCATTTTGATATCGCGCCTAATGGAACGGAAGGCTAAGCCGAACCGCTGAATGACGTAGGCGGCGTCCATACCAATGAAGTTGTCCTCTAAAACCTTTGAATCGCAAAAACAAAATGGCCTAATACATTAAATTGGTGAAGAGCGTTGGATGTGGACTGGCTGGTTAGGTTGGCTACAACTTCCAGTGGGCCTTGGGCGAGTGGGTATTGTGTGGGCAGTATGTTTGATGCTGTGTAGAAGGGCGAGGGATTTGTCCCTCCAATCCCCTGTTTTTTTCTGATTGGCGGTAAAAACTATTTTATCACTTATAGACGGCGACAAAATGTCTTCGTCTGCAAAAGCCTGCTTTTTATGGGCTTGTTTAAAAAGTTTCCATTGGCAGCCGCTGCAGTGGGAAAGAGGTGGCTCTAGTTTGAATCACCGAGCGCTAAAAACAGCAAGACGTATGTCTTTTGCATGTGTTTAAGGGGGGACAAGCTTGTGGCTGTAAAGTCCTCTTTTCAACCAGCATAGCCGCCTTTGCTTTGGAACATTGGGTTAGCTATGGCGCCTGCATCAATGATTTTTCTAAAATTTGGTTCCCATTTAGCCCCGCTTTTTGCCCTAATGACATGCCCTCGCTAAATGATATTAGCAAATGCCGCCCATCATCAATTCACTACCAGTTTTCATGTTAGCGCCTTGACCAACATCACCAAGGTAGGGCCGACATTTTCCCCATCACGTCAAAAGCGGGTTTTTTGTATCCTCATATAGCGATGTCGTCCCTTCCTGCGGCTAAGATGCAATCATGTCCGTCTCTGCAGGCTTTTTTGTACGCAGAAACCGGGGCTTCTAAAAAACGACCACACAGCTTGAGTGATTAAATTCGAAATTGCTTTTGACGTTGTTATTATCACAGTCGACATATCAACATAACCCGCGACCTGAGCCGATACCTGCCAATACGCCCATCTGGACCCTGACACAGTGCTGAGTGCAGCGTCGGGAATCTGAACATCGCGCAGGTTGATATCACAGTGTTTTGTCGTCTTTTTAGGGTTTGTTCCTAGATGAGCACCTTGGAGCACTAATTCATCACATTTTGCTGGATTGCGGTTCCAAACTGTGACATCAAATCCAGCCTTTTACTAGATTTCGAATGCCATCGGCTTTTTCCCATAATCCCTAAACCTAAAAACCAATAGTGCGTCATTACTTACTCTCTTGTTTAACGTATATGTTGCGCAAGTGGTACCTTCCGGGAGATAATGAAAACTATTTTTAATGCTTTGGCTTAAAGCACCGTGTGAGCTTATTATGTTTCTGGCGTGTCGTAATCTAGTCAGCAAGCTCAATATCAAATCCGCTAGCGTTTTGTGGTTTTTTCAGCTGAAAGAAAAACTTATTCGCACCTATTCTAGATTCATGCCAGACTGTTTACGCTGCTATATATTTTTCAGCTTTAAAAAACCAATAGAGGTCAGTTTAAAATATTTATCCAATTGTTCATAAGGAAGAAAATAATGACAACAGTTTCGACACTCAACAACAGCTCACTGTTAATGATGAGCCCAATTTTCACATTCATTCTCTCAAGGGGTTTTGGCGACAAGGCAAAACGATTACCCTTTTCTTTAAAAATATTACTCGAAAATCTACTTCGCAATGAAGATGGCGGAATTTTAAAGAGCAAGACATTGAGCGTTATTGGATTGGATCCACATGCCAACCGCAATAGAAGTCGCCTTAGCACCGGCACGCGTAGTCATGCAAGGATTTTACTGTGTGCCTGCCAATTGTTGATTTAGCCGCAATGCGCGACGCGTGGAAAAGCTGGGCGGCGATCCCGCAAAAATCAATCCATTTCCCGCGGTCGAACTTTGTTTATAGACCACTCAGTACAAGTTGATGGTTATGGCAATAACATGGTGCGTTTTGATCTAAATGCAAAATTGAATATGAAAGAAACAAGAGCGCTAGCGATTTTGCCGTTGGGGTCAAACTGCTTTGACAATCTAAAAGTAGTGGCCCAGCTACCGGTATTTTGTGCACCAAGTCAATTTAGAATATTTAGCCCGCGTTGGTGTTTATAAGACCGTCACGGCCAAAAGTTTGCCCGTACGCCAGATACACTGGTGGGCAGGACTCTCATACGACGATGATTATGGTTGGTGTACTAGGTTGGGGTGTTGGCGGCATTGAAGCTGAAGCGGTTATGCTTTGGTTCAACCTATTAGTTTACTTATCCCGTCAGGTTGTGGGCGGTGTTAAGTTAGTGGCCGCCTACAGAGGACTCACAGCCACAGACTTAGTCCTTACCGTCCCCGAAATGCTGGCGTAACCACGGCGTAGTCCGGTAAATTTTGTGGAATTTTTACGGTGAATGGCCTTGCTGACTAACCGCTTGCTGACAGAGCACCAATTGCAATATGGCACCGAGTTATGGTGCGACTTGTTGGTATTTTCCCCATTGATGATGAAACCATTAGCTTTACCTTCGTTTAACAAAACCGTGGATGAAGAGGCAACTTAAAACTCATTGAAAATTACGCTAAACACCAAGGTCTGTGGCGCAACAATGGTGAGAAAGCTGATTAGCACCGATTGCACTTGAGTTTTTAAAACTTGATGATGTTTGGTACCAAGTCTGGCAGGACTAAGCGTCCACAAGACAGAATAGCTCTTGATTAAAGCGGGTGACGTTATTCGCCTCATCTAAAAGACATTTCAAGTGAACGGTATGGCTCGTCACGATACAAAGTAGTGAAGGGCAAGCACGCATAAAGAAAATGAAGCCCAGTAACTAGCCCGCTAATTGAGTCCGTTTGATGAAGCGCAAATTAAGGCGGCTTGCCATCGTTAAATTCTAAAGGCAAGAATTTTGAGTTTAAAACGACGGGGCCCTGTGTTATTTGCGGCTATTACTAGCTGTACAAACAATCAAACCCAAGCGTTATTTTGCGGCAGGTTTGGTTTGCTAAAAAAAGGCCAAAACAACTGGGTAATTGGATGTAAAAACTTTGGGTTAAAACCTCATTGGCACGCGGGGTTTAAAGTGGTACCGATTATTTAACAAGCAGGGTTGATGGAGACTTAGAAAAGTCTTGGGCCTTTAATTTTAGTGGTTTATGTTGTACCACCTGTATTGGTAACTCGGGCCCATTAGCGGTGAAATAATCCCCGATGCCTCCAAACACAAACTCATCGTTAGCCTCTATTTTTATCAGGCAATCAAATTTGAAGGTGCGGTATTCACCAGACGTTTAAAATGAATCTTTTTAGCTCGCCTCCCGCTTGTGTTGCCTATTGCCATTTGCCGGTCCGTAAGCCGATATAGATGTATACAAGGAGCCCTCTAGCGCAGGAACGCGGAACGCAAAGATGTTTACTTAAAGACATTTGGCCCGTGTCAAAGAAGTCAGCGATCTGGTTAAAGAAACCGTTTACCATAAAGAAATGTTCGCCAAAAAGCTACGCCAACCGATACGAAGGCGACAGCCACTGGCAGCAAATTTCAAATCCGGATGGCAAACTTTAACGACTGGAACGATGCGTCAAACTTATATTTAAAAAGCCCCCTTTTTTGATGACATGAGTATCGATCCTCCCGGGCATTCCAAGCTTAAGGAGCACGCTGTTTTAGCCAAATGGGTGACTCAGTCACCACGAACCATATTTCTCCGGCTGGTGCGATTAAGGCCGATTCCCCCTGCCGGTTTTATTACTTGCAAGAAAATGGGCGTAGAAAAAGCGCCAGTTTAATTCTTATGGCTCTCGCCGAGGCAATCATGAAGTGATGATGCGCGAAACCTTTGCCAACGTAAAGACCTTAAAAACTTTCTTGCACCAGGGCAACACGAAGGCGGCCGTTACTCCACTCAACCCGAATAACTTAGCCAGTATTTACGATGCAGCGATGGCGTATGCAGAAATAATACGCCGCTTATTATTTTAGCAGGTAAAGAGTACGGAACAGGCTGCATCGCTGCGATTGGGCTGCTAAAGGCTCACTGTTACTAGGTGTAAAAGTCGTCCGTAGCAGCAAGTTATGAGCGAATTCACCGTTCTAATTTTAATTTGGTATGGGTGTCCCTTACCGCCCTGCAATTTAAAGATGGCGAAAACTAATGAATCACTTGGTTTAACAGGGCAAGAGCAATTTGATGTAGATGGCTTTGCACGTAAAACCGCATGACGTAAAACCCTATCGCGACGAATAGCGAAGGTTAAAAAAGTCAGCCTTTTAAGTGCCGACGTAGCGTATGCGATACGCCTAAAGATGGGATTAACCTACAAGCATGGCGGCATTTTACAGTACGTGCTACGTAATCATGCTGACTAACGAATACATTTGGCGTAATTTAAAGTCTATGGGATTACTTACTTGCTTACAGGGCTGATTAACAGCAGTAAAAGTAACAAAAAAAAAACCGGATGTTTATTTAAACACTCCGGTTTTTTTAGTGTAATTGGCTATCCGCGTTTTTGAATAAAGGTAATTAATTTTTGTTTAATGCAGTACTTGTGTTCTGGTCTACGCTATATTGTCCAGCGTTCGTTAGAGCAGCTGCTGTTTTGAAAAAACTTGCTGCAAACTCGACGATTTTGTTTTCTGCCAGTGGTCTGTAATCATTGCTGGCGATAGGGCGAGTTCAACCAAACCAATACCTTTTACTCTATCTGGTTTGATTCTAAAGCTATCCAAGCAAGTACATCGGCGTTGCTGAAGCGCGTTTTTGGAGATAGTGAACGGTTTCAGTTCGCTTGAGCCTTTACTATCCGTTATGGCCTTCCATGCCAACGGGTGCTTGCCCCTGGATGATCTTGTAAGAATTTCGCGAGGTCTTTTAGCTGCTGAATAGAATTCGAGGTTTTATATCGGCTTAAACCAGGGTCAACAATTACGTTTTAATTTCAACAGAGAGTAACTTTGTTATTTGGTTTGGGCAGCCATAGTTGTCATAGCTGGCTTCTGGTGTATCTGGACAGAGATCTCGGAGCCAAATAACATCCATCTGCCCTATCCGCATCAGCAAGACGAGTCTGTACATTGAGGCGTATAGGCTTCTGCGACAGCAAAATCACTTTAAGTAAATATCCCCCTATGAGGCTGATGGTTTTAATGAATGTCTTTCATGAAGTGATGAATACTCTTTGGTGTTTCTAAGCGATTTGTTTAGTTTTAAAAAGAATAAGGCAATATTTACTATTGCCTTTTTGTAGCTTTTTGTTTACGAAGATGGTTTTATGTAATTTACTGTAACTACCAGCCTTCCTACGTTTTCCCATTGAAGCCCATGGTTCGATTAATTTCCCAGTGATCCATTTTTTTGGAGAAGTTCGATGGAAATATTGTTGGGTCTTTAATGAACGCCATGGTGTCCTCACGAGGTGGAACGTAATATAAGTGACGCCAATTAGATTGAATTTTTCGCAAACTTGAATAAATGTCATCACTCAAGGCTAGGTGGCCAAAATTGACACCACTTATGTAACTGCGGTTGCTCCAGTTATGGGTGGAGTTTCTACCTCTGGGGCGCGCCTTTTTCCGTTTGCCATAATAGATCAATGAAATTGACCTTTTTTCACTGTCCAATAGCGTCTTGTTTGAAATTAACCCCAAGCCTTACAGTAATAAAAACTGACTGACTTTCTTCAGGTTTATCCGTTCTTATCATGGCGTGCAGATATCGAAATGGACATGAAAATAACTCCTTAATTTAGTTAAAACTACGGAGTATTATTGCAGTATCGGCGGAGTAATTCCAAGGATATGCGTAAGAGACTTTTATTATCTACTTATTCTTTCCCATACCATCTCAATGGTTCTCCAAAAGTCCATCATAGATGACGACTTTTTCTTAGTCTCTTTTTTAGCAGGAGGTGTGGGTGGCGTTTTTGCTGTTTTTTCTTTGTTTGAATAGCGGCTACAACGTGGTTTTGGTGTGCGGTCTTGTTTTGGGTCGTTAAAGCCTATGTGGGCTCGTGTATACCTTTCCTCAACTAAACCGGACTCCACCATATTGGGACCTTGTTGGATAGTGCCATTTTCGACTTGATAAATTGACTACCTGAGACTCTAGCTCTTTTCTTGTGTTTTTTTTGTGGTCTTGGGGTTTTATCATAGGGTTTTTTAAGGTGTGGAACTATATCCTACTGTAATCGAATGGTTTAAAAATTGATCGCAAATTTTCCATATTAAGTAAGAGGTAGCTGGTGGTCTATTATCCAACTTAAATTGTGCATGAGATTCAACCACAACATGAAGGTGAGCGTATAAGCCATCTTAATCGCACGCCCGAAATGAAAAAATCCCTGTTGATGGGCAAGCGGAAAGCGGCTTTTCCTGCTCAGGTAAGATTTAAATTAATCGCTCAGGATGAAATACAGGGCGTTATGTTATCCGCAAAGGAAGTGATGGAAAGGCGCGCAACTACGACTTGCTTTCCAAAGCATTTAAAGGACGAATACCTTTTGTGCGATTTTTCAGGGTTTTACTAAGATTGTGCCGCAGAAGTATCTGACATACTTAGCGGCTATTGGGAAGCTGAGGGTGGTTTTGTTGTGGTTTAATCATTATGAGCTGCAACGACACGCATTTCTTTATACATAGTGGATGGTGAAGCGTAAAAAAGGCATTGGACTGAGTGTTGATCTTAGTTTGTCTCCAAATAAAGAAACAAATTGAAACAGAAAAGCTGCCATGTCATTTTAACGTAAATCAATTTGACGGCTTGGGCAAGCCGTGACGAAGGGCGTGTATATCTCGTTTCGTTTTGCCGTGCTTCTAAGGGTCCGAAAGTGAATATTTTAACAGCCTCAGTTTAATTGGTTGTGATGAGCCTAAAATTGCGGCAAAAGAAACGCGTAACTGGTGGATTTGGACCTCTGCGTTTGTCAATCAGAAGGGTTTGCCATCCAGCAAGCCAAATGAATTTTAAGAAAGTTGTTTCTGAGCATTGAAGGCGAAAGCTCAAGATCGTGAACCTTTGGCTATCAAGGACATTGCTTCTTCAGGTTGAATCTCGGTTTTCTATAGAGCAGGCGAATAAGTTTTTGGAAATCCGCAGACTCGATAGCTTTAAGAATGGAAAAAGAAATTTTTGTCGAAAAAGCCGCACTGAAAAAACTCACACGTTATCCTGGAAGTTCACCGTGCTCTGACGTTAAGTTTTGATAGTGAGCTTTGGGAAGTCGGTGGATTTGATGCAGACTCTGGAACGTTGTTATTAAAGAGTTTGCCAAAAAGAGTCCCTGCTCAAGCAATTGCAGTCTATGTCTAACTAGATTTTCTATTGAATACGCCGCACTACTCAGTGAGCATCGGAAGGCTTTGTTTAAAAGACCTATATAAGTCCAGTTTCTTCCAATGGTATTAACGGCATCTGTCGCGCCAGCGGCCGCTTGTATTTTTGCATCGATGTTTCACTAAACGCCCAGTACTCGCATACCTGCCGCCTACCTGCCATAATGCCACGCGTAAGAATCTTCAATCCTAACAATCCTTTTGGGTCCGATATTCAGTGCTTTTGCGGCTTTTAGGTAGAGAATCTGGAGCCGGTTTTGCCGTTTTTTCAACGTCGTCAACGTGGCAAAAGCGTGTGGTAAATCGTTCAGATAATTGGATTTTATCCATTTGAAGTTCATTTCTTTTACGGCGAGCGTTGGTAGCCATCGCGATGGGGGTGGTGAATTTTTTATCGAGCAAATTAACGTACGCCGTGAATGGGCTCTAAAGCTTTGCTTCAATAATGGTGTGGAACTGCTTTCGGTAATCGTCGTTCAAAATTCAGGTAGGGCTCTACCTACCCCAATTTTTCGGCGGTTGGCGGAGTTTTCTTGATTGGTGAATCCGGTAAATTTCGCAATGCAATGTTTCGTCATCAAAGTTCACAGGCCATAATTGGCTCAGCATGGACTTTAGAATCGTCATTTGAATATATTTTCCGTGTCGACATAACGGCCATCACAATCAAATATTATTGCTTTGTATAGAGTAAGTCATAGAAAAGATGTTTCGTTATGATGGAATGATTGATGATAACGAATTTGGTGGGTGTTTAAGGAAGGGCGGGGTTTTATTATTTTCTCCCCTAAAAAAATGCCTATTTACGATATACTAGCACCCAACTAATGATGGGGTTTTTGCTCTATAGTTTTGTTTGCTTGCTTGGCCAAGATGCTGGTGGACGAGCGTGATTTTTTTTGAATTGCTTTATCGTGGTTTTGAAAAAATGCGACAACTGGTTTTACACGGCGAGCGCGCAATTGGCGGCGAGCGTGGTCTTCAACTGTGGGTGTCGACGTAACCCCATTTTGCTAAAAGTGCTTTCATATTGTTGTTGAGAGTCCCCATGGTAATTCTTCCTGCTATTTATTTAATAATTGTTTGTTTTATTACAACAATACTTATACTAGATAAGCTTGACCGATTGAACAAACGATCCTTTCTCCTTGTTAGATTAGTTTTTTTTAATCATTTGATTTCTTAAGGAAACCGCCTTGTAATCAAACGCGTTAGAATGTTTTTCCAAAAATTGGATTTTAAGCGAAAACGACCGCAAAAGTAGAGCCTAGTAAGATTTGCCAAGAAATACGTCTTTTGAGGAGCAACGAGCCGCCCCAAATTTGGCGAGCCATTATATTAGTGATGAGCAAGTGCATCCGGATTGCACTTTACCGATAAAGATTGGTTGAAAAAAACTACTGAAAAGCGCCAATTACTAAGCTTCAATGGGAAAAATCATGGGACAGTGATCAGACGTCGCTTCAGAGGGTTTCTTGCCAGCATTTGATGCTTGGGGTGATGACACCACCGGTGTTTTTTTGGCTGTCACAACACGAGTTTGATTTTTGAAACTTAAGTGGGGAGTTTTCAAACGTACGTGGAAGACCTTTTTGTTTCTTAGATAACGGGCCTGTTTTTAGTCGGTTAAAAAGAATGAAGCAAGCAGTCGCAGTTTTCCATTCTAACGGTTTGGGTTAAATTTGTTATTTAGAGGAAACCTAAAAGTGGGTTAAGAGAAGCCGGTTGTTATTTGCAACTCTGTTTTGTCTTTTTGGTGATTTACTTTCATATAGGAAGGCCTGAGACTCCCGTTTTCGACTTGCCCGAGCAATGCGCATTGAATGACTGGTTAGTATTAAGCAGCAACTGACTGTGGTCATTTGGGCCTAGTGTGTCGAGTAACATGGCGGGTGACTTCCGGCGTGGCAAATGTATTTGATGCTTGAATGGCGCAACAAGAAAAAGAGCGCTTCGCCTCGCTGCTTATTTCAAGATGAGGGATGTCTTTAGCCACTCGCTTTGATGAAACTCTTGCTTGCTTGTTTTCCATGTCCCGTCAAAATAATAAAAGTATGTTTTTACATCGGTTTTTTGTTTGTCCTGTGAAGGCTTCGCTGTTGTCCTTTTTTGTATTTGTGCCGTTTGCCGTATTTGGAAATAGCAGTTGAGTGTCCCCCTTGTCGATTTTTTAAGTTGGTTCAATAGTGTTGCTGATGGCTCCCGTTCTGCTCCATAGGTATGCTTTGTGTGTCGTGGGAAACAGATCAGCAATGAGCCTTCAACTTTGGTTTGGCTTATGTATTTCATCTCGGATGAAAAAAGTAAGATAAATTCGATAGGGGATGAATTTGGTTTAACTCTAAGAATGACAAAAACAGGAAAAATTCGGCCGCATTAGGCAATGTGGAACAGCCGAATGGCCGTTAGACCCTCTGGCTTTGAACGTCCTCATGGATTGCGTTTTAACATTCCTTCAGCGTAATATGTCGACGCAGTGTTTGGTTGGCACTATTTCATGACTTGAATACTCTATTTTTCACGGCGACATTATCCGACTTTTTTTGTCTGTAATGTCTAAGAGGGTTTTGTTTCTATATTGAAGTGAATATGCCTCACGTAGTGTTTCTTTAGCATTGGATAAAACGGGATTATATGATTCAAGTCTAGATCCATTGCTGGGTTCTTTTTGTAGAAAACCTTACAGAAATTATGCAAATACAAAAGGAATGATTTTAAAACGAGCTTCTTGCTTCTGTTCGTTGCCCTCAAGTCACGATATGGTTTGAGATATTATTTTTCGATATGAGCTGTTTATGAGTCGTTATATCTCTCCGGTTTAATACATTCTTCTGATGTTGGTAGGGTGTGTCGCATTTATATCCATTGCTGGGGTGGCGAATTGGGGTTTTTTGAGCCATTACAGGTTTTCTCCATGTTAACCCAAGCAAAGCCGTGTTTTTGCCTCTTTATCCTATCTTTCTTGCTGTGTTGGTCATTGGGCTTTGTCGGAAAGAAAAGAATATTGCGAGTCAGCGTTTTTTTCTTTCTCGTATTAATTGTGTCCTTTGGTTTATAGCACAATGTGGATTGGGTTTATTTGCAAAGATCTGGGTTGGCCCTCAGATTAATGATTTACGACCGATACGATTCTCCTCCTGCTTATTTGAATGTTAATTTCATTCGAAAGTACACGAAAATAACCTCAGTTATAATCCTGAATGGGCGGCATTCCAGCATAAGTAATTATCCAGAAGTTCTCCCTGTTATACGAGTAGTAAAAGATTTTGTTTATTCGGTCGTCACTGATTTATCGAAAGTCGTGGCGGAAGTGGTTGCAAGTACTCGCAGCCGGCTAATGTCGAGGCGACGGCTCCGTACACCCTATTTTCGGTTTTTTCGCGATGACGGTTGTTATT
>Ga0163217_1106046_pt1 | contig 17311 bp, 9 predicted proteins | sample SynspAceP_FD_185933 | JGI IMG/M metagenome (GOLD analysis project Ga0163217, IMG submission 185933) | Saline lake microbial communities from Ace Lake in Antarctica - Synechococcus sp. Ace-P (PacBio error correction) | ecosystem: Environmental > Aquatic > Non-marine Saline and Alkaline > Saline ...
CCACTTGGCTGGGAAAACCGGCTTGGCCCATCACTGACCACAATCCAAACACCTGCTTCTTGTTGATGCGTAAATATGCCTGAATATTCGCCTTGGGGGAATAAGACTCGAAGTTATCTTAATAAGCGTTTGGTCAGGCAATTCACCGCCTAAAGTAATATACCGCAATGGGCAAAGTTTGTAAGCTGCTTTGTCATCATAGTTGTCCGCCATAAACTTGGCGTCGGCAGATTTCGCCGCTGACATGAGCTGTTGCAAGAATATTACTGGGCCATGGGGGTTCACTGCCAGTGGCACACTAGCTCGGCACACTTAACAGGGGCTTGTTAACAAAACCTGCAAACCCGCCAAAACGAAAAGGTTGATAGAGTAAGCCCCAGCCCAAATTTTTGTAAGTTCTCACTCTGCTTGATAACTAGTGACGCAAAGACGAAAAAGAATGAGGCAACCAGTTTTTTGGTGCGCCGGTTGTGCCCGATGTTGCCAAATACCAAGATGTTGGTAAAAGCGGCAAATCGCCACAATCTAGTGGCTTGTCTGGTGAGGCTTGCAAAACTAACATAATTTTCATTCGGCCATGTTATGAGATTTTGAAACTTGGGGCACTGAGACAATGGAGGCGGGCAGATAATAAATTGGCAGTACACCAACTGGATCAGGCGATGGTCGGTGCACCAAGCTTATTAAATTAGTCTGGCAGCAAGGCAATGTTTTGTTTGCTTTAAGTTTGAGGAATTTTGCTGCTAATTTCTTTTGCTTTTGGAATAAAGTCAAACAACAGAATTGTCTTACCAGCATGGTATGCGCCCTTTCCACTGGTGTTGTTTCTATTGTTTAAGCAAGTTAGGCATGGTGGTTTAATTTGAATATCAAAGCACTAATTTTTGGTAGTTCGCCAAAAATTCAGCAAAGGTGCTAGGGTAAGTACATGGCTAAATTCGGTAAAAGGAAATCAAGGCTATTCCCTCTTCAATAGTTGCGCAACCAGCATCGCGGTAAGCCAAGACGACGTCTAAGCCACATTCGAGCAGAAAAGTGTTTGCCTCAATGGGCTCTATCACTGACAATCGCTTTACTCGGCACGCTGTTGCAATGCTTGTCTGATTTGGTTGTTTAATAGTCCCTTCTTCCTCTTCTACAATTGAAACGTGGCCGCACCAAAGGCAATATATCTTGTAACTTAGCCGGTTATTATTGTCCGCTTTGCGACACTGCTTTTTAAAGTGGGTAAAAAAACATTTTTAAAATTGCCCCGCCACAAAAATTTATCATAGCAAAATCTTGGCTCGTTTTACGCTCCCACCGCTTGCCTGCGACTAAGCTGTTTTTCAATATTCAAATATTTGTGTAATTTTTATTCGCTGCCAACTAACTTCACAGGATTAGAATTGTGCATCCAATGAAACTAAAACAGCGGAATTTGCACAAACAATCCAAAGCGGCTAATTCCCAAAAATAATGCCATTGGCCAAGAGATAGTATATAGATCCCATCTGGACGTGCGTGTCTAGTTTTGCAAAATTTTAAATACACCAATGGCTCGCCTCGTTTTGCCACAATATAAAACATTTTACGACAAGGACTCGCTTTGGCAGCGATGCAAATCCACTAAGATGCTCTTGCCAGCTGATTGTTCTCCAACATTATGCATATTTGTCTGTACTCTGACCTGTTTTTCGCCACTGCCACACCTGCTTTAGTTGGGCATCGACCAAAAAGGCTTAAAACAATGTGTGGGCAGTCCTATTTTTGTCCAATTCTGAGTTATCTTATTATCGCTGACTAGGCTTCTTGAGCCATGAGTTCGACGATATGTTTAGCCCATCGTGAGGTAGTAAGCGTCAATGCTTGCTGATGATATGTTGCAATTTTTTTGTGGCTGTTGCAAAGATTAATGCATTGTTTCTGCCAGTGCTGTGATAGATGTTTGTTAATATTAATAACCTCACACAGCCTTGTTGTGCTGGCTTTGTTGGCTGGCAAATAATGATTTTTGGCCGTGACACAGTAATTCGCTGGGTAGCGCAGGCTAACAACTCAAACTGAGCTCCACCGCCGCCGATATCTGCTCAAGCAGGTTTTTGCTTAAGACTCTGCCATCCTGTTGGCATCATGCAAAGTGGCTGAAAATGGCTAGAGTACTCGCGTTGTGGAGCCATCTTTTTCTAAGTTAGCTAGATGCCGTATGGCCCGCCTCCCGGTGATCACCACAATGGGCATAGAAAGCGCAGATTTTTTCCACATAGGTTTTAAACAACGACAGTCGTCAAGTTAAGTGGTCATTCTGCCGCCAAACAATCAGGGTCATACTAATTTCGTCCTGACCACTTTTAAATAGATATTGAGATATAGGGTATTAATTCGATAGTATTCACCTACTTGCAATAAAACAGGCAATTGGTGCGGTTTTTCTGTTGATAATTAATGAAGCTCCGCATTAGGCGCGCCATTGAGTGCACTAAATCAGCGTAAAGTGCACCCACTGGTCCGTTGATATCATCAAAAACGGCGAGCTAAATACAGCGAACGCAGGGCAAAGCATAAAGTCCTGGCTGAAATTCGTAAACCATCACCGCACTAACCAATCTACGCTAAGTCCTCGGCACTGTTTTGTTAACCATTGTGCTTCTGATGCTCACTAAATGAGTTAGGCAAAGTTACTACTTCCAATATACAACCTAGATTGGGCACAATGGTAGTGAACGTTCAGAGATGGCAAAAATGAACTTCATGGCGCGTGGCAACCAAACTCTGCGCCAGTGCAGCAGCGCATACTATGGCCCAAACCATAGCAATGAATTGCCTTCAACCTAAATAATACTTTCACCTAAATATTGACTCAAAAAAAGACCAATCAAGATGCCGTAACCTTTAAACTTAAGTGACATTTTAGCAGTTTTGCCCCAGCACCTTGTCCCAATGTTTTAGGAAGCAGGCCAAAAGCAGGTGAACGATACCAGGTTTTTAACGGCTTCAGGGTCTCGCCTTTTTATATCTTCACAACAAAATCGGAGCGCGATATTGCCTTCGCTTTTTTTCAGAACTGGGTGCCACCATAACAAACCTTGTCCCCACGCCTGCCTGGGCGGCGTTAGATTATCATAGGATGATAGCTCCTTAGGCTCGACGGGAAAAAGCGGCGTCCACCCCCGGCCCTGCGCTTCTGTCTAAGACCAAAGTGTTTTTCGATCACCGTTGCCCCCTTAATGCTACAAGCAAGCGACGGACACAGCCAATAACCTGCGGTTATGATCCGGATAAACCCACCTGACAACGCAAGCTTGGGCCCAAATGAGGAAGTTATAATTGGGTTATTGCTGGCTTGGCGGGATTAGGTGCTAGTGCACTTTTAAAATAAATAAGATCCCACAACCGGCTTTTCTGGCTGTCCGTTACCTGCTTCTTCTATCTCACTGACTCCCATACACGGTGGGCATGATTAAAGGGTTTACTTTGGATGCCAGCTTTGGCTATCAGGGTAAATCCGTTAATTCAAAAGAGGCAATTTTAAAACAAGCACATCTAAGGCGTCTAAAAAAAATCAACGGCAAGCTTCATCAGGGTGAGCCTAAAGGCCAACATTCTCCAAGGCTTTAGCCTATATAAACATTCAAGGGCGTGCCATTCAAGGGAATTGCGCCTTTTTGATATAAGCCATGGGGAGTTTTTTCGCCGTACCATAAACTGTCTGCTCTCGAATAAGGAAAATCTTCGCTATCCACATCAACAGTGTCATGCTATCAGCCGAAAGGTTTTGCAACTTTATGGAATGGGGCGCCCGGCTTTAGCCGCAGCTCCAACCATCTCTAGGCTCAAATCTAATTGCTGATTGTGATTTACCACTTAATTCGGCAATAGATAAAAGGAGGAGGCTGGGGCAATAGTCAGTTGGCCAAGTGAATATCAGTTCATGTTTGCTTTGTTCCGCTTATTATCACACTCACTTGCTGCTATGTTCGGCCAGTTTGCTCAGAATCATCACATAAACACTCATAGCCTGTAACGTTCATATTGCGTAAGAGGTTGGCCCAGAATGAAGTGGACAAGATGCAGTGGTGGTCAGTGGCAAAGTCAGGCCGATTACAATATTTTTTGCATCACTAAGCAACCCGCTGATCAATAAGACAGGACAAGCCATCTGCATCAGCAACCACTTAAAGAGCTGGTTACAAACCATCAGCTGCACTTTTTCTGCAATTGCCGTAACAATTGACCGATGTCAATTGCTTATTTCCGTATCAAATCAAACCTTAAACCCTTTCTGGCTCTAGCGCCAGGATATATATAGCGGACTAAAAAAGCCATCGGCAGATTGGGACAAACACAAGGCAATACCGCGCTTGTTACTGCTTTTATTAAACAGCCTTCTTGTGGCTTAAAGCGATTTGACCTATCCTTTTCTAGGTGATCGATATAGTTTTAAATAAAACTCAGGGGTAACCAACCATCGGGTAAATATGTCACCGAGTTGACCATTTGAGAACCACCCGCGACTCATGGTTAAAGAAACTGCTTAACTATTAGTGGGCTGGCACATTCCATAGTCAGCTTGTCAAACTTTTGATCTCCCACTTATAATCAGGTCTGGATTGACAGCGACAGGTAATTACCGCTAACAGGCTCGCCCCGCATCCAGTCACAAAACGCGCTAAAAACATGGCATAAAGGCCGTATCTAGGTTGACTATTTTGAGTGTAAGTTTGCCAATAATACTTCCTGCCAGGACCTAAAAGGTTCCATTGCTTGGCAAAAGTCATCAGGCCAATGTTCAAAGCTTTCTAACGTCAAGGTCTGGCTCTGCGCAGTTCAACTAAGGTTTTTTCTACTCGTCCGTAGGTCAATATGGTAATTCTGCTTGAGGACAATTTTGCCGAACAAACGCTAGCGCTGGTAGAGCTATTGCCCGCAACCTCACCTTCTGATAACATACGGATCAATAATCATTTTTCAGGTGGCTAAAAGGCTTAGTCGTGGTCATTATGGTACAACTGTTCTATTTTGTTGTTGTATGTAAGCCCTGGATACATCAGCTCTGCGCGCTGGCAATCTTCAGGGTAATCAATATCCCCTGCACCCAGATGACGGGGCAAAATATGGGAATAGGCAATGTTCATTCTAAAACATAGCCCTTATTACTACAAAAAGCGTCGCTGCTGCCCCAATAAAAACTGACCCGCGGTCATGATAGGCCTCGGGTAAATCTTGTTGAACGGTGGGACTAAATATATTCGGATACATCGGTGCCAACCCGAGCCTGTAATCTTCAGGCCCGTTGCCAGGGCAAGCGAAAGGTCGTGCAAGAAAAGCAAAGACTTGCTACTATCACCTTGCAATTGTTGCGCAAGGCTTTGGCAAAAATGGCAAATTGCAAAAAGGGCGCCGTAGCATAAATACAGCAACAAAATGGCAAGCGGCCTTGTTGTTGGGGCTAAAATAATTGATTGCGTGCGGGTAACCGGTCCGGTACCGACAAAAATCTCCGACAAAGTCTGTGCCGGATAAAAGGCACCTGCAGCACCATATTGCACTAGCGACCTGGAAGTCCTCACACTCAGGGACACCCACCATTTATCAAACACCGGCTTTTTTGTGCGGCCTCAAATGGAATAGGCAATCAGTGGTTACCAGCAAATAATTTAATGTTCTTTTGGGGAATACGTTTACTGCCGCGCGCGCGGAATAATCGCCAAATTTCAAAGTATACCTCATTAAGCGCTCACTATCACCCTCGTTTGCTCTTCTCAGTCATACTAGGAAAAAGGGGTAAAGTCAGTGCTGTTGTAATAGTGTTCGGGAATTAAGGGCAAGTAGCCCTTACGAAACCGAGATTTTGGTAAGTAAGCTGGCAGATGAATTGGAATATAATGCACATTTACCAAGCTTTGTTTATGCAATTGCTGATAACCTCAGTCGGTCGTGTGAGTTTAACTCAACCATATAGAGATGGCCAGGCACTGCTGACATAAACTATCTCGCTGGGCAACGCACAAGGTAAAAGGTGGCAATAGTGGTGTCTATAACGCTCCGGCCAATGAATCGGCGCTGCCTTATAAACTGATCCAGTTTTTGCAATTGGCTTAAGCCGCAATGCGGCATGTAAATCACTTAAGCGATAATTGTAGCCAATTCAATTTGCTGATCATACCAAAGGCCCATCAATAGGGCTCGCCAATTAAGGCAAGGATCACGGGTCGTCGTGTTTGCAACAATGACAGAGACGTGGCAAATTCTGCTTATGGTCAAGCAACCACGCGGCCAGCCATTTTTCTGCACTCAGTTAATAAGACTAACGGATGAAGCTCAGTACCGTCATATCAGAAACTGACAAGACCCTATCTTATTGGCCAAATAGTCCCCCGCCTAGTGCATGGGCTGCATCCTTCCACCAATACAACTGCCATAGGGGCTGGGTTAACTGTCGTATAAGCTGCATATCACAACTTAAACCGGCAAATGCACACAAATAAGCACCTTAGGCAGTTATTGTTTTGCTGAGCGTGGCGTAATTTTTGTTTCTAGCCAGATACATCGTTTGCGGGTAAGCGGATTGATATCAACAAAGTCAACATCAGCACACAAAATCGCGGCACAATTAGCAGAAGCAACAAAGGATTTTGCTAGGTGCCAACACCGATCACCTTGGCCACACACCGCCCGCAAGAACCCAAGCAATAATGCAAACCGGAGGTTGCACTGTTTTACGGCAACCGCATAGCGGCTCCCGTATTAGTTCCCACACAGCGCTTGTTCAAGCAACGAGGACGACAGAGCCTTGCGTTAGAAACTGATTGCGTCACACATCAACCACATTTCCGCATCAGCGTCATCAAAACATATGTTTTCCATACGGGATCCATAAACTACGCTCTATTACAAGTTCTTGAGTCTAGTTTTGGTTTTAACTTCATCAATAGACAGAAAATGGGGATTAGTACCTGAATGATATTCAAAATTATCTGACACCGCATGGCCTATTTTCAACCTAATTTAATTCTTTTTATAATCAATGTTTTGTCAAAAAAAATGAGGCAGGGGTAATCACATAATGATCGCCAAAACTCCAGCGAGTGGTGGGCCATTTCCTTCCGGTACATCAACCTCGTGTAATTTTTCACGGCTGGTCTGATCCTACCACCTCATAGTCCACGATAGCTTGACCACTGATGGACTCCACTAAATCAAAGAATACGAATGGACGGTATTTTAAGCACAAAAATCTCGCCCTGCATAGACGTTTGAAAGTTTGGAATACAATTCAACGCTTCATCCAAGGTGACTGCAAAACGTGTCATGCTCGAACCCCATGGGCACCGGTAATGACGTCCACATTAGTAACCTTGGCAATTAATCTGTCGATAAAAATGGCACACAGAGCCACGAGAGCCACGCACAATTACGTAACGCACACAGCTAAGGCGAGGACCCTTTGCACCCGACATTTATTAGCGCTACAAATAATCTGTCCCGAGCGCTAATTTTGGTGGCGCCATACAAGTTGACTGGATTGGCCGCTTTATCGTTGAATAAGGCATGACCCGACTGACATTCGTTTTATTGCGGCCATCAAATGAATTTTGAGCACCGTAAATATTGGCTTGGAATACAATACGTTGGGGTTATAATTCAGCGCAGGGACCTGTTTGAGCGGCGGCAAGCAATGTATGAACATAGTCAACTTCGCGCAATAGCAACTTTTTTAATCGCTCTTTATCCTTAACGATCACCAATAAAATAGCGCATACAGTGATGAGCATGGGTTTTGTTGGCATTTCAAATTGTTTTAATTCAATCACGAGAGTAAAAATAAACTTTTTTGGGTTGATAAATGGGCAACGATGTGCTCAACAAAAACGTTTTCCAAAGAAAGCCTGTTACCGACGGTAAAATTAAAATCACTTTATTATTAAAACACGTTCACATCTCCGACTGATTTGGGAGCTTGTCCCGGTATTTTTTAGTTGTTTCATTTCAATTACCAACAAACCAAAGTCACAGGGTAATAGCGTTTCATTAGAAACTCAAAACAACCTATTAACAGCTAAAAGGTTATTTTTTTACTGTTTGCGAACACGAAATAAGGTCCACTCAGTTGTTTTAATGACGTTTTGATAGGTCTCCTCGTACAAGCAACTAACAGGCATTTTATCTCCAAAGTTCAAGCTTTGGGCAAAGACCTTTTTTGGGTCCAACTTCGCAACTTGTCAAGTGCTCACGATAAGCAACATCACGATATCAATTAATTTAAAATGTGCTGAATTCGGTCCGATTGAATCACTGAAAGAGCGCAACTATCTGTGCATTGAGCTCCCTTTAAAGGAGGAGGTTGTTGGATTGAATCTAAAGTTTTAGTTGTTTCAAACGGCTTGCCTTGTCCGTTATTTTGCTTTGCAATTCATAAGCCTCTAACCTTTGGCTGACTCAGGAATTTGTGACCAGGCTGTCTTATGGTAGAGTAGATTAATATCACTTCGTCCCATTATCTTCAAGTATCTGTACATGGGCTTCACCAACTAGACGTTGCACGCCATATAATCTAAGAGATTAAATAAATTAGCGGATACCTCGCCACCCCTCCATATCAAGGGTAATCCGCGTAAGGTTACGAATAATGGCGGGCTCGGAAAATATGCCTCAGCTTTAAAGGCAAATCCTTGGCGATCCATGCCCCCCTTTTGCATAGGCCATTCGTTCGAGCGCACCTTGCATTAACATCAAGGTCTAATTTTGTGGCGGGTCAGCATGAGCACATCTTGTTTCAGATTGCCCTTTTTTATATGCTTTGATACCTTTTAAACGTCACGTTGTTCAACTCTTTTACGTTTTTTAAATTTAAACTAATCTGCAGACATTTGCAAATTAGCCGAAACCTGTCCGATTAAGTTTAAGCAGACGGTTTGACTCTAGTCCTGATACTTTATCAACAAAGAATTTGTTGCGAAGCCGGACATTCTTAAATTCAAAATTGGCTCTCTTTCATCAGCTAATAAATCTTTTTTTGATCTTTACTGAACGCTCTCTGTTAGTTAACAAAACCACTGTAGGAAGTGTACTGTTTACATAAGTCATACAAACGCTTACCAATACCTGGTTTTCATCAGTAAAGAGTTGGCAAATTTCATCAGAAAAGAAAATTATTCGGGGCGGCCTTTAAGCGACTCTTCACCACTAACAAAAACCATATTTATGCGTTGCAAGTAACCGATCTCTAAATCACGTCTTCCGTTACACACACCAAATGCTAACTGAAAAAAGTGCCCAGACCTTGAGTTTGCCACGCTGAGCCAACAATCGAGAGATACCTTGTTGTAAATGCCACGGATCTGAAATCGCCAGCCAAAGCGCATCACTTCCAAATCAGACAGACCATATTTAAGTTTTAAGGTCGTCAATTTCCTTTATTAAGGGCATTAAAGTTATCAACAAATCACGGATTTTTTATCCGATACCTTCAGTATCAAAGCTATTTTTAAGCGTCGATTTTTTAACGAAGTAACTGCAATCACCTTTCAAGCTCTTGAACGTCAGACACCTCAAAAGACACATTAAGCAATGCGTTGTTTTGAATTCGTTAGTCGAACTTTCTTCTACGGTCGAATGCCATCGATGTTTGCTTTAGCATTTTTGCGCGAAACAACCGGCGTTAAGTAGGTCGATGATTCCGCAGAATTTGTTGGTTGATACCCGATTCGCTCAAGTCCGTCGTTATTCATTGACATAACTAAATCTTTGCCTTCGCCTGTTATTGAGGATGAAAAAACTAATTTTGCCCCGCCCGAAGCAGTTCCTGTATCGATAATACTTGACGTTACAACCGAAGGTTATAGACGAACCCTATTTATTGGCAGAAACTCATTTGTTGCAGCGTCATGCCGGCGGTGACAATTAATAGAAAATTTGGAGTTGTGGTCTAGGAATTTAAAGGTCAGTGAACCACGAACCAGCACTTAATACACTAGAGAATGTGCTGGCAAAAGCGCCATCAAGCCGCTTTTGGCAGTTTCAATCCGGCTACCGACTGCCAACTGACTAACAGAAATTTTAATAACTGCCTTCCAAACGGCACTATTTGCCGCCTCAGCCGGTAAAAGGGTTCAACCATTGTCATGGGGTTTGGAAAATAAGTTGGCTCACGCCCTTTAAGGCATTATCAGTGGTAACTCAATCCCTGAGTCCAAAAAATCTTTCATCTTGGCTTTTTAATTTTTAACCAAGACTTGAATTTTCAGCATCAAAAGAATTCATCTTTTTTATCTAGTCTTTTCTTGCTTAGGTACGCTCCAGCATCAATTAATTGACCACTAAACTTACTCAAGAAATCTAAACCAGAACCTACCCCATGACTGGATCGACATCAGAAAACCTCTTTAATATCTATACCTGTTTTGTTGAAAAGATCCAACCGTATACCTAAATCGGATTGCAGGTCGCGCAAGCGTTCTGATAATTTCAATACTTCTTCGAGGGAATTTGGCGTAATGACCTTGCCAGATTCAGTATCCGTTACTTTCACTACAGGTCGCGCACATACTCTCATCTACCGAAAGGCCAGTTGAGCGACTACTCGCTTTTTTGAAAATCACTCAACTCGTCACAGCGGACTTTATTTAATCACCGTAGATAATAACTTTTCAAATTATTAGCCCACTGTATCGGTATTTTGCTGGAATACCTTTAACTGTTTTTTTGCTCTTGACTTTGATTTTGCAGCTTTCCAAGCGGTCGCAGCACGTTAAACCAAGTTTAGCATACTTGGGTACTGCAAGAATTTTACCCACTTTGGGTGAAACATCAATTTCCATCTTACACCTACACTCCAAGATGAAATGGGTCCCAGCCCTTAGTCCAACAAGCTCCCATTTTACTCAATAAACTAACCGCTATCACTTATCCTAAATAGTGTAAAGCAGATTGCGGACGCTGATTAGCCGGCTTAAAACTGACAACGATGCTTGTTGTAACAATCTGAAATTACGGGTCAATTCAGCTGTTTTCTGTAGCAAAATCTGTATCTCTAATCTGCGAACGAGCAGCAGAAATGTTTTCAGATATATTAACTTAAGTTACGGATCTCGATTTGAAAACGGTTTTGCAAGGCACCTAAATCTGCTCGAGCAACCACCGATCGTGAAGATTGCAGCAATCGAAGATGCCTAAAGCAGCGCTCGCACGCACCCGACGGTTTGCAACCGTAGTTGCTGTTAAACTTAAACCTGAAGCACCATAACCACCACTTCTGCTTTAGTGAACATTCGATAGTTTGACTCACCATTGGCACCACTAAGAAAAGTAGCTGAAAATGGTAACCTTTTAGTATGTCTGTTTTAACCACTGGGTAAATCTGAGAGATTCGAGTTATTCGCTTTTTTAAACGCAGAGACTTCTTTTTGCAAGCCAGAAACGGTCCGCAGAACCATTAATACCCGTTTTGCGACTGAACAGCCAAACGTTCCTTATGCGTTGTAACGAGGGTTTGTTAACTTCGCCTAATGCCACTTCGGCAGTTTGAGTTAAATGAAATTGCCATCATTTGCATTTCGTACCGCTTTGATCCAAACCTTGGACTGAGAGGTTAAAGCGATCTGAAATTTGCAAAGCCGGCCGCATCATCTGCTGCTCGTAAATACGGAAAACCTGATGACAATCTTTCCGAACGCGTGGTTAAGTGCCTGCCCAGAATTGAATAACTGGCGCTGAGCATTCATAACGACGATACGTTAGTGTTTACATATAAGCCATAATATTACCTTCCGAAAACCCATCGCCGTCGCATAGACTCGCTAAACACGATAAGTTTGGCCTCAATATTTCAATGCTAAACAGGCCTCCCCATTCAAACACGCCTCACTTTAATCAGTTTGGTAATCTACTTACTGAAAACTAAAAGCAACCACTCGGATCGCCCCTCAACTAAAGATATCGACCGTGGCTGAGAAATCTTTAATTTTATTTTTCATTTTACATTTTATTAAAACATCACTTGACAAACAGCAAAACAACATAGAAGGCAAATATGCCCTGCGTTTTAAAAAGTTTGGCATAGCACATGCTTATTAATTTCATAAACGACGTAATAGTTGCTTAAAATGATATTGCCGATGGTGATAAGCCGTTCTAGCAGCTGATGCGAAGGTTTATTATTAAAAAGGTTTCTGTCCGACTGGCAGGGTTAGAGATGAATACTTGGCCTCTTCAACCAAACTTTACACTCTCATCTTGTTAGTTGACGTTTTATTAAGTACCGTTACCATAAAATATAAAAACAGGTAAGGGTGAACGTGACAGGTAGCTCAAAGTAGCGCCCCAATGCGGATATGAGCTAAACACACTTTGTTAGCGTTAGGAGAACGAGTAATACCGATTTTCTGTCCGGACTGGCAGGGTAGAGATGAATACTGGCCTCTCAACCAAAACTTTCTACCACTCTCAAGTCTTGTTTAGTTGGACGTTTTTTTTTTTTCAAAAAATTACCAAGAAGAATAATGAATATTCAAAGAACTTTAGCTTGGTGATGGAAAATAAAAAAGCCTAGGCAATGCCTAGGCCCAACTTGCTCACGTTAGGAGAACGCACAAAGTAGGTCCTATCACATAACTTATGTTTAGCTGATCATTGGCTGTTTGCCACATTTATTATCCATCGTTTTAGCCAGTTTCTCACCCAAATCTAATGGCGAAAATCAACAAGCAAACATCTTCGTTTCCTTTTTCACTCTAAGCGCTGGGAAAAAAGGCCGGGCAAGTACCCCGACAACTTGCTCACGTTAGGAGAAACCGAGCAAAACTTGTACTCTAGCGTTGTACGAAGATTCAGTATTTTATTGAAACGACTTATTTTTAATTCTCTTAACCAATCAAGCAACTTAGTGTACTAAAATTTCTATGTCTCTTAAAGCAAGCCGTCCCATGCTTGAATCAAGCGAAACACCTTATTCGCTGCACGGGTTGGCCTCTCATTCCCTACCCTCTTTTAAATCACTTTTTTATTATCCCAAACAAACTCAAAAGCGGCCTGAAGGACGTTGATTGGCTTGTCCCCACCACCGTAATACTCGATTGTTGAATTATCTGCCAACGGGGTCAACTCTCGTTTTCACGGCAAAAATCTGTATCCCTTAATCGCTTTTTGCCACGCTGAAACGTTTTCTGAATATTACTGCAGTATTTCGTATGGCGATTGAAAGCGGTTTTGTACAGCACCATCAGCCCGTTAGCATCATAGTCGAAATCGGGCTCGGATACTTGCAGTCATTGCCCGTCGATGCCATCGCTACTGTAGCCACAACTCACAATCTGCACCCTTGAAACAAACCGAACCGTACAAACCCCCACTGGGCTGCGCGAATATTGAACGCTGATCGTTTCGCCCCGCATTTCGCATCACAGCGCACACGCCGCGACAGCACTACGCCACCCATCCGACGCTATCACTTCACCCACAACATTGGGTGTCTCAGCAATACGGGTTTATTTCTGACTTTCAAAAGCCGAGCCTTGTCTTTTTGCAGCGCCAGTCACTCTCGCCGAGCCATCCTCACACTCCCCGTTTTTGCGCTTGCCCCGACAACACTCGAAACGCTTGACAAAGCACTGGTAAATCTCGCCCCATGGCTCCCTCTGCAGTTTTGCGATTAAAGAAAATACCACATCATTGGGCATTTCGCACCGCCCTGTTCAAACCCTTACTTGAGACGTCAAAGCGATTTGGAAATCTTGCAAACCGGCGGGCGTCCATCTTTTGCTCCTTAATTCCGAAAAGCCCGATGACAAACGCTCAAATGCCGTACTCAAAATTGTCCTGTTTGAGTAAAAGTTGTCCTCGTCAGCGTTTTAGCGATGACACGTTAGTACTTACATATAAACTCATTTTTTTAATTCTCCTAACCTGCCATCGACTTATTGTTTTAATTAAGATGTCAATGTAACAAGTAATTTAACAAAGTTAAAGTTGGCACAAACGTGCTTTTATTTCTTTGCCTAAACTGGTACTGCTGTTACGCTTTGTTAAGTGTTTAATCCGCACAACAATGCAAAAGTGCGCCCGCGTAAGCTCATGCTGACAGTCAGGATTATGGCACTACAACCTCAATACCTCACTACCTCCTGGCGTCCTCTCCTGCTGTCAGCGATTTAGCAAAAAGGCGCAACCCGCTTGGTTAATAATGTGGAACGGTTTCGTCACTCATTTAACGTCAGTATAAAACTTAATAAAAGTATCATCCCTCGTCGATTGCAGCCTGCCCCACAATTTGCAATTCCGCCGATTTTTAATTCTTTGCTAATCCTCTAGCGTTGCAGCCTGCCCCAAGCAGATGCGTTTTTAGCGTCTTCATCTCGCCCTCATTTCTATTATTGTAATAAAAGACAATGCGGCCTGTGGACGCTGGGTTCGCGTTTGCCTAGCACCGTAATACTCGCCTTTGAATAATCTGCCAGCGGTCAATTCTCGTTTCCCAACGGCAAGTCCTGTATCCCGGATTCCGACTCTTGCCGCCGCATACGTTTCAAAATATTACTTAGTTTCGAATGGTAGATTGAAAGCGGTTTTTGTACGCGCACCGGAGGTTCGGCCGTTTTTGCATCAATATAGAAAATAGCTTCGGATACTTGGTCCATTGCTCTTGAAGCATCAGCAACGGTGTTTCAACAGTTAGTTAGTACCAACCTAATAAACCTGCAGGCGCCGTAACACTGCCGCTCTGGAAATATTGACACTGATAGTTTTGTCCAGCATTGGCTCCCCAAAACGCCGAAAATAGGACCCCTACAAAATATTGACGAAGACCATCCAAACTGAGTTTGTCAGCATACGGGTTTATTTTCCGGCCTTTAAAGCAGACACTTTCTTTCCCTGTAGGGCGAGCCCTATCAGATGGCCATTAATACCGTTTTGGGCTTGAACAGACAAGACGCGATGCGGTTGCAATGAGTTAGTTATCTCACCCATAGCGCTTCCCGCCGTTGGGATAACGGAAATGCATTCCAGTTGGCGTTTCGCAACAGCCATATTCAAACCAAGAACTCTGGGTGGTTAAACGATTAGATATTTGTAAACCTGCCCGCATCATCTTAAGCACTGTTAAGCCGAAAACCAGACGACAAAACGTTCAATGCAGTATCTAAATTGTTGTTCGACGTGATATTGCGGGTAGTGCATTCAACGCCGAGACAATTCGTGCTAACGAATAAGCTCCATATTTTTCTCTCCTAACGATTTGATTGAAGCGCCGCCGACTATTATTTTTATTAAGTTGTCTTAGCGGTAACGGATCGTATTTTTAGTATTATGTGATCGCTGTTTAAGTCGTTCCCTATTATTTTATTAGTTAGCGTAACGTCTATGCTTATGTAATCGTATCCGAAGTGAAAAAAACCTTTAACAAAAACACAAATAGAATAAAAAATAAAAAACACGGAATAAATTCATGGTATTTATTTTATAGTTTTATGGGGGTAGCCGGAGTTACCACTCCGGCTATTTTAGCTCTTTTTCTCTGAGAGAGTGGCAACTCCGCTCTCGCATTGTTTGGTCTTATCCATACTTGGTTACTACCTCCTGGCGTCTTAGCCCCCAAACAGAAGATGGTCTAAAGCAATCCTAATCCAAAAGCTTAGCTAACAACGACAATGCACTCTGCGGTCTCTGATTTGCCTGGACTATCAGACAGTCAAACTGCCTGCCTGAATGATCTGATTACGGGTTAATTTCCGCAGTTTCAGTAGCAATCAGTATCCAACGTATTTTGCGAACGAAAGCCGCCGAAACGTTTTCCAGATATATTTGCTTAGGTTTTGATAGTAGATTGAAACGGTTTTGTAAAGCACCTAAGTCAGCACGCGTCCCGCCAATTGACTGAAATCGGTGTCGGATAGATGTTAAGGCAGCAGATGCGCCTGCTTCAGTGGCGACAGTCGTACCTGTAATATTTAAACCTGAAGCGCGCCATAACCACCGGAATTGCTTGAGGGTAATATCGATATTTTGACCACCGTTAGCACCCACTAAGAAGGTCGCAGAAAATGCCCCGGTCCCAAATATCCGTTTTACCAAACTGAGGAATCAGTGGCAATACGAGTAATTTCTGATTTTAAGGCTGACACTCTTTCTTTTGTAACGGCCAAACGGTGCAGCTGACTGTTGATTGCCGGTTTGTTGATTGTAACCGCTAAGGTACGCATACGTTGTACGGATGTGTGACTTTCTGACAAGGCACTTCAGCGTTTGCCCAAAGAAATAACGTCCATTGGCGTTTTCTTGCCGCTGATCTAAGCCTGGATTGGGAAGTTAAACGATCGGTATTTTGCAGACCAGCAGCATCATCCGCTGCGCGCATTGATTCTGAACCTGATGAAGACGTTCAAAAGTGTTTTAAATGACGTTGCTGAGAATTGAACAATTGACGTTGAGCCATTCAAACGACGAAACATGGGGTATTTTACGTATAAACCCATGGTGTACTCCTACACTCTCAGTCCAGCGTTTAGCTTGGCGACGAATACTATTCGATTGGTTAAATAACACTAATAAGTAATGACACTTAAAAAATCATTACTACGGCTCTCTCAGAAAAGTATCGACCCAAAAAAAATTCCCTTTAACGAAATTTTGCCGTTTTTTAAAAAATCGGCAAAAATGTTGCCAATGTGGATTTAGAATAATTATCGAAGATTCAAATAAGTTATAGATAAAAAATTGAAAAGAAAATCAATATGAAAATAGAAGGATTAAACAACGGTGAGCTCTTTGGGTTCACACAAATGCATTTACCGGACTTATGCTGGTTTGAATAATGTTTGCTTTTTACTGTTGTTCAGGCAGGCAGAATAACCACGTCAGTGATGATGGGTCGTCAAGAAATCATAAGCCTGAACTTAAGTGGCAAAGTAGTGGCTAAATCAAACAATACGCCTAGCCAATTTATTGATCGCGGGATCCCAAAACTAAGTGTGAAACCCCAGATGGGCAATTTTTATTATTATCCGCCCATAGCGGCGGCATAAAATCAACAATTAACCAGCAACCTTCACGGAAATTGACTTGGGTATCCGCAGATGGACCATGAGTTGGTCCTTCAGCCATGTAATTCGCTAAGTATAATTTGGTGGGTTAGGCCGTTTAAGATGGCATAAATCAAAGCTTGGGATTTCGCTATAATCGCGGAGCAAATTCAATTGATTTGTATCAAGGCGACTCCTCGCGTTACTTTCAGCACAAGCCATTGCGCCTGAGTTACAAAAACATCAACTGGCTTATCCTAATGAAGTCCAGAATTTGTGTTTTTCAGGATGATCGCTGTTTTTTGCACCTATTGTGC
>Ga0163217_1019730_pt1 | contig 17308 bp, 24 predicted proteins | sample SynspAceP_FD_185933 | JGI IMG/M metagenome (GOLD analysis project Ga0163217, IMG submission 185933) | Saline lake microbial communities from Ace Lake in Antarctica - Synechococcus sp. Ace-P (PacBio error correction) | ecosystem: Environmental > Aquatic > Non-marine Saline and Alkaline > Saline ...
GGAGAGAGACCTGGTTTCGATCAGCGCAGCCCCCCCAAAAAAAACTTGCCAAGGCCTTTTTTGCCACCCGAATCCCCCGCCACAAAATGGGCAAAGAACACCCACCCAACCTCCGGGTTCCGATCCAGCAAGCAAATAGCCGATTCTTGGGGACCCAATCCCCATCCTGCGAGCGCTTCAAGGGGCAGGTTGGAATTTTTCACGCCCTCAACCCGCGGTTGGCCTGGACCAGTTCGGACGGTCTTTCAACGCAAACAATCACACTTGCAAGCGCCTCTCCTCGAGGAGGCTGCCTGCAGCTTCCTGGGGCGCAGAGCTTGGGAGGGGGGAGATGGGGAGATATATAGGGGGAAAGGGTTTCATCGAAGGGGTTTTCCGGGAGTGAGGGGAGAAGCGAGGCTGGATGGTCTAACGAGGTCAGCGCGGATGCTGAGAGCCCACCGCTTGCGCGAGCAAGCAGCCCTGGAATGCATAAGGGATGAGGCGAAATCCTTTGGCCCCTATGGGAGCATGAAGGGGCGCCTTTCCCGGTGCTGGTGCTGACGTGGCCTGACCCTGCTTTCGCCATCGCGTTGGCGGTTGGTGGATGGTGGTGCGGCAGAGCCGCTCAACTGCAACATCGCGCCTGCCTGCTGAGGCGGCGCGGTTCATTCCGCACGCACCTTCAAGCTCCATCTGTTGACACATCTGATTGGGCCTGGTGGCCTACACCAGGGTCATGGTCCAGCAAGGGCAGCGGGCGCCGGCAGTGGCCGCGGGTCGGCGCTGCGTGATGGCGCCTTGCAGCTGCAGGACTGGATATTAAAGGCAGTGGAAGCTTGGCCGATTGGCTGGCCACAGCCAGCCTGTGATGGTCCCGGGGCCAGCTGGCCTGACGGGGCTGGCATGCTCGCATTGGAAACTCGTTCGATGCGGAGGGGGCGCTTTCATGCAGGCTTCTGCAGACCGAGCCTGGCGGGCCACGGACTGCAGATCAGCAGCTCTCGCGGCATGGGGCTGATCAGCGGTTCGTGGCGGCGGTGAGGCGGAAGGGGCCAGGCCCCTCGACGGCTTGATCCATGACCGGCTGTTCTGGTGGGGCTCGTCGCGGTGTGCTCGAGCAGGCCTGGAATGTCTCCAGATTCGCCGAGCTCACAGGCCGGAAAACCCACGCCTGGCCGCGATCTGCAAGTCCATTGGCCGGGCATTGCCTGATACGTGCCGGCCGACGTCTGCCGATTGGGCTGGGGATTCCCGGGGAGAATTGGGGGCGATCCCCAGATGGATTGGTCTGGTTGCGGCCTTTTTCTCGCTGGGTCGGGCGTTACGGCTTGAATCGCATCGACCTGCGCCAAGCCTGCCCGTGTTCAGCTCGAGCTCCAGCCGCCCTTTGCTCTCGGAACTGCGCAGTCGGCAGCAGCCTTGCCTCTGATTCCAGACCCGGCCCTGCTGTTGCAGGACTGCAGCCAGAAGCATGGGTTACAAGCCAGGAGCGCGAGGAGCGGTGCGCTTGCAGGGAGCGGACGCTCGATGCCCGAGGCTGTTGGCCACTGATTTCGCGCTCTGGCAGCCGCTGCTGGATCCGTCTGCTCACAAGCCTGCTCGGATTGGCCGGACCGCTTCCGCCTGTCAGCGCGTCAGATAGGGCCTTGTCACTCGGGCAACAGGCCAAGGCTGGTTGTGGCAGAGCCGCGATTCGCAGCCGCCGCCAGCTCCAGCTCCAAACTGCTCAAGCGCCGATGGCCTGATTCTGCCCCTTGATTCGCTCCGAGCGATGCTCTGCAGGTCTGGACCCGGTGGAGGCGGCCGCATCGTAGGCAACGCGGACAGCTCCAGGCCAGCGTGGCCGCCCGAGCGTTTCAGACGGCGTGGCTGTGGCGAAGGGCTGGGCGTACTGAGCCACTTGAATGGCGTCACATCCCAAGGAGCGGCTCTTAGTTTGAGGGCCTGGGGTGCCCTGGCCCGCTAAGCGGGCCTGGCCCCAGAGCCCGCCCCGCGGCTGCTGGCCTGTGGCAGGCCCTGGCGCCTTGATCCCGGGCTTGCCGGAAGCCCCATTTGGCCAACACGATCGAGGTCTCGCTCAGTGGAACGCGGAGGCTTCCGCAGACCGAGGCGAACGGCCCTGCGGCGCGGGCCGGATGGGCTGGGTGACCGATGGGACATCCAGTTGCTGCTGCTGCGCAGGGCTTGCTCTCGACCGGAGTGGCGGGCGTGTTGGGCTGGCGATCGCAAGGGCCTCTCACTGAGGAGGGAGCAAGCCGCCTGGTGGTTGAAGTTGGTGGGCTGGGACTGGCTGCGATTCAGATCTTCGAGCCCGCTGCTGCGCCAGCGAACGCGGATCTTGCCCTGCGGCGGCTTGCCCCCGCCTGAGCAGACGCCTGAAGGCACGGAGGCCGATCCTCGATTCTGTTGTTGCCCTGGCTGGGGGCGCAGCCGCCCCTGCCAGGCTGGCGGCGGCTCTGCTGGTGGCCATGAGCCGATCTGAAGCGTGCTGGGCGCCCGGGTTGTTTTTTGGGGGGGGGGGCGGGGCGCCGCCTGGAGCCTGCGGTGCGCAAGTTTTCCGAGTGGCGCTGCTGGGAGCTTCCTGCGGCAGTCCGGAGCCGGATGGATGTTAGGCCGGGCTGCTGATGCTACTGCTCACGCCCCGCAGGCCTGTCAGCGCGCTAGGCGCCTGAGGAGCTTGGCCTAAATTCGCTCATATGTGGCGTTGGCGATGGTGGTGGATGCAGCCAGACTGTTCGGCAGCTACATCTGCGGCAGAGAAATCTGGGCCAGCGCCAGGCTTCGGCAGACTTGAAGGCGTCCCGGCCAAGCAGTCGTCCATCTGCGACATCGATGGCCCGAAGGGTTCTCACTACCGCGCTATGGCGTCGATGAGCTGGCGGCACAGCAGCTTCCTGGAAACGGCTTCTGCTTGATATGGGGCCGATCTGCCCAGCTTCGATCGCTGCGCGGTTTCGAGAACGATGTCAATGCACAGTGGGTGAGCTTCCGTATCGCGACATGATGAGTGCTTCCGGCGGACGGCACCCGATGGATGCGGCTCCAGTCGAGAAGCGCCGCCTCTCTTGGGCTCTTCTATTAGCCGCGCCCTCGCGATCCCGATTACATCGTTGACGCGGTGAAGCGACTCGATCGCCAAGTATCACACGATTGGTGGCGGCTACAGCTGATCCGCAAGGAGATCATCAGCCCCGCGGACGGATCTCCCCTATTCGCCAATTTCCTCTACATGATCAAGAGCGGGAGCCGATCCCCTCGCGCTTCGATCTTGACGCCTGCCTGATCCTTCAGCGAGCTACAGCCTGCACGCTAGCACCGTTCAGCGCCCGGGTCACCGCCGCACCTCACGCGACCCTACGGGTGGTGGGTGCAGTGGGAAGCCTGGTGGCCCCTGCTGGCGGCGCCAATGAAGACGTGCTCGCCATGCTCGAGAGATCGGCAGGAAGCCAGGTGGAGCCCTACTGATAGGGCCATCGCTGAAAAAGCAGAAGATCATGGGCTTTGGTCCGCGATACAAAGGTGAGGATCCGCGCGTGATCCTGCAGCCTGGCGAGCAACTCTCAACGGCTTTCGGCACGATTCGGATGTACGACTGGCCCGTGCGCTTGGAGAGGCGGCTCGCCACCGGCCTGGGGCGCCGAGGGCATCTAACCAATGTCGATTTTTATTCAGGCCTCGTCTACCGCAAGCTCGGCTCCCCGGACTGTAGCCGATCTCGCGATCGCCGGGTGGCGGCTGGCTGGCCCATCTGGAAGGGAGGCGCTCGTGGCCATCGGATTTCGGCCCAGATTATACGGCAGTTTTCGGAGAAGCTGGGTGCCTGGATGCCGCGAATGCCGCGGGTTGGCGGTTAACTTGCATGCACCGGATCCGATTTCGGCAGGTTGAGCGCTTGTGGTGATGATGACCGGCCAGAGTCCATGCATGCTGAGATCTCGCTGGCGGCGGTCAGTAACGGGCCTTGACATTCAAGGCAGCTTCCACCACGGCTGGAGGGCTTCGGGCTCAAGTCCGGGTCCACGCCCACATCTCTGGTGCCCTGCTGCTGCTGGTGCTGGTCGCCGCGGTGATCGGCCGTTACTGGTCAACGTCTGGTGGAGCGCAGATCTCCGCCGCGCACGTTCAGCAGCGCATGGTCGGATATGCGGCGCCCTTGGGGTGCTGCAGGCCCTCGCCGACGGCTCAAGCTGCTCTGGAAGGAAGACATATCCGGCGAGGCCGATGGCTGCTGTTCCCTCGGCGAATCCTGGTGCTGATCGTGATCATCTCCTGGCTGGTGATTGCCTCGGCAGAACATGCTATCAGCGATGTGGGCATCGCCGTGTTCTTCTGGATCGCCCCTCAGCAGGCATCGCGCCGGATCGGCTGCTGAGTGGTGGCTACGCCAGCCATAAAGTATTGCTTTCTTTGGTGGGCCTTGGCGGGCGGCGGCCGTCGTAGCTCGAGATTCCCTTGCCCTGGCGGTGCTGGCGTGGTGGATGATGAGCAACTCGCTCAGCACCCATTCGACATCGTCAACCAAGAGAACACGGGGGCATCCTAGCTGGAACATCTGGCGCCAGCCGTGGCTTCTGATCTTCTGGATCTGCGCCCTGGCCGAATGCGGAGGGCCTCTTTCGACCTTCCGAGGAGAAAGAAGGAGCTGGTGGCCGGATACCAGACGGAATTTCCGGCTGAAAGTTCCTTTTTCTATCTGGGCAGCTACATCAATCTGTGCTTCGGCGCTGTTGGTGGGGTGCTCTATCTCGCCGGCTGGGCTTTCCCGAATTCGGTGGAGTGGTTGCCGGGCGATTGGCAAGTCCGTCGATGCCCCTGTCGTGCAGGTGAATCACGGGCTCGCTGGGTTATCGTCCATGACGTGCTCAAGGGGCCTACTGTGGTGTTCATACGGCGATCTGCTGCGCTGGAACGCTGCCGGGTGCGGATTGACAACTGTCGATATGGGCTGGAAGTTCTGCTGCGGATCGCCTGGTCATCTGCTTGGTCCACGCCGGATTGAAGCTGGCCCTTTTCCTGCCTTCTTTCGGCGTTAAGCAGCGTCGTCCATCAATGAGTGGTAGAAGTACTTTCCAGACTCTCCAAATCCGTTTCCGCAGGCGGCCTCGTTTACAGCTTTTGGGTTGCCGGGTAGCCCCTCTCCACTCTCACCTCGACTTCTCCGCATGTTAGGGATTCCTCAAAAGTGCGATTACCAAAGAGGCTGTAGGCGCTCTCATCACCAATGCTGTCCGGTCATTTGACGCACTGAGCGGCGGCGATCACGTTCAGCGTACCCCACCACCCACCCTACCCCTACGAGAAGCTGATCCGCGTAGAGCGTTACCGGGGGCGGATCCCTTGAGTTTCGACAAGATGCATCGCTTGTGGTGGTGTGTGCGGGTGTGTCGACAACTGCCGGTGGTGGATTGGGCGTGCAGCAAGGAAGAGACAGAGTGAGTACTTTCTGATTTTTGGTGGTTTGCATCTTTGCCGGCAACTGCGTGGAGTATTTTGCCCACCAATTGCTCTCCTGACCGAAGAGTATGAGCTGGCGGACTTTGATGCACAGCCTCAATTCGCAATGTGGCCTTGGCCGTGCAACCAGCGTCACAGTGATCCGGCGTACCGGGCCTCAAAGGAGCTGGCTAATCTGCCAAAAGGTGAGATGGATCACGGCGTAGATCCAGCCGGCCCCGGGCCGGCAAGCTGCCGACAGGTGCTGGCTGAAACAAGGCCGGTTCATGGGGAGTCAAGCCTGATGACGATTCGCTTCTCACCACCCAGGGATTTGTTTCCTTATTCGTCGGCGCCGTGTGTTCGGTTTCACTAGGCGTGGTTCTGCTGCAAATCGTTATTAGGGCTTTTTGCTGCGGGTTTTTCTGTCGGTGCGGCCTCTATTGAGCTCAACGCCAGTTTCGTTGCTGCTTGCCAGGTGCTGGTCTGTGGCGCGGTCAAGTGCTGATCGCTGTTTTGGATCATCGCTGGTCAACAGAAGGAGGCCGATGGGGGACATTCCAGGTCTAGCTTTGCGTCGCTGTCTCGCGGTGGTGTTTTGGCTCGGCTCTTCCTGTTTGCTGGCGCGGGGTGAATCTCACACGCCATGGGCGGTGCTGGGCCAGTCCGATGGCGATGGACGGCCGTCACGGATTGGATCCTCTCTTCACCGACTATTCCTTTCCTTTGAGTTGGCTTCGGTGTTGCTTGCTGATAGTTTCGATGAAAGTCGGGGGTGCAATGTGCTGGCCAGGGCGATGTCTTCAGTGTCGACATCGTCACGGTGATGATGCCGATCAGCCTGATCGAGAAGTCGTCAGAACTCCCTGCTGTCGAGACCCCCAGGTGAACCCGTTCTGGAGACTCAGACGAATGATGACGACAATTCGATTGATGTGCCGCTGCAGCCTATATGGTGCTCAGCGGCGGATTCTCTTTCTGCACAAGGGGGTGGGGTCCTGATCAACAGCCGCATGCTGTGCGGGTGCTGATGAGTATCGAGTTGATGCTCAACGCCGTCACATAAACCTGATGGCTTTCCAGCTATCTCGATGGCCAGCTGATGTGTCAGGTGTTTGCATCTTTTGTGATACCGTGCGGGGCTTGAAGCGGCTGTGGCCTGGCGATCCTGCTTCCTCTCTATCGAACGCGAAACGTCGATATTGGAGCGCTTTTAAAGCTGATGGCTTGTGATCTCTCAACCTTTATGCAGCTTTGAGGGGGTATGGCTGATCCTGCGTAGCAATAGTCAGGAGGCCCAGCGACAAGGGCGACTCTGGTGGCGGCCGATCTCAGGGCAGGGCATTGAGGTCACGGTCGCACAGTGGGTCTGGCGCCACACCGTTCCCGGCTGCTGGCCCACGAACCCGCGCCTGCAGATCTCACCGTTCTGCTCGCGGTGATGGCACGGTGTGGGCGCCGCAGCCTGGCCTTGGGGCCGATACTCAGCTTCACGTGGGTGGCATTTCGGTTTTTCTCAACGCAGGCGCGCCAGTTGCTGTTTTTTCGCCAGCCCGGCATCTGGAGCGGCTCGTGATGACGCTTTGCCCTGGAGCGCCGCATGATCTCGAGGCTGTCGTCGACCACCGGTGATGGCGCGCCGACGACCGCCGCCTGCCTGACGGGCAGGGCTGATGTGCCGTCATGACTTCTATTTCCGTCCTTGCTGAGGAAGTTGCACCACCTGCTGTTGAGCTGGAAATCGTGGGGAGGGTGGTGGACCAGTTCCGCGGCGTTGGCTGAATCATTTCACGCCGACCGCCTCCACTGGCTATTCGATGGGGCGGGTGGACGATCTGCACCCTGCATCGATGACTTGGGTCAATCGCGAATTGTCCGATGACCTGTCCAGCCGCCTGGTGGTCCCCCCCGGTTCGACCTGTGGTGTTGCCCTGGTGAGGCAGTCGCGGTGAAGCTCTGGAAGAACGGGGCCACGCACGTGCTGGAACTGGCGACCGCTGCTTGGTAGCGACGCCTGTGAGCACTTCCGGGCCTGATGGTGTGGCTCGAGCAGAGCCGTCTATTAACGGACTTGACCACAAGCTCCACTGGGCAGGTGACTGACTCCGGTGACCATCGTTTAACAATTGATCGTGTGATGGCCAAGGGAAAGCCGAGGCCTGCGCGGCGGCCAGGATGGACGATGCGTTGGAAGAGGCGGTCTGATGGCATGGGAGATTCGAACGACGCTTTCTTGTTTGAGGGGAACAGCTGGGCGGCAATTGCTGGCAGCAGAGTTCCGCAGGGCTACTGGTGTGTCGGAGCAGGGATTTACGTTCGGTGAGGCTCAGTGATGAGGCAAGGCTGGCTACACTAGCCGCAGGACGGGGATCGCCCGCACGAGTTCGAGTACCGTTTCTTTTGGCGATGGCGAGCGCTGCTCGCTTCTCGCGGGATCGCTAGCAACAGCGCTTTGGCATTGATTGTCCCGGTGGTGACTGGGTGGTGATGTGTTCGAGGGGGAAATGCGCCTCTGGTGCTCGCCGAGGTGGAACTGCGAGGCAAGCAGAGCAGCCTCTGTCCTTGCAGAGTGGTGCGGGATTGAGCTGACGGCAGGTCATGGAGCAATGGGCGGGCCTGGAGCCCAATCCCTAAGCTGCTGGTCCGATTACAGGACTGTTGGTCGCGAATCAACACGGACCAAATCAGATGGCTTCATACATGACTCGTGGCGGCGGGGCTCCTTCAGCCCATGTCTTAGGTTTTTATCATTGTTTAGCCTTTTGCAGGGTGTCTCCTTCCATGATCGTCTCATACGACGATCAAGGTATGTTGCGTTCTCTGACGGGACACTTCGCTGTGGTTACGGCCGAATTGTTCGGGCTCGACTCCGACGGCTATTGCTGCAGGCTTTCCGCTGAAGAACACTCGGAGTCACATCCGCATCAACTGAGTGGGGGTTGCTGATCGGCGCTCAGGCTGGTTTGTAGCTCAGGGAAGGTTGCAGCAGTTGAAGCATTCGCCGGCGATTTGCCGTGATCTCGCCAATTCAAAGGGCGACCCGGTTTTGGCGCGGTTTTTGCTGAAGATATTGGCTGGACGTGAATATCGACCGTGGTTTGCGATCATCAAGCGCAAGGCATTTCCTGGTTGGTTAGGCCGGTGGCCACAGCCGATGATCTCGATCTCACGCGCGAAGAATGGGGCCAGGCGCTGGATAGAAAAAAAAAAAAACCCATCTGGTAGGAACTCAAGGTTCCAGCTCCGGGGATTCACTCTAAGCACAAGCGCCGGAAACTGTTGGCATGAGGGCAGCGTCTGATTCTCGTTATCTTTGTTGCTGCAAAAGGGCTTTGCGATGGTGTTCGCGATCACCGCGGAGGTCATGCCGCGCGTGGCGGGATCCCAGGCCGCACCTTGAGGTGGCGGCGGGGTGAAAGGCCCTTGTTTGGTCACTGGTCCGCGATGGAGCCGGGCGGTGATGCGCATGAGCAGCCTGGCTCTGCCGCTGCTGCTTGACTCGGCCTGGAGCGTTTGCACTCTCTGCGAGACCGAAACGATTGCCCTCCCAGGCCGACTGCTCGGAGCCCATAGCATCAGCATTCGCAATCTGCTCTGCTTGCGGTTGACCCTGTCGGCGCCGTGCGATCACCGGGGCTCGCCCCGTTGATGAGCTGGAAGCGGTGGTCTGTTTGCAGCTGGTCAGAGGTTTCATGCGGGGGAAAGACCCGTCAAAGCTTGTGAACGAGGCCCACCAGCCTGTTCGCTGGCGCGGTGCGATCGCAGTCGCAGTTGGAGGGCCGGCCTAAGACAGGGTCGGGCGCAAAAAGGCCGCAGTGCGCTTTATGCAGACGCAAGATGGTGTGCAACGGGCTGAGCGCTTTGTGGCGAGAATCGGACCACTGGGTCTGCCGGTGCTGGCGGGGGTGTTTTTCTGTAAGGTCGGCGCGCAATTGCCGGCTTTGTGAACCGATGGTGCAGGGCATGATTCCCGCGGCTTGACGATCGTCTCGCGCGATGAAGATCCGGCCTGCGAAGGGATCAACATGCCGCGACCGGTGGAACTCAATGATCGCAGGGGGCCCTGATGGCGGTGAAGCGGATAGAGCGAACCAGATGATCTGGCCAAGGCGGTGTTTGCTTTGCAGTTTGGCCGCTGTCGCTTCAGACTCGCTGGCTGAGGCTGAAATCGGTGCGGCAGCTTTCGCCAAAAGCATTTGATGGGGGGAAGGGTTGGGCGAATCCTGGGCGAATCGGTGGATAGCCATCGGGCTGCTTCTTGAGATCGAAGTGGTCACCATTGCGATGACGCATAAGCGCCGAACCTTTTTGCCCAGCGCGCCAGCGCCAATCGGGAGTATTAATATCGAGTTATGATTGTGGACTTCGCAGATGTGGCAGCTCGGGCGATCATGTGGGCAATGATTGTCACCCGTTTCACTCGGCTCATCCTCCAGCGTAGACGGGCGCGGACATTCTAATCTGATCCAGTCCGCGCCACGTTCAGCCCACGTAGACAGGCGCAATTCGCCGTCGGGGATATGCACTGCGAACTCGCCGGCAGAAGCTGCGGATGCCTGCAGTGTCCGGGACCTTGCGATGTCCGACCATTCAAATCCATTCGGCAGGGCATCAAAGGTGTGCGCCACAGCTGTCAGCTTGGGAAAAAGGTGGCGGGCGATTCGAAGGGAACCTTCGGGGATGTGATCGGTCTTTCGGGTTCGGAATATAATACCAGATGGATCATGTCGCTGGCGGCTTTCCAGAGAGGGCTTTCTCCTGGAAAGGTCCCACCTGGAATCTTCATAGGTGAGACGAGCATAGCTGTGACTTGATCTCGCACTGCTTGGTCCCAGACTGGCGATTCGCACTTTTCCTTTAGGTCCGCCGAACAGTCAGTCAGGTCAAGATCGATCAGCCGGCATCGCCGCAGAGCACCACAAAAGGTGTCATCAAATTTTCTTGAAGGTTTGACTTTTTTTTGATTCATCCAGCGACCAAGGGCGGCGCCGATCAGTTGCCATCTCGATGCGCCCTAAAGCTGTAAAGCATCTGACAACGATGTGGCCGTCGGAAAATCATTTTCAATTTCTTCGAACAGGTGGGGAGACAATTGACCTCACATCGTCATCCGTGTTGCCGAAACAATTCAGCAGAAACTCTGAACGGTTTCTGAAGTAGATGGATATCGGTTTGGGGAATGTTGCGTAATAGGAAGCATGACAGAAATGAAGGCAACGGCGGGGTACTTTGCCGGCCGCGAGGATCATCGCTTCATGGCGTTCCTTATTTGTATCTTCAAGACATCATTATGAAAGAAAATCAGCGGCTCTTGGCATCGAGCCGGCGGGAGCCTGCAGTGTGCGTTGGCGTTCCAGCACAGGGGCCCGGGTCGTTTGTGGTTCGCTGCTGCTGTTGTGGCCGCCGATCTCCAGGTGGTCACATCATGCAGCGCTTGATCTGAAGGCGGACCAAAGAGCCACCCCTGCTGCGGTCGAGTCGGCTGGGAGCAAGAAACAGCAAGGCCGGACCCCACACGATCGTGATCGAGATCGGCGGTGCGAGCCTGCCCAGGCGCACAGCTGCTCGAAGATCGACCATGCGAGGGCCGGGGCCACTGCTGCAGAACAGGATCAGGGCGGGTGGGTTTCTGCAGTTTTCTCGCGGTGGGCCAGGGAGAGCCATTTGTTCGATGGGCTCCGCTCGCTGTAGGGCCGGCTCTGGGTTTTTTGGGGCGGTATGCGGCCACCTCCTGCTCAGCCGCGGGCGGTCTGAGCTGATGATCGTTCACCGAGGCTGGGCGTTGCAGTGGGGGGGCCACAGGCCGGGCAGAGTTGCTCTCCGGCGGCGTGGCAACAACAAAACGGCGAAATCTGCGTCCTCATAATCCGGATACAGCCGAGGGATCTCGATCGCTGCGGCTGGAGTCTGTCGCTCCAATGCACCTCGGCCTCAGGCCCACAGCACGGCCGAGCAGGAAGGCCCTGCTGGAGGCGGCCAGTCTGTTCGTATGCGCCCGTCGGCTGGGTGGCCGCGATCAGCGGGGCACGTCGTGGTCGCGCAGCTTGGTCAAAGAAGCCGTCAAACGGCGATCACTGGACGTACCGGGTGATGTCACGTTAGCGGCGTCCCTGAGCGGCGATGGCAGACTGGCGCTGCGTCTGCTCTTCCTCGCTAGGGCAGTACCGGGTTGGGGCGGCTGAAGCAAAGCCAGCTGACCAGGCTGGCTGGCGCCCAATGGGCTAATCGTTGTACGGTTCGGCGGCGGTGCGGAACTTCAGCTGCTGGAGCAGCTAGCTGGCTCCCACGTGGCCCGATGCGCTGAGTCGCTCCAGCTCGGTGATCTTTCAACCTGGGCTTTCGACTCGCTCTGGGACTGGAGACAGTCACTTCTTGACGCGGTCAGACGGCGAACCCAGGCGGCCGTGGCGCGATCCGCACAAGAGCAACATTGGCGCCATGGCAAGGGTGGTTGACCACCGGCAGGACTTGACGGTGGTTGGGGCTGTGTTTTTCCAGGGTGAACATCACGTGGCCAGCCGGCTGAAAGATCAACAGAAAATTCAGCTGTCGGCATGCTGATTCGCTGGTTTGGTTGCTGGAGGGAGCGTAGGAGGGCGAATCTGGTTTCTGCAATCCGCTGCCGCACCGCAGGTTTTCCGTAACCGTCAGAGCCAGGCGCCGGGCGCTTTCACCCAGGGCGGGCTGGGCAGGGCGGGGCCTCACTCGACGCTGGGCGTTGCGGATAGCCAGTTCCGGGAGGACCCGGGCATCACCGATTGTCGCGTAGCACAGGAGCCTCCGATGGAGGCGCGGTAGGTGTCGGTGACGATCTGGGGTACAGTACATGCGATGATCGGCACAGCAGGCAGGAGATACGTAGATCTCGCGGGGCTCGGCATCCCCAGCTGGTGTTGTGGGCGCCCAGCTGGGTTGTTTCTCCTTGCGAGAAGATCTCCGCAGCATGAGAGCAGGTAGATCGCGTCAGAATACCCCGCCGCAGGCCTGCCATTGAAGATGCGGAACTGAGAGAGTAGGCTCGCTGGTGACGAAGCCACAAACAATCAGCTTTCCGAGACGAAACGTCCAGCCGGTTAGGCAGCGAGGCCAGCGAACAGACGGTCCGAGGCGCATCTTGCGCACTCTGGCCCACGACCGCCCATCTCTCGAGCTGCAGGGTGTGGGTTGCGGTCGTAGTGGGCGCCAAGGCGAGAGGCTGGCACGATCAGGCCATGGTGACCATCTGCAATGGCGCGCTGGGCCGAGGGCGCATGAAGCTGCCGAGCCATCAGCAGAAGCCATGTGGGCTGACGGCTGTAGGGATCTTGCGTTTGAGGTTTGCGCTGGGCGAGGAGGTGAGGGCGGCGTAGATGATGTTGACCACAAGAACCACAGCAACGGCGCAAACTTGGGCGTGGCTGCGGCAGCAGTGCACGTTGAAGGCAGCAGGGCATAGCCCATCTTCACAGGATTGCCGGCAGCAACATGTGCACGGGCGCGGTGCTTCGCGTGGGCGCGGACAGCAGGTGTGCAGGGCACGATCGGCAGTTTCCACCCAAGGCGGATCAGCAGAGCCGCGTAGGCAGCGCTCAAAGGGTGCCGAATCTTGCCGCCAGGGTGTGTATCAAAGCTGGGGGGGCCGCACCTGGAGCCCATGGCCAGGGCGCAGCAGGATGAACACGGCCGCCGCGGTGTCAAGGATGAACTTGGTGCGCGTAACTGCGCTTTTGGCCCAGATCGCAACACAGGTAAGCGCACATTTCCAGCTCCAGGCAGGCAGAACAGAGCATGTCCCTGAACGGCGAGCGGCGATCTGCGCCATCCATCGCCAGGATAGGAAGAAGAAAGCCGCGGTTTGAGGTGACGGCAGGCGGCCGCACCGCCAGGGGGTGAGAAGCTGGTGAGAGGATTCAGGGGCATCGAGAGCCCGTGGCACCGACGCAAGGCCAGGCCCGAGATCGGGGCAGCCATTACCGTCGATAAGCTGAGGCGCTCTGAGGGGTCGTAGCCCGTTGAGGTAGGCCAACGGTGACCAGGAGGTGGCAGGGGCGACGCCAGGGCGTCAGCGAATCGTCTTTGCGTCGCCGGATCTAGGATGGAACGGGATCAACAGCCGGCACGATCGCCAATCAGGATCGAGACGCTGAGCAGGGGAGGCCCTGCGTGATCGCCGCCCCAGGACGCCGGCGCTGGAGCACGAGAAATCCGCGGCACAGACTCGGAAGCAGTTCTGGGGGAGTGTAGAATACAGGCCGGCTTTGGCTCCAATAACGGGTTGACACACACAGTGGGGCAGCTAGAAGCTGCTGAAACCAGCACACAGGGAATCACGCTCGAAGACGAGAGTGCATAGAATTGGGCGCGGCCGGGTTTCGAAGTATTGAGACCTGCCGCTGCGAGGGGTGAGCGCCGGTGAGGTTGAGACCACCGTCACCACCTGGGCACCTCCAGCACCTGGCGACGCGAGCTTGCGGCTGCCATTCGAAAATTCGATCTTGAGTGTGCGAGTCACTTGTTTGGCAGAAAGGCGTTGAGGGGGGGAAGCGGCGCCACGGCCGTTTTGCAGAATCCAGCTTGTGTAAGGAGTAGGCCAGGACGCCACGTGATCGGTGAGGAGATACCAAAAAAAAACGAGGCGCCGCCAGAGTAAAAGTGCCCAACTGACGCTCGACATCTGGGCGGCCTCACTGGGGTCAGCAGGTTGGCGACGGTTGTTGTCGGGGGTCAGCAGCGATCAGCAAAGAAGGCACGAAAACGCAAGGGGGCTGCCACTGCAGCCGATTCGTGGGGAAGCTGGCGTGCTGGCATGCCTTCCTGGCTCTCCTTTGCCCCGGCGGCATCGGCCAGCATGGGCTTTCAAGGCGGCATCGGTGCTAGGACGGCCCTCAAGGGTGGAGGGTGAGCGGCAACATGTAGAGGGGTCATGCGGGGTGAGGAAGCCCACCCCAGCAGCAGGGGGAAGCGTTGAAGGATGGCGGGATTCTCGTTTGCTCAGAAGCACGCCAAAGGAGGGATCGCTGATCGCACGCGCGTCAGAAGGTGGTGGCCGTACGGGCATGTGCTTGCGCAACCTCCATCAGGCGCAATGTCTGGGCGAGACCGTTTCCGTGGACCACCTCCTCATGGCGGATCACCGAGCTGAACAGAGGAAACATGGTGAGAAGGCGGGGTCACAGGTGGAAATCCGGCACGGGCGCGCATCCCATCGATAGACATGTAGCCAGTGGGACACCGTGTGTAGGCCAGGCCTTCTTAGTCCTCTGGGTGAGGGGAGATCGAGGCGCCAGGAACAGGGTGATCGTGCCGATCCGGAATGAAGGCTGCACCTCTCGAACTGATGTAAGATCGGCTGAAGCGGGCACGGAACCGCCGCCGCACCATCGTGGCCGCATGGTCGGGTCGGAGATCGGTGGGCCCCTCATGGCGTCCGGGCAACCAGACATGAAGCGGAACTGGCCGATTTTGGCATCGCCCATGAACACAACAGTGCAGGGATCACCGCGCGGTGAAGAGACGCTGCATCCGCAGGGCTGGCTGAGGCGGGGCCGATGTCCTGAAGCCGACTGCGGTGGCCCAGAACAGGCGAGGTGCCGAGCAGCAGGCCGAAATCACCACCGGTTTGACACAAAGGATTCTGGGCGGCGTTGGAGCACATCGGGTCATACAGAAGCCGATAGCAGGTAGGAGATCAGCCCCAGCTCCAGAACACGTAGATTGAGAGGTTGGGGCTGATCACCAGGCCCAGCTGCTGCTGAAAAGGCCAGATAGGTGAAAAGCGACTACTCTTGTATTGGGCCTGTTAAGCATCCGAGTACCCATACAGCAGGCGATGTGGTCACCAGGCCAGCATCACGGCGCAAGAGCAATCGTTACCCGGACCATTTGCAGATTGAAGCTGCGCACTGGCCCAGTAAAGCAACTTCCGTGGGGGGGCGCCGATCCTGCTCGATCCAGCACGGTCAACTGAGCCGGAGCGCGGGGCAGAGCAGCTGTCAGGAAAAACAGCAACAGGTTTGCGCACTGTGAATGGTGCGATTGAACTGATCAGGCTGAGGCCGATAGCGCTGCCCAGCAGGGTAGACTGGATCACCAGGCGATTCCGAGCGATTCTCCAGTCCTGGGATCCCGGAGTGGTAAGCCTCCAGGTCTGCTTCGGGCTGTGTGGAGCGACCGGCTCAGCCAGGGCAGCGCGAGTGCGGACCGGTCGCTGAAGCTGCTGGCGGCAAGGCCGATGTAGCGATGGTCACACGAGCCCGCGATGGCGATGGCGATAGCCCGCTGGGAGAGGCCGCAGGATAAGCGGCACCAGCGATGGCGCCCATCGGCACGCTCGAAACGGAAGCCCGAGGTGTTGGCCTTGACGGCAGGAAGGCGGTCCGTAGCGGCGCCAGGCGCAGATCGCGTGCCAGAATGGCGACAGGTGATGGGCGATCAAGCCCACACGTGACCAGCGTGAAACTGTGCCGCATCCAGAGCAGTGGGTCGCACACCAAGAGCACCTGGCACGGCTGGGGTGGCGGTGGATCCGGATGATGCCGGTGCATAGAGCGCTGCTCAGTTTGAGCAGCGCCGGGATCTCCACAGGTTGTGTGCGGATAGAGGAAGAGACTGATCGCCGTTGCGATCAGATAGGGGGGATAGCCGGCGCTGCACTGCAGGTTCCAGAGGCCGACGCCGTCGTAGCGATGGGCGGAATAGCGATTCACCAGCACGGCCGATGTAAATGCTGAGCGCGGCGAACAGCAGCCGCCAGGCCGGGCCGGCCTCCGTTCTCCCCCCAGACGCGCAGGGCGACCGCCCTTGGATTACGGCGAAAGCGAACGGGGCCAGCATATCCAAGCTGGCTGTTGGTCTGCCAAGGGGCAAGCAGACGCCGCAGCTGGGCGGATCCTGACGGCCTGTCTGCCTCTGCCGCTCGATTGTTCACCCCGCGGTTTCCTTAGAGTTCGCCGACATCAGCTGGAGCTAAGCCACGGGTATTCATGGCTGATCTGCCCTTCCCTGAATCAGCTGCGCATCTGCGGGCATTGACAGCGGAGGGCAGTTCAGAAGGCGCGGAAGCCTCTACAGTGCCCAGCCGGCGGTCCAGCCTGCAGGGATCCAGAATATGGAGAGCAGCTGGATGTTTCCTGTTTGATCGGGGCGCCGCAAGGCCCGCTCACGAACGCTCTGTTGAGTATCTGGAAGGATCTCGCAGTGTCAGGGGCTGCCGCTCCTACAAACTCGAGGATCTCACACTCAAGGGGGTCGTTGGTGGTGGGTGCCAGCCAGACCACGAGCCCTATCGATGCCGCGGAGATCGGCCTGTTCCGCCAGAAGTATCGATTGGCGGTGCGCTGCGTGCACAGACGGGCACGCGCTGGAGCGTGGCAATGCAGGTGGATCTTGGGATTCGGCGAGAGCTGCGTCTGAGCTCAAGACCTGCTGCAGGTGGTTTCCTACGCGATGACTTGCCTGTCTGCCGGTCAAGCTCCTCCGTTTGTCGGCCTGAGCGAGCTGCACAAAACGAATCTACGCGCTTGGCTTCGTCTGCTTGAATGCCAGTCGACACCGGAATGTGACCATCCTGCTCTCGCGATCCGGCCTGGAGTTGGCAACGTCTCAAGATCGGATGAGATCATTGCTCTTTGAGGCGAAAATGCTGTCATCTGGTTGGGAGCGCTCTGCGGTGGTTCGATCGAGGCGGGATGGCGACCGGCAGCCTGCAGGTCCCGTGGCGACTATCTGCTGGTGCGGCCGTCCCGCTGAAGTTGATCACCCACCCAGCAAGCTATTGCTCCAGGCCTCTGAAGCTTTCCGCGCGAAGTGGCTGCCGTGCAGTTCGCCAGCGGATAGCCCCTACGCAGCCAGCCAAGCCTGCAGCTAGCCCGAAGTGCTGGCTCACGCGACGGCCAAGCGCAGCGGCTCGGGGGGG
>Ga0163217_1084237_pt1 | contig 17308 bp, 21 predicted proteins | sample SynspAceP_FD_185933 | JGI IMG/M metagenome (GOLD analysis project Ga0163217, IMG submission 185933) | Saline lake microbial communities from Ace Lake in Antarctica - Synechococcus sp. Ace-P (PacBio error correction) | ecosystem: Environmental > Aquatic > Non-marine Saline and Alkaline > Saline ...
AAAAAGGGCCGAGAATAATGCCCCTAAAAATTGGGCCAAAAAAAAAAGACCAAATAGGGCCCCCTGAAAGCCTTGTTTTGCCCACTTCCCAATCAAACTCCAAAAATGGGACATTTTTTTATAGCTTTTGAAATTAACAAAGTTATGGTTTTTTCCCCCCCTGTCCTCACTGCGGGCGGCTTTTGTTTATGAAAACCTGGCTCAATGGAGGCCTTGGCCCATATTTCAGTTGGCTACCTTTATAGTCCCCTTGCCAGGCCGCGTTGAAAACCGCACCTGGGCCACGACCCCGCCCCCCCTGTTTCAAGCGCTTTTCGTATTGACTGCTTTTGAATTGCCCTTCGCCACACCCCAAGGGCGCGGCCAAAATCAGCATTCCACGCCTTCCCATGCGCCTGGGAACGCGGCATATCCAACTGAACCGGGAGGCCAGACATCGCTTCGCTTGATGGGCCGCACAGCACCGCCAGCCACCTGGGGCCTGGGCGGGCAAAAGACCCGGCCCCAGTGCGCTGCCGACCCTGACGCCAGGGCCCTTCAGCACGCTTGAAATCCGCTTCGAGCGATTAATCCAGTCACACTACCCGCCGGGGCACTCGGAGCTTTGCGCCCGCCAGCGCTTGCGGTTTTTGCTACCTCGATCAGCCCTAATAACGCTTCCACACTCTTTGTGGTCGACTTCGGCGCTTATCCTCCCGTGCGCCAACTGGGCCAACATCTGACGGCTGGCGGGAGCCCGCCTGGCCGGCCCGTGCATATCGAGTTTCCACCGCTCCCAGACTACGCCGAGCCAATAGAGCACAGTTTGATTGGTCGGTGCTGGTTTGAACAGGAGCACACCTCAGCTCGTATGGGACCGGCCAGCTTTGTTGCGCTTGCCGTTGGGGTGCAGCGCGCACCGGCGAGCTTTTCGGCATCCTGGGCGTCACTGTGCGACGCCGCACAGTTCGCACGAGCTGAACCGTCCCAACGGGCTTTTGGAAGGGAGAAGGTCGAAGAAATACTACTTTCATCACCGCCAACTGCATCAGCCGCCTCCCCGACCCTGACTGAAGTCGCCCGCACATTGGGCTGCCATCCTGGACGCTTGCGGCCGGCCGCTTGCCAGCAGGAAGGAACGAACCGCTTCAGGATATTTATCGACGACACACGGCAGGACCTGGCGGTCAGCCTATATTCCGAATACCGAGTTGGCGTTTGGGGGAGATTGGCTTTTTCTACTGGGGTTTTTTCATCGCCGGGGCATTTCAGCGAGCGTTCAAACGCTGGACCGGTTGAGCCGGCCAGGTCATATTCAGACGTCAAGCAACGCAGAGGCGTCCAATTGATCAAAGCTTGTTCAACAAGAAATCTGGTGCAGGGTTTGATACAGGTCTTGATACAAGGTTCTTGATGCAGGGCTTGGATGCTGCGGTGGCGGAGCAAAGGCCGAAAGGATTTACATCTCTTCGGGCATCTTCAGCATCCTGATCCCATTCTGGGCGCGCTGGTCCATCAAGTTCCTTCTACATAATCGTTCATTGCTGCTTCCTCTTTTTTTGGTTTGTCGAGCCTGATTTGGCTCTCCCATAACGAACGCTATAGGCCGGGATATGAAAGTCAGATGAAGAAAGCACAAAAAAGTTTCAGCAAAAAAATGCCAGCGTCCAACAACAGCAGGGTCTCGGTCCAATTCCACAAGCGCGCCAGCGGTGTACCCGTGGGTGCCCGCCCAGGCGCTTTAACAATGCCGCGCCAGAGAGAAAGAATAGTGGCTGCACCTAGGCACGGCATGATTCCGGCAACAACCCCAGGCTCACTGACAAAAGAGGATCGTCCACGACAAACACTGGCGCCGCCAGTAGCAGAGGCAATGAGCCAGGCGCATTGCTACGCCAGCGCCGCCCCCTCCCATTTCGGCCGTGCGTAGGGCGTGCAAGACAGCAGCGCCGGGGCAGCAACAGCCGGCCGATAGCAGGTACCAATACAAGGCACGAGCCCTATCTGGGTACTGCTGTCACCTACTCAGCAAGCTGACCACGCGGCGGAAACTTCAAACAGAAGACCAGCACAGAGCGGACCACGCCACTGGGCCCGCAGCTGGGGTCTTTCAAGATCTGCAATGGTGCGTTCAACGGTCGCCTGCCCCTCCGCCCAGGCATCCGGCAGTATCGGCCAACCCGTCCAGATGCAGACCGCCACTGATCACATCCCATGCCGCCAAGCAGGACGGCCCGCGTGCAGCAATCCGGCGCTGCCGATACGAGCAAGTAATGCCAGGAGCACCAGCCGCAGGCCAATCAAGGCAGGCCCACGGCGGATACCATGACAGGGAGCGCCCCGTTATCCTGCGGGGCTTGGCCAGTTGCGCCAGCCGAACCGGGATACGCGGTCAGGAATTGCACAAGCAATCACAGCGGCAGCGTCAGTTTCAGCCTTTCCAGACTGCCATCAGCGGCATGCCGCAACAGAACACGTTCGGCCCAAGCGCACCTGCACTTGCAGCAACTGCTCTTTGGGGCAGACCCTGGCATGGCGCCCAGCAGCAGCCGCCATCACCCCGCATGGGTGATCAGCAGAAGATGCTCGCCGGGCTAGCGGCGAACTCACCGAGGCAATACTGGCGAGTACGCGCTGCCTCGAAATCGGCCAACGGCTCTCCACCCGGAGGCGTGCAGCCATAGGGGTCAACGCCAGAAGGACGCCAGGGTATCTGCGTGCTCGCGCTCAGATCCGCCGGGTACTGACCCTCCAATCGCCAAAAATGCAGCTCAAACCAGGCCCGGCTCCAGGCTGACAGGCAGACCCAGTCGCTCGCCCAGCTCGTAGGCATAGGCCGCGCAGCGCCGCAAACGGTGCTGACAATTGCGCTTGCCAGGGCCCAGCATCGCGCAAGCCCTCGCGCATCTGCCTGCCAGCCAGCGCGGTGAGTTCGTCCATCCAAGACTAAAACCGCGCAAGACTGGCCAGCCAGGGCGGTTTCACCATGGCGCAGCAGCTCGATCAGCAATGTCTGCTTGCCGGACACATCCGCTGGGCGACAGGTCGCCATCTGATATGCCAGCGCGCAGGCCGTGCGCAGCAGGGGCACCGCCACCCCGCCGCGCCCACTACCCTCGCCCAGTGCGCATGCCCAGATCCAGCAGTGGGAGTAGCGCCGAGCGCAGCCAGCACCAGTGCATGGCCAAGGCCTCGGCACTGCGATGGCTGAACAGCAAATCCACTCGCGGCAGTCTGGATTCAGGCGGGTGGCGCAGAGCGCTGCAACCGAACTGATATAACTCATCGACGCAGCAACCGGCAGCCCGCGCTGGGCAGCGGCCACAATTAGGCGGGCCGGTCAGCCGCGGCAATCTCCCACCCACCGAGGCGCCCCAGTGCTGCAAGCGGGTTCTTCAGATGGGCGGCATGTTGCAACAGGCCGCGCTGGATAACCCGTAACTTTTTTGTTCGATGCCCGCCTTGCTGCAGCCCGTGGCCCGGCCACCAGCAAGGGCGGCAGGCCTGCCCAGCAGGGCAACTGGGCCAACGCGCCAGGCCGCTGGTGGCTGTTGCCGATACCCATTTTCGGCCGCCAATAAAACAGATCAAGCCTTAAATCGAATGGTCCATACCGCTCGCGGCCGACGGCGGAATGGCCTCCAGCATTGTTTCAAGATCCATGCGCCGGGCGCGGCAGAAGATTCGCGGTGCCCGGGGCAATAAAGCGATTGTTCGAACGTAGGCAAGGCCCGATGGGCACAGCCAGCCCAAGGTCCATGACCTGAGCGGGCGCCCAGATGCCGGGCGAGCACACAGATAGCCGCAACGCCCTGGAAGAAATTGCGCAGCATTTCGCCCGGTGACCGCTTGCGGAAAGGCAGAGACATTCTCCTGCATCACCATGGGTCAGCAGCAAACACCGTGATCCAGGGGACGTTGATCGGCGGGTTGAGCGTCCCCTGCATGGCTGCCAACTGCACCGCCAGCGTTTCCAGTTTGACCCTCAGCGAGCCAGCCGGCTTGTCAGATTCGCTTTGGCGTTGTTCTGCCTTCGCGTAATATTGCCTGGTCCCAGGGGCGCAATGGCGCACTCCCACCACGGGCCATTGACTGGTTTGCGCGCTCATGGGTAGCATGCCCTTCAGCGCCATCGGCAAGCCGGCAATACAAGAACAATCCCGCTGGCACGCTGGGCCCAACCTTCCTGATGCCAGTCAGCCTGCCCGGTTCCCAATAGCGGCGGCTGAGTTCGCCATGGGCCACGACACCAGGCCGTCTCATTGCTGACCAGAATAACCCTGCCAGGCAAGATATCCAGGCAATCCAGCAACGCGTCGCGCTCACGCGCAAGGCGTGTCTGATCCTCACACAGCAGCAGGTTGGTCAGCCCACAACGTCCCAGGCAAATCCACCAACAGACAACGCCCCGCGCCGCTCCCTGCGCAGCACGCTGCAAAGCCAGCGGCTCTTCCGATCAAGCCGCATTGGGCCTGGCCGGCGGCGCTGGTGCTCCCGCTATAACGGGTGCTCATTTTCACCGGTCCAGCGCCTGACTGTAACCGATATAGGTTCACCGCCAGGCCACACGCTGGCCACGGCAAGTTGCTCGGCCATCCGGTCTTGCCCCGAACCGCGCACCACCCAGAATCAATCAATGCAATAGCAGAAACTCCACAACAATTGCAAAGTAGCAACGCGGTATCCAATGGTTTCCCACGCTTTGTGCGCCAAGCCGCCTCGATTATCCCTCTCGCGCAACGCAGCGTATCCAGTCGCTGCGCCTGCGCAGACCCGCCCAGCTCAGCAGTGCCGGCTTGGCGTCCGGTGGACTCGAACAAACCGTGCAGATAAGTGCCGTGCGATTCCTGTCCATCGCACTCAGCACAAACCGTCCGGCGCGCCGCCGTCCCAGGTTGCAGTAAAGGACGTTTCGAGAGCAGACCAATACTGCGGCCTGCGTGGATTTCATAACCGCTAGCGGCGGCATGATCCAGCTGCAAATGCGCCACTGAACCGCCGCCGGTCCAGACGCTTGTCTGCTTGCAAACGGGTAGAAAAAATCCGCAGCCCCAGCGCTTGGCGTGCTGCCGGCAGGGCCTTCCAGCCGACGGATAATCAACCCTCTGGCCGAGCATCTGCAAACCGCCGCAACCCCCAGCAGTTTGCCGCCATAACGCAGATGCCGGCTGATCGCCTGTTCCCAACCGTATTGGCCGAAGAAAGGCCAGGTCGGCTGCGAACGCTTTTCGAGCCCGGTAGAATGATCAGGTCGCGGTCGGGATCGCTGGCCAGGGGCCGATAAAACTGCCGGTCCACCTGTTGGGTGCAGACGCAGCGGGTCAAAGTCCGGTGTGATTTTGCTGATTCCGCGGCAGCACGGTACCACCACGACGCGCAGCGCGTTGGCCGTTTCCCCCCTGGTTGGCGTTGACCCGCAATCTTCGGCCTCCAGATGCAGGTCCTGCAGATAGGGCAGCACGCCCAGCGAACCGGTTTGCCGGTGGTGGGCCTCCAGCCCAGTCCCATGTCCCGGCTGCAAAGCAAAGGCGATATCACCGCGAAAAAACGGTTGATCACAAACCAGCCTTGATACGCCGCCTGTTCACTTCGGACAGCAAGCGCAGGGTTCCACCAGAATGCGCAAAAGACCCCGCCCTTGGTCGATATCGGCGAATCAGAATCAACCGGGCAAATTCACATGCCTCGCAAAAGCCATAATTGGCAATTCTCCGGCGCGCAGATTTGATTTCTGCGCGGGGGAAGCCGGCACCTTCAACCAATACACGTTTTGTAACGATGCACCAGACGCTGATGCCCCGAAGTCCAAGCACTGCCCTTGAGCGCTGTGGGTTTGTAGGCGTGGTAAGGCACTGCGTCCATGCAAACCGATCGGATGGCCGTGGATGATCACACTGCGCGCCCCACATCGCTAATTAGGCTGAGCAGTAACCGGATTCATATCCGTGTGCGGCCTGCAGATGGGCGGCTGAGCTGCCAACTGCCTGGGCGCGTTGCCCAAATTTTCACCAACCCATTTACCGTACCCCGCGTTAAGCGCATATTCCGCGGCCTTGAACGGGCCCACCTGTACTCCGGCGATGCGCAACCAGCGGCAAAGCGCAGTGACAGAGTGCTTTTTGCCCGCAATCCGAAGTGGTGCCCCTGGGATCATCAAGGTGCCCATGTGGTTTTGCTCTGGAGAGATCAGGTTTTGAATGGAGGCCAGAGCCACCGGCCCAGGCGCTGCCAATCGGCCTCGCTGCGGCATACCGATGCGCAATGCCTGGCGGCCGGTCAAACAGCCTGAGCAGGATACCCTGCCTGGCCAGCGCCTCTGCCAGTTCTGCAAGCCCGTGCATGGGGCCAGCCACTTGAAAACAGCGGCGCCAACCACCAGCCGGGGCCAACCCCGTGGCTTGCTCAAGTAGCAAGTTCATCGCATACCGTCGCTGTTGCCAACGGCTGCGCCACAGCTCCTGGGTGTGCTGGTCAGCCAGGGCAGCCCTTGCCTATTCGCGCGAGCGGCCCGCTGACGCCTCCAGGGCCCCCCAATTGCTTCTGCGCGCCGCTAAATAATGGGGCTCAAGCCAACACAAAACCCAGGCGCCACTCCAGCCAGCCCAAAACTTGCCCAGCGAAACGCAGAACAATCAGCCCGGGGCGGTCGCTGATGCGGCCAGGCTGTCTCTGCGCCAGATCCGCAAATGCTTCATCGACTACCCAAGATAGCCGCCGTCCGGTACAAGCTGTTTCATGCCAGCCCAGCAGGGTTCAATATCCACTAACTGGCCGGGTAGGGTTTGTTTCGAATTGAACCCCACCAAACAATCCAGACCCGACCAACTGAATCACACCGGCCCTATCGACATCCAGCCCAACCAACCTGATACCGCGCGCGCAAACTTGCCGATGTTCGGCATAACAGGGCTCGATAATGCCCCACGCGCCTCGGGGAAACAGCGCCGGCCAGGGGCCTTGAATGGCCGCTTGCGAGCCCGCGACCGGCAATGCGTGAGCAGCGCCGTATAGCGGGCGGCCCCAAGGCTTCCAGGCGCGTCGTTTCTCTTCTGGCAGGCGCACCAGACGGCCCGGCTCCAAAGGGGTACAGCCAATCATAAGGTGCCAGCCCGGTCGAGAGATCCAGCCATTCCTGCAGCGCAAAATGCGGTAATGGGCTGGCGGCCCTGGGGCGCAACCGCCCGCCGTCTAGCATGAGCCAACGCGCCCATAATCAAGCCAATGACCACGCAGCCCAGACAGTACAACCCTGGCCGCACCAGAACGCAATTGCCCCGGGCCAATATCCAACAGCTTAACCGCCTGGGGGCCAGCGCCAAGAGAGGGCCGTTGATGGTAGCGCGTGGTACACGGCAAGCCCCGCCCCAAACTGACATTCAGCGCCCTGCCCCGGCTGCCCATGACGCGGCCCCGGCGTTGGGACTGTCCCACTGCCGGCGCCTGCCTGCGCAGCAATCCAGCGCCTGGCGAGTGGCGGCCACATAGCGCATAGGTTAGGGCCACCAATGCTGGCGGCAGGGTAGTTTGAAGCACATCAATCGAGCCGCGCTGGCCGCCCAGCCAAACTGGGCAAAACGTGTAGTGCGATAACCCCACATCGCACCAGGGTATTGGCCAGGCGATATACGCACCAACACCCGGCGCCCCGAGCAACGCAACTCAGAACAAGCGCGGCGAACACTGCGTCACTGCATTTTTCGCAGCACTGACTTCGTGGGGCGGCGCGCGCCACGCCCGACTCGTCAGCTATCGGTCCCCTGGGCGGCTGAACCCCCATATAGCCCACGCGCGAAGGCGTGGCCCGGGCAGAATCATTGCGGCTGCAACGCCTCGCCTGATGGGCCTGGCGTGGTCGGCCGGCTGCGCAAGACCCTATGGCCAGATACAGTAAGAGCAGCGAAAACGCCACCCACATCGCAGACTGGCTAGCAGCCAGGCACAACAGTGTGAGCGCAGCAACCGCTAGGAACCAGGCAGTGGCGCCACGCAGCGCCTCAGGTTGCCCTGGCATTCAGGGTCTTTTCCAGAATACTGGGCGAAATGGCCGAAGCCGACCAAAGGATGCAGCGCGGCGGTCACGAGGCAGTGAATCCAGTTAAACAAAGCGCCAAGGATCAGGGCGCACTCAGCAACGGTTTTGCGTTGGTTCCAGTCGCGAAATCAACCCCGTGCAAATTGCTGCAGGGCCGATGGTTCCCCAGCGGCCGAATACCCGTGCTGGAGAATAACTCCGGCGACTGATCTCCGAACAGTTGCTCGTTCGCGCAACGCCGGAATGCCCGGCCAGCCTGGACGGTCCAAACGATGCTCGGGGCCGAAAGCGTTTTTTGCCGCAACCAGAAGCCTATGAATGATTATCCGGTGCGCGGCGTACCACTTCCTGCGATCCGTGACAATAGCCGCTGCTTGGCTTTGGGATGGATGCTCCAAGTTCGCAAAACAGTCCTGGCGCCGGCCAGTGAATCAACCTCACTGACCCAGCGAATGCCGAAATCAGCGGGCCATCCCACTCCTCGAATAGACCTTCGGCCGCCGCGCCAAAGTGGCGGCCTGCCTGTTGTACTGGTCCATAGCCCGCCTGTAGCTCGGCAACCCAGCGCCCTCGCCTTTGTCACCGGCGTGCCAACCAGTGGCGCCCAGGGTGTCGATCAATGCGCAGGATGCGGCGATAATCACGCTGGTTGAAACAGGTGCACTTCAACCCTTCCGCGCGCCAGCTCGGCGGCGATGTCGGCCTGCAGATCGCAGTACCGAGCCCACAGATCCCGGCTTGAGCGCCAGAATTTTCTCGGTCCTTGGCGCCTGGTAAAAGGCCGATACCCTTGGGCCTTTTCCTTAACGCGGCCTGCGGCGGGTGCCAACAGTAAAGCCGGAGAAATGCGACCGATCCGGTCCCTGCTCACCCAGGCGATAGAGTAGCTTCGCAGGTCTCGGTTAAGACAGGGCAGACGATGCGGTTTGCGGGCCCTTCATGACACAACTCCCATTGATCATGTAAATAGCATTTTCGGACAAAGGGGCCTGGGATGGCTCCCAGCCCTGCTCGACCAGCATAGCCCCTCGCATAAAAGCCTCGACCGGGCCCCAGACAACAAAACCGCAAACCGGTTTGGCCACGCTGGGCGCCCGAGCAAGCTGCGCCCAAGCGCCTGCGGATCAAACAGCGAGAACCCAGCCCAGAACCCAGGCCCTCGGCCCCGGGCGGGCCAGCCAATATTCTGGATGGGCAGGCCACCGAGGCCAGATCCATCTCCGGCCAGGGTGCGCCGGCCAAACACGTTGGGGGTTTGTCACGTCTCCTCGGGCAGCGCCGCGAACGAGCAATTCGGCGCGTCGAGAATGCCCTCGACCCTGGAGCCGCATAAAGTCTTCCCTTTCAGCCCGTTCACGCCCAAAGCCACGGCACGTGCTTCGCGCTCGGTGTCGAACCATTTGGATGGATGGCCCACGCGCAGTGGCTGGGCGCGTCACACGCAACAAAGCGCCAGGCGTTGCATCAGCCCCCGACACTTGGAAGCCCTGAATGGCAAGCTTCCAGAAGCGCGCCAACTGCTCTGCAGGCACCGCGCACGCCGCCAGAAATGGCGCATGTCCGCGCCGTTCGCGAATGACCCCGGTACACCGCCGCGCGCTCGCCTCGGAAAAAGCGCTGTGCTCATAAGGGCGACGCACATACCCCTTCATGGACGAAAAGTTCATGGACGAAACAAGGCCGCACCGCTGGGGGATTGCGGGGAAATAACAGGTGAATATAGGACGCAGTAAGCGCCCGAATTCGCCATACGGCCTCATGCCGTGCGTTTTTGTAGTTCCCGGGCACTCGCCGCGGCACGCAGCGCTCCAGCTCACATTCAAACGAGGAATGGTGGGCAAGGTATGCCCGCCGCAGCGACCCTTCTGGCAAAGCACTATCCTGCACGCCAGGGCAGTAAGGCGCTTTGCATGGTCGGCCGCGGCCCGGCAGCAGCCCGCCAGATCGGCCCACTCAGCCTTTCGGCGTCGTCACTAACTCACACAGATAAAGCATGCCACCACATTCAGCGTGGATAGGTTTTGCCAGCCGCGGTGGTGCTGCCGGAATAGCCGCCTGCATTTGCCTGGTTGCCCGCCAGTGGGGCCAAGTGCAGTTCCGGATACCAACCGGCAAAGATAACGGCTGTCTACCTCCGGGCAGTTGCGATCGGCGAGCGGCGAGAAAAACACCAGGTCCGCGCCTAATTCCGGCCAGCAGATCCAGATTTGGCCTGGTAGATAAAAAGCGAAAGCGCTGTCACGCGCCACGCCAATACGCACGCCCTGCAGACTTTTCTCCGCGGGGTTGAGCGCCTGCCTCAAGGGCGGCAAAACGGATTGGCAGCGCGGTAGCTGCGATCGGCGCTTCGCCAGCAGCGCGTCGGCGGCGGGCGTCCAGCCATGGCCATCCAGATCAGCCCGTTCGCGGCCTGAACCAGACCCAGCTGCCGGCTTGGAACCTATCGGCTCAACTGCGCGCGTGCACAAAAACCCGGCCCGCAGCGTCGGCAGACAATCACGCAGTATCTCCCCACTGCCGCGCGCTGCGACCCTTGTTTGGCCAGCACGCCGGCAAGGGCAGATCTGCCTGGTAACTGGCCAGCCCGTGGGCCATGGCACCGAAGGTCCTGGCGCATATACCGGGAGCCAATCGATGATAGCCAGCACCGGCAACGCCAAAAACAAGCGCGCCAGGTCCGCCTGCAGGGGCCGTGCGTCAACACAGGCCATCACCACCTTCAAATCAGGATCAGATCAGACTCGGGCCACCCGCCTGCTCAGCAGCTTGCGGCTTTCCTGCTCGCCGATCATCCACAGATCGATCTGGTAGACGCGGCCGCCCGCCTCAGGCGCGTTGCAGATCATCGATCAAAGAAAGTCCGGGCCGCACTTGAACACCTGCCGCGCTTGCCCTGGCGGCTATGCAGCCGGGGCCAGCGCGCGGTAATGGTTCGGTCTTGCCCCGCCCGGAGGCTGGGCGCGGGCAATCAGCAGTGGCCGGGCAGTGCGGCTCCCTTTTCACGACGGATTCCATTCAAAAACTCCACTCCCCTTCTGCGCTTGTACCGGAATTTGGAAAGCAATGCTTGGATCACGCCCTCTCGGTCACCGTAATCGGCAGCCTCAGCCAACCGCGCGGTGGTGCGCCGCGGACCGGTGACCACCACATGCTGGGCTAGTGGACGTGAAGCGATATCCCCAAGTCAACCTGCTCCAAAGCGGCAGGTAAACCGTATTTCATTCAGCGGCGATTATTCAGTTCATGCCAGACACACCAGGGCAATGCTCGGATCACTCATCCAGCTCCACCCTAGCGACTGCCCAGGCCGCTTCAGCCTTGGCGATACGTCCTGGCGGTCCTGGGGTTCCCAGGTGAAGCCTGCGCCCATCCCGTTGGATAGCGCAACGCTGCTCCGGAAAACGTCGGAAGAAAGTCCTCCTCTCCGGTTGCTGCGCGGCGCCCTTGATGACTGCACTATGGCCGATCTGCTAAAGCCATGGCGAGGCTGCGCGCGGCCATGCCAAAGGCCGAACTGTCTTGCCCTTGCCTTGCCGGTAAAGCACCAGCAGAGGCCATGCTCCTCCTGGGCCTGGCATTTTTTTCGTCGACTATCGCCTTCTGCGCTGCATGCGCAGCCGGTGACGTTCGTCGCGATCCGACTCGCTCTGCCTGGCGGTCCCTGCAGCACGCCGCGGGCCATCAGAACGCGCAGGACGATAATAGATCAGCGTGGCGGCAGTTGACGTACAGGGCATGCTGCTCAGGTACGCGGTAATAGTGCCAATCCGCTCAGCATCCCCGGGAGGTGGGATTCTTCATAACGCCGGAGAAGAAGTAGAAGCCGCCGCTGGAAAACAACTGGCACAACCAGCGCACTGGTCAGCAGGGTCGGTACGCAGCACCAACAGGCTGCTGAACTGCCACGATGCCAGCGTGCATACAGCCCGCCCCACCGAACCAGAGTGCGCCATAGGCGGTACCAGCAATCCAGTAGGCCAACAGTCTGCAAAAATGAGCCCGGCGTTGGTCCAGCCCACGCTCATGAATGTCCATAAAGTGGTTTTGCAAAAACAGCAATGGAAAAACCCCAGCGCGGCTTGAGCAATACAACCCGCGAGGAAGAACAACCGCCCAGGACGCGCTGGGGCAGATGACCAGGCTGAAATGGCTGCCACGGGTCCTGGCGACCAGCAGTACTAGCACGAATAACCGATAGCCACCTGGCTCTCTGGACAGGTCTAACAGATTCCACTCCTCCTTGGATGCAAATAAGGTCTTAGGGTTTTAACGCGCCTGATAGCGCAAGGTCAGATAACCCGCCCTACCCTGTTTTGCTGGTAGGTGGCGGCGTTTTTGATAATCCGGTGTCGAACAGTGGTTGCTAATGCGCGCCTGCCAAGGCGCCAGGGTCGCCTAGAAGCGGATCCTCGAGCGCAGCTCAACCGGTGTTGTAGCCGGAACAAGCTTCCTTGGTATTGGCCCCGCGGTTATCCCCCAGCGCCGCCTTCCACATGCAGGCTTGCGCCCACCAGCGACCGGCCATAACGGCGGTCCATATCCAAATCCAGGTTGAAAAATCTGTTCGGCACGAACGTGGCAGCAGATCACCCTGGGCCGCTCGATTGGATTCGTTGGCCCGGTGCCTGCAGCGTGAGATTTGCTGCTCAGATCCCAGCCAGACCTGGCTGGCCACCGACAGCTCGATGCGTTTGAATCACCGCCTTGTCGATATTCTGCGCGCGCCAAGCCGGCGCCCCTGGTTGAAGTAGGCGAATCAGATCGTCGATTTCATTACGGTAGAAAACAGCGCGATTGCCCAACTGCCCCAGCCCTGATCACGTCCAGCGCCCAGCTCGAAACTGCGCGAGGTTTCCTCGGTGATTTTCCGGTTGCAAAAGCTTGGTGAATTACATGCTGATTGACAGGTTGGGGCCTGAACGCGTCCCGGCACTCGCCGTGGGCGCGCAGGCTGTCGCTGATGCTGGTAGCCATAACCCAGGCTGCCGGTGTTGGTAGGTGCATGTTGCTCGTTGTCAAATCATGGCGAGGCGCTGAGCTGACAATTCATGGCGCCAAGCTTGCGGGCCAGATAACTGGGCATAGACGCCATGGTTGTCGGCGGCTGTCCTCGGGCAAAAACCCGTATTGCCGTTGACGCGAATCCTTCAGCAGGTCATAACCCAGAGTCAGCACCTGCCCTGGCTTGAGTTGAATCATCCGTTCTGCCAACTGAAACTGTCGCGCGGGTATCGATGCGCGAGTTGAATACATTGCCGTTGAGGTATCGACTTGGTCTTCACTGCGCCCCGGCTGCAAAGGTCCACAGCCACGGATGCGGTTGGCGCAAAAGCGCGCCGCGCAGTCCATGGGGTGCGCAGCAGGTTATCGGCATTGGCCTTGAAGCCGGAGTCCGTAGTCATTGTGCGAGGCGCACTTCGGGATGACATGCCCGTCCAGTTTCCAGGCCATTGTCGAAGCGATAGCCGGCATTGATGTTCGCGACTCTTCGCGGTAGCCGTCCATTGTCCGTGCTCCGGCGAAGCGCATCAGGCCGCGCGTCAATACCCCGCGTGCCCATGCTGGTCAACCCCAGGTTGTACCAGGCATTACCCAGCCCACCGCTGACGCCCGCGTGCCCGCAGTGGTAGTTGCGGCTGCCGGCAGTCGCCGATGCCCCAGGGCCTTGGGCGCCCTGCTGTTCCCCGCCGGCCGGGTGAAAATCTGGATAACGCCACCGGATCGCCTCGGAACCGTACGGCTGGAGCGCGGCCACGGACCCACTTCGATACGCTCGATCTGCTCGACGGCCTAAATCCTCCTGCAAGGCCACATCACCGGTGGTAGCCGAGCCCCTGGCGTACCTGCCGTCGATGAAGTACCACCAGCACAATGGTTACTATTTGGTGCCGCGGGATACCTCAGGGCCTCGTTCTTGCCGTGCCCGCCAGGTTGGTGATTAATTGGATCCCCCGGAAGCCCGGCGCAAACCCAACCCTTTTGGGGCCCGCCCGGGGGCCCACCCACTGGTGGCCTGCAAGCGCTCGATATCGCGCGCTCGATCCACGCTTCACCGAGGAATAACCTGGCTGGCAGACAACGAGGAACGCGTTGGCGGTGACCGACCTGATCATTCAGATTAACGGAATTTCGGCCAAGGCAAAACGCGGAAAGGCCGCATACAGGCCCGATCCCCCGCCACAGGGGCGGAAAGAACAGTTTCATGAGCGGCATTCGCTCCGTCGTACTACCCGTAAAACGAACACACTGCGAGGGGTAGCAGTCGCGAAGCAAAAAGGCAGACGATCCGGCACAGCAGAGCCCGCACACGCCGCAAAGCCGCCGCTTTCTCCTGTGAACTGCGTCAGGCCGGTCCTCCGGGCTTGCGAGCGGATCCAATGATCCCGTCACCGCACTTCCCCATGCCGTGGGACAGTGGTGGGTATGGCGGTGACGTGCCAGCCGATTCACATCGACTGACGCCGGCTTTACCGTTGGGCGGGGGCAGCGCCGGGAATTGTCTGCAATGGGCAGACCGCACCGGCTTCCCAGTTTCACCCGCTGATTAGCCATCAGCGGGCAACCCTGAAGCGGGGTGAGATTATGATTTTGTAACAAAGCGTCAACGCATTAATTGCCTGCAAAGGCCATAGGGTTTTTGCGGTGCTAGGCCGAGACAGCCACCTCCACCTTGCGCTGTTTTTTCGTACAAAAAACGCAGCACCGCCTGGCGATACTGGTTGTAGCGTGGGTCATCAGCCAGCGCAATACGGTCCTTGGCGATCCAGTTTTTCGATTGAGAATCTCGCCAATGGTTGCCGATGGCCCGTTGGTCTCATCACGAATGCGGTTCGGACAGCAGCACCGCTTTCATCGACATCGGGGTGATCATGATCACGGTATTTTCAAGTCGTTCTGATACGCATGACCTCGTCCTGCAAGTGCGCGCGGGTCAATGCATCCAGTGCACCGAAAGGCTCATCCAGCAGCAGCACTTGGGCTCCATGGCCAACGCGCGGCGGGCCGATGGCGACCACGTTGCTTCAATGCCGCCGGAGATTCGCTTGGCAGTTTTTGTCCAGCGCGTGGCTCATGTGCACCAATGTTCAGATGTGGCCGGACCCATTCTCCCCTTCTTCCTTTTGAAGCATTCTTGCCTGCGCCAGACCTTGTTCACCGCGACTGGCGACGTTCTGGATACACCGTCAGCCAGGGCAGCAGCGAATGGTTCTGGAACACCCATGCTGCGGTCCGGGCCCCGGATCGCTTGACTTCCCTTGCCATCCAGAATCACCGCGCCCTGAGCTGGATTCGATCAGGCCGGCGACGATATTCAGTAGGTCGACTTGCCGCAGCCGGAGTGCCGATAATGGAGAATGTAACCTCGCCGCGCGGCCGACCTCAGAATTAATGTTCTACCAGGACTTCAGAACGACATCTTGCCGGTGGTGAAGGGTCTTGGAGACTTTCTCGATATTCAGATAAACGACTCCATATGCTGCTTCCTTAACTGGGCTTGAGGTGCCAGCGGGTAACCAGGCGGACAATCAGGCACCAGGCCGATCCAGAAGAAACCCACCACATAACGACGTAGATCAGCGCCAGAATGATGTCGCTGATCAAGATGACGCGTTTCCAACGCAATCCCAGATAAAGAACCACATGCCCACGCCGCAATTCAGCATTTTCAGCGGCGACAATCGCCAGCCAGGACAGACCCACGCCGATGCGCAACCCGGAAAAAGATATAGGCCGCAGCAGCCGGCAACATGAATTCTTTCGAAGTACCGAAATCCGTTCAAGCGCAGCACGCGGGCAACGTTGCGGTAATCTTCGGGATATTGCGCACGCCCACCGAAGGTGTGAATGATGATCGGCAGATGGCGGTAATGAAGAATCACGAAAACCGCCGAGGGATTACTGTCCTGAAAAACCGGCGCGCAGCGACAAAGGCAACCAGCGCAGCGGGCCGCACGGTACGCAAAAACCTGGAACAACCGGAATCCAGCCCGCGCAATGCCCAGGTCGACTGCCCTACCGCACGCAAGCTGATACCCACAACGAACCGCCAACAGATTGCCGTAGGCAACCGTCGAGGCTGGCCGGACTGCCAGGCCATGCGACGTCATTTCCGCCGTTATCCGTAGCAGGGATTGACGATCAGTTTTTCCCAAGTGTTCGGGTTACCACCTGCGTGGGGCGGCGGCCAATGCGCTGCTTCCATGGAGCAAAGCATTTGCCAGATGATCAGCACACACGGCGGTAAAAAATCCAGCGGGCGGCAGCAACTGGCGCACAAATAATGCCACCGTAGTGGCTGTAACCAACGCCGGCCAGCTCGACGTTATGTCGTGGGTCCGCTTTGAGCCTGCAAATGCGCTGGCCGCATCGGATTTTTACATTGGCGTTCATGGGGCAACGTCCCTCGTTGAGTCGCACGGTCATGTTCCAGCTCATGGCCTTAATGGCCAGGCTATCCAGATAGGCTTGGGGGTTTTTTTCCGGACGAAAGTCTGCAATCGAAGAAAGGTTTTCGATACCGCGCGATGTCGAGGTGGGGAATTTGCTCGGCGGCACAACCCAGACGGGGGTGCGGCTGCAACGCCAGAGGTCTTCGCGTTGACCTTGTTTCGACGCAGCCGGCGGTTCCATGTCCATATCCGCGGTAGAATAACCCCAGCGGATGTCTTCGGTCAGGACCCTTTGGTCATGGCTCTTGTAGGGATGGACGCATTTGGTCCCTTTTCCAGTAACGCACTGGTGGCTCACTGTTCTCGAACACCTTGCCCGTTGCCGTAGTCGAAGTTGGCCTTTCATACGCTCGCACGTCATCGAAGGGCGCGTTTTGATTCCAGCGCGCTTGGCGCAAGATTTTTTGCCACTTTCCTCGCGGTTTGGCCGGGTTCTTCCGCAGTAAAATCTGCGCTTCCATGACCGCCTTTGAAGCGTGCCTGAGTTGCATTCCGGGTTGGCCAATCTACCAGTCCCGCGCGGCAAATACCCAGCGCCTTTTCCGGGATGATTGGCCCACAGCTCGCTGGTGGTTAAGTGCTGTGTAGCGATCTTTTTCTGTTGATCAAACTGCTCATTCCAGGGTGCAAGACACAGAAAGGTATCCATGCTGCCAACCTTTCATGTTCGCGACCATCTGCGCCGGTGGTCACGACGATAGTGGGAGATATCGCTGTTTCGGATTGATGCGCCCCGCGGCCAGCCAGTAACGCACCACCAGATCGTGGGTCCCCGCCGGGAAGGTCATCGCCGCAATTGACCGCCTTGCCGGTGGCTTTTTGGCTTCCAGCGCCGCCCTTGAATGGC
>Ga0163217_1010867_pt1 | contig 17307 bp, 22 predicted proteins | sample SynspAceP_FD_185933 | JGI IMG/M metagenome (GOLD analysis project Ga0163217, IMG submission 185933) | Saline lake microbial communities from Ace Lake in Antarctica - Synechococcus sp. Ace-P (PacBio error correction) | ecosystem: Environmental > Aquatic > Non-marine Saline and Alkaline > Saline ...
GCCGCGCCCCACGACCACAAACACACCTGTTGTCACCGTGGGGGAGGAAAGAGATATCCACGTTGGGGCCGTTTTTTCCCGAACGGAAATCGTTTTTTTTTTTCGATTTCCGATCAGGTGGATAGATCCATGTGCCGACACAGTGTTTAGTTCGTAGCCCCTTTCACACCGTCCAGCCACCTTTGGCCCCGGTCCAGATTGCCGCAGTTGTTTAAATTGCTCCTGCGATTGGTCCCGTCAGGAAACTGTGACAGTCGGTTCCTTGCGCGGCTGCCCAAAGCATGCGCCAGTGCCGACGGTGCCGAATGCCGTGTGGGTTTGCGAAGATCAGCATCCGCTCGGGTGGAATCCAGTCCCGCCTTCATGGAGCACTCTGGTTTTGGCGATGTCCAGCCTTGAACTGCCGCGTGGGATTCATAAAACTGTCCCGACCACAACGATCGGCAGCCGCACCTGCCCGCCGTTCCCAAGAACTACCGCTCGAGACATCAACGCGATCAGTCGCTCGCGTCGCTTGTGCTTCGTTGAAGCTGTCATTGACCGATCCACAGGAAATGCCCTGTTTGGCGAACGTCAAGCCCGCAGCCGTTCCGCGCAAACAGCCTTCGCTCGGAGCCTGTCTTCCGCCAAAACGCGACAACGCCAACGCAAATGCCGGTAACGCAAAATACGTCGATGAACCAAAGCTGCGAATGTAATCGCTGATTTGCTGGATCGTGAACGTGATCCGCTAACAGATACTTGTCTGGGGCGGAACCGCGGACACGTCAGTTCAGGATGTACGACGGAACGGGAACGGCAAAACGAGGCATCCAGCCGCATCCGTTGCCGACGTTCGGATCGTTAACCTCAATGTAGCAGTCATCGTGCGTGGCTTCTACCTAGTCACCTAAGATCTGATTTGGCCAGACGCCAGATCGTTCCTGTGAGTAACGGGGCGGTATCCGTGTCAACAATAATGCCGTCGGTTCCCTCAATGATTCATCTCAATGAAAGCGTCTCATCGTCACGCGTGCTCAGTCATCGAGCTTATCTCAGTTGCTCGTTCCATCGCGGCTGCCGTTGCTGCAAACCGACCAATTTCTACAACCGGGGCTTCGCAATTGCGACGAAGTCTGCCGCAACGATCAATTTCTCGTGAGTCGATGGCTACGAACTGAGCAAGGCGCCGCCCCTCCGCTGGTTACCGCCGGCCGACTGTGGCGATTGGGACAGCCAGGGGCGTTTGTGGTCATCGAATCAGCGGGGCGTCGGGAGTCGACCTCAAGAGCAACCGACCAGACAAACCGGCATATAAGCGCTTAATCCCCGTCTGGAAGACGAAGACGGCGACGGCGTGTTTGATCATCCGAGGGTTCATTGCAGAAAACCTGAGCTTCTATTCAGGCCGTCTTGGTGCGTCGAACGATATCTACGTTCCGCCCGCCGAGCATTCTGAACCTGACCTGATCAAGACGGGACGCGGTCTACGAGCAACCACGGTTGTGGCATGAGCGGTGCACGCCGACCTATTTGGCGCCAATGACCGCAGCGGACTTCGTCGGGTTCCCGAAGGCTTGGATCTATTTTGGGTGCAAAGGCCGCCGTTCGAAAACAGACACACCATGTGATTGACGGAACGCCAACGTTCACGCTGCACTATATCTGAAAAGCGCCGAGGGCGGTCCTGTCGAATGTCAGCAGCGGCGAATGACAATCCGACGATGCGTTCCTGGCCAATTGCGAACGCTCTCACGAGCACATTCTGCAACATCCATCCGGTGGACGCCGCGAGGCATCGTCATGCGTTCGTGGAAGTGTCTCGGCAAGCAGCATCAAGTGATCGATGGACTGCCTGCGACCGGCGGTGATGCCCATCTATGACGCCATCGACCCGGCGGCACCCAGCGGTCTTAATGACGCGAGTCCGTTTCGGAATGACGATGACGTCAAGGCTGCGTAATGTGCTCGTTAATTGGCCCGCGTCCTCGATGCACACGCTGGTTTCCCGCGTGCCACCTACAATCGCCGATACAGGATTGGTTTCGTCAGACCGTCTCGATTTCCATCCGACGATGTATCTGAGGACAGAGGGATCATCGTCTTCACTGGAATACGGTGACTGGTACGATCTGTGTTGCCCGAGCAGCCGGGTGGAAGCAAATACGATCGACGTGGAAGTTTAATCGTTTGCGAAAGGCAAGCAGACGCAATCCCACCATTGGGCTAAGCGAATGAAAAAGACGGGAACTGCGAGTGTTTGTTGGAAGTCTTGAATGCCGCGGTTTGACGTTCCGAGATCAAGTGCGCTGAGTGGATACTGCAACACCGCAGGAAGGCATCGCGCCGATCGAAAAGCGATGAAACGTTCAGCGAAACGCACAGTCGCATCGCTTACGTTCAACTGCGCTTTTCGCAATGAGACGGCCTGAAATCGTCCATCTGCTCAATGGATTTCAGCGGGAATGTTTCTCACCTGGCGTTTCAATCAACGCCGCGCCAATGCACTGACCGAGCTGGCAACAATTCGATCAATCGAAATGCATTCGATTGCTGTTCCGAGTCGAACGCCCCCCGCCGTCAAAAACGCGCTGCTGCTCGGAGTGCATGGGAAGGCAGAACGCAGCGGAGGCGAGTGACGATGTTGATGGGGGCGGGGTATGAGCAGACGCTCTGATCGAGTGCGCAACACTCGATGTACTACCTCTGATCCAGTTAAACCAGCCCGGACGGTTGCCAATACTAATGCCGCATGCCGTTGCCACAAACATGCCGCATCTTGTGTTGGGAGCAACAGATGCTCCACGAAGCTCAGGGATGATCTTTTCGTTTATTTGATACTCCCGACGACGCACTGCGACCAGCTTGCCGCAAACGGGAAGCTGTGCAAAAGATGGGCTGCCAGCCATGGACCGTTGACTGAGAACGGCTCTGAGCGGAAAGTGATTCCGCCGCGAAAGATGCGAATCGTGTTAGCAGCAAATGGATGAAGACGTGCCCATGAAACGTGGAAACAAGAAACTCTGCCCGCGACGGAGTCAGAATTGGGCTGGCATGCGATCGGATTCGGCTCGAAGATCCAACGATTGGAGAAGCGATCGCGTCGAATCGGTTCGACATCGCTGCGAGCACAGAGTAGCCCGCTGGCAGTGCCGTGACTGGCTAGCACGATCGTGAATAAATGCAGCGATCGACCCTCTGACCACACGACACGATCAGTCTGGCGGCGCCACGTCGATAAATCCAAAGCACAGCTTCGCATCGCGGCGCAATACCCGCCGGAATCAATCCTGATGCACGACTTCGCAAACGCTGGCGGAATCTCTGCTGCAAACTAACGGACACACCGAACTGCGTGACTCGCTGTTGCGCAACGCAAAGCGACTCTCGACGTCCGCGCTCAGGACATGTTTGTCCGATTGAACGACGAGCAAAAACTCACATCTGCCTCGTTGGTCGAGGCGATTGCTGCAGCGATGCCTCAACGTGCTCGAACTCCTGCTCGAAACTCCGCGGACCATGCCTTTGGCCCGTCACCTTGCCGCCCTTTTTGCCGCGGCTTACTCGAAGTACCCTGACTCGAACCGCGTGCCAAGCAAAAATCGCAAGTGCCAGTTATCCGGGGCACCGAAATGGTGAAGAGCTACAACACTGCTTCTGCGATGCCCAAAGAGAACAGGTCGCGACGGAATGCGGGTGTTTCATGGGACGAAAGCTGCTTTGCGGCGCAATGTCACAATGGGTTACGTTGGCGGCGACATTGGTCCCGAACTGACGAGAACGGCAAAGTTCGCGTCGCGGGGCGGTACTCGAAGCCCATAGTCTTCCGAAGTTCGCAATATCGCTCAAGGATCGCGCGTCCCCAGGTGTGACCGTCGACGGAAGACAATTCCAGCGGTCCTGACCGCCACGAACAACCGAAGAACTCCACCTCTAGCAACTGGAACGCTCCGATGATTCGATCTACAAGGACGAGATGAAGAACGACATGAGAGTGCCGGGTCGATCATGCGAACGGCGGACGATCCATGACCAGCAAAGATTAGCGGACGTCTGGAACTGCTTCAGACTAACACCTCTCAGAACTAAGTCTTACGTACTCGAGTTCCGAGTTTTGTTTGCTTGGTGCAGCCACTTACTGCTGCAAGGTGAACTGTTCGTTGTCTTTGTGCGGCGCCAGCTCATGCGACGAATGGGTGGCGACGACCACCAAATCACGAGTAGCTTCCAACTCGATCAGTTTAGAGAATCCAGAGCCAGCGGCGCGCGAGACTGGCAATCACTCGTGTCCGTCTCGACTCCGGCGGATTTCCGATCGCCCGTGGCTCGAAGCTAACTGTTCAAAACGACAGAGTGTGAAAGGCTGGCGAAACCCATCGATAGCTTTGTGTCCCCAATCCCATACGACAGTTCAAGGCCCGAATTTTTCGCATGGCTATTACGGTGGACGTGGGCGCTTCGCTTGATGAGAACGGTCGATGAGATTGACGGCACGATTCAGACGGAGCCGGCCCAATCGGCTAGAAGAACCTTCACGAAATGGCCACTGGTTCATCTTCGCACAGCTAACGATATTCCGGATGACTGAGCTCAGTGGCGTGGTACCCTGACGACACGCGACGCAAGACCGAAGGGCCGTTGAAGCGCTACTGGGCAAGCTATGGACTCATGGTTACCCGACGATCGACCCGCCGACGTCGTGTTCAATGTTCGACAAATAACCTGCAAGCTCAATCGCTGGCCCAACGAATACTCGATCTACACCATCCCAAAGCAATCAAGGCCCCTGGGCGGATGTTAGTTTTCCGACGTGCCGTACGGGCGAGAACTCAGTAGCGCGGATTCGTCAATCGGATCCATCACGGGTCGGGCGAATCCCCTTGGCGCCCTTCGAATTCCCGCTGCCTACGGTTGGAAGAAGGAAGGCTACGAACGTGGCCCTACTCTCCAAACCGTGACAATGCGAGCCCGAACGTGTCCTGCGTGGCAAGGCGTTCGCGAGCGTCGGCCACTGACGAGTAACTGGGATATCAACACTTTAATAGTGCCGTCGCATGGCCACGGCAGTGTCAATAGCTGTTCTTTTCGGGCACAGTGTTGCTGGTGACGCCGTTCGCCAGTCCATCGACGGGCAGGACAATCGCAACAATTTCCAGTGGTCCCTACGGTGCCGACACGAGTACGCCGTGAACTCGAGAAACGAGACCAACGGCCCTATCCGCATCGCGGCCAACAAAGTTTAGCTGAGGGGGCCAGAAACATCGAGCCGCAACAGCGGGGCGACTGGAATCTGGTGACCAAGGCGGATCACGGATGTTCCAGGACGACGTCAAGGACGGCGACTCCACCCCGCCTCATCGGTGGGAAAGTTACCTATGGACCAACCCGCAGACATTGACGTCTGAGATCGTGGGCGCGGGAACACTTGGCAAGGCGGAGTCAATCGCAGCAATGACAGCTCGATCTATCCCGGGTCTAAGCACAATTTCGTCTCAACGACGCCGCTACGATTTTTGGGCGCCAAAGCCGTCCAGTTCACCGCCCGGCACACGCTGCCCTGGTCGGCACTGGAGCCGCAATGGCCCCATGAATCGAGTTCCAACAGATAGCTAAAAAACCTATTCGACCGAGGTTCGGCAAAAATGACTCAAGTCATGGACCTCAACGAATGGCGCGGCAAGTCGCCAGTTCTCGGCGTGCCGAATCGCCCGCAACCACCAACTCCCCGTGAAAATTTGGTCATCCGGCGACCTGGGTTGAGGTTTTTAGACTGTCATATTCGGAACGAAAATGCGATGCGGCGGACATTGCAGCACCACCCGTAAAGAAGCTTTCTTGACACTCAAAGTCCACCTGTTGGTCGCGGCCAGTTAGTCACCCTCCTTGAGAAAAGGTCGAGCGTCCATTGCTAGATTCAGGCATGGAGATCGACATTCTCTCATCGGCGCGTTTTGGGACCGGGCATCCGCAAAGCTTTAGCCACCTTCAACCTCGCCGCAAAGAGTCCCTGACCCTTTTCTTCGTCTGACCTCTTTCTTGCGTCGACGCGTTGAGGATAGTCCTTTGAGTTGCATCGTGTTGATGTGTCGAAGTGGTGTCGTGTTTGATTAAAGACTTCTGCACAAATACACTTTCCCCAGCACGATCTTCACGTTTTTTTTCGAGAGAGGAGTTTTTGCCCTGCGATCTCGATCGCCCCTGCGCTAGCAGTTGAGGGCGATCAGGATCGCGAGGGTGCAAAATGTTGGTCAGTTGACGTACCCATTCCTAGGCTGCCTCAAGCACATGTCTAAAAACGCCCATATCATGTTTTTACCCACAAATGTCCTGCGGATGGCTAAATCTAACGGCGATATGGGAGAGGACATCGACATCGAGATCCGTCTGAAACACCGCTGTCGGCAGAAATGACAGTGGGCCGTTGACTGCTGCGGGAGACGGTCCGGGCAAGTTCGCCACGCTGCTGACGCGGCCACCGCAAGTTCCTCGATCGAAATTGCTCATGAGCAACGACGCGAACCGGAGTTGCCGGACTTGGCCACCAGTGAAACGCATCGAGCGTCCATTTTGCCGAGTCATCGCTGGTGCTCTGAGTGAAGACACAGCGAACGACAATCTTCCACAAACTTGCCATCGAAAAGGTTTCCGTCGAGTCGGCAGCCGCGATCTCCGGCCGGACTCCAACGAGACGTGATGATCGCATGAGACAGGTCGCTGCGACGGCCCGAGCCCCCCCGTGCGGTAAGACGAACTTGCCACACGGAGTATGCCATCTGCCAGAAACGATTACGCTTTGTTCAAGTCTTCGCGTCGCTCTGAATCGGCCCTCAAGTTTGCTCAACCCAGGCTTCGATCGCGATCCACATCTCTGGGGTCCGCAACCGCTGAGTCTTCATTGCGAGGTGCGAACGCGTGTAGTTGCGATCGGCGCTAAGCGTTTCCTTGCCACGGAATGTTTGACCAATCAACGCTTACTGTGCCTTTCGATAAGGACCTTCTCAACGACCTGCAGGAAATCGTCTCTCGAACCAACACGGTCCACGCGCCCAAAGTTGCGACGAATGATCCAAACCCATGGTGCCGTAGTGCTTGAGTCGACCGCTTGACAGTTGCAACACGTCCTTCGGCGGCGTGGAGTCTGGTGCCACTCTCCGAGCATCTCGCGCCACCTCCTAAGACTTGCAAATCCCGCCCGTGCCAAGCGATGTTTTCTTCAACAGCCAAATACTTGGTAGGCAAATCTCGCGGTCCAATTCTTCGTACATCGCGATTGAAGTTCGACCTCGTCTCCCGCTTGCCCGGCTGCGAGACGTAGCGATTGCGTTGCCCACGGCCCGAAAGCACGTCTTGCGAAAATTCACCGCGTCGGCGTGTGCGTCCTTCGCTAGAGCGACCCGAACACAACGTCGATAGACAGCAGAGAACTCGCACCAGGCTTCTTCGGAAAGCCGATCGGTCAGGCTGGCAAATCAGCGACCGCTCGTGTTTCCGGTCCCTCGCAAAATCAATTCTCCTAGCGACAGATCACATCGTTCCACAAAACGTTACATCGTGGAAGAAGATTCTTCGCAGGCTGCCATATTTGGGCCTGGCATTGAGTCATGTTGGCCGCAGGCAAAGATTAGCCGATGGGCGTTAGCCCGTGCGTGTGGAAACCGGGCTAACTAATCGAAGCCCGGTTCCTCCCTCGGCTCAGAATACGGAACACAGCTTCACACATCCCTCTTGACCTGGCAATTCGTTCGCTAGGATGAAGAACAGTGAAGCGAATTCGTTCGCTTCCGTCAGTTTAGAGTTTCCACCCGCGAATGGTCCCCCACATGGCACGACAGCGCTTCCTTCCAAGCCGACTGAGGTTGAACTGCAGATTCCTGCGAATCCGTGGGATGAGGACCGGACATGTTCGCACGTTCACGTTCGCTGCGGAGTTAAGCAACGAGCTATCGACGACGGTGAACCATGCTGTCAGGAATGCCGACAAAGGGCTTCTGAAACGGGATGAGAACGCCGACGCCACAAGCGTCTCCGGCCTGCCGCGCCCGCAGCCAGCGAACGCGAAGCGAATGCTCGGCGACTTAATCGAAAAGTCTACGACGTTCGGCGACGGCGGAGCTCACGCTTGTCGATAAAAAGGGCGACGCCGGAAGAGTTAAAAAAGAGACGCGAAGTTCTGGGACCAACTGAAGACCAAGTCTGAACGGTTGGCAATCTTCTCCGAGATCGACAGCGACAGTTGGACGTTGTGCAATTGCGATCTGGCGTTCGCGTCGTGTCGTATCTCGCCCGGATGCGTGTGCTACGCGGCGTTCGCCGCATTCGGTATGGTTCAGGCTTGCCGATGCTGAGGCAAATCCGATCGTGGTACGTTCGCGTCTGTCCTCCGGAGCCTCCAAGTCGTCAGTCGCAAGTCGCCAGCGCCGATGAACCCGAAAGTAACCGACGAGCATCATTGAGCGTTGGACGCGTGTCTGCTCGTTGCCACTGCGAGTCGACCCGCCGAACGTCGTAGCCCGAGTAGTGACCTTGTAAAAAAGTCCTACCGGCCACGGGATCATCTAACAAGAACCACGACCGATACTTCCACGCGTTTGCTTGTCCGGGTTCGTTCAAAGATGGATGAATCTGATCCTCGCTATTGGCTAATCGGATGTGGTTCTATCGATCGGCCGCTGTGGGCTGCGGGCGACCCGTGTCTCCGCTCGCGCGGCTTCGAACGACGATTCGGATTCAATCACAGCCGTCACACACCGAAGTGGCGAGCGTTTCGGTGTTCGCGCGCGTCATTGAGGTGCTCAGTCCTCATCGTGAACGTGCCCTCACGTGATCGAATGGCTGAACCACTCGGTGCTCCCGTCAGCGCCCGTCAGCGGATTGTCATCCGAACAACTCGAAGCTTTCATCCGCACATGAACCTTGCTCACGCGACGCATACTACGTGGACCCAACTTGTTTCAATTGGCGATGGAACCATGTTTCTTATCACCCAGCGATGTGGTGGGTAAATCGCAATCGAATCGAGTCGAGCGAAAGAAGCGTGGACGACATTGCCGTCCAACATGAAGCCGGAAGACGAGTCGCCTACGCGAAGCTATTGGTGTGGCTGGAAGAATCACGTGTAACGCTCGCCGGGCAAACACTCGCGAATGTCTGCGGGCGGCGATCGCTGCCGAAGCCGAGTGCGTCGGTAATGCGTTCCCACTCCATCCGAGACCACCGGCCGTCGGGCCGCTGCGGTCAATCTGCACTCGCTTAGTTTTTCGTTGTCGCCTCCGTGCTGCTCAAATGCAGTACTCACTGCCGAAGAACGGGCGTAACCGATGAAGCCAAGGCTTGCGGTACAGGTTACGACGATCGTTCGGTGGAATGCTGGCAGTGATCCACCATCAAGCGTTGGCTGAAAAGGCATGGCGACCCGATGGTACTCCGTTCGATCAAGCACCTTCGCTCCACATTGCCGAGCAACTCGAGCACGAAGACCTACGCTGTGTCTGGTGGTGGTCGAGTCAAGGGACTTGGATGAGGTTCTCTGAAACCCTGTTTGTCGTGCGGGACGGGTCGATATACAATCTGGAACGTCAACGAGGACGGTTGGGCCAGGCAAATCAATCTCGCAACCGAGAGAAAAACGAAATCCACACGTTGAAGATGGGATTCCGATAAGCCAGTGGGAGGTGTCGTTTTGACGCTGCTTGGCAAATCATCGACCCTGTCATCACCCTCCGCGTCTTGCAACAAGCACAACCGCGATCCGAGTCCCACGCACACCTAACGGCGACGGAACGATCTTTGCGGTGGCCTGCGATCTGAATGAGCGCGATCTGGAACAGTTTCGATCTTGTCGCGATCGACACGCAAGGTGAGCGACACAAACGCACGGGAGACGCTCTGGGATGACGAAGACGGAAACAACACGAATTGCAGAGGTGTTGATCAACCAACCGACAAATCGACACTTGAGTATCGGCCTGCGTCCCGTTACCGACCACTCGGGTCCACCGTTCGAGAACGTCTCGCTTGAAGCCAAGCCAGCGAACGTAACTTCAAAACACGGACGGTCGAACTCGGTAAGCAGTTCCCGCGGCCGACGAAAAGGTCTCGTTCTCGGCCGCATGTCGGCCCCCGATGGTTTGGGCCCGCAACGACAGAGGGTTTGGATGTACTATCGCCAAGCATCAAGAAAGGAACGATCTCGGCACCATCGGGGAGTCCAACGGATTCGTTTCGCAATTCAAGTCGCGGTCCTGGTGAATCGGTTCCTATCGTGTCACTCGAAAGGTTCGCACCAACATGGACGCCCAAGATGAGGTCGGACCGGGGAGTCGTTGAAGGAATCGTGCTGCAAAGCTCCAAGCGGGAAACACGTCACAGATCCAAATTCAAGACAGCGATACACTCCGGTCCAACCAGAGCCACTTGATTGCACATCCCGTGATCCACGGTGGCTCGAAGGAACCGAACTTCCGAATATCGGTCCGACCGGTGCGTCGGCAGGCTCGGAGCACTCGCAAGACGCGAGACCGCTTGTGGAGTAGAAGCCGCCCGGTTTGAAGCGCGTTCAAGAGTGGGAGCGTTTACCCATTCCGCCGGCACCGACGATGGTCCTCACGAAAATCAGCCGGGCCCGCGCGGAACGATCGCAAAAGGTTAAGAAAAGTACGCGGCTCATTTCAACGCTGATCGAATGCTCCTGAACCTTGTCCTTGTCTGGGGACCTTTGCTGCTAAAGAAAACAGTGATGGATGCTCTCCATTTAACAAACATGATTCCGCCGTCGATCAACCGAGTGAAGACCCGGTAATGAAACGGAGCCGATCACTCGCGAAGAAAAGTGGCTGCCCTCGGCAACGTCGTCGAGTGTCCCGAGACGCTCACGCACTCATTTCGATCGTCTCGTCGATGATGCTGTCGCGGTTGGGGACGCTTTGACAGAACCCAGAATGAGCGGCGTGTCCGATCTGCCGGGCAAGAGTGTGCGTTGACCCTGACTTGTTGTGCTTTCGCATAATCCTGAGCCGAATTTCATGCAGGAACAGCGCCCTTTGGACGCGCAGTTAAGCGGGGTGTTTCGGAAAGCTTTGCAAACTCGCGATCGAGGCATTATCACGGAAGGTCGCCTCCGCCTCGGTCATTGGAAGACCCGTAGCGACACAGAAACTAAACGCCGTGAAGATTCACCCCAGAGGTTTTTCCCATGTTCTCGAGACTGAATCTCCGAGGCGAGCCGTTGCCGAGAATCCCCGCATTGCACGAGTATGGTCACTTGGAAAAACGGCTCCGCAGCGAATCGACCAAGGCTTCCACCTCGGGTGCAGAGGAAACGTCCGCTTGAAAGAACGCCCTCGCCTCCCGCTGACGTTTCGTCCTTGGCAGTCGTCCCAGCGTCTCGTTTCTGCCATGATGACAACGACGCACCTTCGGCGCAAACGACGAGCGATGGCCTCGCCTTCACTCGGTCTGCCCCGTATGATGCGGACTGGTTCTGGTAAATCTTACCATTTTCCTCCGTAAATTCAGGTCGAGAAATCGGCTTGACCGGTGAGTCGCCGTCGCAGCAGACGATTGGCCGGTGACGCTAGTCGACCATTGGAGCAAAGAAAGAGCAACGGAGCCGCACATGGTCACGGGCAAACCGCGCATCCTCCCCATGGGAAGCGTCGGCCTCGTGGGCCGAACCTTTTGCTCTCGTCTTCCCACAGGGCTTCGAGTCAATGCCTGTTTTCGTCCGTGCCCGGCGCGGATCCATTCAACGCAAATCCGCGTCCGCTGCCAACTCGTCGAAAGGTTCCGGACGAGAGCGGTCGAGTCCCCCCTTCGATCGGTGTAGCGTGAAGGGCCGCGGTATCCGAGCCTCGCGGAGAATGGAAGAGAACAACACAAATTTCCCATGCTGCCTTTTCGGAACGGGGAAGAAGGCTCCGTCAAGAAACAGGCGCTCTTCATTGACGTGAAAACGCGTCCCATGCTGCCGCCAAACTCGGCCACGGGCGACGCGAGATTGATTCCCGCAGCAATGCGACGAGAATGTCGACTTCCCCTCGCCTCGGCTACCCAATTCTCTCCACGCGAACGACTCACGTCCTCCGAAAGATCGACACAAAACAGCGGAGATCCTCTCATTGTTCCGGTCGAGCGGACGTATGATAATCCAGTGCAATGACATTCGCCCCGGCGTCGGCGAGGCCCTCAAAAGGGCGTAGCCGAATTTCAACCACCTACTCCGCCGAGACGATGGCCAGTTTTTCCGGACAGTCGATGTAATCAACGGGTTCACATCAGTTCGTAGTTCACTACCTGCCTTCGCTCTGCGATTCCACTGCGCGAAGAACGATGGCATAAGACTGTCATGACCCGGTTCTTGTGATTGGACATTTCGTATCGTATTGGAATGCAGTCGATGAAAGCCTGTTGTTCGAGAAAGGCGAGACCGTTCGCTGGCGGTCGTCGACCTTGAGATCTCGTCTTGTTACCGAACTCTTTTGTCCTTCTGTTCGCCGAGTGCCGGATGATCGTGGTTCGCCCTCGACGTGGAATGACCTCGTCGTCGGAGCGGTCGGCAGCCACGGAGATTGCTCGCGGCGCCCCCGGCCCGACGATGTCTTGATGAAGTAAGCCGTCTCGCCATCATCGGCCCCATCCGCCACATACCAGCCCGGACCGTCTTCGAACATCAACTGCAGTGGCCGTAGTGCAGATATGCTCGGAACTGTCCAATTCACGGCACCGATCGCGTGACCCGGACGGGCGGCACTCGGCGCCATTGATACATGAGTCCAAGTAGTAACCCCGCAATCGACGATGGCGACTGCACTGCATCGATATGAAAAGGGTGTCGTAGAACTAACTTGGTATTGTTGGTCAGGTTCATCCGATGGCCGAGCGGTTTTCCCGAGCGTGTGCAACTTCGGTAACGACTCCACGACGATGAGTCTGAGGATATAGCCGACGTAGGTTTGCGTCGACCTGTTGCCGAGGTCGAACAATTCTCGCACTCGCCATGGTGTTCGGCGCAGCGCTTCTCGACGAAACGTCAGACCTCTTTTCAAGGGCGTTGGGAGACATAGTGATCAATGCGAATCGTGCTACGGTCTAATCACGCCGACAGCGTCGGGCGACGTCTTTCAACCTCTGTCAAAAATCAGTGAACCGAGAACGTCCCACCCTCCAGGCGCGGCCGACTTCTCGAGCTGCCAAATTTCTGTGACGATGCCACATTCTCGACACCATCGAGTTCTGATAGGCTTGGCATGCACGATGCATGAATCCGGCGGCCCACGTTCAACACTCTGACTCATCGCTCACAAGGTCGATTCCTATTTCTAACAAGTTCCAAACGTCACATTCGCAAGGGTCCCTATTCAATCGCCTGAAAGCAGGATCCACAGGCATGGAACTCCTTTTCTGCGTTGGTTAAGCAGGTTCCAAAGGTTTCGGTGTATTAGCCGTTGGCGTTAGCCACGGTCTCGCGTAATCGGGGCTAACGCCCCAAACGGCTAATAGTGTTACACGAATGAATACGGAACTTGCTTTAGGCCAGCCCGTCCCATACTCCCTGCGCAAGAATTGGTTCGCCGCGGGATTGTTGTGAACCCCAGTTTCTCTCTCCCAATTCTAACAATGGCGTCAAGGTTCACGGCAGTTGGACCGGCAGGCTACATCCCCCAGCAAAATCGCTTCGGTCATCGGGCCGGCGACATCAAATGGGAACCTGCCACCGGCCGCCCTTACCAGGCTTCGATCCATCCGAGGGTGGTCCTGGGGAGCGTGCAAGTTCTGGCGCGTGCCGTAGTCCTTGGCTCGCTGTTCGGAATAACGAGCTCCAACGGATCCAGTCGGACATCAGCACGGCATCGTCTTCAACCAACCAACAAACATTTGGGTCCCATACGTCGCCCGTTTTGTTGCGTTGGGACGCGGACGCAGGCCCCATCGACCAAACCAAGTTTCACGCCGCTGTTGGCCCCACGAAGCAGAAAGTGGAACGTGATAGAGAACCGACGGATACGTCTCATCATTGACTGCGTGGACCGCTTCCACGTGTGGGGAGCTCCCCAACTGGAGAGCTCGAAGACAGGGAAAGTAGTGGCAGGCGATGTCGCCCAGGCACCGGGCAAAGTCCCCATGCTCGCCAGTTAAACAGGTGCGTAGTCCTGATGAATAAGGGAACGCTCGGGTCCGCCCCAACCACAGGCCCAGCCGGAACTCGGGACCGGGGCTGATCCGCGCGCGCGACACCCGTGCCAAAAGACGCGAAGTCCGCGCAAAGGTCGGTCCGTCCAGACGGGAGCTTCGCGATCTGGCGATCGCGTGTCCATGACGAACTCTGCACCCATCGGTCTTCCGCAGCCTGCGCCTGATGCCCATCTGTGTGGCCACGCTCCGCGCGGGCCGCCACGGTCAGTTTCTCTGGCTCCCACACCGAAGCGTCAATGGTTTTTTCGCAAAACACCTGTTTGCCAAGAAGAAAATCGCCGCCACTCGATGGGAAATGATGGTGGTCGGGGTGCGACATCACAGCATGATTGTGACCCAGCCCCCCAAACATCACGCGGTAGTCCTTGAACTTCTTGCGCTGAATCGTTGAAACATCGCCGCCGCGCGTTTTGATCGACGTCCCACAGCAGAGCGAACAATGTTGGTACGCCACCTCTGGATATCCCCCGCTCTCGGCCACCCGCACAAGGAGCAAATATTCAGTTTTTCGTTGCAGCGTAGGCGAGCGGACCCGGACTTCAGGACATGAAAGGAGGCCCCGGCGCAGCTTGAGCAAAGTCGGCGGTTGGGGGTGGGATCAATCTGAAATCGACTTACGGAACGTAGAACAGGAGGTGAGGTAAAGCAGGCAAGGCCTCAATGATAGATCAAATCGGACGCCCGCGTGCTCCCCGGGCGCGAGTCTAACACACGAGTCGGTCAAGCCCGTTTTCATTCGTATCGATGCCCTTCGTTGCAGGTGCTAGCTGAATAGAAGTGGACCATCGAAGGTGCCCGAACACGTTTCGGTTCACCGTGCGACCAGTTCGTGATCGGAGTCCCATCGGGGCCATTCACAACCCACGTGCTGGTCACCTAGAGCTTCGTCGCCACTCGCCAAGAGTCTCTTGGAATCTTGCGCATCAACAGCGGCTGAACCAAACAGTGCGACACGTTCTGCCAGCACGAATCGTGAAGCGTCGAAAACTGTTTCGTTCCCGACGGAAGCGGCGCCGACCCAATCGAGTTTCAAGGCATGGCTACAGTGTTGTCCATGATTGATGAAGAAATCGCCCGTGAACCGAAATCCGCCGAATCCGCCGAGGACCGTCGGCAACCATGGGCGCACCGGTTTTTTTGCAAGGAAGAACGCCGGCGACCGGCGATCTCCTTGGTCCGAGTGGCACTCTGCAGAGCTCGACTGCGGTTCTGCCGGCTTACGAGTCGATCAAGCATCCATACCTCATGCAACCAATCTCGTTGGGCACGGCAGTCATGCCTGAAACCTCCGGGCGCACGCTGCCGCCGGGAATCAACTCCTTTTCGCTGCGTGGCCACTCAAAGATCCGAGGCACTTGACTGCGGTTGTGGATCCGCATCCAAGCGACAATGCAACCATCTCTCTGGAAATACTTAGAAAAGTGAGTAGTACTGAGGGCTAGCGAGTAGGCAAACTGAATGCAAGCCAGCTCCCCGCAGAGTTTGAGTCAAGCCCAATCGAGTTTGAGTCCGTTCACTCGGTATCGGATCCGAATGAATTCACACCGAGGGCGTAAAGCACATCGTCACGATCATAGGTGCAACCACGCAGCAGCGTCTCCTGAGACGTGAAGAATCGAGTCCAAGAGAGAGCTCGCCTCCTGAGTTACGCCCGAACCCTTTCCGCCGACTCCGCTTGCGCTAAACAGAAAGAAACGTTGATCTGTTGCATGACAATAGCCGGTATCAATGATACCCATCGACGGATCGGTCAATCTGGGCGAGCACGACTCCCAACGGACCTTAAATCGGTGTGCAGGTCTGTGAAACGAATCTCAGTAAAAAGTAATCTTCAAGAACGATGTCGCGCGTCGGTGAGGGTGCGAGGAACGCACCATCTGCGTAATCGTTGTTGATCGCAGGCCGGAGTTTCTCGCTCACAAGTCCTTGTCGAAAACGTTCGGATCGAGTTCGCTGCATCAGGTGAAACCTCGGGGTTCGTGCCCGCGATACGCCGTGCCGGCCGAGCATCGCGACTCGGCGGTTGAGTCGGTTCGTGGGGAACTGAAACCGCGTTGCAATTGTTTGGTCAACCAATCAACCCGAACGCGGTCGCACGCCGCGATGCCGTGTCAACCGCAAATGGATCAAACGTCGTAGTACCCGCATCGGGGTGACATTGGATAACCTGCATGCGTCATCAAGGTCGCTGATTCTACAAAACACCAAACACCGCTCGGAGAATCGTCGCGACGGCCCCGGCCGATCTCTGGGTAAACGATCGACGAACCGGCTCTCGACGTGAACGATCAAGCGGATGTCTTGTTTGTCGACGCCCACGCCGAACGCGGGTGTGGCCAACACGTGTCCGCGCTCGTCATGAATTCCGCTTTGCATGCTGCGTCGTGGCCACTGCGTACAGCACCGGTAGTCACGATCGATGCGAGTGGCGAAGTCGCGTCGCTGAAACGCAGCAGCGTTTAATCAATGAGAAATACACGCTCGGCCGCCGGCCTTTTCAGAGTACTCCCCACAAGTTCGCATCCCCAGGGCCGTGAATCAGTGCGTGTGTTTCTTCGTCTCATCGACGACCGATTCGACCTCCATGACAGGTTCGCTCGCACTCGAGCCTCCATGGAACAAAGGTGATGTCGTTCGGGACGCATTCCCATTTGGCCGATAGATATCCGTGCGGCACTCGGCGTCGCCGTCGCGGTCAGGAGCGATCGTGTCGGTTGCCGAGGGATTCGCGGATTCTCAGCGATGCGGCTGTAGCGGCGCCGGAAATCGTGTCCCATTGGCTGACGCCAGTGGGCCTCGTCGACGCGATAACGGACGTTTCGTTGGCCGACGTTCGAGAAACTCGGGGTTTGCGAAACGCTCGCGGTCCTAACAGCAACCGATTACTGGCCCGGCAACTCGTCCCTGCGTGCAAAACGCTTCGAGGAGGGAGGAATGATCGTGTGGCGTCGACGCCGCGGCGAAACAACGCGTCGACTTTGGTCCTGCAATCAAGCCGCGACAGGGCGACAAACCACGGCAAATGCCATCGCCGGGGTGGCGGTGAGTGCCGGGTTGAAGGCACAACGATTTCCCCCCCCGGTGGGCATCACATACGCATCGGCGTGGGCCGGCCGACGTCAACTGGTCGATAATTCG
>Ga0163217_1098221_pt1 | contig 17307 bp, 19 predicted proteins | sample SynspAceP_FD_185933 | JGI IMG/M metagenome (GOLD analysis project Ga0163217, IMG submission 185933) | Saline lake microbial communities from Ace Lake in Antarctica - Synechococcus sp. Ace-P (PacBio error correction) | ecosystem: Environmental > Aquatic > Non-marine Saline and Alkaline > Saline ...
AAAACTTCGCCATGAGGAAACCTCAGCATTTCTCAAACCTCGCAGGCCGCGAGGCGGATCCTGGCGCGTCGAGCGGCACTGACCCACGACCGTTACCGGCCGCCCTATGACTTTCGAAACCTCTGCTATCGCGGCGACTCAAATTCAAATACCAGTTCCGATGAAATCGGAATAGAAAGCACGAGATGAACATCAAAGACATACCGTAAATCGAAACGACGTTACCTGTGATTGAGCGGCGGCACCGCCGGCCTGATGGCGCAGTGGACCGTTAAAGGAAACAGGGAATCCTTCGCTTAAAAGGTAATATTCTGCTGGAAAAGGCCAACGGTTAAACGCTCCGGTGCCAATCTCCATGGTCAATGACACAGGTCCTGAAAACGGCCGTGGGTACCCGGCCATAAGAAGCGACGCCTGACAGTTACGTCAGGAGAATACAGACAGAAGATTGCCGCAATAAGAAGAGCATTAGTACCACCAGCCAACCGTTGATGGACCGGACGCTATGCCACGGAGTCCTTCCAGATCGAAAAGCTCGACTCCTGGGGGATGCATTCCAGAAAGGCGACCAACAGGGCGAAAATTGAGCCGAGACGACAAAAAAGTCAAACACCTGGAGCCAAACTTAACACGTGTTGAACCGGACAGAAATGAGAGCGCCCACAAGAGGCATAAACGTCAGAAGAAAAAACCGCGGCGCCTGCCACGGCGTGGCACGGGATGAGACTCCAGAGACCGCTTCCAGGCACCCGTCGCTAAAGGATGACCGACCGGACAATACGGCCGCACGATCGAGTGATCAACACGCGGACCCGCCGAGCGACATCACATAATCCGTACACACAAACAACACATGGCCACGGGTGCGGCCGGCGTACGGTCTGCCCCAACCGGTTTATCCGTAGTTTCGCACCTTAACGAAAAATAAAAAACTGCGGCGACGGTCAGCATATGCCTAGAAACGCGAGCGACGCCCGACTGGTAAACCATGGGAATGCTATCGCAGGATCAACCCGCTGCTTATCAAACGGAATACCAACGCCCGAGCCTGTGGCCTATGACACCGGTCACGCTAGCCGCATTACACCGCACAAACGCCTATGGTGAGCGCTTATCGAATGTAATACGGTCGGCGGCGCCAGAGATGCTCGAGCTTCAAGAGAGCGGAAGCGGGCACGCGGCCGGTATTGTCTCAAGTCCGACGCAGCTGTGCCGAAAGAATACCATCCAGGATCGAGAAACACGTGCGGCACACCAATGAAACGCCGACCCCCGGCGCCTCATGAACGGCCGTAAGGTCGATATCGCAGCGCAATGGCGAAGATACACATCTCCAGATCGAGCTCTGCTCGGTGCCAATCCGCCCTCGTGCGTCTGGACCGAGACCGAGACCTGGGCGACTACGTGCCACAGGGCCTACTAATGGTCGCCCGGGATAATGGCCTCGTCGCGCAAACAACTTACAATGCTCGGCGCCTTGTTAACGGGCAGAATCTCGGTGAAAGGCGCGGCCTTCGTCAAGGGCCGCAGACGAGCGGTGCAATCGAAGCCTATCGCCGCTGAACTGAGCGCATCCCACGCGCCGCTTCAAGGTCAAGGACAGGGTATCCCCCAGAGCAATGAATAAAGGAACGGCGCCTGTGAACGATTACCTGCAGCCCCCCAAGGGTCACCCCAGAAATGGAAATCGGCCTGTGACGGATCTCGCGCAGCGCGATACCTGCCCATGGCCTGCCTCCGAACCGCACCAGCGCATGCGCGCGCTGAAGTGCAGTCGATTTAGACTGTCGAAATGCTTGCCCGCGCCTGCGCTATATCGCACCGAAATCCGCGCTGGGCTGTATCACTAATCCGCTCGATTACCCCGAGCAGGACAACGCCGAAGGGTCTAACCACACGCCGTCTGTTCAGGACGCCCGACGGCATATGCCGGGCAAGACGTGGCATCGCCGATACATCGTGCCGCTGGAAAGAAGAAGGATGCCTTACAGCAAGATCGCGTGAAGAAATCCGCCAAGCCTAAATCGATGGAGCGCCGAGCAAACCGCAGGTCCTCGCCAAAAACCTACCGTCCTTGATGGAAAATAACATGCCCAACATCACCACCAAGCGTTCCCGGTCATGGTCGACGAGGAAAAATCATCGCCGAACAACGGCTGCCGCGATGTATCGCGTACTTTATCCTGCCCGCTGGATGTGCTCGATCAACCGAGGCCAACAGCAAGGCGCACAATGAAGTACGAACGAATGCCGGTACTGCATCCCTGCGAAACCCGACTGCCCACACCGATGCGGTGAAGGTCAACATCCCCTATCTGCGCGCTGAGGGCCCCGAAGAAAAACCTATGACGACCTATATGCAGAGCTGGCCGAAAGCGGGATTCGCCGATCACATACCCATCCGCCCGCGTGGCCGTTGCTGGAGCTGGTCGACCAGTGGCGAGCCCGGAAACGGTCGAGCGCTGAATTCTTCCTGGCGCTCAATGAATGACTGATCCTGCGGTGCGCCCAGGAAGCAGCCCAAGGTGGTTGACGAGTTGATGCGCGTTGATATCGCTGATAGCTGCTGATGTGCCGGCGTTGGGCGATAGCGACGAGGTAGTACGCAAGCCCCGCCAGCCCCCATGCGCTGGCGACTCCTCAAGGATCCAGCGGCGCAAGCCGACTACTGAGCTGCTGGAAAATACCGCCATGACAAGCTTTTGTGTCCGGCATTCTGCGGCGGTCAAACCATTGGAGTGATCCGGCGGGCATGTGCGCGCCAGCACTGGCACGGCTGGCGCACGCCCCGACCCAGGTCGCCGTGAGCGGTAGGGGTATGCGCTGGCTAAACAACGAGAACCTGCCGCGCTGATGCGAGCGCGAGCCAAGCCAGACGACGACGCTGAAGTACGCCGCGCGCCACGGGCGCCTGGTCTAATGCGGTCCTGAAGGTCGCCCGACACGCGTTTGCTCGGTGACGAGCATTGGCAGGTGCGCGTCGGCGCGGGAGTATCGCAAGCTGGATACACAGGGCGCTGCAACGCTGAGGATGCCAACGCGGACAGCTTCCCTGGCAGTCCCCGAAAAAGGCGCGACCGTCGCAAACTCGGCTCGGCGGGCGCGATTCCCGGTGCTGGGAATCGTGCCCAGGAACCCGATGAGTACCCGCGCAAAAGGCCGCGATCGGCGCGCTAGGCAGTATCGCATGGCGATGGCGCCCTACGTGTCACGGCTATGGACCGACCGATCCGGAACGTGCGCATAGCTGGCGCGTTGGGCCCATGTCCCAAAGCTCGAATGCCGCTGCTAACGCAAAGCCTGGCCCGCCGCGGAAATAATTCGCACGTCTGCCAGGCTGAGTCCGAGACGCATGAACTGAGGATTATCAAGGAGTCAGCCATGACTTTCGTCGTCACTGAAAACAGCATCTCGCTGCAAATAGTAACCGATGCCGTGAAGTCTGCCCGGTGACGTTCCTGAGGCCCCCACTTCTGGTGATACACAAACACCCGAAACCTGCAGTTGACGCAAGCTAGGTGTGCAGAGTGCCCGGCCGAATGCATTTTCGCCGACACCGACGTGCCGGCGGGCAAGGACAATTTCACCCAGTGAACGCGGAAACCTGCGCGGCTGGGCCGGTCATCAGCCAAGACCCCGAGCCGCTGCGGAAGCTGAAGACGATCGTATGGCGACAAGCTGCAGTACCTGGAGCGCTAAGGCCGCCTTGAACTTGTCATGACGAGTTCCAGGCCGCTATCGAGCCACCTCTATTGCCGCTCCTGGAGAAAGCTATGAATCAAGACATTGGCGTCAAAAGAGGCATCAAAAGAATCACTTGGCCCTTCCCCTCGCGGAACACCTCCGCGAGGAGCAAGCGGCGCAGATCAAGCACCGCACAGTCGGTTTGCGTCGCGCAGAACGGTCGAGCTGGTCCTGGCCAGATGGTCCACAGTGCACCAGCCAGCTCAGTTGCCTGCTGTTGCGCAAAAACACGCGATGCCTGTTCGCCCCCTGCGCGCGGCCGAGCAGACCGTCCAGTAACCACTGCTGATGCCGATGTGGGCGTCGACGGGTGGAAGTTGTCCGGCGTCAGTGCTTGCAGTTCTATTCAAGTGATGGCCATCTACCGGCGGGCTGTAATCCCTGGGCCCTACTGCGCGAACTGGGATGGCCTGGCGCATGAGCGAACGCGTTCAACACAGTCGAGAGCCCAACTGTGGATTGGCCGCACGACGGCTGTATCCGGTCGGCCCTTGTGCGGGTGCTGGCACTGGGGTAGCTTCTGGCCGAACACTACGCGCCACCCGCTGCTATTGGTGCTGCTGCTTGGCTTTGGTTTTGCCAGCCAGCCGAACATCAGCGCAATGCAGCGGCGTCGTCCTTTGCAGCCGCCAGTGCTGCCATTTGGTTTGGCTTGCTCGCGCGAGCGTAATTGTGGAGCAGGTCATGGCGGTCGGCAACCTGCCGCTGCCCTGGTGGTACAGACCACGGTGCCGCTGATGAATCGTACGGCGCTGCTACTCGGCCGCTGGCTGAAATTGCCGAAAACCCCAATAATCGCAGTAGCTGGTCGCCGGTGGGTCAAGTGGCAAATCCGCGGCGTGTCGGCGGCGAATCGCCGTCGCTGCGGTGATTCCCTCAAGGTCGGCCGGAAGATCGGCGTTTACTCGGCGGGTGGTTGGGTGACGGCCATGGCACACTAGCGATGCTGGCCCTAACCCACCGCGCATGGGCATGCTCGGCTACAAAGCGATCATGCAGCCGGCTGTTGCCGCCCGCCAGTAATTCATGATTGGCGCAGTGCTGCCGCCGCCGTTACCTGTGTCCGATCCGGCCGGGATGTCGCCAAAGCTGACCAAATTGCCTGCGTGTGGCGCTGCTCTTTTGCCCGCCCATTTTGTGTTGGACTGAGCGGCTTGGCTGCTACGGCCGGGAGGCAGCGCCAAGGCCTGAATACCCGTGTTTCTGCTCGGCTTGTATTGCTGTCTGTGCCAACAGCCTTGGCGCGTTGCCGGCCGGCGTTGCCAGCAACCTGCGTCTCGGCTCTGCAAGCCTGTTTGTGGTACTCATGGCCGGCCTGGGCAGGCGTACTTCCCTGGCTCGCTGATCGCCCAGGGCTGGAGACCGATCATTTTTTTGTCTGGTTGCTTGCTCAGCGGGCTATCTGATTGTCTCGCGGATTGTGCGCGCTGGTCGTATTTCGTTCCCTGATCACTAGCCCCGAACTGCCTCTTTGACAAATTTCCATTGACTGAGTGGCCAACACATGGCCTGCATATTATGGTACGTGAAATATGTCTTCAGTTTTCACTTCACCTGACGTATTCAATGGAAATGACATCCCCTTTGTCATGTTTTTCATATACCCACTCGCGATCAGAGGCCTGCCGTTACTTCGAGAAATGGCCACTTCCGTGATGATGTGGTTTGTCGGCGAAGTGGTGTAAACGCTTCTGAATTGCGACGCTACAGCACATCGTCCGCAGCGCCAACCCACGGATGATATTCTTGTGATGTTTCCAGTCATCAAGGTCGCCGTATGTGACTTCCCCTGACCTTTCGCGTCCTGCTTTATACAGTCTGTAATGGAGGTAGATTCACGCTGGCTGGTTCAGTTCCGGCTATAGTCGCCGTGTCGGTATTCTTCTGGTATATGCATGACCTGTCTGCCCGCAAACATCTTGTACGTTCGGTCATCCGTACGTGGCGGCCCCTTCATGAGCATTCAATCCCGTCGTATTCCGGAAACCTATTGAGCTTCTGAATCGCTGTGGTGTCTGGTGCAACTCGGTTTGTCGCCTGGTCAGGCCGAATTGCCTATTCAGTCAATACCTGACTCTACCTGAGCCCTTGCCGAGCATTGAATTTGCTCGGGGATGTGAAGGTGCGCGAGAAAAGCTATCTATTACCTGTTCGATTTCGGTGACCCGCGACACCCTTCCGCCAATCAAGGCCTGCCATACCTACGCTTGAATTCGACAGCTGGTTTCGTTCTTGTCTGCAAGATATCGGCTTGCTGCTGAGAATGGCGCGAGACCGATCAGGGTGCATGTGCTCTGCGCAATGCACCCGGCGATGCTCGATCGAACTAGACCGGGAATGCTTGACGGATGGGCTTTCAGTGCCTCTGACCGAGGGCTAATAGGCTGAGCCGGGTCGATTTACGTGAATTCGGAAAAGGGCTTTTAGTGGAAACAGTAATTCATTACAGCAACAGCATACGCGCCCTCGACCGTAGTCCGGGCCCGGGGTGAGAAACTTATGTTGAAGAGAACAATCAGTCCAAACGCCGCTTATGTCCGCGCATAGTCTCGAGGACGCACTTATCTGGCGTGGATCGAGGTCGCCTTCTGGTGCTGTGATCTGCTTGAGGCGTGCGGTGACTCGGCTGGAGTTCTTCGTACACTCTACCTAGCGTCTTCCCTCTTGACCTGCCTGGCTGGGCTTCCTGGTGAGGCATGTATCAAGCACACGCTCAATGAGCAGCTTGCAAGCCTTGGCTTGCTGTAACAGATCGCAGGCGGCTAGGTGATAAAGAAACGACATTGCCCTGGCGGTACCCCCGTTGCCGCCGTCCTAAAACCCCGTCAGTCGTCCCCGGGTCAAGCTATCTTGGTCGCAGTAGCTTTTCGGCAAAAGTGCGTGGGGTTGGCAATTCTCACTTACGTGCTTGACCTATCTGGCCCTGCCCTGGCTTGCTCTGAGGAGCGGCGTCCGGGCAGCCAGATGCGGATCTAACGTGCCCAGTCCAGTCGCTGTTGCTGGGTCTCAATGCGTCTTTCCGGATTAGCCCTGATGTCATAACACTTTGAGCCAATGTCTTGCCACGGCATCGCAGGTACCAATTGTCGTAATCGTCTTTCGATTGATTCTTGAGCATGCGCCGGTGATCTGGCGCGTGTCCGATGATTACCCAGGCCCTCTGGGCGGCTGTTGAATGACAACAACTCCTGGCAAGGACCTGGATACCTGATCATCGATATGCCACCGGGTACGTGATGTGCATACTGACCATCGCGAAGCAGAGCCATGCCAGGTATCGGCCGCGCGATCGTCACTGACTGCCCCCCAGGACGCTTGCCCGCCTGGATGCATCGCAAGGGCCAACTGCGCATGGTTTCGAAAAAAGGTCAACGTGCCCGGTTGCTTGGGGTTATCGAAAAACATAAGCACACCATGGGTGCACCGAGCGAGTAGCGGGCATGAGGAAGCGATTTTTCGGAGAAGGGCGGCGCGCGTACGGATGGCCGAGCAGTGCGACATGCCGAACGTTATGGCAGCTACCGCGGACAGCTATCCGCATTGGCGCGATACGGGCCAACCGGTGCTGATCAGTGACCCCTGAATGGCGCCTGGACCGGTTTCCCTATACCGAGATGCCTGATGTCCACCTGCGGAAAGCTGTCGCAACTAGAGCCGGCTGCCTGCCTTATAATAATGCCGCAGATTCTGATGGACTGACCCGCGCCCATGACGGGTACTACTGAAAAGGCCCGCGTCGGCTTTGCGCTCCATCAGCCACCCCGGCATGCTCCGGACTTTGCCTGTTTTGCAGCAAGCCACGGGGTAGTCCGCTACTGAGGGCGACAAGCCAACACAGGTAACCGAAAGCCATCGAATGTCCCCGGCCGGTTCGGGCGCGCCTTTACCCTCGCAAGCCGGTCAGCAGCGAACTGGCATTCGCCGGGTGTCTGAGAAATGGCTGCGCGTCGCCGACCTCCGGCGGCATACTCCAGCCTCCTGCAGATTTTTTTGGTGGGCGGATGAGTTGCTGCGGCTCAAAGGGCGATCATGCAGGTTATAAAGCGGGTGCGCAGGCGCCCCGCGGGAACGAGCCATCGAGGTATGCGGTTTTTAATCCCGAGGAGCTGGTCGCGCCTTATCGGCTGATTAGCCGTTATCCAGTTGGGCGAGGGAACCTGTATGCCGAGCGGGTTATCCCCACGTAGCGACCAAGGCCGGGCAGCCTGGGCCTGTTTGCGCAGAACTATCAGTTTTTCGAGTACGCGCCGCGCTAGTCTGCTGTTCTGCTCGCGAGTCGATCGGGCGCATGGACCACCGCAATGGTCAGTAATCCTGGGTAGTTTCTGCAAGCCTGATGTTGCTGCTGCGTGAGGAGGGTCTAAGGATTTCCTGCGGCCCAGGAGTGGCTGGTCTGGCTGTTACCACCGCAAACTCTCAGCGGATGTCTTGAACCGCCCGAAGATAGCGATGCTGTCGCACGGTAGTCGATTGTTATGCCGATAACCCGCGCCCCAGCCATCAGGTTGCCAGCGCCGCGCCGCCCTCTGGATGAGTTTCGCGCGGTTTCGCGGGATTGAACCTAGGAGAGAAGAAGCTGAGCGCCCTTGAGTGAGTCCGCCAGCCTTTGACAGGACCCTTGGCTGAAGATGCCACCTGTTGGAGCCGGCGGAGGTTTCCACTGTGGCATCGTGAATACGGTGATGTTCGATTCACCTTCTGCTACCCGCGCTTTGCTCTTCTGACGCGAGCGGCGATTCTGTGCGTTTTCATGTCGTTGAATCGCGCCCACGCCTCATGCTGATCTGTTCAGCGCGCCCCGGCCACAGAATCTGCCGCGACGTTTGTTTTGTGCCAATTCGCCGGCTGGTCTCCGATTACATTGGCTGCGTTGCCCGCGCCCTGTTGCAAGGTGCCGGATCATGTCGCGAATTTCCCGGGTCGAGTCCTGGTGCGGGTAGCCAGCGAGCGTACTTCATCAAGCCACCACGGCAAAGCCGCGGACTATGCTCACCCGCACGGGCGGCTTCAAATCCGGCGTCAAGGCGGAGTAGATGGTTTGTCGGCGCGACTGGCGTGATCACGGCGTGATCTTTCAATGCTGCGCGCCTATCACGGGAGACCTGCTGCACGGTGTCCGCCGGTTTCCAGAGTGCTGGCCAAATTCCTGATCGCGCCGGCTGTGGCGTCCACGATCCGCTGCCCCGGTTCACTTTCCGCTTGTCGGCAAATGCGGGTTCCGAGGCAGCGCTGGCGGCCGTAGCCGGCGACTTCGTTGACGTGTGGCATCACCCGCCATCGGGGTTGATCGCCGCCGCCCATCTGTCGGCTTTCACGGATTGCAGATGAATCTGCTGCATTGTTTGTTGTCTGACGTGGCAAGCACTGCGCAGAGGAAGACGCTAAGTTCGACCGCCGCATGCGTACGTCGGTAATGGTGTCGGCGAGGTACGAATCATGGTCGGCGGTCCGGCCATCACGCTGTTTTCGGGTACGCGCGTCTCGATGCGTTGGATTCAGCTCGCCGTTCCTAGGCGGGCGAATGACCTCAGCCACCTCAATGCGCTCGCGCCCAAGGTTTGAAGCGAATCTCGGGCGGAACTGATCAGCACCGAGATCAAGCGGCCAAGCATATACCGCGAATGCGGAAAGGCGAGGATCAACACTGGAATCCGCCGCCCACGTCCACGGCAGTGCCGATCTGCTCACCGATAACCTGTTTCTCACTAATCGATAAAAAGCATTCACGCCGCCAGCCATATGGTAAATTCGCCGGGGAAAACTTCATGATTCAGACAATGCTTGGCCGCATCGATCTGGCGGTGCTTGGCGCAGCCTCAATCAATTGGCCGGTCAAGGCAGACCCTCTCTTTCGGATGTCCTTGATGGCCGCAAAGCAGAACGCGCTCATCTGCGCCGGGAGCGTGGCGGCAAAAAAAGCGCCGTCCAAGGCGCTGGCTGACCCCCTGATAAAAGCCATCGAGCTATGTCGGATCATGCCTGCAGTGCTGGACACGCGCTGAGCGTAGGCGCGAGCACTAGATCCCGCGGATCGCGAATGGCCCGGTCGTGAACCGCTGCCCCGCCGGAAGTTGATCGCCGTAGCGCTGTTTGACGGTGGCGTAATCCGTGACCTTCCGTCAGCGGTGTTGTCGACACGCCCACCCGATTGAAATGCCAGGATTCACGCGTGATGAATCATACAGGGACAGAATCAGCGAAGCCGAGACCCAGACGTGGGCATTGTGAGCTGTTTTCATGGCTGGTTCTGACCTGTGCCGGCGGCGAACGGGTGGTGCAGCAAAAACAAATTGGCGTCAAATATTTTATATCTTACCTATACAGAAATTTTAGTGATTTGTAACAAATATAGTAAGGCTTTTTGCATTATTTCCTGCCAGGCGTCCATGAGCCGCCCTCTGGGCGGAATGTGGATCCGCCGGTCAATCCTTGCTTACCGAGGCTGATTAGGCGGGTTGGATGCAGCCCCGCAGTATCAGCATCCTGTTGCAAAGACCTCTGATGAGCCCATGGCTCCTTTTCGACCCCTTCGACGTCTTCGCTGCGCACCGTTTGTCACGCCTGGTAGCACTAGCCCTGCGCAATTCGGCGGCGTGTAAAGGTCCACGCGTCCTCTATTGCGCGACAATCCCCAGTGGATTGGCAGCCTGTCGGTGCACCTGCTGGCACAGGTGCTGGGGATATGGCAGGGGCCCGGTTCTGAAGCTCGGGTCAGATGGTTCGCAAATGGCAAGGCGTATGCCCCTGCCGATAACCGCGAGGCCGCTGACCGCGGCTTTCAAGAACCGGGTCCCGCCGCTGCCCTAGTGCGCACTGAAGCCGCACATCTGAGAAACGTTTACTGGGCCGGACCTGATCAGTTTTTCCGCACACATTGAAGAGCAACCTTTTGCGGGCGGCGTCCTTTGGGGCAATACAGTCGGGCCGTAGCGCTGGAGTGGCGAGGCGCTGGTGCTCAGTGCAATATCCACAGATAGCCGAGATTTGCTGCGCGGACTTGCGGTCAGATAAGACGCTGTTTGCCGCTGGGCTCGCTTGTTGGGTGCTCCCCGCGCCCCAGCTTGGGGGCCTGTATCAGGAACTGGCGAAGCAAAGCCATAAGGCCAGAGAGCTCGATTACACGCAGAAAGAGTTGCGTGCCTGCAGCGCATCGCGAGCATTTCTTCAGTTTGGCCAACGTCAGGATTCCTGCCGCCGCGCGCGGAATTTGTGCGCGGGAATGGGTGCTTGTGCTCGCCCGCAGGAACCCGGTTAGCCGCTTTCGCAGCGTGACAGATGCGCCGTTCAGATTCGTCCCCAGCGGCTAGGTGCCCACTGGTGGATGGGCTGGTCCAGCCAGGCGTTCGAATGGGGGGGGGCGGGTCCACAGCGGACCCCCATCCGGGCAACTTCGCCTACCATACGCGCGCAGGTCAGTTGGTGGTGTATGACCTGGTGGTTAGTAAACCGCCCGGCTTCGGGCGCCGTTACGGGGCAGCCGTATGTTGCAAGGCCTATCGAGCGTTACAGGTCGGTAAGTGCCGAAAAACTGGAACAGGCTTTTCAAGGGTTGGCGCTGCGCCAAAAACGCTCTGCCGTAGCCCTGGGCGCTGCTATCTGGCAACTGAATCGTCTAATGCGGACCCCTTTTGCAACCGCCTTCTTCTGCTGGGATTTTTGTCCGAGTTCAGTTGCATCAACAAGCGCCAGCACCTGATACCTCGAGGATAGTGGACCGCTTCGCAGTCTGCAGCCTGCCCCAGCCACACTGCTGGTCAATCGGCACCCTGGAAGGCCATTACTGGAATCTGCACAACGTCTGGCTGTCAGCCTGCCTTTGCCTGATGTACTGGAACCTGCTCCGCGCATTCCGAGCTGGCGCATAGGATCTGCTTCCGGTAAGTGCTTTGGGGGCGGCCCGGTCATGCATTCCTCTGACTGATGGGTCACCATTCGCCCGGTCAAAGTAAAAGCCGTCGCCAGTCCACTAGGGTATTCTGCGTTTGTTGTCCCCATTATGCCGATCAATTGAGGAAGAATTTATCCCGTGACCGATCTGCACGCGTTCCGCGAGGAAACGCGACCCCGGGCCCTTGGGCTCGAAGAAACTGCCCGCGAGCATGCGTTTACGCCCTTCTTACCGCTGACGATATCAGTGGCTGGGGCGGGCGCAACTTCAAGTCAAGAGTGAAGACCAGCGTCTGTGGGCTTGAGCGCGATGCGACAAGGTTGGACCGCGGCCGGACTGGCCGCAGGAGTACGCGGTGGCGGGGTTGTTCCGCAATGCCGAGTGCAAGGTGTTGCCGTGAGGAGCTGGCGCGCAATTCAGGCGCGGCCTTGCGCTGGTCCAGTTTGGCGCTAATGGATGATTGTCCGAGCGATCCTCAAGTTTGGTTCCGAAGAGCTCAAGCGCACCAGCATGTGCCGCGATTGGGCGTGCGAGATTCGCTGGTGTGCCAGGGTACAGCGAGCCTGGCGCCGGCTTCGATCTGGCCGGCGTGCAGACCCAAGGCGGGATGACCAGGGCGCATCAAAATGTATCGTCAACGGCCAGAAAGATCTGGACCTCCTACGGCGCGACAAGGCGACTGGATGTTCTGTCGTGGTACGCTACTAATGCCGGAATGCAAGAAGCAGCTGGGTATAACCCTGGGTGCTGTTCGAGACGATGGCCACCTCCCGGTGGTCATCCACGCGGCCAGATCAACTGATGTGACTCCGGTAGAGCTCGCCGTCTGCGAATCCTTTCCTGGATAACGTGCGTGTTGAGGAAGAACCAGGTTGTTGGTGAAATCAGCCGGCTGGATCCATTGCCAATACTGCTGACCCACGAGCGCGAGATATCGGCGGCATGGGGCAAAACCGCCGCGAGGACAGGCAAAAACCCTGCCGCCACGTTCGCGGTCGACAGCGATTGGCCTGGACAAACGGCAACGGCGGACGGTACCAGTGCGCAAGCGAAGTTGGACAGGGCGTTTTTGGGAGCTGACGCACGCGCCTTTGAAACTGACGTCCAGCGTGGGTGACTGGAATGAAGCCCAAGGCAGGGCCAGGGTGTAGGCGCAGCGTCGGCCAATGCATCAAAGTATGGACGGTACTGAAAGGACAAGCGTCGGCAGGAATTGCTGGTCGCGTCTGCGAGGGAGCGGCAGTGATGCGCGGTCTGGGAAGCATGCGAAGCCTGGAAGGAAGGCGCACTGCGCGATGGCCTGGGGCTTGTTCGCTCCAAGATGCGCGAACTCCATCGAGAATGGTGAACGTCCCGAAATCAGCTCAAAGCGTGTAATCGAGCCCGCCATACATTCTGGCACGCGCAGTGACCCGAGAACGGAGACAAAGCGCCGCACGATGGGTAGCTTGGTAACTAATGAAGAACAGCAGAATGCTCGCAAACGGGGACGCCCGCCAGACAAGTGCTTTCTGAGAGAAGCGAAAAGGTGCTACCGCGATCACCAGTTGCGTCACGTTGCTGGTGATAAACCGCGAGAGCCGGTTTTTTTTTCCCGCGAGTTTGTGGCAGAAGTAGCATGGTGGAGAATGGGTTTTTTGTCGGTAACGGCTGATGCTGATCGGAGTTTCGGCGGCTCGGCCTTCGGTATAACGTTGGCATGGGTCATGGTTATTCGAACAGGCGGGGGCGCAATCTCAGCGTGAATTCGGCCGCTGCTATCAGCGCCGGTGGATTCGGGGTATGCGACGCTGCAATTAGGCGGGGCAACTGCCGAGCAGAAAAGCGAAGAATCTACGCCTGCCGTTACGCCCTTGGACCGAGCGGCGGGACCGCTTGACGGCGTTTGGCCGCAGCTCATGAAAAAGTGCACATTAATGGCAAGGCCAATACCCGGCGAAAGTAGCGACTACTGCGGCGCCGCAGGGCAATGGCTTTGTGCTCAACGGTCAAAAAGTCGTTGGTGATCGACGGGCATCGTGGCCGACAAGGCTGATCGTGTCCCGCAGACGCAGCAGCAAAAAGCGGCGCCGAGCTGGCGCGTGGAAGGGCCATCAGCCGTGTTCTGGTCCGATCGCCAAATGCCCCAACGGGCCGTGAGCATGAGAGCGCACCCATCATGGTGGATAGCCGTCAATGCCGCAGAAGTGGTGCGTTCGAGATAACGTACGGTGGAGAGCCTGCAGCGCTCTTATGGGGCCGAAGCCAGGGCGAAAGGGTTTCGAATCCTGGACAACGATGTCCTGGACTTGTCGCCAAAAGCAGCACAGCGACAGACTGGCTTTGTACCAGAGCTGGCTATCTGGGGCTATGTGCTTGTCGGTCACCCAGACTAAAGCCTTGCCAGGGGCGTGGTAGTCGTACTGAATGGTCACAGTGAAATACACTTGCCAGGGCGTAAAAGCAGTTCGGCGTTGTTGCTGTGTGGCTCATATCTCCAGGTTTTACAGCACCCGCTGCCGTCTCATCTGTTCAGCGAGAATTGCAGCTGGTCAAGTCGGTCTGTGCTCGAAGGCGCGAGTGCTATGCCTGGATCAGGCGCTTGAGGACGCATCGCAACTTGGTGAGCCTGGCCAAGGCCAAAAGTTTTGCGTAGGTGGCTGAAGCTGGCAACTCAACGAGGCGGTGCAGATGCACGGCGGTAATGGGCATGACCGGCGAGTTTCAATTGTGGGTCTGTTCATGTGAAGCGGCTCGGGCGGCGCGCAGTTGTTATTCGCGACTATGCGTACCACGCGATCGGTTCGCCCAGCTTGCCGCGGCTACTGATTCGTCAAGACGGCAGCACTGAGAAGAGTAGAAAGCCGGGCAAAAGCCCGGCTTTTTTTATTGCGTCGCTCAAGGTAGGGCTTAGAGCACTGACGGCCGGCAGTGTTTTAAGCGCCTTGCGGACTTACTTGTCAGTAAGTGGGCTTTACCTATGCTGGGTTACGCGGATTGATCTTGTGCCATGAATCGTATTCCAGTTGCTGGATAACCGGCATGACGCGTCCTGCTTCTCTGCCATTTTGCCTGGCCCTATTAGTTGGTGCAGTGGTTGGTGTTGCTGGAATTCTATCTGCGTCATTAGGTGTGAACAGCGCGGCGGAAGATTGGTGAACCCCTCGAAACATGCCGCCGAGCAACCGATGCCTTAAATATCTGCCCCACTGATCTCTGGTGCCCGCCGAGGGCCGTGGGTGTGATGCCGATGGGCAGAGATTGGCCGTTTACGGTTGGCCATGGCGTTACCGCATGCCTGGGTAATCGCTGTTTCCGCCTGACGCGCTGCCGGCTCGTGAGCGGATGATCAATGGGAGCGAATGAATGCGAGCGCAACGCAGGCCACTGGGAGTCGCAACCAATGAGCGCAATCTGTTGCGGCCTGGCAGGCCATTCATGGAATCAGACCGTTAATTACTGGGGCTGGGCGTCACACGGCCGCCCCTAGAACAGAGTAGCGTAGGCAGAATTTGATCGAGGACGCAAGCGGTATGGATCCGTTATCACCAGCCCACGATATGTGGTAGTTCACATGTCTATTGCGGCTGATTTCGGCATCATCCTGCCTGTTGGGAGACGGCCCACGTATAGAGTGCTTTCTACCATATCCAAGTAGCAGTCACGCCGCTGATGGTGCTTGAGCGGCCCGCTACGGTAGCCCTGGCGGGTCCGGCTGTATGGTATCTGCGCGGGAATCCGCGATTTCCGTCGCGCGTGCTAGTCGACGTGCCTGGTCGCGGCACCTTTGCGACGGCTGGCGACCATTCTGATTGCCTGGGGCCTGATACGAGCATTCACTGGTACTGACCATAGGGCCCAAATCGGTCACACTGAAGCGGCCATGCATGCTGGTGGCTGAAGCAGACCGGGGGGATTCTTTGCTCTGGCGGCGCGGGTCTTCGTGAGAATCACCGGCGGTTTAATCGCGGCGCGTGTATCGGCCCCTGGCTGTTGCGTATAGCCGGGTCCCGTTCTCGAGCGGCTGGGGGCTTGCGAATGGTCTCTTGCGCGCATGCCATACGGCCACGAGGCGCTGTCCGCTGGAGGCGGAAAGCAAGAAGCGGGGCTGCGTTCGCTGCACTGGGCATGAGGGCGCTGAATGGGTATTACTAACGGCGTAGTCCGCAATTACTTAGCCTTTGGCCGTGACTTGGGGCTACGCCCTGTAATAACAGGCGTAAGCGTCAGTCGCCAGCTCCAGCCCGGGCCGAAAGCACCGGCTTGCGCCTGCGGGCAAATTCACTCACTGGCCTCGCCCCTGTGCCGGAGCACACTGTGAACCTGGAACATTGCTGTCCGTGTTGCGTCACAACCAAGTTCTCCTTTTTTCATGCCGCCATGACCTGTTTACCGCGGATTTAATCGGCAATCAAAACTTTTTCCATTAAGGGACTTGTGCTGCATGGAATTGAATCCCCTCCTGCTGTCCACGGCGCATCGCCAGTTTTGCATTTTTGTGGTGTCGTTTCACGCGATCTTCCCGGTCTCTACCATTGTCTGGCGTCAGTTATCGCCTTTCCTGGAAATCCTACTTTTTCAAAGACCGGCCAACCCGTTGTGGGAGCGCCTCTTCCAAGATTCCTGGGTCCAGTCTTTGCCGGGATTATTCGCATGGGGTGTGTCCGGCATGGGAAGCTGCTCTTTGCGAGTCTGAGTACCCTAAAACGGAGGCAATTATTCCTACGAGAAGCAGCTGGCCAAACTTCCTCGACCCATGCTGCAGCTAAGAATGATCACTGCCGGTTGCTCTCCGAAGCGAGGGTTCCTTGGCTGCTGCGTTCGGCGCAATTCGTGTGCCAAGGGTGGTCACCTGTTTTGCGCCTGTATGTGGCGGCTGGGCAACCTTTATCTCGGCGTTCTGTATTTCCTGGCGGCCAATAGCTGGTATCATACGCCAGCCCCGGTGTAGAGGCTGCGCGACGGGGTGTTTTGTTACCTCCTGGTTCGAAGGCTATCTTCAAACCCGTCGCTTACCCCGTTCCGTTCGCGCACATGGCTATAATTGCCTCATTCCTAGACCGGTGCTTTGTGGTGCCGGGGTGAGTTCCTGGTACCTCTGCGCGCAGCGAGGTAAGAAAAGTCAATCGCAAAGGCCGTTGTCCAATGTGCCTGTGATGATTCTGATGCCTGGCGGCCCTACCCAGGCGGTGGTCGTGACTTCCACGGATCAACACGCTGGAAGCATTCAGCCAACCAAGGTAGCGGCATGGAAAGCCAACGGGAGACCTCCTCCGGCGTAACCCCGTTGTGCTCTTTGCTTCTGCCTGATCAGAGAACCAGAGCAAATCGCGCTTTCGAGATCGCTTATCCCGAAACTGGCCAGCTTGATTCCTTCACCCACGATCTTGATGGCGAAGTAACCCGGCCTGAAATGAAGTGCCCCGTTGCCCAGAGCAGCCCCCGGTAGCGATTGGTTTCTGGGCCTTTCGGGTCAATGGGTCGGCGGGCCTGGGTCTGTTGATGATTGCCACGGCTTTACCGGGCTGCTGCTGCGGCACAAGCAGCGCCTACTGGCAGACGCCCTGTTCCGCAGGGGCTGCCGAGTCATGAGCCGTGGCGCCGTTTATGCCGTATCTGCTTGTTGGATAGTTGACCGGAAGCGGGGGCGGCAGGCGCCCTGGTTGGTGTTTTGGCCGATGATCGCATCGGAGCAG
>Ga0163217_1069698_pt1 | contig 17302 bp, 14 predicted proteins | sample SynspAceP_FD_185933 | JGI IMG/M metagenome (GOLD analysis project Ga0163217, IMG submission 185933) | Saline lake microbial communities from Ace Lake in Antarctica - Synechococcus sp. Ace-P (PacBio error correction) | ecosystem: Environmental > Aquatic > Non-marine Saline and Alkaline > Saline ...
TCTCAAAAAGGAAAAAAGAAGGAAGAAATTTAAAAAAAAGTTTACATGAAAAAGTAGATGACGGACTAGTTAAATTTAAAAAAAAAAAGTCAATTTTTTAAATAGCTTGGTTGGAAAATGGTAGTAAAATATTTTGGGCACGCCCAAAAATTTAAAACTACATAATTTTGGGCTAATGGCAAAGCACATCTTAATTAAAAAATAGTTTGGAGAAAGGTCTTTTACTTATCGATGACGTTACTTTTAAAAGTTCAGCCCCTATTCCCTTGAAGTACTTTCCAAGAGACCGTCAAATTCATTCAAGGCAAAATTTTACAAACGAAATATAACCATGTAATGGTTTTCCTATAGTTTCCTGCTGCGAATGGATACTGTTTAACGAATCTAAAATGGCCATTGCTATGGCGCAAAGAAGGTGGGAATTGGGCGTGTTTTTACATAAAAAACCATGTCCATTCCGAACAGCAACCATGAAAGTTTTCGTAAAAGTAAAAAGAGCAGAAAGGTGGATGATCATGCGACCCAAGTTAACCACTGGCTTTAGAGGCTCTTTTGTCCGGGCGATGCTAAAGCAATATGAAAGAGTAACGGGATAGGAAGGAAATTCTATTGTGCGCCGGATGGAAAATTTCCGGAATTGTAAAACCAACAGAGATTTTGCGCTTTGAAAAAAATAATGATCGCCCCAATTTCAGAGGTCATTGCTACCGAAAAATTTGTCACGGTAAAGGTGAAGGTACATCCCTTAGAAACCAAGCCGAAGTTTATTTTTTACAGGAAAATAAAGATTGAAAAACTACCAGTAGTTTGACAAAAACTAACAAATTGGTAAGGCTTAATTACCTTTAGAGATATTACAAAACTTACCAAAAAACCCATGGCAAACAAAGACCAAATACGGTCGATTGGCGGTGTGGCTGCAGCTTTGGGAGTCACTGGAGATGCTGTTGAACGTGGCTGAAGCTTTTAGTCCATGCCGGTGTTTGATGCTGTTGTTATCGATACGGCCACACGGACCAATACGAGAAGGGGGGTTTGTTGAGGTCTTGAAGAAGGGTAAAAAGCGAAGGTTTTCCTCCGGATTTAGAAGTGATTGTTGGGAAATATTTGCAACTGGGGAAAGCGGCCAAATATTTAGTAGCTGCGGTGCTGATGCGGTTAAGTTCGAATTGGGTCCAGGTTCTATTTTGCACCACAAAGAGTTTTAATTGCCTGGCGTTTGGTTTTCCCCAATTTTCCGCTGTTTTAGAAGTTGGCTTGCTGCTATAAAAGGTAGCGGTGTTCCCTGTTATTGCTGACGGTGGGAATCCGTTTATACAGGAGAATATTCCAAAAGCAATTGCAGCAGGTGCAGATACCGGTAATGTTAAGGCTCTTTACTGGCAGGGACGAAAAGAATTCTCCAGGGGTGAAACCATTAAATATACGAAGGACGAAAAATTTAAAATCGATCGTGGAATGGGTTCTGTAGAAGCCCATGAAGCAAGGCTCTAAAATCGTTTTTTCAAGATGTTGAACGACGATATCAAAAAAACTAGTACCAGAAGGTATTGTAGGTCGTGTTCCTTTATAAAGGGATTTGTTCGAGAGCATTCACAATTTTATTGGCGGACTCCAAAGCGGGTATGGGTTTTATGGCGGAGCAAAAGAATTTCTACCTTGGCAGGAAACTTGGTAGTTTGTAAAAATTACCGCAAAGTGGGATTAATGAAAGCCATCGCACGATGTAACCATAACCAAAGAATCACCAATTATAGTAGATAATAGGTATATTGAAAGAGGCCTTTTTTAGGCCTCTTTTTTTTATTTTTAATAGATTTAAAAGAGTTAAAGATGAAATCTGGTTTGTAACCTAATGGCTTTATAAGCATATCAATGATCAGACATCTTAATTTTAGAATTGCAAGCTTTAGCTAATCCATTTCTGGTTGAAGTTTCGAAATTCGCCGACAAATGTATTCCAGGGTCCCCCGCTTCTTCGATTAAAAAATAATTTTTCGGATAAGAATAGTCATTTTCCGAACATGCTACCAACGTCTGAGATTTTCAAAAGGGAATGTAGAAAAAATTAGGCAATTAATACAACGAGTAAACTCGTTATTTTACGATAATTTTAGGGGTTGTATTCCAAGTCCCAGAGTTTGGTTGGATGTTTAAAAGCAATGGGGCACGATAATGTAGCCGTTTTTAAAAGATGGGGATTTACCAGATTGGATTGCTATGGTATCCAATAGAAGAAATACATAAGGATAAAAAAATTTACAAACTGGGTACTTTTTTGAAGCTTGTATCAAAAGGCTTCAGTGGTAGAATTTTTGAAATGATAACTTCAAAACATTAAAGAACAAAAGCGTTGGTTTATTGGATGCGCCGATCTGAGGGCAGATTTAAGGGACAGACGCTGAAACCAAGAGCTGATTAAAAAGTGGTCATATCCCAATTCCATAAATATTCCCTATGAAAAAGTGGTTGGACAATGGGAAGTTTAAGACGGCATCAGAATTGGCATTAATTTTTGATAAAGAACGCTACGCAGAGCAACCTTTGATATTCAGTTGCGGATCGGGCTTAACAGCATGTATTAATTCATTAGCAAGCGAATTAGTGGTATCGAATAAGAAAGCAGTTATGATGGTTCTTGACGGAGTGGACACAGAAAGTGAATTAATTAGGGGTATTAAAAAAAGCTATCCACCGATAGCCTTTATTTGTAAATATTTCAAGATATTTTTTATTTCTTTACATACTCATCCCATTTTTTTTGTTTATGAATGTGTCCACAAAATATGTAGCGATTTGGTAAAAAAGCATACTGGCTTTTTGATAGCCTGGTACTAACTTGGTGAAACATATTCAATTTTATCTAAAAAATAGTAGTAGGTAACTTAATTTTCCGCTTGCATTAAAAGCAAGCAGCAAACTCGTGGTATGCCACTTCTTCCCAGAAGCCCACAAATTTAAATGTTTCCCCTTTAAATTCAATTTGTTCTTTGCCTTCACCATCTAATTTCACCTGTAAAGTTCTTTTCCCATATACGCGGGCAACTTCAGGATTTTGAAAGGTATCCTTATCCATTTTTTTACAACCAGCCACACCAATACCGTATAACACATCCACGAAAATTTTTCTTAGGGTTTTTGTCGGTTTTCTGGGCCTAGTTTTAACCGCTTGCCAGCCCAAGAAGCCATGTACTTCTTTGTCTGTATCCCGAATGAACCAAAAAACAGAAACAACAAAAGAAGAGATGCAATTATTTTATTTGAAATTGGTAATTCAATGGGATAATTTTTGTTTTAGTCCTTATCACTGTAACAAACCTAACGTTTTTTAATTTTGTTTTTATTTTTTAAAGCGTTTCATAAATATTGATGATTTATGAATGCAAAAATCCTGCGGGCAAGGATTTTTTTAAATATCGATCAGTTATTTCGCAATGGCCTTTTTCTTTTTCGCAGTGAATAAATTTTTAACATCAACTTGATGGATGAATAATAATCTTCAAAAGTTTCGCGTTCCGAAATTAAAACGGCTTCACCCTTATGCCATAAAACTTCTGCTGGTCTATAACTACTATTTGTAATGCTTGCCATGGTAAAAACACATAGGCTCCAGCATTTTTTTGAGGATAAATAATCGCCGCTTCGGTTATTTTCGCTTATTCTAACGGTTTACTTGCAATGTATCTGTCTCGCAAATATACCTACAGCAGAATAATAACCGTTCTCTATACCTTCCTGGGTTCGAAATAATTTTCAATGCCGTGGTATGATCCAATAAAGCATAGGCCTAATGAGATGGTTAAAAGCCTGAATCAATACTTGACAAAAACTGTTGAGGGTTGGTTTGTTTTTCAACACATTACTTTGGCTCCAAAAAATATCCCAGATTCGCTCACTAAAAACTTCCGGGGGCTCAAAGCAAGGGTTAATTCTTTACCGTAGAAGCCACAAAAAAGCATTAATTTTTCAGATAATTTTTTTAACCTAATCTCAATATTGTTTTCAATATCTTCCGTCTTTATAAGGTACTTTAAATCCCCACTTCCAAATCTAATAAAATCTAATTTTTTAAATTTTGTTGGCGTTTCAAACAGTATTTCAGAAGCATAAAGGAAGACATCATATCTAAAGATTATCACTTCCGTATGCATATGAATACGTTAATATTCATCTTTGTTAATTGTAACAATGCGCAATAAATGCGGTATTTTGGTGAATGCTTAATCAATTTAGAGATCGATGTGAACAACAGAAATATTTGAGTTTTCTCAGCCATGACGTGAGGATTAAATTCGAATTACAAACGGGAATAATTTGGGTTTTCTACTTCAAATTGGCTCTAAAACAGACAGGTTGTCTATATTAATGCGAACATCCGAGCTGTGCTGCTTCTTCTATTTCTTCTAAGGATACTCCATTGGGTAAAAAATTAATATCTTCAGGTTTAAAAACCAGCTAATAAACCCAGTTGCCACTTCTTGAATTAGAAACCGTATCTAATCCGCTTTCCTAAACTATTCATTAATTTTAACATCGTAACATTTGAACCAAGGCCTTTAGCTGCATAATTCAATTGCAATTTTTTAACCGTGCCACTGAAAGCACTGGTGAGTCGGTTAAACTGAGCTATAATTTTTTCTGAATCATACACTAAACCGGATCCCCGTAGGTTTTTGCAATGTTCAATAATCGGTAAAATTCGTCATTGGTTATAATTTTAAGCAAATCTAGTTACTTCTTGGTTTTGAACCAAAATTAACCTACAAATAATCAAAATACACTACAAAATGTTATAATTGTAACATTTTTTTTGTACAGCCCAAAAATCAAATTGTAATTTAAATGAGAAAACAAATGATGTACTTGCTCTATTTCCTTTGCGTCTGTTTTCTTTTCCTGGGTGAAAAGATTCCGCTCCTTCATATTTTTGAAACGAGATACCGTCAACTAATACTTGATTGGTAAGGAAATGAAGGATGAATTTGGTAATTCCCGTCTACCCTAGAGACACTCATGATTATGGTGTTGAGGTACAGCTAGAAGATATTAGTCAGCTGTATCCCTGGCGGTGAAATGGATATTTATTTGTACAGCGAACGAGTATTTAAACGTTGGTAGCTTTGATACACCATGACTTTAAACCTTTTATGCTGGAGGAGAGTTTATTTTTCTAGAGAACACAAATAATGATGTTTTTGGAGGAAAAGACAAGGTCCTTTGAAGCGATTGAAACACTTTATTTTTTTAATGGAAATCCCTCGAAATCCATTGTTCTCTGAAAATTTTCAATAGTTTTTAGTTTAGCTCAATAAAATTGGAACTCTCTAAATTCAGGATATGGGCTTTTACAAATTACAAGTGAAGCAGGAACGTTTTATGTAATATCCAAAAGCATCTGCAACAAGTGATCAGCGTATTGAAGAAGTCAACAGGACGAAAGCGGTAAATTCAATTAATGGACATTTTTTAAAAACTTTGATCCTTTAAATTTGAAATTTTAAAGATTTAAAAGCAGTTCACTTATTTTTTATGCAACAACTTTTTATTTCATATTAGGTAATTAGTGATTGGTTTTTGGTTATTTTTGTGCAATTAATAAAGACCACGATTTACTTATGAACTTCACGATATCAAAGGAAAGAATTTTAGCAAGTTTGGGTACGTATCAACGTGGTTGGTCGCTCATAATGCAAAGAAAGCAGTAGAAGCTTTGCAAAACAATTAACTGAAGAAAAAGGAACTGGTTGGCACCGTTATAAAGCCCCCAAGTTCATGCAGGTGCCGGGAAAAAGGTGGTGGTGTTAAATTTAGCTAAAAAACCCTGAAAAGAAGTAGAAGAAATTGGCTGGACAAATCATCGGAAGAACTTATTTACACCTCAGACTTTTCTGCTGAAAGGAAAAAAAGTTCATCAAGTTTTAGTGGCTGAAGATGGTGTATTTATCCCCTGGTGGCAAGTGAGACTATATGAATTCTCATATTCTGTTTATTAAACAGAGGTACAGGAAGAATTGATTATGTAAATTTACCGAAGGGGGAATGGATAATTCGAAGAAGTTGCAGAAACACCACCACCTTGATTTTTACAGAAGAGATAAATCCAGCAACAGGATTATTAACCTTTTCTAAGCTCGTAAATAGCTTTTAACGGCTAGGTTTGTCCGGGTTGGCCTTTTAAAGAAAATGACCAAGTTTGTGGCCTCTTTATATAAAGCTTACGAGAAAGTGGATTCTAGTATGTTTTTTCGAAATCATCCAGTAATTAAAAACTTCCGATGATAAATTATGGGCAGTGGATTGCTAAAGTATCCATGCGACGATAAATGCCTAATATAGAAGAAAGTCAGTAATGCGGAAATGCCGCGATTTTACGTGAAGAAACCCTGTTGAAGTAGAAGCGAGAGGCTTGGGTTTTTAAACTATGTGGATTTAGATGGTAACGTAGGTGTTGTAATGGTGAAGCGAGCTGGTTTAGCCATGGCTACTATGGATTTAATTAAGGCAAGCCGGTTGGAACCTGCTAACTTTTTAAGATGTTGGTGCACACAGCAGATGGCTGCTCGGTGTAGAAGCTGCTTTTAATTAATTTTTAAAAGATCCAGCTGTAAAAAGCATCTTGATTAATATTTTTGTGGTATTGTTTCGTTGTGACGTGTTTGCGCAAGGTGGTAATTTGAATGCGTACAAAAACATGGGAACCATAAACGTGCCTATTATCGTTACGTTTAACAAGGTAACTAATGCTGATGTAGCAAAGAATTAATCGATAATTCGGATAAGATTTACAATCGGCCCGTACAATTCAAAAGAAGCTGCTGACAAGTAAAAGCGGTATTGCTTAAGTATTTGTCGAAAGTCATTGTTCGAATGTTGAAAGGTTATAAAAGAGCGCTGTTTGCGAAACAAGCGGCTCTTTTTTTGTTTTGGGATTTTGTAAGGTCGGAGTTTGTCGAATATACGGAGTGTTTGGGTATAGTGCCCTTGTGCTAATTTTTGATAGTATTACAATATTTTTTTTAATTTCCTAGGACATACATCACTTTTTAATCGTTTTCCCTTATACTGTACGTGAATGTTCTTAAAACGCCAACACAGTAGAAACCATGGTTTGCCAGACAAAATAGGTTTCATAAAGTAATGGTCAAAAATGGTGCGTTTTATGAACGATAAGATTTCTGAATCTATTTCAAACAATATTTGACTTTTGGACTTTCAGCATTAAAAGACTTGTAACTCACTTCTTCTTAATTCTTATAAGTTTTCCGTGAACCACATTTTTATCGCACTTTTTTCTGTTGTTTTGGCTTAAAATCTGGATCGTATCTTTTTTTTAGCTGGTGCCAATTTTTTGAAGCCGATGGATTGATTTTTTTACTCCACTGGTGTAAGCCGTTTTTTTTTAAATTAGCTCAGGTTAGCATCGGTGTCTTTGGGATTTTCTTTTGTCCTCTAAAGTTGAATGACCAACCGTTTTAAGAAGATTTCTCAGAATTTGAATCGCCACCCTTCCATATAATTTGTGGGATGGTCTTCTTTTCTAAAAAAAGCAACCTAATTCAGCTTTCCGATATTTTAAATCAACCAAGGTTAAAATATCTACAATTTCATCGTCCCTCGTAAACATTAAAGCAGACTCGTAACTTCCCTTAAAACATCATTATTTTTGTCATCTGTTTTGGGTTTTTTCTGCAAGGTAGTGTAAAAATGTAATAATGTATCAATGTGACCATATTTATTTTTGAAAACGTGTTGATTTAAAGATTTGAAAATGCTGTCAAAAACTTAATGGTAAGTCAAATCGGAATCATTTCATTAAATAAATGAACAAAAAGACAGTTGACTACCGATGAAAAAGCGACCAAAAGGCGCAATTTTTTTAGGTGGTACCGTAAATTGTTTTATACTAATTCCAAATAAATGTTTAATTAAAAAAATCAAAATTATGAGTATAGCAGCATAAAAAACACCGTTTCGTTTCCAGCATTTATGAATGAATTAATGAAACCAGATTGGTTGGGCGGTCTGAAGTACGCAGGGCAAGCTTCTGCCGTTATATTAAAGAAGCAGAAACAGGGTATCATTAGAACTAGCTTTGTTCCCGGAGAAAAAAAGAAGATTTAGTATTGAGGTTGATAAAATGAAGTTTTGACCATTTCCAGCGGAAGTTTAAAAAATGGAAATTCAGTTTCTGAAAATGAAGTACATAAGGTGAAATTTCACAAAACCGAAGACGTTTTTCATTATCCGCTTTTAAAAGAAGCTTTTTCCTTACCAGAAACAGTCAAATACAGAAAAGATGAGGCTTCTTACGAAGACGGAATTTTAAAAGTTTTTAAACTTTCAAAAAAAGGAAGAAAGCCTTACCCTAAAGCTAAACGAATGATGCGAATTAAGCTAGGGGCTTCTACAAATTTGTTGCTTGCAAGATATTTTCATATAGTTGGTTTAGATGGGTTATGGAAGGCGGTCTTAATTAGTGAATAATTAGGGCGCTTTTTTTTTGTTCTAAAACAACAAAAATTAGATTAGTCTATGGGCTGTGTTCCTAAATCGCTTAAACCAGTGATAATTCCTTCTAAAAATTCCCCAATTCTTAAATTTATTAGGCGCAAATGATATTGTTATCTTGGGTTTGGAATTCGAATAGAACCGCTGGATATCTAGCCGTAGTAATAAGGGCGAAACTGGGTTGGGATCCACCGTTAGTGCGCATTTGACCGTTTGCTCGCCAAAACCTTTCCATGGCTTTGTTTAATATGGCCTATTAGGGGAATCCATGCGGCGTTCTAAATGGCTTTGGAGCCTAATTTATAGGTGAACGAGGCTATTTTGGGTGTAGTTTACGTTCTTCTGCTGTTGGAATAGCAAATCGACCAAATAATAACCGCTTAATCTGAAATTATACTTTTCTAAAGATTCCATTAATTTTTTTCCATCAGATTCGGGCACTAATCGCATGTCTATTTCCGTAATCACTTCAGAAGGGATAATGGTTCTTAACTTCATCACCAACCCAAGCGGCATTTAATCCTCGAATATTTAAGGATGGGTATTGCCAAGGCTTCTTGATAGGTAATCGCTCCACAGCATTCTGATTTTGAAGTTCCAATTCGCACTAGAATACTCTCTTGCTTTCGGACGTTGTTTTAATTTCTTCCTTTAATCCTTTTCCTTAATGAAATACCGTCATAAAACCGGTAAGTTAACACGACCGTTTCATCTTTTAAAACCGCATAAGTCTAGCCGTTTCAAAAGCTGGGTTGGTGGGCAAATTCGTATTGTCCACTATGTAGTGGAGGCAATAAGAACCAAAGGTTTGTTAGTTGAGCGGTGGCAATACCTGCGAGCGCCGTACCGTTAAGTGGGTAAGTTCCGATACGTGTCGTGTGCCATCCATATAAAAAGCAATATCCTTGCGGCTAAAACTTCTTTGGTTGTCGCGTAACCGCTTGTGGTAATGTTGGCGGCCCATTTCCTCTTGAAAAATCCATAATCCCACTTTCACATTAAAAGCAGGCTTATTCCTTTTTTTTATGTAGTATTTGCAAGGCGCTTATTAGGCGACATGGCTGGCCTTTAGAGTCTTGATGAATGATCGCGCGAAAATTCGCCATCAGGACCTTGGTAATTCTGTTTTTTAACAATTTTCGTAATATCAATAGTTTTCATTCGCCTCATTTGGTTTTCTTTAAAACTGGTTTAAAAGGAGATGGTTGATCCAAGCCGCGGGATCTACCGGCTGCCCATCAATTTGGTAATAAGAATAAGACGGTTTCGCTTTTTTTATGATATTTTTTTTCTTGCAAAAAGTACAGGAACGCTGTATTTGTGATTGTTTTAGTTTCAATCCTAAATCCGTAAATATGTTTTACAAGCTTGTAAATTATTTTCAATTTGATCTGGATAAATGACCAATCCATTAGGTTTCTAGAAAAAACGAAATATATTCAAAATAGCATTTAGGGAAAGCCTTTTTCCGCTTCGCATATATAATATCGTTTTTGATAATTTTTGGATAATAAACCAATACAACTAAAAATAAAGAAGGCACAGATTGAAAGTGTACGTATTTTGGAATGTTTTTTCAAAATGATTATTCTTTGGTGGTAATTAAGCCATGTGTACTAAAACAAGTTTCAAAAAGTAAGATTGGTTTTAGAAGTTTATATCTTAAGCTTTCATTGTTTTTTCTCCAACCATCCAATTTAACAGAAGCCTCAAAGTTTTTTTTACTCTGGCTTTGGTACAATTTTTATTCGGTCTCTAATTTAGCAGCCTGCATAAAGTCCCTAATTCTTTAAGCCGCTTTTTCCCATATCTTTTCGTTTTTGCCTCGAAATCAATTTTTCATATTTGCTCCTTGGTTAGATATTCAAATCGGGGTTAGCGCTCGCGCTACTTCTTTTTCAAGTGAAATAGGTAGACAACCGAATTTTTAGATAAAACGTTATCCAAACTTTTATTCAAAGCTTTGGGCACTACATTGTGGTTTTAAGTATTGTACGCAATTTGTTTTTTCACGTCGGTAATTCGTTTCATCATCGTATTTTTGCATGCTGTTTGTTTAATTTGTCAGCATACATAATGGTTTCCCATTCAGGGTTTCCCCCCCCCCCTTAGGCCAACCTTTTTTCCTTTTAACCAACCGTTTTGTTAGGGAATCTGTTTGCTTTCTTAAAAAACCTTCCTTTATCAGCATCTAAAATCGCTACTAATGACACTTCAGTAAATCTAGTCCTTCCTCGCAATAAATTCACACGATGAGGCACTCAAAAATACCTTTCGTAAATCCTTGCATTATTTCTACTCTTTCTAAGTCTACGTCAGTTTTTTTTTTCTATGAATAAGCGGCAAACGTATATTTATGCGGTCTAAAATATTTCGGCTATTCTCAGCCATTCTTTTGGTGGTGTAGTGACCAAGGTAGTTCGTCCTTTCAGTTACGCCGTCTGCTGAATTTCTTCCACTACAATCATCTATTGATTTAGGCTTGACGCACTTCAATAATAGGGTCTAAACAGTCCGGTGGGACGATAATTTGCTCCACATAAACACCTGACTCAGCCTGTAGTTCGTAATCCGCTGGGGTGGCACTTACATAAATTACTTGATTTTGTAGGCTTCGAACTCTTCAAATTTTAAGGGCGATTGGTCCATCGCAGAGTAGCGAAAGCCGTAATTCCACTAAATTTCTTTTCTAGAGGATCACCTCCATACATCGGCAGATGTGCACTTTGGGAAATGGTCACGTGACTTTTTTCATCCACAAACCATTAATAATCATCAGGAAAATAATCTAAAAGGCAAAAAGGTCTTGTGCAAGTTCCACGTCCGTCTAATACCGTGAGTAATTTTTCAATACCTGAACAATAGCCTAAATTCTCTAATCAATTTCTAGATCAAAAATTTGGTTCGTTCTTCCAAAGCGTTTTTGCTTCCAAGGGCTACCAACCTCCTTGAAAAAATCGATTTTGTTTAACTAAATCATCTGAATTTGAATGAATGGGCATTTTGTAGAATATCGGGAGAGTCAACAAACATCATTTGCCGGATATATGTTGACATATTCTCGTAGCCCTTTCTAAGGTTTATTTTTTAAAGATCAAAGCTTCAATTTTTCTTCAATTTCATCACCAAAAAATGATTCTAAACGCATAATCAGCATACTTGGAAAACATCGACCACATCGCCTTTCACGCGAAAATTTCCAATTTCTAAAAATCTGCCGTAGTTCTTAGAATAAGGCCTTGTACTTAAACTGATGTAAGAATTTCGTCTTGAAATTACTTGATCTTTTTTGTATAGAAATCACATTTTTTGAACTCCCAGGTTACCAATACCATTAACAAGAAACAGAAGCGACCACAATCACATCTCTTCGACCTGATAAAAGGGATGATGTCGGGTTAGCCGCAGCTTTTCAATATCTTCCCAATTAATCGACAAATCTTTTTTTCGATATAAACCATTCCTGAGCTGGGATAATAAGCCTCGGGTTGGTAGTAGTCATAATAAGACACAAAAATATTCAAACGGCAATTTTCAGGAAAAAACTGTTTAAATTCAGAATACAGCTGTGCGCTAAAGTCCTTAATTGTGCGCCTAAAACTAAGGTGGGTTTTTTGTACTTCTTCAATCACATTAGCCACCGTAAAATGTCTTTTGCCAAACCGGTAAACACCTAATAGGGTTTTTTGGTATTTTTTCTTTGGTGTTTAACCATGCACCAGTTTTTCCCTTAATCGCAATTGGGCTGATCTCCTGTGGTTTGAATTCTGATACTACCTTAACTTCATCCGTTGCTATCATTTTTTTTATTGGTCCGATGTAATCGCCTTTTGTTTCGCTCATTGCACCTAGTAAATTTACAAAAGGCGGTACAATTAAAAACTACTAAACGCTAAAACATTTACTCCACTTAATCTTTGAGTGCAAAATGCCCTTTAAAAACGCGAGAACTCAATCCTCTAAATTTACTTAAACCATATCCGAGGCTGTAGCGTTTGGCCATTAGAAATTCCGTTCCAGCCTTTGTCGTTGGAGTAATCTAGCTACTAAATTTCCAAACCGGTTGAAAATAGCAAATTTCCACTATTCGGTTTGAAATACTTCACTCTATTACTTGGCAGAAAATCATTATAACATCTCCATTTGGAGTAAAAGAATTTTGGGTAACCGATAACAGCTTTTTTTTTCCTTCCCTAATTCCCGCAAATCCAAATTTATCTTGAATATATAGGGTAACTAGAACCAGCAGGTACATTAAGAATTTTGGGGTGTTCTTGGTTATTTCATACCATCCCATGAATATTCGTAATCACCGTCCATCCACTAACAAAAATCTCTACGGTGTTATTGCTGAAATGTCTTTTAATCTCAATATTTTGATACTTGCTTTATTGGATGGATGTTACCACAAAAATTCATTCGATTTTGTACATTTTTATAGGATTTGTTGCCGGTGTTGTAAGGTATAATACCTATTCTAACATATAATTCCCTACTTCGCTAATGGTTTAATACCTGTGTAATTTCCTATTTGCAATTTCGTTTGTGTCCCAACGCATTATAGGTGTTCAAAAACCAGAAGGGGTGGCGGTGACCAACTAGTGGGTTGCCCCATCTGTGCATAGGTAAATGGGTTTCTGGAAAGAACAATTTAGCGTGGGTTTACAAATCAATTTACTTCATCTCACCCAACATTCATTTGCATTTTTCTAAACGAACAAACAGTCTGGTAGAATCGGTAAGAAAGTTTCCAGAAATAGCATAATTTTGCTCTGTGGCCACATCTTCAAGACTCGCCATAAAAGGTAGCGTCCAATAGTAGGGTAATTGGTTTGTTTAATTTCTTCCAATCGAAAACACCTTCTAATTTTTGGATCATCTGGATTACTTCACAGGTATAAACGGACTTTTGAGCATTTAACCTACGCTGGTTGCTTGGATTCAATATTCGACCTCACCATTTGTTGCCGCATCTAGAATCACACTTTGTTGCTTGAATCGTAGATGGTTTGTTAATGCTGTGGTATTTACCTATGCAACGGGATTAGAAATTGATCGTTATTGGCTTTAATGCGTGGCATTTTCATAAATAAATGTAAAAACTATTGCATTAGCGGTTAAACAAATAGGCCCCTGCCTGTTGTAATTAATAGTAGGTGAATACCATCAGAAGGTTTTATTCATCGCAATCACATTGCACAAGGGTGAGAAGCCCCAGAAGGTGGCACCGGTTTCCACTCAAATAGTTTGATTCCAACCAATTATAGGGCATCTTTAGGAATCTGGAAGTGTAATTTTCCTAAGCTTGTATTTTCCCTGGCATCTGTTAATGCCTGCGGTGTTAAATTTCAGATAATAGTTGTATTAGCGATAGGGATACCATCTTTTTTCCCATTGGTATACGGGCAAACTGGAAAGTTATCTGGCTTCTAAAATAAACATCGTTTTCGCAAACAGTTAAGGACGAACTCGTGTTGCATCGGGTTTTTGATTAGAATCTGTCCTTATTAAAAAAAGATTGTATAAGAGGGGGGACGTCCTTGTGTGGCATTTCTACCCTGTAAAGAAACGGCTTGTGTTGATAGTTTTTGCAGCGGCTTCCTTTTTCCGCTCGATTGTTTATGACACTTAAAAAGCCAGAACCCTCCGTATAACTAAAATTGGATTGTTCTGTAAATTTTTCGTTTTCAGCCATTTGCAAAGCACCACGGTAAAGCTTTACGCTCGTCGATATACTGCCGATGCGGCAATATGCGGCTGCTGTAATACGTATTGAATTAAAGAAGCAGCTACTATTTTTCGCTGTTCTTATCAATGGCTATTTAAATAATAAGAAACGATTTATTACTAGAATTCAACACCACATAGGCTTAACTTGATTTGTTTGTAGGATTTTGAAGGTAGGTTTCATTTGATAAATTCCAGTCGCTGCATCAATCATATAGATAAGAACCGTCATTTGCGTTGGCACTCGCCATTTGTCCGTCAGCAGATAATTTTAAATCCCTCTTTCCATCCGGGCCCCCAACAAAAAATAATTAGGAAACCGTAAATTTTTAACGGGGTTTGTTACGAATTACCTTTACTGTTAACTTCGTAGCAGTAATAGGTGTTTATAACCCCATTATTACCTTCATTTGCTAGGTAGATTAATCCAAATAGATTTCTCCAAAACAATCCTTTGATGACGCCTGTATTTTTTTCGGAAGTATCTAAGTAAAGAGATTACTATTTTTTCGAATAATTGCCAGCCTTCTCCAAAGTTTTAATGAATATATCTAAATGGAGTAGTTAAGACCATTAAAATCAGGATCATTGTCGCCCAAACTGAGGTATCTACCGTAAAATATAATAGAGATTTGGATTTTTCCCTGGTTGGGGTACCATAATCGCCGATTTGTGTGCTCGACGGGTTCCCTCGCATAAAGTCAGTACCGTTTTGAACAATCGGTGGGTTTTTATTTGTAAATGTAATACCCTCGTATACGCCAAAAGTTGACCCATTAACTATCTGATATGGAGGTGGCAGCCTTCAACATATTCAGATTAACGTCGGTAAGTGCTGTAACACTGCCATCCGCAATTAAAACGAATACCCGCATTTTTCTCCAAAATACCCATTTGCTGTTTTCATCACCTTGTGCTACTACCAGTGGTCAAAGAAATAATGCAATTAAGAATAAAAATAGTTTTTTTTCAATCCGTGTGCTGTTTATTTGATTAGCGAAACAGATATATAAATCGTCAATAGATATATTGTGAATTTTCAATTTTTTCTGATACCTCAAATTTCATAAACGTTTTCTTCGAAGCTAAAGATACTACAATCTCTTTTTCTTTAATAATGCATAAGACAAATAAAATGAAAAATAGCCGTCCAGCGAGAACAATATCAACTCATACCAAGTGTACACCATAGTTTTGAGTTCTTAATTTTACGCCCATTTGCTGAGAACTGCTTTGTACTGCTTTAAAGTCTTGAAAGGGCTCTTTAATTAAATTAAACATGGCATTTAATGGAAAAAAGCTCATGATGGATCGGTGAGTTTTCGCCATCAAATAATTTCCATCGAATCAATGCCCTCGAAAAAACCTTCAAGTATTTGCATAGAATTAGAAAGCCAAGAGCAAACCCGTACCTTTTTCACTAGATGCCAAAAACAAGCAAATGAAAAGCGCCCCATTAGTTTTTACAAAGAAGGCAACTAGAAAATTCTAAATCGATACAATAATGGAAAATTCATGGAAATCAGAAAAATAAATAACCCAGAAATAAGTGATACTAAAAAAACGAAACAGTAGATATTAAGGTAAACTTATCGACTGTTAAGATTTTAAGAGAGAATAAATTCTTTTTCGAGAGCCCCATCATCAAGTTTTGCTTGATGGTTTTTTTTAATTGCTTACTCGTTCGCCATCATCGGAAAACGATAACAACTCGCCAAAGAACACTTTAAAAAATGCGGTAATAAAAGTATTAAAATGCCAGATGTATGGAAAACTAAAAAAAAATCCTTGGGTGCCGCTAAATGAAATTGAATAGGTCCAAAATCAATTTTATAGCAGCTACTAGGCAATGTGGTTAAAGAAAAAGTACGATAATTAAAACTTTACTAGCTATGTTGTTCCAGAATTAATCAAAATTTTCCCTTTAAAAAATTTTTGTAATAAACGTTTTCATTTAAGAGTTTTTTGGTTTTTTGGGAAATAGATTAGTTTTATGGTGTTTTTGGTTAAACTTAGGAAATTGATTCTCCTAAGCTTGCTCTTCTTTTTGAATAAATGCGATAGAAAATTCCTTTATCAAAAAGCAATTTATTTAATTCCTCAGGATTTAAATTTCTTCATTTAAAATAGCAAGTAATTAAACCAATCATGAATTTTTAACCTGCGCTAAAACTCTTTATTTTCTTTTAAAAATCGAGTAATTTCCTTTTCTTCTTGCCTCAACTCAAAAAAATCGATACGCTAACATGGTATCAACGCTACCCCGAATATAATTTTTTACCATTCTAATAGGATCACAACATGGCTTGCAGGACCTTTTTCTACTTCATCTAATAATGCGATGCTAATAGTCTGGTAAGTACCTTCGGCAGCTATTTTTAGTATGATTTCTTAATTTGATTGAATTCCTTGAGGATCTAATCCATTCGTAGGTTTCATCTAAAATTAAATTTCAGGATCATTGAGTAGGGGGCAGAAGCAATAGCTAGTCCGTTGTTTTCATTCCAAAGAATGGTAGAAAAACTTACTTATTTTACGATCCAATAGTCGCGACGATCTCTAATTTTCTTCATTTTTGTTTCCTGAAACTTCTTTTTATTTTACAGACCAATTTTAAATTTTTGGGACTGCCGTCATATAAGATAAAATTAGGTCTTTCTATGATGCTCCTACTTCTTCAGGCAATCATGTGTTTGTGGTAATTCCCGATCCAACCCTGAAGTTTCCCGATGTCTCGTTGACGCATTTAAACAATACCTACCAAGTGGTCGATTTAAACCGCTGCCATGGGGCCTAAAATACCATAAACATTAACCTTTTTCAATAGTAACGACAATCGTTTACAGCGGTCAGGCACCAAATTTTTTTCGTGAGCTTATTTACAGTAAGGTATCCGTTTCCAATGAGAAGGTTTTTTAGGTTTGTTTAGGTAGACGATGAATAGCTTATTGTTTAACTAAATAAACTTTAAACATTTATTCAGTAGAGAAATTTTAGTGGAAATTTTTCTCTTTTGTCCTAAAGGAGTTTTAAGTGATGATATTATTAATAATACAGACGTAGCCTG
>Ga0163217_1018864_pt1 | contig 17301 bp, 10 predicted proteins | sample SynspAceP_FD_185933 | JGI IMG/M metagenome (GOLD analysis project Ga0163217, IMG submission 185933) | Saline lake microbial communities from Ace Lake in Antarctica - Synechococcus sp. Ace-P (PacBio error correction) | ecosystem: Environmental > Aquatic > Non-marine Saline and Alkaline > Saline ...
TAAAAATATGATTGGCTATTGTGAGCAATTCTTTGGGTGCTTAATCCTTTAAGTAAGAGTAATTTTCACGTAACCATATCGCGAAAACGCAATGGTGCACACCTGCAGCATCTACTTGCATGAACAGCGTGGCAAGCCTGGTATTTTCTTGAGGAATAGCAAACACTCTGTCGTTCATGAATTAAAGCAACCAAAACTGGTGTCTTCCTGTGGTGGTTCCGTCAACCACAAGTAAATGGGCCAAATAGCACCTTTTCGATGATACACCTTGCGTACTTCATTAAACGGAAAGTCCGTGCTTAAAAAAACTATAATAGCCTAATGATCACCGAACGGCCCTTCGGTTATTCTCATTTGGGTATAACTTCCTCCTGTTAATTCAAAATCTGCTTCAGAAGATACAGCAAAACCATCCTTAAATCATAACTATAAATCTAATCGTCCCGGGCCCACTAAAGGCTCCTGCAAAAGTAATTCTGAATACCTCAGGCAATGGCATCACGGGCCAAAAGTATGTGCAGGTGTCCTCCGACAAAAAATACTACCTTTAATGGTTCTCCAATTGATTTGCTTTAGTTGATGAACCACCAATACCTCGATGTAATTGATAGTGCAAACCCAATTTCTCATCTTGGATTATTCATGGGCTCCCAATTGAATTCGATAACATCCCAAATTTGATCATCACTCCGGGTTTATCTATTATGTCCTCAACTGTACCACAATTGTAAGGGTCGATAAAAGGGTCCTCCATCCATTAGGCCGAGACACTGGAATTTGAGGAAGGACGCCAGAAACATAATATATCTATATACATAACGTGTTTGCTAGCTTTCTTGGCAATGCTGGTTAAGGCAGTAAAAGGAAAGAAATGTTCTTAAGGGTGGTTTTAATGCCAGAAAGTGATTCTCCCTTTTAAATGTATCAATTGCTCTAACTTTCTCTACGTAATCTCCAAACATAAATTTGGATCGTCTATTGAACCAAATATAATGGACACAGTTTGAAATTCAACAACCTTTTAACATTTTCAAATAAGTATCGCGTGTCCATTTCTTTTCAAATACCCTTACTATGAATAGGCCGCCATTTCAAAGATAAGGATCGACCTCTTCTTAATGCGAACAAGATGTCCATTTTTCTAAATCAAAAATGCACATTCCCTGCATGCTTTTGTAACCCATACCCTCATCATTTACCAATAAAACAACCTAACTATATAGAGAGTTTTCCTAAAATAAAAAAAGACCTAAAAAGTGCATTGGTCACGAATAGGTCCCTTTTTTTTTATAATAACTAATAAGTTATATTCTTTTTCCAAATCGAACGAAAGGTCGCAAATTAGCAGCCTGTGTATATTGTCTAGGTCGGCCAATTGGCTCGCCGTTCTCTCTCATTCCTTTCCATTGTGCGAAATCCATCAGGTAATCTTCCCAATGGCAAAACTCACTGTAAACATTGAAGTAGGATCCGATGCTCTATAGATAATTTCCTAATAGAAATCACGTTAGAATATAATTTTTCCTTTCAATGAAAATAACGGGTCATCTTAATGCAACCTTCTTCCAATCCTTTGCGATTTCCAATTTGGTCGTTTGATTCCTAATTTTTTCAATACAATCATCAGCGCTTTCTTGATAATCTTCGCTCTAGATCAAAGTTTTAATAAACACTCTATGACCAAAACCTCATCCAAATCTAAATGGAGTCATCGTTATCCTTCCGCTTTTTTGCCATGTATTTTTAACATCCCCTCCCGCAGCTTGCCATAGCTTCTAACATTTCAATTAACAGCTTGGTTTGCAACCACCGTGAAGTGGGGCCCCATAATGCATTAATACCGCCAGATAAGTGATGCCATAAAGACTAGCATGTGAAGAAACCTACCATCCTCAACTGTGATGTTAGAACAGTTTTTGTTCATGATCAGCGTGAAGAATTAATAATTTATTAAGTGCATCTGCAACAACTGGATCTACTTGAAGTCATCAGTTTGGGAAGCGCAAACATCCATTTCCAAAAAGTTCGAACAGTAGTTTTCCCAGACGATTATCAGGATATATTTACTGGAATACCGAATTTCATTCTTATATGCCCAAGCTGCCATTGTTGGCAACTTTGCTAAAATCTCAGATACTTAGATAAACTCCTTCAAGCAGATCTATTCGGATCTAAAGATTCAGGATAAAAAGCAGTCCCAATGAAGACCACTAAATGAGATAACACCCCCATTGAATTGAGCAATTAGAATGGAATAACCATCTAAAATACTTTTTAATATCTCATGAATTAAAAGTATGATGAAAGTATATCAGCATCAACACTTTTTTTAGTTCAGCCATCTTTAGGCAATTCCCCTCCATTGAATTAGCTAAATATGATACTTCTAAAAACAAGTAGATTTCTCAGCTAGTTCCTCTTAGAATAGCCCTCTATACCTTAAAATACCCCTTTCGCCATCCAAGAAAGTGATTGCACTTTCGTTGACCAGTATTTTTAAACCAGGTCTATCGTTACGAACCAGATCTGCTCTTAAGCTTGCAATATCAATTAGCACGCTCCGCCCTCGTTCCTCCAATAATAGGGCAGTTGTAAATACTTTATCACCAACCTTACTTCTACAAATTCAGACATATATATATTTATGTTTAAAGTTTTATTTAAAAAATTAATCCACCACAAAGCTCGAAATTCAATGTGTTAATTCTGTTTGCTAATTAGTCAACAAACAAGCAAATCACAAATACTTATCTGCAACTTTGAAGCTTTTTCCAGGAAAGTTGCACCATTTCTACTCCTTTCTCCTCTATTTCGCAAAATTGGTTTTGTATTTAGCCAATTCATCAGATTTTCGAAGCTGAAACACTGTTTTTAATCTGAGCCGTGTTTTAAAGCAACCGCTAAATCAGCAATAAAACTATCTTTCAGTTTTCACCAGTAACCGAGACTCATTAAACTGCCAAGTAAGAATTAGTTTTGGCCATATCTACAGCATCAATCGTTTTTCAGTTAGCGCTTTCCAATTTGATTAACCTTAAAACAAGAATTGCCCATTCGTCAATGTTCTCAATCAATTCCTCTCTTCTAGCCTTTTTAACATAGTCACAATAGATCATCTCCACCAACTGGATCATCTTTTTCCGATAAAATCTGTCAACTGTTTCCAAATCCCCCCAACGTCCTCACTAAACCGTCTTCAATAGAAATAATAGGATACTCTAAGACCAATCTTTCCAATAAGTTGCCATTTCAGAAAGGAGTTAATTTATCTCCTGTGGATTATGAAAGGATAGACATTTCTCTTTCTGCATTAATAAATTCAGAAGCTCAGCATCCATTGCAATGTAAACTCTTCCTCCAGGTCTATAACCAGCGCTTCAATAGCTTTAATACATAGTTCAAAAGTCGCTTGTTCATTGGATTAAATTTCGGTTTGCAAATCACCTCAATCTCCGACATTTGTGCTATAATTCTTACTTTTTCAATACCCGCTTTAAAGATGAGAAAATCTCTGTTCCCATTCTTAAAAGATGTACTTAAATGAATCAGCTCCCACTGGGCATCACCGTAAACTCCTGAAAGTCCTATACTATTATCAGCGTGAGACCCCCCATTTTAAATATTCATCATAGGAAATCGAGTGTTCCTCGCGTAACCTCCCTCCTATGTATTTATGTTATGATTGACCAGCAAGATAACGCTCCTGCGTCTGAAATACGCTAAAGAAACACCTAAACATCGCATTTGCTCCAGATTTGATTTATCCTCAGACCGTCAAGTTTAATCAGTATGATTGTCTAGTTGCACTTTGTTCAAAGAGGAGACCACCCGTTAACTCCTTTGCAATTGGTATTATTACATTTTTGAACAGCTTTTAATACCCCTTGCCCCATGGTATTCCCTTTATCTCCATCACGTAACTCCCACAGACTTCATGAATACCTTGTTGAAAGAACCCGAAAGGCACTGCCGCCCCTTCCAACGCACCTATTTGTGCGGTAACTTCAACCTCAATTGTGGGTTTCTCTTGAGTCTAATATTTGTCGAGGCAATGAACTTTAGCTATGTAACTCATATAACTAGTTTTTATTTGTGTTAATTTAAATCTATAAAATCACAAATAAATACCTTGATCATGAGGTCCAGGTTGAAGATTCGGTGTGAATACTGGACAGAAAATACTGGCTTGTTTTTTAATTTCATTCCTGCTAATGACATTATCATTCAAAAGAACAATGAGTCATTCAACTTCCACTATTCACACTCAAGAATTCACATCCCAACAAACCATGATTTGAGAAAGTAATCTCCGCCTTTAGTAGTTAATAAATTCCTAACAGGGATGATTGATTCCCCTATGACCCAGTATGCATTTTAAGGTTTCAATCCATATTGGGAGGAATAGTCCCAATAATTGATGACCTAAACAGATGCCCCAAAATTGAATTCCCTGATTCAACAAAAGACTTAACGATTTCTACATTAGCCATTCATTGAAGATGACATTGCTCCAGGACCATTGCTTAGCATAATTCATCAGCACCCATTTTTAATTTCCACTAATTCTGTATTCATTGAAACTACACGAACAGAGCCAATTTCGATCGGTGAGGCAGCTTAGAATATTTTTTCTTCTTTGTTCCATAATCTAAAAACAGCAACTTTAATAGAGAGAAGACACATCGCCTAAATCATAAGCAATTTTGTGTAGATACCTTAGATGACAACTCTAAACCTTGGCATTGAAGGGGTTTCCTTAATAAGATTTTTTTTAATTTATCAATGGTCTTCCAACTTCTGAGGAAATGATCACATTCATTGCAACCCTTTATCTCGAAAATCTTTACTAAAGCACGAGTACATATCAAAAAATAGCAAACGATATTTATTACTTCAAAATAATCTGCAATGAATCAGTAGCCATTGTTCGACTATTACGCTGGCAAACTTTTTTTACAGATTAAACCATTAATCTTAACTAGCATCAGAAACTCACTTCATTTCATTTACTCCATAAATTACCTATGTGAGCAGTAGTTACACAACAAATAATTTGCCTAAATAAGAAGGATCTGTATAGATTTCTGATAACCGGTCATCCTGTATTGAAACAAATTTCGCCAGTTGCTGTAGTACCTTTCAGTCCAGCGTGATTTACCATATAGAAGTTGTCCAATCTTTCTAAATAAAATAAACCTGGAGAAGTAATTTAAGTATTTCATAAATAAATAAAATGTTAAAAAATTACTCAAAAAAAAAAGATAAAACGGTGTTTTTATCTTTTATATTATTTATGAAAACCAATTAGTCATTCTAGTAATTGTCAGACTCCTTCACTTCGTTAGTGGTTTGGCTTCAACTTCGTTTTATCTAAAGCTCTCTTTAGCTCCACCCTCTTCGGCTTCTTTTTGGTTTAAGCAAGCAGCTTTTTTCCAGCTCTCTCCTACAATATATTTTCATGAAGTCTACTAACTCCATCAGTAACACATTTCTGCATTATCACCTAAACGATTACCCCGTTTAATGATACGAGTATATCTCCTTGGTCTGGTCAGCAACCTTTGCGCGCAACGTCCCTGAATAATTCAGAAACACATCCTTACTACAAGGTAACTAAAAACAGTTTCTACGCATGTGAGTATACATCACTTAGCTTAAGTAAATCAATGAGGTTCAACATAACCTCTCAAGGCTTTTGCTTTTGCCAATGTAGTATTAATTTCTCTTGGTGCTCAATTAAAAACAAGCATATCGAAAGCATTGCTTTCTAGACCACTTTTCTACTAAGTGGTTAGATCCTTTTTTACCGGTGTCCCCCTCATTTTTTCCTTAGTCCTTATCTAATTAGTACTTCGCTTACATCATAACCGAAATTGAGAATACCTCTGGTCTTTTCACTAATTCGCTAGTCGGTTAATGATTTCTTTTCAAAATTTCCTGATTTAACAATAGATCAACTCTTGTTTGTAAAGGAGTAACGAAGTTCCCCTAAAGTTCAACATCACAGCCTTTAAAACAATTTAAAGCTCGAACGAAAAGTCCCATATCAAACTAGTTTGTTTTTCAACAACGTCTTCATTGTAATGAATCCTCATCAAATTCTTCAACTGCAGACTTTCTCTTCACTTATCAATAGTAATGTTCTCGTCGAGAACAACATAAAGTGCTGAAGTAAAAAAAATCTTCCAGCAGATTCCCTTAAAGCTTCCTGGGAATTGGACATCGTTCGATAGTTAACAACTAATTTTTCATAATCAGTTTTTTGTTCAACTCTATAGTGTCCTCTATATTATACTTTAAACATTCTTAATTGGGTAAGATTCGAATCAATTGGAATACACTCCAACTACTGATTCAAGGAAGTGCATTCTCTCAGAAGGAACATATCCTCTTTACCTTTTAATTAATAGTAGATCTCCATTGTTTAACTTTAACAGATGTTTTCCATACTGCAATAACTAAAATCTGATTTAAAACTTGAAACGCGGATTAAATTTACCAATGTCCACCCCTCAGAAAAATTATCTGGTTACTAACAGTTAAACTACAAACTTTTCGCTATCGGTTCCTTCTTATTTGTGTTGAAACGAACTTTTTCAACTTCAAAAGAATTAAGTTAAACATCTTCTACAACACCTTTGAATGGTAGCAAATTCGTGATCTACCGCCTTCAATTTTAAAGAGTAATGCGCAATTCCTTCTAAAAGAAGAAAGTAAATATTCCGCGAATAGCATTTACCAATATAATTCCATTAACCTGGTTTCTAATGACGAAAATCAAATTGACCTTCGAAATCCGTTAGATCAAATCATATACCGTTTCAGGTCTTTTGAAAAATCTAATATTGCTAATGTTATTTTTTCTTGGAAGAATCAATTATTAGAGTACAATTCCACGATAAGCTGCTCCTAATTTCTCAGGATCTGCTCTCTTTCGAGAATATGATAAATTCTTCCTTCATTGAAGAATTATCCCACTCTAACCAAATCAAGAGAGAGCGAGAGAGAGAGCAGTGATAGTTTTCCTAATATTTAGATTTTTCCTCTTACTTCAATAACATCTCCTCTTTCACAGTAATCATGAAAAATGTTCAACCACACTTAACCGTTTACTACGATATTCTTGTGTCCAACCAGCTGCGACCTCCACTTCTAGTTGGAGCGATTCCAAATCTAAAAAACCCGTTATCTAAAACGAGCTTCAAAGCTTTCAAATAAGTTTCTCTCCGTAATACCTTGTTTTGCACGATTGCTTCCAAAAAGATTAGCAAATTGTTTTCCAGAATACCATAAGTGTACTTTGCTTTCTGCTTTTCCATTAATTGAATAGAATCTCAGATTGCTTCCTCTTCTTTTGTTTAGGACCATGTTTTCAGGAGGCATAATTCTTTTTTTCTAACGCTTTGGTCGCACCACAAAAATCGGTTCTTCCGGGAATTTTCTTGCAATTTAGATTTAGGACGCTGTATAATCTTGCCATTTCTTAATATTTATTTTTCTTTACTAAAAATTCTAAAGCTATATTAAACTCGTCACGTTTTCGGAGACGACATCCATTATGTGGCACTAGGTAAACGCAAATTATGACACTCTCATACCTCATTTATGAATAGTTTCTAATTGCAGATTCTCTACCCGCAACCTGACCTTTTAACATAAACTTTTACTAATCTAATCCAGCCGTCATGTGCACTTTATGACAACTGTGGCTGCCCATTTGCGCAGCATAAGTTATTCTCTTAGACTTAAATCCCATTGTCCCCAGACGAAGACCAAGAAAATAACTTTTCCTGTAGCATTCGTAAGTGAAAAATAATTATCGTATTAAAATAAAGCAGTGTATGTGAAGCTTGCCTACAGACTTCAACCTTAACTATTCTTTCTTTTCCGCAGTCGATTTGCCATCCTTCTATCCTTTATTACTATTTAGTAACGCTTCTTTGTTTGCAACAGTCTTCTCTACCTTGTTCGAGTACGAGCATTATTGCTTCGTCTTTGTCTCTTAAAGGCAATCCAACTCTGTGTCTAACTCCACGATAAACATCAATATCCCATTAATCCCGCTTAAATGTTCAATTTGATTCTGATAATACTTAAGAGCCACCCTCTACTTTAATACATCGGTGATTACCTTTCTAATTGCAGAAACTCATCATCATTCCGTCCTGAACCTTAGTGTTTATCCAATCAACCTTAGATCTGTAAAAATCTGGCGCTTTCTACCAATCACCATAAATGAATTAAACGATCACTCTTTTGTTACTTCGGTAAATCATACCTGCTATCCTAGCCATATATGCTTAATTTTAATTTCTTAATTACTATCCTTGTCTTTGTTTGCAACTGGGTTCTTTTGGGTGATCCACGTAAAGTTTTCCCTTCGTCTAACAATTTGCATTCCGCACTTCTCTTCTAATGAGCTCTACTTTCAATTTACCTATTTTTCGGCGCAAAGTTAAATGATTTTTATTTTCTATTCTATACCTATAACTAAGTTCTTCCTTCGATAATCATAAAGTGACATTTCAACCTTAACCTTATCTCCCGCAATAGTCTGATATACGTGCATTCGCATCTACCTGATTGAGCAATTATTTTCATGTCCATTTTCCCAAAGTTCAACTCGTAAAACATCTTGCATTTGACAATCTTCTAAAACTATCACTCCATCCTGTTCTATTGACTTTTGCTAGCCATAAATTAATTTCAATTGTTTATTTAATGCTTCTTCAATATATTGATGCGTGTGACAAAACGTTCGTCTTACTTCTTCTTACTACCCACATCATGCCGATAGTGGCGGCTATGCTTTATTGTCCTGATGTTATTATCGTCCCAAACCATCTTTATCTTGACGATACTCCTTTAATTCTGCCAAATTTATCATCTGGGTCAAATGCATCACCTAAACCCTTCTTTCAATATCATTCCTGACCGTTCCATAATTTGGAACTCAGCGCTTCATGTACATCACGACCTACAACCCATGACCCAACTAATTCTCTTACCACTCCATATCCATTTCGACTCTGCATGGTTTGAAATCGCGTTACCGATATCTCCATTTATCCCTCAACAGAGCACTAAATTCCTAATTGAAGAGCTTCTTTAGTAGTTTTTTAATAACAATTTAATGTCTATCACTTACTCGTAGCCAACTTCCATAGGTATAGGCCACATCCTCATGACCATCTAAAAACAGCACAATCTAGAGAAATAATAATCCCCCATCATTAGTGCTTTTATTAGGTATCCCCATGAACCTAACGGCTTCATTTAAAGAAGCTCATAAGTATTTTGGAACCCATTGTAATTTTAAATCTTGTACATACCTCCATTATCTCGAAATAAATTCCTTCTGCGATTTTATCCAATTCTTAATGTGAGAAAACTCCCGGTTTCACCATCGTGCAAAGCAAAGCAATGTTCCTACAAAACAAAAGGTAAAACTCTTTCTTAATATCAATTTCCTCTTACAGTCTTCAAAACCTAAAATCATTCTATCCTGCCCATGGTTTATCGCTGATCAGTCCTTTATTCTACCAGAGCTTCCCTTAAATCCATCATAGGAACGCATTAATAAATACTTTTTCGATTTGTTGAAGCGTATCTAAACTATAACCCCTACCAAATTAGTAAAGATGTTCCCCCCCAAATGAAGTTGTGCAAAATTGTCCATTTACTCCAAATATACCGGCGAAGGCAGAACCATAATTGCTACCAGAACGCAAGGAATCTCGGTCCTGAAGTGTAAATCTAGACAAATCATTATCTAAAAACGCTGCGTTCTTTTCCCAGGTTTAAACAACCAGGAGTATAAAACCGACCATTCTTTTCATTTCATCTGCCACTGATTTCGGATTCACAGTACTGCTGTATAGATGTAAGTAAATGCAATATATCATAAAAGCATAATATAAAGTTTGTAACCATATACGCCTGTAATAGTCACTTAAAGCAGCCTGCAAACCCTGATAAACTCTTCGCAGTCAGAAAAAGCGCCAACCAAAGTAATTGGAATAAACATTATTGCTGAGCAAAGATTATAGGCATTACACCTGCAGCATTCAATTTTAAAAGGTAAATTACTGACGGAGCCACCGTGATTAGGCTTATTCAACATTCTTTTTGCATACTGAACTAGCGACTCCTTCTGTCCCTTGAACCAAATATATAGTACCTTAACCAAATGATTACGCAAGAGTAAAACTAACTCCACTAATAAAATATACCAAAACCACCATCTTTCAGTCCTTGAACCATGCAAACTCAAGCAACAAAAGCAAAAGGAAGGTTAGCAATAATACCAATCATAATAATCAATTGAAATACGTTTACCTAATACCTTTCTCAGTAATTCGTTCTCCAAACCACATTACAAACATGGTTCCTGTAAATCAATATAATAACTGTAGTAAAACCACCAAAAGAAAGTATCAGGACGACCATGGCACCATCCTCTCGTAAAATTCAGGCACTTGAGATGCAATAAACCTGGAGCTTGGAAATCCAACGCTCGCAAATAGTTATAAAAACGAGTAATTTGATTGATCGTTCTCTTCCAACTTTCTCCCTCTTTCCTGTAAGATTTTGAAATTAAGGAATAGCGATACCTAAATAATTGCATCCACAATAGATGCACTAAATTATAAGGCATTTATACCTAACGCAAAAATGATGCTCTAGAGAAAAGCGCCCACCTAGCGAACAAGTCTAAAAAAGAGACCCGCAATACCACCAACCGCTTCCAGCATTTGCCTAACTTGTAACGCAGCAGAATCAACTCCTGAGCACTACGTATGAACTCTAATCTATATATCAATAAAAGGAAACCTAGGGTATTCAAAAAACACGCATCCCTAAGGTCTTCAATTTTTTAAAAATATTTTGTATTGTCTCTAGAATCGCTCCATTTGGGGATAAATGTAATTCTGGCTTACCACCTTTGTTTCCTAATTTGCTTTTGCTGTTTGGAAAATGCGGAGCATGAACTTCAAACTGAAGCATCCAATGTCCTCTTCCCAAGAATTTTAACTAAACATTTATTAAAGCAAACCGTTAGCGAGTTAATGCATCAAACTCTCATTTTAGTTAATTCCTTAACATCTACTAAGTTTCGTAATGTATCTAAACTTTGATGCCTACAAATTCCTTTTCCTATTGATGTAGTAAAACCAAAATTTAGGACATCCTTCTGAAGTGGCAATTTGACCACCTTCAAAATCCAACCCCTTCTTGAATATCCAGAATCTAGATTTTGCACCTTTAATGCCCTAGCAGCTGACGGTCCTTTTTCTCTGAACCACATACCTCTACCTATCTTACTTTAGCACTTTTATTTGAACCTTCTGCAGTTTCTAAGATAAACTTAAATCCATTCTAAAAATATTTTATATCTCTTTTACAGAACAAGGTGTTTACTTTATTTAACATTCCAAAACTTGAGAGTTCCCTCAACCTCTACAGATGGATTGTTTCTCTTAACCTAAGCAATCAATGTTCTTTTTGTCTCCAGGTCTTCCAATGTACTTCTTACTTGTGTGATTTTATCATTCCATCTCAATCAATATCTATCCCGTTAAGAAACAGTATTCCAAGAATCAAACTACCTCGGTAGTTTTCGCTACTGTACTAATACAATCACGCAGTTTTGCTAGTGCTTCGTAACGTGCTGTTAACAACATTGTGAGGGTTTGAAGAACCTTTTAAGATTTAGCAAGTACATCAAGTTCACCAACAACTCTCTAATACAGCGCGCAGTGCACCCTTGCGATTACACCAGTACCATGAGTCTGCAGCTTCAAGAAAATCTGTCTTGCTCCGCTATACTTCCGTATTGTAATCAATGAGGAACAGTCCCCGTTTACTAAATTGGAACTTTAATAAAGTTCTTTTTGCATCACGATTCCTTTAGCGAATAGCTCAGTTGTTACTTCATTAGGCGTTTACTAATCCGTGACCTACTACTTCCCATTTTCATTACCTGCAAACAACTATTTGCAAGAGAAACTAAAATGTCTAACCCCCTTTAAGTACCTTAGAACTCTTTGAATCCTAACACAGCCTTTATCTTTCAATTCGATTCGCTTGAACTTTACTCTTGTTTAATTCGCGTTTTGCCACTAAATCTTAATCTATTTGCTAATTAAAATTTTTAAGCCACCTTCAAGTGCACCTTCTGCAATGACTTAAGCTACCCGTGGTATAGAGAAGACCATTCTATCAAAACTACCGTTTCGATAATCCGCAGCTTTTTGCTTTTGCAGCGGCACTTTACCAACTAAAGCGGCTTTTTCTACTTTTATTAAGCTTTTGACTTGCTATTTCAGCTTCTTTGAAGAAGAGGCAGTCAATATAGTTGTTCCCGGGTTTAGCGTCACAAATCAGCTGTAACGTAAATTTCCTTATTGCTTCTGAAAACAGACATTCTAGTCTACTGAAGATCTTTAACGACCTTTCTAACTCTTCTTTTAATTCGAAATCTTTCCTATCTTTCTTTGATAAAGCATGATTAATATTAATTAGAGGCTGATTTACCAGCTTTCTTCTAATTTGTTCTCCTGTAAACTTGATACCTTTTTCCCTTTGTATGGCTCAGGTTTTCAAGTGTCTAATTTGCGCAACTTGACCGTATCAACCAATGACTTGTCATATGACTCTAAAGTAACAGTTTTGGGTTTTTGACCTCTCTCCCTGCAGTAACTACAGAACTTCTTTCTGGGAATTTCCCAAAAACAATATTGTGAGAAAAACCTAAAGACAATTCAAACTTGTCCTGTATTTGCGCAGCTCTATATCCAACACCTACTAATGTCTTTGACAGTTTTTATAACCTTCAGATACATCAACCAAATTGCTAATCAAAGAGTCTATATAGAACCATGCATTGCCTTGTGGAGGCTTTTTGCTCTGTTGTGTCTATCAAATTCAACCTGACCGCTTTTCACTCCACAGTGAAAATAGCAGGTTATCAAACGTTCGCTTGTGTTAAAAGTCCCTTTGTCCTTTATCAGTGTAATCTCTAGATTTTTATCACCTGAAAACTGTAAATTTCAACGCCTTTCGCAATTTTAACATGGAGCTTTTCCTATCGTGACATAACTAACTTATTTCAATCTCGTTAATACTAACAAAAACTCACACACCAACTTTCAAATTCTAAGCTTCTTTGTCGTCATTACACCTTGAGAAGTAGAAAGAATAAGCTACACCAAACCGTTAAATTACACGTGGCAGGTTATCTGATGTGCAATATTTACGAAAAGGACCAGTTTCTAATTCTTGTCCAAATTTTCTAATTGGCTGATTCTTAAAGAGAGAGTATTTCAAAGCAATTTATGTTCCCCCTGAGTATTTAACACCTTCTTCAAACTTATATCATTCAAAATATAACCTTTTGAATGAAAATCTTGTTTGTAACTTTTTCAAAATTAAGATGCAGAATATCTTACTACTCTATGTTTTAAGCAGCTACTGCATTTCTAAACTCTTGTTAACTAATCTGATATTGGATCTGTCATTTTTTAAACCTATTACAATATTACCAAACTAGGCTTTTTGTTACGTCCTGTATAAACCCATATTAAAGCCATCTCTCTAAATTTAAATCCGCTTGAAACAGCCAAACTGGATCGCATAACTAATCCTTTGTCTTCTGTTTAACTAACTCTATGGTGCCAACTAACAGCCAGAAGAATTTTTAGGTGAATTTTGTAATGCTTCCCAAATCACCTGCCGCTTTTAGGGCTCTCTTTATCGGCAAATAATTTTTCAACCAGGTCTTTGTCTTGTTAACGCTTCTCGTGGCTTTCATTGATCCTTTTGCCATAATCTTAAATGCTTCCTTTATTAGTTTTCATAAAATGTAAACAAATCCTTCAATAAAGCTTTGCTTTCATCATTTGTTTTCAGCAGTATTTACAAAAAGTTTATGTCCAACCGCTAATATTTTTACTTTATCAATATGATTTCAGGGAAAATTCAATTTGTTCTTTTAATACCTAAGTATAGATTTCCTTTTCCGTCAAAACCCTTAATTGTTAATTCTTTAAAAATCTCTTTTCGAGGCAATGAAACCTGAAAATCAATACGATCTAAAGAATTCATCAAACATTTTTTTCCTCTAAAGTAACTTTAACTCCAACTGCATTCTTTTCTACTAAAGTTGAATATCTTCTTATAATAATTGCAATGCTTTCTGAACCAGTAAATCATTGAATATCTCTCACTAACAGCAAGAGTCAATTAATTTCTATCAGAAGCGCGCGAGCGACGCCTTGGTATTCAAATTTTGTCAATCTTGAATTTGCAATACACTTTTGAATCAACTTGCGCGCGAGAAAGGAATCCTTAACGTTTCTTATATTGATGCTTTTAGTCTCGGTGAATAGTTCATTACTTAAGTTACCTCCCTGATTTTTGTAAACCTTACTGTTTTACCCTTCTTCCATTTTTTTCGGTCCTGTTTTGAAGCAACTCCTTGTTAGAGTCAAACCACCAATTTTTTTTTAAAAGGGGGTTCGATAATAGAATGGGTGCGTCCTGTTTGAAACAATACCAACCTTGTGTGTTTTGCTGCGGTAGGTCTTAAGTTGTTTAAACTAGCCTTTTAATTTCTTCGCCTTCAACAATCGCTTCTTTTGGGTGTCAGGATAAACTCTTTATTACTGTACGCAACCTATTCTTAGATTCGCCAGATAAAACTTTAAACTTTATCCCTTTTTTATATGTAAATTAGACAATATCTCCTAAGATTCAATTAATTTTATAATAAAAAAAAACCCCCTTTCAGAGCTAAAGAAACAATTTCATAAACTGTCTATCCTTAATTCACGAGCAACAGGAACCGAAAATTCGAAGTCAATCTCAATTTTCACCAGTTGCATTAGAAGAACTACAGCATTATATCAAATCTGATATAAGATTCCCGTCCGGTCCTTCGTACCTTCTTGTTCTTACCTAAACAACGCTTTTTGAAACAGCTCCCTTTTTTTCACTGTTACCAAAAGAAAAAGGGGGAATTAAAAATGGGCCAACCCTTTTTTTAACAGAAAACAACTACTATCTCCAATTCTAGCAATAACGCTTTCCTGTACCACCTAAACGCGAATTACATAAAACTTCTTTCGCACCGCTATTATCTCAACAGAAACGCTGACTCCTTGCTGTACAATCTCTTAACTTTCTCTATGATTTCTACTAATCTCCAGTTCTTACTCTACTTAAGGACGAGTTTCCATATCTTTACAGTAATCTACCAATGCTACACTCATTCTTCTCAATCATGAGCCATAAACCTGGCAGTTTTCCTTAATAACTTACCGTAAAATTGGTTTGCTTGTTACCTTACTTTCTACGCAATGAATAGACCTTCCATCTTATACTAAGAACAACAACCGAATTCTTTCTTTTCTTTCTAAATTTTCTCTTTCCATCGAAGTAATTTTTCTTTTTAGCTACTTGAAGCTCTCTCTTTTCCTAATTCAGTCCTGCAGTCAGCATTGTTTCTTGCAACTGTTTATTTGTTTTTTGGATTTCCAAAGGAGAAACTGCATGCTTTCATCTTAACTTGTCGATAAGTGTTACATTCTGCGACGCTGCTCTGTATAAAAAAGATCATCTGTAGAAAGAATTTTTTTATATCTGTCTTGTTTCATTTGTTTCCTGTTTATAGATTATGCGTTATATCCTTCTACCACAATAAAATTTAGTCTAACCGTAAGCGTTTTGTGCAGCCTAACCTCTGCTTCGTTTAGCAACTCAAAGCACACCATCGCTTCGACAAAATACGACCAGGCTTAATTGTTTTGCACCCACAATTCAGGTTGCCCTTTACCCTTACCTCATGCCTTACTGTCTTGCAGGCTTCTTAGTAACCCGCTTGTCTGGAAAAATACGAAATCCATTATTTTGGACTTCTCTTTCCAATATATCTTGTTACTGCAGATACGAAGCAGCTTCAATTTTGTCTAGCCGTAATGTCCATGCGATTCCATAGTCTTGATGGCAATACGTGTCTCGATAGAGCGATCTCGGACACTTTCCGGCATTACCTTATCAATCCTAACCCTTCCTGCGATTTTTCTAAACTTCGTTCTCTTCGTTGTAAGCATGCTCTTTCTACTGGTTATTCTATCGTACTTAAATCTCGAAATAATTACTTCTTTTCTTCCTCTAAATCTGTTACCTAGCATCTGCTCTACCTTGTCCACCTTTAGTCCGTTATTAGAACTCTATGTTTGGTGACAAATCTCTCTTCCCGTATCTTCGCCTTTACAAATCCATACTTTCAACCACCAATTCTAACCAATCAAATATATGTGCTTTCAGCTAAAGCGTAAATCAATATCCGCCTCTAAATGTGTGTAAATGGAGTTCTACTTCTTTGTAGCCTTCGGTACGAACGCCCAATTTTCGAGCACCACCTAATCTACCTGCAGTAGAAATCTTGATTCCTTCAGCACCCATTCTTATTGATGAAGCAACTCAATTTGGCGAGCAGACACATATCGAGCACTAATTGTTGCATCAAGTTTCAGGACGTTTAATTCAAATAGTATTTAATTATTTGAAACATCCTTTTTTCGTCCCAACTTCTTTAATCTCTTATCAACGAAGTGTTAATCAAAACTAAACTTCTTTAACACCATTTTACCGATGAATATATATACCTGGACGCGTAAGTGTTTAATGAGTAAACAGTGATTACTTCAACGTTTCTTTTTCAATAATAATCTTTGAAATACTAGCCTTTGCTAAAATCCGTGCCATCAAAATATTTTCTTATTTTGATCAATCTTCCTGGCTAAACTTATGCGGCGTAATTTTTTACCACCTATACCATTTGGAAATCCCATGCCTTTGAATGTATATCCTAATCGATTGGCTATTGGGATTTACTTTCTGTCGCGCATTATATAGCTGATAATTCCTTCGTAAAAACAATTACTTTTAGTTTGCACTATGATCTATCCAAATGATAGTAAACGTGGGTTTAGATCTTTTTTCTATTCTATGTCCTCTTCCTTGTGGAGCGGTCTTCAATGCGGGCTTCAACATTACGGTGCGACTATCAAACTTTTACCGAAGTACTTTCATATCCACTAATTATTGTGGATACTGATCTGGTCTCTCCTCCCTCATTTCTAAGTTTTCCCTCTTATATTTGCATAGCAGGAATCCCCGAGCTAATTTTCCGTTCGTCCATTTTACCAGCCTGGCTAAATCTTTAGAAGGGCTAAAACTGCAACATGAGTATAAAGGCTTGTAGTTACTTAGCTTCTCGCCTCTGATACAGTAATC
>Ga0163217_1023359_pt1 | contig 17298 bp, 10 predicted proteins | sample SynspAceP_FD_185933 | JGI IMG/M metagenome (GOLD analysis project Ga0163217, IMG submission 185933) | Saline lake microbial communities from Ace Lake in Antarctica - Synechococcus sp. Ace-P (PacBio error correction) | ecosystem: Environmental > Aquatic > Non-marine Saline and Alkaline > Saline ...
CGAGAGGAGAATTTTTTTTTCTTTAAGGAATATACTATCCGTCATCCCCTCAAAATAGAAGAACTTTAGGCGGCAAAATTTAAAGTGAATGCCGGCACGAGGTAAAAACCCCGAAAAAAGCCCCTTTTTTTTTTCCCAATAATTTGGGGGTTTTAAGGCCCCTTCCAATCTAACCATGCGGGGCTTTAAATTCCTTTTGAAGGGAAAGGAAAACATTTTTAAATAAAAAATTAATAATGCAAAAAAAATAACCTTAACCAGAGGCCCCGTTAAAGACAACTTAACATCTAAAATTTTCCCATATCAATCTTTTTCCATATTAATTATTAATTACCCAAAAAAAAAAAAAAAAAAAAAAAAAAAAAAAAAAAAAACCCCAATATGGTAGGACACCCATAACCCCAAAAAAAAGAAATAAGCTTTAAAGTGGCTCCTTTTTAGCAACTAAAAAATAATATTCCGACGTTTGCCAATCAAACCTACTACCAATAAGCCATTTAAGGAAATTATTTCTGGATTTTTTAAATTTCTTTCTGGGTTAATAAACAACTTTTAATAAGTTTTGGATTTTAAATTATTATGGTTATAGTCCGGCAATTGAACCAGTTTAAAGAATAAAAGGCGGCTTAAAATATTGATAAACACTAGAAAATTGGAGATTAACTTCGGTCCACCCATCACTTGTACTGAGCTTAGCCGAACGATCGGTCCTTCCCCGCCAAGTTAAGCCAAAGAAAATATGATTCTACTGGCAGAATTGAAAATAATCATATAAATTTATTTTATAGCATTCCTACCTTAATGAAGCATAATAATCAAATAATAGTTAACCTATTAAGAGGGATAATGTTTTTTTTGAATTTAAAATATTCAGAAATTTTAATTGTATTAAAACCAAAAAATTTTAAAAATTGACAAGAATAAAAATTGTCCTGTAAAACTCGACTAAGCGTTATAACTACGCTTTTTATATTTTTAAGAATTTGTAATTCTCATTTATAAGTGCCCCTCGAGTGTAATAAAAGCCCCGCTAGGCGTAGAGCGTTTGTCTAGGTGGTAGTTTGCAACTACACTAATTATTTTTAAGAATTTGCAATTCGGGCGATAAGAAGTATTTTTTCATTTTCATGGGAGAGGGCCTATCAATAACAAAGATCAAGAAATGCTTACTTTTTTGACTTCCAAGTGGTAGGTTTGGGCAGACATTTTTTATACCCAGAAAATCATACCGAGATTTTTATTCTAGAAAACTTGACCTATTACCAGAAAAGAAAAAGGTTTTTGTATTGTATGGCTATGTGCATTATGAAGCAACCATCATACATCTGAAATTGTTTTCAGCAGAAGAGGCAAACTATCTGAATGGGTTCGGTGATTTTCAAAAAGTTTTACCAGTAAGAAACTGCTAAACTAATTCTTGAAAATCCCCTCAGAAGTAGAAAGGAATGGCTTAAAAATGATTTTTTGAATACCACAAGCCAAATTCAATAAGCGAGTTGGTGACATTCAATTTTTGGACGCATGAAAAACCATGCATTGAGCTAACTCGACCAGAATATATCGAAAGCAGGATGAAGTATATTCATGGAAAATCCGGTAAGAGATGGGATTGTCGAAAAAGGAAGGAAGATTTTTGTATTGCCAGTGCAGAAACGGCACCACGGCGGGCAAGTAATTCTGGATTAAAACGGCTTAATTGAAGTGGATTTACTGGTGAATTTATTCCTAATCAAATATAGTAGGGTGTAGTTACAAACTACACCCAGCCACTACCCCCGCTAGGCGTAGAGCGCTCGACTAAGCGTGTCCGCGATAGCCATCGGAGAAAAACCTTTTATATGTAGGAAACTTTGATAATTCTAATTGAATTCCAGTTTGAGTAAACGGACAGCCCAAAATCCCTGCCTGGGTATTGCTGAAGAAACTTTGAATTAAATGCAGATAAAGTCCCTATTTTGGAAAGAAAATACTAGTGAATCCTCAGTACTTACCTTTGATTAAAACATTGAGTGATAACTCATAAACATGGAATAAAATTTTTCAGAAAACATTAGACAAACCTACTTATGGAAAACAAAACCGTTAAATATTTTTAAATTATGCCATAGGCGAAAAATAATCCTTGTAGTCATAGGGAATTTGGATTGCACTGCAGAATAAATATTTTGGAATGATCAAAGAAAACAGCCTGCAAAAGAAATTGTAAATTATTAGAGTTGAAAAAAGGTTAAGAAAATGACCTATTACTGACTTTTATTCCTGGGAAATACAAAATATACTGCAATAGAAAAAGCTTCAGAAAAATTTTAAAAGGTATTTATAAAACGCACGAAACTATTTTCCCAACGCACTCTCTACTAATAAAATACTATCGTACATGCTTACAGGTGAGTGAAATTTTATTTTTAACATCGCTACTTTCGAAAATACTAAATCGACAGGAATAGATATTATTTCCAAATGATTCTCTTCGTTCAAAATATCAATCCTGTATACGTGATTATCCTGAAAATTATAGCTAGAGGCGATAGAGTGCTAAGGTATTATGAAAATCGTTTCGCACCCAGTTTTAGACGAATAATATTAACCTATATGACTCTTATATTATCTAACAAATGATTTGGATGAAGTTAAAAACGCAAATATAAGTGATTTCTAATAGACTCAGAGTCTCAGTTCACAACGATTAGGATTATTAAAACTAGAAACGAATATAAAACAAAGGTGGAATTACTTATAACGAACATACAAAGAATTAGAACGTATTGAGGATGACTCTTTCGCCCCTCTTCGGAGTAGAGCGCTGGACTACAGCGTAGTCCGCGACAATTGTGCCGGGGAGTAAACGCTTTTATATTATTCAGGAATTTGTAATTCCCCCTTTCCACCTGATCCACAGAAAGGTATTTTGAAAAGCTTTTTTATCTCCTTAAAAAAAAAATTTTCCTCCCCCCCCCCAACCTTTGTTTCTGAAAATCTTTTCAAGAAATGAAAGTTCTCCCGGAAATGCAGTATGAGAACCTTAAACTCAATTTTTGTAATGGATATGAAAAATGAAATCATCCCCCTTAAATTTAAAAAAAAAAAAATCCGCCAGCTGATGCACTTGCGAGCATATTGAGGTGAGAAATTGAGGATGAAACGTTTTGGCCTTTCACACAGCCAAATGGATGCATTATTTTGGGCAAACTAAAAACAGAATATTAGTTTAACATATAAATTAATTGCTTTAGAGAGAATGAAGCTAGAGAGGGAAGGCAACTTGTCAAGGATTCCTTGACAGTTCAAACAGAAGCGAATCGAAAAGTCAAGGAAAAATAGAACACTATTATCTTGATGTGATAATCTCCATTGGTTTATCGTGTAAATCCAAACAAGGCACACAATTTCGGAATTGGGCAAATTGGAGTTTTTGAAGGACTACTTCTGAAAGGTTATTCATAAACAACCGGTATGAATCGATTAGAAGACAAATTGAAATCTTGAAAAACAAGGTGACCGATTTTGAATTACAGATAATAACGGAGCTCATTCCAACTCAAGGCCGGTTTTTTAACGGCCAAGTGTTTGACGCTATTCCTTAAAAACTCTAAAATTATCCGATCTGCAGGCAAAGTATCGTATTGATAGATTAACTATATTGACGAAAGTAACACTGACCTTTTTGTCCGAAAAAACGAAAGAAGTGCAAGTGCTACTGCTGACCAAAACCGTGAGCAAACAGCTGAAGGCTTAGACTACAAAAGCTCAAGGCCAACCCTGCTGTTCGAGATTTGTAATCTCGAATGCTTATCCTGGGATTTTTAAATACCCAATAACAAACCTTCTCTCGTTTTTTGGCGAACCGTCATTTTTTCTAATTGACCTCTTCCCGGCCAAAACTTGAAACAATGAAATCTCTTCAACCCCGACTGAAGCTCGGGGCTACAAAATACCCCGTCTGGGCATAGTGCCCTAGCCTAAGCGGTAGTCCGCGAATAGCCATCGGAGCAATACGCTTTTACTATTTCAGGAATTTTTACATTCCTTTTCCCTCTTCCTACATCAAGTAATCGACTCAACCTTTGACAATTTCCACTTCCAATCCTAAAAATTCTCCAAGGTATCCGAAAAAACGCTGCCTTCCAAATCTTCAGATCCCCAGGCCCTTCTTCTCCGAATAGCTTGATGCACAGCTTATCGTCTGACAGGGATGCAATAGACGTTTTTCCCACCCATTGATTTTTTGGTTTTATTCATGCCTAACTGCGACCCTCAAAATTCCTGAAAGTCCCTTTGACCAACTCTCCGTAAATTCTTATCCAGCTTTTGAATTTTTTGTGACGTTTTTTTTTGGACCAGATTTCCTGTGGTATCTGGACAAATGGGCTAGTATGGTCAGTTCATCATTGTTTGAAGCCCCTCAGCCTTCTGCAAAATCAAATACCTGGAATGCTTATGGAAATCCTTAAAATTCACAAACTGAGCAATATCATGATCAGACCTTGCATGGTGCAGCAACTCCGGCTTGAATCCTCCAGGCGTGCAGGTCTTTCAGTTGGTCAAAAGCTGAAGTGCTAATGCGAGATATGCTTTTTCTCTTCGATATCCGTAATCATAAGCGCAAAGCCCATCATCAGGAACTGCTTTCACGGACATCTTTACCTGCTCCAGGCGGTCTAGTTTCTGGCCATTTTTCTCAAATAGTCCTTATGGATCAATCCGTCTCTCAAGGAAGCATCCGAAAGGGTGATTTCAATCCACCTTGGACATTTTCCAACAATTCAAAAGTAACAGTCCCCCGAAATGGATGGCATCTACGCGGTTGCACTGATGCGGGAATAGCTGCTCTTTTCCGCAGGCTCAAGTTTCCAGGAGCTTACCGATGATTTTTTTCCCAGATCCTTTGTTTTGACCACTCCGCATTGACAGAACTGATGATGGTTTTATCATTTAGGGGCCAAAGCTGCCTCTCCCAAGGTCGGGATGGTACCTGAGTGCCTACTACCTTTAGAAAATCCACCTGTGAAGCTTTTTGAGATAATTTTTCTTGGCAATAGAAGGATATGTTCTTTGAGGTCTTTTTGCTGTTTTCTGTCTAGGGAATCCTGATTTCCTACCCGAATCTATAGTCTCCAGGACACCAAGTTTCTACTGCTCATGAAAGTACTTCTTCCGATTTTTTCCTACCACTGCCTCAGTACTTCCACCGCCGATTATCAAGGACCATCGCAATTTTTCTTTCCCTATCTATGGTTTATTCACTGCCAAAAAAATCAATCTGGACTCCTTTTCCGGAGATGCAACTGGGGAAGACAATCCCACATCCTGGGATCAATCGGTCTAAAAATTCCCTGCCGTTTTTAGCTTCACGAGTGGCGGAGGTAGCAGCGTGATGATCATTGTTTCGGACACCATATTGGTCGGCTGCTGCACATTACCTGGAAATGGTTGTCAAGCATTTGTCAAATGCTTCCCTGACTGATTACCTTTTTGGGCCAAAAACCCCCGCACCAGTTTTTGACAATTTTCCTTCTCTGAACGCAACACCTCATACACGTGTCCTCGAGGTGATTTGACGATTATCATATGAATGGAATTGGTACCGATATCGCGATGCAGCGAGGTTCATGGATCTTTTTGGATTTGATGATACTAAAAGTACAACGATAAAAAATAAATAGGATTAACGTTTTAATGTTTGGATTTTCGATTACACCTGTTGTTTGGGAGATATGTTTATGCTCGAAATTTTATCCTGGGTTCTTTGCTTTGTTCGAGATTGCAATCTCGAACCTTGAACTAGGGATTTGCAATCCCAAAATAATCGACAATTAATCGTTTTGGCGAACCCTTCTTTTCTCCATTGACATTTTTTTCGGCGCAAAAACCCGGAAACAATGGAATTTCGTAAACCCGAGCTGAAGCTCGGGGCTAAAAAATACCGTCCCTATGGGACTTCCCTACTTTCGGTCAAATAGATATCCCTGCTGATCAAGATTTGTATTCTCGAAATTCCTTTGCTGTTTTCGAGATTGTAATCTCGAACCTTGATCTAGGGATTTGCAATCCTAAATAATCGACAATTAATCGTTTTGGCGAACCTTCTTTTCTCCATTGGAACATCTTTTCCGGCCAAAACCCGGAAACAATGGGAACTTTCGTAAACGGCCCGAGCTGAAGCTCGGGGCTACAAAAAATACCGTCCCTATGGGACTTCCCTTTCTAAGCGTAGTTTGAACGTTGGACTAAGCGTAGTCAGCGATGCCCAGCTAGGTTGTAATTTGTAATTACTTTCTTCAGCTGGCCTTTGCTAAACGCTTGACTGAAGCTTTTCCAACTCCTGCTCTTTCTCCACTATCCAAGCGTATTATTAAAAGAAACTGTCCTCATTTTTTCTGAACTAGACCCTCAATTCAGCATTAATTGGAAATACGCGCGGAAATGAAATTTTTACTCACTAAAAAATTGTAATAAAATTACAAATAATTGGAATATATTACTGATCATCATGTAATTATACCCATACCATCATCACTTTTAAAATGAAACCTTATCACCTTAATTTCCACGTGTTCCTAAACTTGGCCCCCCCCCCCCAATTTTTCTAAAAAAACTAAAACTGCCAACGGCAAACGCTCAGAACCCCAAGACATCTCCATCAAATTTGATATCGTGCTGCTGCGATTTTTTGACGGGGAGAGGTAGAGGGCCCATTCCGCGATGTCCGATGACAAACCGAGGTAGAAGTGGTAATGGAAAACTTCGGATTTCGAATCTGAAGGTTACATTTCAAAAATTTTGTCAACTGAAATCAACGATATCGAAAGGCAATTCCTAATGATTACCAAATCAAATTTTTTAGATTTTCCCTGGACTTTGGACAAATTGAAGCTTTTAGGGATATCCTAATAAGGCAATGGAAAAGAAGTACTTAAGAGCCAAAATTGATAACAATAGTCCTCCAGGTGTTGTGAAATATACGATCAAGTTACTATCACCAACAAAAAACACAGAGAAACCCAGAACCTTTGAACTTGGATCCCAAGCTTCGAGTGATTTAACTTTTGTAATGAAAAGAAAGCAAACATTCCCCCCGCTAGGCGTAGAGCGCTAGCCTAAGCGTAAGTTTGCAAGGCTTTTATAGTAATAAGATTTGGCAATTCCTGACCTGATTCCACCTCAGCTAATTTTTTTGCGAACCTTTGTTCTCCATAGCTATCCCCAGCAAAACGCGGCTTTTGAATAGCCTTTGGCAAGCAAAGTTACATTTCCCTTTTTTTTATTCCTAATTCCGATTCCAAATCCCGAAGGGTATTCATGTTTATAGCACGATCCTTCACCCGAAGCTGATTTGGACCCCGATGGGGTCCATACTTTCCCGCTAACCCTTTTTTCTATAAACAATTGACCCATTCTGGTCTGGTCCTTTTGTGCATCAAGCAATTAATTATTTGTTTTTTCGACACATTTCACGTCGAGTCCGAGTAAAAAAAGACTCAAGCTTGGGGGGTTCAAGAGATTTAATACATTGCCTCTTTGAGTAGAAATCGTTTCATAGGATGGCACGTGGGTGGACGTAGCAGGCGGGCCGGCGTGGCATGTGCGGTGGAAGCTTTGCTACTCTTCGCACTCGGCCGCCTACTGGCTCTTCGCTATAAACGCCCTCTGGGCATTTATCCAATAAAAGCCAGCCCTCTTTTGCGTCAAGGCAAAAGGAATAACTCGCTGAGCGTAGACTAAAGCGTTTGAAAGCTGCTAGGCGTAGTTCCTCACTGAACGGTGGAGCTTAGACGTAGTCTAATTCTGATCTCTTGATAAACCTCCGTAACCGTTGAGGTAAAAAAAAGAACCTCAGGTATATCCCGAGGTTCTTTGATGCGTCAAAATTTTTCCTTACTTTACTTCAAGGCTTAATCATTCAGTATAAGTTTTTAGTGCATAGCCTTTCATTGAAATTCCGAATAACGTTGTTTGGTGCTGTGAACAGTGACTTTAAGGCGAAAGGGTAACAAATCCTTCTTTTCAATTGTCCAAGCTTGTCCCGCAAAGTAAAACCTCCCACTCCTGCTCATGGAGCTTCATTGAGGATCTCTAAGTTTAGGATTAATCCATTTTATACTTTTCTTGATACGCCTCGTTAAGTCATAAATGACTCGGAAGCAGTCCATGTACTGCCGCTACCATGCTTGAATTTTCCTTGGGAATCCGCAGCAGCACATGCAGATTAATCTGTCGCCCCAATTGCCCCAAAACGCCAATTCTGTTTCGCGCAGGCTTGATTTTCAATCGCTGTCGTCCATCCTTGGGATCTAGCTTCGTAATGCCATAAAGTCCACTATTATCTATACTCTAAGCTTGATCAGGCTTATAATCCACCTCGGGTACATCTATTACTAGAGCAGACATGTTTTTTTAAATCACATGGTGGCATAGACAATTGATTTAATTCCCAGTAACTTGCTTATCTATCTGTTCTATTAGGGCATTTTTCCTCCTAAGAAGCTAAAAATATCAGGATTGGCTTTCTCCAACTTTGGGTATTAGCTTTAAACCTGCCATCATCCAATTCAACAGGGAGGCACCATAAATTAGTAAGAATACCCTCATCGGATTTTTCAACTCTAGTGGGCTCATTGAACTTGTACACCTCTCCTGATTTTTCGAAGCTCAGACGAGTTTTGCTATTTTTTGGGCTTGGCATTCTGAAAGCTAATGAGTCCTTCGGCTTCAACAGGAGCAATTTGAACTCAGATCCAAAAGGGATAATACTGGCTTGGCACGTGACAGAGAAAATCAAACAAGCTGTAAAAAAGAAAGGAAATTTTTTTTCATCGTAATTGATTTATTAAAAATATATAAGAGGCTGGAATATAGCGATCAAAGACAGATGTCATAGGATAAACAGAACATAAAATATTCAATTAATGATCAATTTTTCAAGGATTTGGCGTTTCATGCTCCTGCACTTCCCAGGCTCAAGGCATTTTGTGACTACGCCTAACTACTCTCCATCTAGGTGTAGAGCGCTAGCCTAGGTAGTAAATCCCTACAGTGGTCGGATGTAATTACACCTTTCTATATATAGAATTTGTAATTCTTATTGTACAGCCGCGCGAGAGACCAATTATCAATAAATCCAATCACCAAAAAATTGTTTTGGCGACGCTCCTTTTCTGGATTAACACCATTCCGGGCCAAAACAAAACCTAACATCATCTTTTTTACCCAAGGTTAAACCCCTGGCTACCCATATGTAACCCCGAATGGGGCTGTTTCTATCACCGTGTTTTTGGTGTCCCCGTGTTTTGGTGTCTTCACCAAACACATCATCCATTAATCATTCCCAACAAAAATTGGCCCTTTCCAAAAGATCCTTCGATCACGTTGCACGACAATAATTGAGATTAGATCAAACCGGTAATCTAAACCCAAATCTGGAATCGACATTAAATAATGCTGAAGGTAGGGTTCACCCTCCACTCAAAATTATCCTGTCGTGAAATCTCCCGATGCCAGGTCAATCTGGTCTTTTACATAGTTTCCTTCTACTCGCATAAAGAGACGAAAAAATTCCAGTGACACGGTTTTCCTTCCTGCACTCACTTCAATCCTGTGGACCAAGAGCTAAATCATCTAGAAATAATTTTCTCCAGAAACGATAACCTATTTCCCAAGTTTTACCCCAACGTTGATTTAGTCCGCCAGACTGGCTCTCAACTATGGAGGATCCTGGTTTCATTAGAACACCGGAAATCGTTTCTTTCGACATAGCTAATTATTCCTGAATCACCCCATAGTTCACTCTAGAATCTAGAATTCTGCACCTGATTCCGGGAAAAAATTGTAATTCTACACCTTGGTCTAAAGCTGGGTCTAAACTGATAATTAAGGCGGGTGTTCTGACGACCTGCATATCATATGCCAATAGACCATTGGGGGTGAAATAGACTTTCAACCAGCTGGTGACTAAATCCCAAATTCTGATACCTCAATTTATTCTCCACCTCATCGATGAAACCTGGGTACCGCCTTCATCAAAACCGGATTGCCATTTGTTATCCACTCTTGGGTACTTTTTTGAATCGTTCTTCTCAGCCTTTCATCTATTCTCCCGGATAGGGATATTTCATTTTATCCGTGATACGATTGATATTGATGTCCTCCACCCACATTGATTTTGCCCTTGCTCAATTCTTCTAATTTCAATGTTGGCGTTATGACCCACATTAAAAAACCAATAATTCCAAGGATCGTATGGTTTCTGAATTTCAATCGCGTACAGAATACCAGGAGCCAGTTTTCATATTGATTTCGATATTCTCTCCAGCTGTGGTTTTTCCAACATAGGGAGCTAAACCTAATTTGATAACCGGGTAAGCTCTTCCCGCACTTCAAAGTCGTATCAGTTTTGTTTAGTAATTTACATAGAGGGTGGGGTCACTTCTTCCGCATGGAATGTTTTGTTGACCTATAAACAAAAGTTTGATATTTGTCTTCCACCTCCACCAGATTGTTTTATCGTTAATCGCAGAAGACCTCAGCCGTTTGATTATCCCAAGTAGAAGTCACCGCTGTAATTTCCGTTCTGATGTAATCCCATATCGCAGCCTCCCATCCCTCCCGATCACAGCCATCGATAAATACTCTGAGTTTATTGGGAAGGTTATATTGCCAACTAATGTTTGACTGAATTGAAGGGTGTCAAGGAAAAAGAAGGTCAAAATCATACTAGTAGTGTTTTAAACTCATTTAATTGGGTTTAATGCATATTGATGCGTTTCATTCGATCGAAATTGAATTCCAGTTAATCAGCTTGACACCTGTTTTCGGCATTAATATTTGAAAATGAGTGTTCATTTTACCGAAAGAAATGAGGAAAATAAATCATATCCTTTGGGTCTCATTTTTCTTGAATAGGTCAACTTAAGCTTCCTTTAATGAAACTGAACTAATAAGGGATTTGTGGCAATGCACAGCGTTTGGGTTGCAAATATGTACTTGGAGTTACTGCACAAGACCATAAACGAGCTACTTGTGCATACAATGGAAAATACTCCATTACGGCTTTTAGATATTCGAAGCGGTCCGTGTTACCCTCGATAGGAGTAGAAATGCCGGCGGTAGGAGTATTCCGTAACTTGGTAGGATGCCTTACACTTTCATCAATTAGAATTTTTGCAATTCTATTACACGCTCAAGAGACTTATTGTCAATAAACAATCACCCGAAACGTTTTCTGGCGAACCTCCTTTTCTGGATTGACGGCAATCCTGCCAAAACAAAAATGCAATGCTATTCCTTCACCCGGGTAAACCCCGGCTACCGATGTCCGCGTCCCTACCGGACGCCTAAACCTCTCATCTAGGGTAAGTCAGCTCATTCGGCTTTGGCATAGCTTGTAACCTCACTATTATTTCCTGTACCACAAAACCGACGCGACTCGAAAGCCGGCCCTTTTGCCCGGGATTAACTCGTCGTCAAACACTTCAATCCCTTGTCATTGACATTTATCTATTGGTATCTTTATTATCTACCGATTTTAAATGTAAGCAACCCGTCTGCTCCAACAATCTGATTCCTGATTTAGCTGCCGTTTGGCTGTACACCACTTCTCATAGGCAATAAATTCTCGTGACGCATATCCGTGGGATAAAAATTAAAAAGTCCGGGAAGGCGAATCAAAGCTTTTTCATAGTTTTGATCCATAAGCTAATCTGCCCATAAGTTCGCTGTCCAAATTGGATGGCATCAAAAATCATCCTTAGGCCGCACGGTGGTCCATTTCAGCATTGAACGTGAAAAAATTGGTAAATCACATAGATGTTGACTTTCTTTTTTTTAGTCTTAAGGATGGGAACCGAGAATTTTCTGCTCCGCCCCATTATTCGCTCAGGTCTATGATCAGATTCTTTGCGAGTAAGATCTGTTGGAATTTGGGTGCGATCAGCGCATCCCGTTCTCAGGCTTGGTCAACCGGCTGAAAAAACTGTTGAGCCAAACGTATTGAATATCATCCGTCAAGTTTGAAAGCTGATACGATTCTCCGCCGGCTTATCAATCCACTGCGTAATTCCCATTTTTAGATCCTCCTTCAACACAAGATGGAAATAGCATCCCATGATCGAAGAATTGGGCTTTAGCGATTTGAGATTTTTCTGGCTTGCTCCGATAAGTGGAATGATATTCGAAATGTGGACCTCGACTGTTGGATGCCTTGAGATAAGCGAAGATTTTCCTCAGGCTCCCAGATTTCAACTTGCGAGGAAAGAATCACCCTACAAACTATCTGGAGCAACGCCGATACACGCCCATCTTAGCTTGCTGCCCACCGTTAAATACCTTCCACCTCATCCAGACTTTTCCCTTCTAGACTTTTTGTCAACTTCCGGCTACATTTCTTGGTCCGTCTTAGGGAATTTCCTGAACTCTTCGCTTTGCTCTATACCTGCTAAAAAACTAGAGTCCTGAGAACTTTTCTCTCAGTAAGATGCCAGGGGATTTTTTCGGCCAGCGTGCATGCTTATCTGCACCAAGAGACATCAGTTTGATTCAGAACTCCAAAAGCAATTTAGGCTTACTCAGCTTATCGTTCATTTGAGCGCTCTTAGTCTTTTTGGGTAATCTCTCGATTTGGCTTCCTTCTCGCCCTTAATCTGATTTTGAAGGAGATAGTTGACTGGACCTTGTCGTAAACAAAATCAGTTCGCGATGCGCATCGCAGTTGGATTGTGCTGCAAGCTTTAAGTTTTAAATTTAGCAGCAGAATTAAGATGAGTACTTTTTCATGGGGATTGATTTATGTGTTTTGACTGCTTCAAACATACAAACTCAAATCGACCTCTGGAGAGCAATAAACGAGGATTGTGGGAAACTGTGGCTATTCTGTGGTGGAAATTGAACAAGCAGCTTCAAAAGACTGCAAGGTAAGTCTTGGAAATAGCGGGTACTTCTATCACCTTCACTCAGGCGGATGTTACAATTTTCCTATTGCTGTTTTTCCATTGATTGAAATGGACTGATTGAATCAAAAAAGAACGTGCGTTCGGATCAGCTTCTGGAAGTAGCTCCTCTATGGTGGAAAGTTTTATTTAGGATCAATTGTGTTTTTAATTTTTCCCCTTCTTGAAAAGACCTCCACGTAATTATCGAAGATTGTATGTAAATCAAATCACTTCCACTGCAATCGCAGTCCCTTCAAAATTCCGGCCTCCACCCGAATTTTTCCCGATTTTATCATTTTTCGAGTTGTTTCTCTTGTATTTCCCGAAAGACCGCGACCGATAGCAGAATCGGAAATAACAGTCAGCAGTGGCAGATAGATGGCTTTCCCGCAAATAGTCAAATGGTTGTAGGCGTAAGGATTTGCATCACCACTATATAAAATAAACCAGCAACTGAGGTGACAAAGCCAATCAAAACAGATGACATGAAAATCCACTCTGAACGCAGAAGCCATTTTTCCTTCCTTTCTGGCCAGCCAAGATTTGGATGGAAAAGGCAAAGTAAGTAACCAGCTGCCCGAACGTCCATAATTGGCCAGAAATTTCAGTTTTTCGAGATCATACAGTGCCCACTTCAAGGGGCTCTGTAAAAAAAACAAAAAAATAAAATATCCAGATTGCCAGCGCCAAGGGCGATATCAGGTAATTGTTTTGATCGAGGGATCGAAAGGGTAGGTATTTTTAAAATTTTCCGTTAAGCTACAATACTATTTAAAACAGATTCTAAAACTGCAAACTTGGATTTGAAATTTACCGCTCAGGGTGTAGTCGGATTTTTTTTGACGGTGTAACGTTCGGTGCAAAGATCTGAAGTAGGCTCTTAATATTCCTCACCAATTCATTTACCAATAATCCAATCTTACTCAGCCTCTCCACCCCCGCGAGGCATAGATCATTGCCTATTCGTAGGTTTTGCCTGCCCTACTCCCTTGCCAATGCTAAAAACAACGCCGCTGTGGCAAGATTCTTTTAAATATATAATGCAATTAATATTCTAATTTTTATACAATTCATGTACTGACAAGTTTTTATCGATATACTAAAACCTTTTCAAAAAAACTCCACATTTATTGTTTTTTCAGTTTATTTATAGCTTTATAAACATTTTTTATTAAAAATATATGACTTCCAATTTTTATAATCCTATATTGTATTATAACAATATATTCGACTTGGGATTATTCATAGATCGATCTTTTTTTCACTTTTTCTTTTCACTTTATGAAAGCATTTTTCTTTTTTCTTGCTCATATTGGCTTTCGGCGCTAAAGCCCCAATCATATCTGGAAAAGTACTTGGAGCCTTGGGTGGCTCCTTTATCTATGCAAATGTCTATTACTTAACACCCACAAGATTCTTCATTTGATAAAAGGGTGCGGTAACGGACCTACACTAACGGCAACTTTCGTGATTTTCGATGTTCCTGATGGTTGGACTATCTATTATCTGCTTCTATGATGGGATATAAACAGGTCTACCTATCCCTATTTTCTATTCGGATCCACCCACTTATCGAGTTACTTCAGCTAGAAGAAGATAGCAGCAACTTGATGAAGTGATGGTAGTAGAGAAAGCGACCGTTTTTTGTTGAGCAGTACATTGATAAAACGGTGGGTCAACGTTTCCAATAGTATCCTTGCTGCGGATCTACAGCACTCGAAGTATTGGGGAAAGCTCCAGGAGTTAACGCATAGATCGACAAACTTAACTGCGATAAGAATTGCGTGGAAAAGACGGCGTAATTGTCGCAAATGGACGGAAAGAAACTTACCTCTCATGGAAGATTTGGTTATTTTGCTCAGTACCATGTCTAGCGATATATTGATCAGAAGAGTTGATTACTAACCCTTCGGCAAAGTAAATGATGCAGTAGGCAACTTCTGGTATCATTTAACATCAAAATTGGGATGGAAAATAATGATCATAGGTAAAATGGTTTTCTATTTCGCTGGTGTTGTGGTTTCAGGAAGATCGACAGGGGAACATGGCAGTTTGCAAATCATCACGAGCAAAGAAATCAATGTATTTGGTTACCATACAGGTGCTAATGCAGGAGGTGCTTATTTTGGGATCTATTTAGTGAACAGTTTATTGATAACGAAGCACAGCAAAAATACGCTGAAACAAAAAAACCTACATTGTATTTGATACCTGGGGCCAAATGCAAAGGGCCGGAGTAGATTTATTTTTTGGCAAAAACACAACTATTTGGAGTTGTTATGGACCGGTTTCTTGGAGTTGGATTTTGAGAAGATGGGACTGCCAGTAGCGAATTTCAAAGAATCAAAGGAATTTAATTACTTAGAGGCAAATACCGCCAAACAAATTAGTAACAGTATCAACAAACATGTTGGAATTTAAAACTTCCAACATACTTTCGAGGGAAAAGGAGGTCAACTGACAGCAGATTTTGACATGGGCCAATTTAACCGGGAATATTCAAACACCTACAACGGAAATAAAAGACCCCAGAAGAACCTGTTCAAAGCGGCAGGGGCTAATAACTGAAAATGCCAATACCATAACCATCAGAACTGCTAAAGCGGATTTTAGTAGAGTAGTTTTCAACAAGTGGAATATGGGAAAACTGGTCTAAAAACCGCTTTCAGGTAAAAGAAGTCAAAATGATCTAACTTCTTTCACAAGGGGAAGAAAGGAACTTATATCGATCTATTTTATCAAAATAAATTATTTATTACACTGAAAATGTAAATGCTGCTATCTAAGTTTTTCAGGCAAGCTTGGAAGAAGCCTACTCAAGCACCCATTTGGTTTGCCGAGCTTGAGCATACAATTTCTGAAGCAATTCATCAAACACTAACACCGTTTTAAAACGGAAATTTTTAAATGTCTTCCCGTGTATTCTTATCCAATAAATTTATCGGATAATCACACCATAGTACTTTCTTATAGTTACAGAATCACCGACTAGTTACCAATTCTTAACCTGGCGCGTTCTTATGTCCGATCCATATCTTGTATAGCAGAGGAATGGTTTCCTACAACCAGAAACAACGCATTCAGTTGAAATAAACATGGTTTCAAAGACAAATTGGTATACTTCTGTTGGGCAAGTTTCGTATCCGATTTATCTTCTATCTATTTCAGCCATAGCCAGTATACGGTACTGAAAGAACTCCGGATAATGTGTACTTTCCCAGTCCTATAACATGACATCGAGCCTATCCATCTTGAATAATTGAAAGGATGGACATGCTGCAATTGAACTTAACGGGACTGTATAAGCCGGTTTTGATTACGTGTATCAAAGAAAACCCATTCAGTTTGAACAATTTTCAAGTAGGACTTTGGATAATGTCAAACACATTTGCATTCCGCGAGAAAAGGATGGACAGGAGAAATTGACCGGATGGATCAGTTCACCTTCGATTCAAGGCTTCTTGCTTCGTTCACCTTGGTTTGGGGATCCCTGATATTGGGATTCAAAAAAATCATTTGGTCCAAAATTCAAAGCCAGACTAAGTGTTTTCAGGATATATTCCAATACAAAATAAGTTTATTGGAAAAATCAGATGTTCATGGCTTTAAAATCAGATTCAAACCCTGGCAATAGACACTCGGGTCGGCAAATGCTAAATTTCACCTATAACTCATTGGAAATCAAGCAATTTTTGAAAGCAGGCTCGGCAGAAGAAACTTGGATCAAGAAAAGGAGTCTGCAGGCGAACGAGGTGATAAAGAATACACCCCCTTCACAGTGAAGTCAACCGCTGTTTGGGACTTGGGTGTAAATACAACTAGTCCAAAATCACAAATTCTTTTTAATATCCCTATGGAATAAGTTTCTCTATAATCCCCTTATCCTTAAGATCTTTTATTTTGAGTGAAAATCATTAATATCAGGTAACTTAACGATAATTCCTTTTCGCTAAAACAATTCGCTGAAAAGAGCAAACAGCGATCCTATGTTCTAAAACTTTTAGAAAAATTCGACAAAATATGATTAAGGAAAATTAGAGTAAGCAAGTATATGCTTTAATGCCATAGGGGAAATCGTGCTTGTGGTGATAGGAATTCTCAATTGGCACTTCGATTAATAATTGAATTTCCCGAGCGTATTAATGTAAACAAGAAAAAGAAACCCTGAGCAGACTTGTGGTTGAATCTTGAAAAAGAATTTGGAAAACCTCCAAGGGAACTGTTACTAGATATCAACAAAAATTAAAATACTTGGAAAATCGAAGTTGATCAGCTCGGCGAAATACATTCTGAATTTTTTTCTTATCGACGGATGCATATCACGGATGCCCTCAAAGCGCTTTAATGGCAAGGATTCGAGCTGAATCCACGGAAA
>Ga0163217_1061072_pt1 | contig 17294 bp, 24 predicted proteins | sample SynspAceP_FD_185933 | JGI IMG/M metagenome (GOLD analysis project Ga0163217, IMG submission 185933) | Saline lake microbial communities from Ace Lake in Antarctica - Synechococcus sp. Ace-P (PacBio error correction) | ecosystem: Environmental > Aquatic > Non-marine Saline and Alkaline > Saline ...
AAAAAAAGAAAGGAGGAAGGAATGAATGAAATGCCCAAGGGGTTTTGAACGCCCCCCTCTTTCCTGGCAGAGCCGCTCAGCCTCAAAATGGATACAATCAGGCCAGGTCCCCAACGTCGTAAAAGCGTCCCCGCCTCATAAGACGCCCGGCATTTTGTCGAAAACTCATGGGGTACAAAAAAATTTTTCCTCCTCTGTGGGGTTTTTTGTGTGATGGGGAACCCTGTTTGATGCCGGCTTGGCTCGTCCAGACGGGGCCTGCCCAGCGCATCGAGGGCGCCGCGGCGCGGTGGGCGAAGGACGCCTGCCATGCCCTGGCGGTCAGGCGGGATCCGAGGGCGTCGAAACCCCTCGGCGTCCCCTGGATTGCTCCGGCGCATCTTGCGCAGCCGATTGTCCACACATGGCGTCACTCGAAGCTGCCAGCGCCCAACGGCGGTGGTCAGACCCAGGCTTCGTCGGGGTCGGGAATGCGGACGAGATCGACCGCGGGCGAATCCGGGGCGCGGTGCCGGACGCTCGGGCGGTAGTCCAACCTCCGCAGAGGAAGGGAACATTTGGCTATTATACAGAGATCCCTATAAATATGCAAGTTGTCCCCTTCCTCTGCCGTCTTTCTGGCAGGCCTCTGGGTGGCCAGAGGTTCCTGGAAACACGCCGTCCCTAATCGGCCTTGCATTGTCCGAGCAGCGATGCCACGAGCGCCATCAAGGTCGCGCCCGGGTCGGCTTGAGGTCGGACCAAATGGCACGAGTTGTCCACCGTCACGGGCAGGACGACCGTCCGGCGAGCAGGTTCTAATTTCCCCGAGTGGGTGGTCCCACCGTCCGGTTGACGCCGCGCCCCGCCATCGCTGGATCAGTTCGCCCTCGAGATGGCCTCCAGCCGCAACGGCTTCGGCGATCGGGTCGGAATGGGCCCCTCCAATGGCGAGGGGGGCAGTCCGGTCGCTCCCACGAGGCGCAAGCGTTTAACGCTTCGTCCGTGGATACCACCACCCGCATCCTGGGTCGGGCGGGAAAGCGCCCGTCAGCGCCATGGCGATGAGTTCGATCCGTCGCGCGGCGCGGGCACGTGCGCCAGCACGATCACCGCCAATGTCGCCCCACGATCAAGCCGCTCAGCGCGTTGAAATGCACCGCCTCCACGCGCGGCGGCAGACCGGCACCGCGCGAAAGGCGTCGATGGCGGCCTTTTGGCCCACGACCAGCCAGGTCGACCCGTGCGCCGGGCGCGCCGCACGACGGGCCGCGCAAAGTGCGATCCAGGCGTAGGTCGCGCAGCCCGTGTGCGGCGGCTTTGCGGTCGCGCTCGGGTGCGTCGGTCGGGCGGTCAGGCCGCGCCGAAGGTCGGGCTGCCGTGGACCTCTGGCGGATGCGCACATGAGCTGGCGCGCCGGCAACAGGGCGCGCGATGTCGATCAGCGGCCATAAAAGAAGACTGCACCAGTTCGGCGGCGAAAGCGTGGCCAATCGAGGTGCAAGATTGGCGCCTCGGCGCGCCAGCCCGCCGCGCAGACGGCTGCGCCAGCGCAGGCGCAGGGGCGCGACACGACCCGGCTCGGTGCGCTTCATGCCGAGTTCGGCAACCGCGCGTCGTGGCATTCTCTCGGCGCCTCCGGCGGGATCAGCAAAGCGGTGGGCGCAGCGTCCCGGCGGCGGCCATGGCTTCGCCGGGGCGGCAGGTAATCTTCTCTTCGATCCGCTTTGCGCCGTTCGACGATTGACATGCCCGCCAACAATCGGCATCGCGCATCGGCGGCGTCCAGCCTCGCGGCGGCACGAGCAATCTCGGGGTGAACATAACGGTTCCAGAACCCGACGCGCAAGGGGCCGGTTCCCGCGTACCTGCAGCGCCTTCCACAGTTCGGGTGCGGCGGGACGAGCTCGCCGTGGCACCCATGTCGATCTTGCCCTTTGCCTCCGTAGCAGACCAGCGGAGCTCCGCCCGGTTCAGCGTCCTGCGTAGCGTGGCCTTGCCGTCGAGCCGCGCAGACCTCATTGCCACACGAAGGCTTCGTCGATCACCAAGCGCCCGACCGTGGCCGTATGGCCTCGGGCTTTGATGTGGAACAGGCTGTCATGGGCGCAGACGATGACCCTTTCAGCGAGCGCGATGCTTTTGGCCGCTGTAACCGCAGTCTGGAAACTGGGCCACAAAGGTGCAACTCGCCGGCCGCGTTGACCTTGCCAGCACTCTGTTCGACCGGATGCTCACTCCAGCGCGTTCGAAAAGGTCGCCTCGCTGCGAGGCACTGAGTTGATCGGGTTTCCGAAGTCGGCATCGGGCGCGGTGCGGCCTTTCCAGCGCATGGCGCGCAAGGCCAAGGCCGCGAAGGCTGTCACCTGTTAGCGCCGAGGTTCAATGGCGTGGCACGGCATAGACCAACTTGTGCGCCCGGCCAGACCGCCCGAGGCCGAGGAGAACCGCGAATGGCGTTCGGGCGCGCGAGGTCTTGCCGAAACTCACATTCGACGGCAGGCCAAGCAGCGGCGGCAAGTGCGGCGCGCGCGACGCTGTTGAATCCAAGGATCGCAGTGCTCACCGCGTCTGTTGCGCCTCGCGGGCGACTCTGACGGCGGTCCAGTAGGGGCGGGCTACGGCTGCCATTAAAGCGCGAAATGGCATCAGCCGAGGCTGGCGCGCGCCTGTCCGGCGTCAGAATGGTGCGGGTATGTCGGCGGCGGCGGCGGGAATCTTCGCCGCGCCGCCACGGAGGCCGCGACCGTCTCGGACCTGCGGCGCAGAACAGATCGTTGGCAATGGGCCCGGCTTCAGGCAGCGGCAATCGCGGGCATCCGGACGACAGGGCAGCCTTTCGCGGCAGCCCTCGAGCCCGGGGTTGGTGTCGCGTCGGGCCTGGCGTCATTCGTCGGCGACCATACGAGATCGCCGTTGGGGAGGCGGCTGCGCAGCTGCCTCTGCCACGGCAGCAGGTTGCCCGCAACCATCGCGGCAATGAACCGTCGTGGCCGTCGCCATGTGCAGGCTTGCCCCGTGGCCAGCCGTTCGCAGATCAGGATTGGACCCCGTGGGGTCCCGCGATGGCAGCGGGTCTCCTCCGATGACGCAGAAGTGCCGAGCTTTGGCCGGCCGCCCGCGAGAATCGCTTGCTCACCTCCGGCATTGTCTCGACGGCCTGTGAAGATGGCCGTTCCGCATCTCTGAAGCGGCACGATCAGGTGCCCGCGGCAAACTCAGCGGCGCAAGCCAGCGGTCAGACTCTTGGCGCAAGTGAGTATAGGGGTATCCTTCGGCGCCGAATGTGGCCGTTGCCCAGATCCGGCGGCGCGGTGGCCGCGCGTGTTGCGGCAGGGTCCGCGGCGTCCGGCTTCGGGCACGCCGGAGGGCGGCACTAACCGGCTCGGCAGCGACGTAGGCCGCGTGGCGGCCTGATCAGACTATCCGGCCGCAAGACGCGTTCACCCGCTTGGCCATGCGCGGTGCATCCGAAATCGCCCGCCATGCCGATGCGATACGCTCAGTGCAGGGCTTTCTGACCGGTTCAGTCCACGAAGCGGCAGACAAGATCGACCAGCCCGCCGCCGATCCCTGCCTCGTGCGTCGAAACCACAATCCCGGCCTTCGACGGCAATTCAACGACCGACAAGGGCTGCCCCTTGGTGCCAGCGCCATTCCTGGCCGGCGCGCAACGCTCGGCTTGCCCAAGAGCTCGAACCGCAAGCTCCTGCGCCCTCGTGCCCACAACTCGCATCGAAGCCTGCCTAGTCACGCCCGTCATCGCGCCCCCGGCGCGTCGGGCAACGCGCGCGCCCGTCGCCGCGAAGGCCGTGGCGGTGAAACACTGCAGCGGGTGATGCAAATTGGAGGCAAGGTGGATCAGAACAAAGTTGGTATCGTTACACCGGTTTCTGCGCTTCCGCCTTGTCCGAAACGTCGAAGCGGTCCACTCGGTCAAGCGTCACCCCGCCGGTAAGGGTGGAACCCTTCCCGCAAAGATGCTGAAATCACGTCAGATAAAGGGTGGAAGCCCCATGGGGTCGGAAAGCCGTTCCGAGACCGTCGCCGCCGTCACGCGAAGGTGGTGGAACCCTCCGGGCGTGAATGGGGTTTGAACGGTTCCACCCACTGTCGGTGGTGTGGCGGAAGGGTGGAGACCCTCAGTGCAAGACGCATGGCGATGCTGTGCCTTTGCCTTTTGGCACAACGTATTGTCAGAAGATCGTGCGTGTGGCGCGGGCCAACCTGGAACGAGGACCGAGATCTCAATCAAAACGGTGGCATGTCGCGTCCACAACATCCCAAGTATCTCGGCAGTCGTTGAGTCAGGGCGAACATCGTCTGAAAGGCCTCAACGATGTTGGCTTGCAGGATGTTGCCATCCTTTCGGGCTATGTGGCCGCCAGTTTACGGCCACTTGGTACTGCCACACTTGTTGTATCAGTGGCGCCAGCAACCAAGACGAGGCGGGAGCACCGTTGTGGTTTCCAAGTGCTCCGCTTGTTTCCGGTCCGCAAGACCGGGTATTGCATAGCGGCGACAATCAGGAGCTCTCACCCAGATTTGTCCGCGCTACATGGTATTGCGAAGCTGGAAACAACTGAAACACTGCGGGCCAGCCTCCAATCGAAGGGCGCCGGAAGACCACAATGATCTTGCATCTGCAATCAGATGGCAATCGTTACTGTGGAAAAATGATGCTCTCAGCCACTTGGGGGCTGACACGCGCGCCCCGGGGGAAAAAAAAGAGGAACGGGTTGGGGGTTTTGGGGGTGGGACCCAAGCCGTCCGCCGCGGCAAGCAGATCCGCCCTCTCTCATCGTATCGGCACGGGGAGAGTCGTCGGGCTGCCTGCCGATCAGGTGCTCAGGTCTCAGCAGTTGCTCAGAGGGGCAAAATAGATCCTGCAGCTCGCTTCATCCACAGTTTTCCACGCCGCGCCACTGGTCGTCGAACAAAGCGTCGGCCACGCCTGTTTGCGTGCCTTCATGTCGTGGATCTTTCCTCGACGGTTCCGGCCGCAACAAGCGGTGCACCGAAGACCGGCTTGTCCTGTCCGATCCGTGGGTGCGGTCCATCGCTACCTCCACCGCCGGGTCCACCAGGGATCATAAAGGAATCCGTGTCGGCCCTCAGTCAGTTTCAGGCCGCGCCCCCCGCCTTGAGGCTGAGCAGAAAACCGGCCGCATCGCCATGCGGACAGGCCTCAAGACCTTCGGCGCGTTTTAGTCTGGCCCGGTGAGCGAAAAGCTGGGAATGCTGCCCATCGGCCAAATCGTCCTCGATCAGGCGCACATTTTTCGACGCATTGCGAGAAGACCAGCACGCCCGGCGTCCCTCGGCAACAACGCGCCAGAAGCTCGCGCAGCCGCGCGCGTTTGCCGCTGTCGGTCACGGATCGCGCAGCTTCGTCTTCACCAAAGCTGGGTCCGCATACAGACCTGCGCAGCTTCAGCAGGCGTCCAGCAACCGTGAATCCGCGCCGCCGCCAGCCCCGGGCGCCGATGGCTCGCGCACGCGGCATGCCATGGCGCTTGCGCACCGTTTCAAATACAGCGCCTTTGCGGTTTCGGCAGATCGACCCGTTCGAAGTGAATTTCAGTCTTGGGCGGCAGTCGCGGCAACCTCGTCCTATGGTGCGGCGCACAGGAACGGCCGCAACCGGCGGTTTTCACCGGATCTTCTGCGCGGCAGCGTCGCCATGCTTTTCGATCGGAGTACGGAACAGCGTCTGAAACCGCTTTGACGGTCGCCCAAGCAGGCCGGGATTCAACCCAAGTCAATCAGCGTCCAGATATCCTGCAGCGAGTTTTCCAGGGGCGTGTCCGGTCAGCGCCCACCGCCCCTTGCGGGAATTGTCGCAGCAGCGTCCTTGGCCTTTGCGAAGGCGGGGGTTCTTGAGCGTTCTGAGCTTCGTCCAGAATGACCAGCGCCCAGTCCTGGCGCCAGTCTCATCGCGGCGCGCGCTCAGAAGCGGATAGGTGGTCACACCTAGATCGGCACGGCTACGTCTCGCGCAAAGCGGCGCGGCCGTGCCCATGCAAGAACCACAAAGGCGCAGATTCAGGCGTAAAACTGCGCCGCTGTGGTCTGGCCAGCCGTGCAGCAGGCCCTGTGGGCACGATCAGGAGCGGCCGGCGGCCTGCGCCCCTCCTCGCGCCGCGCCTCAACAGGGCCAAGGGTCTTGCACTGTCTTGCCCAGCCCATGTCATCGGCAGCACACCGCGGAACCCGGCTCGAGCAGACGCCCATCCAGCGGCCCGTAACCTGAATAGTCCCCCCCCCCCCCCCCCGGCAGTTGTGCGTTCAGCCTTGGGTGGTTTCAAAAGCGTCAGCCTCGGCCAAGCGGTGCCTGCAGGCTGCGCGCCAAGCGGCAGAATTTCCGGCATTGTCAGCGAAAGCGGATGGTGCTGCCCCGCTCAGCGCCTCTTCGACCAAACCGCGACGTCTGGTCATCCGACGGGTGCAAGCGCGCCCAACTCGGCGTATGAGTTCAGGAAACAGATGCAGCAGGGCTTGCAAGCGGCCTGAGATCCAGCGGACATATCCCTGCTTGCCCCGGTCCATATAGGACGGCCCGGTCGGCCAGATGCTGCGCCAGAGTGTCCCGATATCCGGCACGCCGATCCCAATCCTCTCGGGTCTGGTTTCAGAAACGCGCACAAGCGCGCCACATCCTCCGATTTACCGGCAACCTCGGCTGGAATCCAGCGAAAACCAGTCGTTTGCTCTGAACGCTCGCCCGCCTCTCGGTCCCTGTTGTCGCGACCGTCAGTTTCGGCCACCTCTATCGCTCAGCGATAAGGCCATTTCGGAGTCCTCACTCACCTCCCAGCCGTCGCGCTGCAGTTCAAGCAGTGTGCGAAAGCAAATCCAGTGCTTCGCGCCGTCGGAAATCTCCGCAGCGCTGTGCAGGTCATCTCGCCATCTGCGACCACGAAATCGCAAGGCCATCATGCGTCGCTCGCCAATGAATTCCACGATCTTCACCGACGTGCAACGGCCCAGCGCTCCATCAATCGCGCGGCGCAGGCGGCCTTCCCAGGGGTGATCAACGGTCCAGTGTCCACGATCTTGCCATCTCGAAACGCGTGGGTCACTCGTCTCTCCCGACCTTCTTGCCCGTCATAAGCAAAACGGCAGGGTCAGGGTGGGCAATTGCACCGAGCTGCCAAAATAGCCGCGGCCGTCATGCGCCGTTTCCGGCCCGAGGGTCATAGACGGAAAGCGCTGCTTTGCGCCGCGCGTCGGTTTGCTCGTATTGTGCGAGGCGCGGCAGCGCCATCCCGGCAAGCGGTGTCGGGCCAGTAACGGCTGCAAGCGCCTCGACCTCCTTTGGCGCGATCCTCGGGCTGGCCCCTCGCCGAGCGAAAGCACATCATCTCCGCATACCGCAATGCTCACGACCGATCAGCCTTGCCCGTGTCGATCCAGAGCGTCGCGCTATCCAGGCTCCGCAGATGCCAGGGGCTTGGTCGGTGCCATCCAAAGACCCAGCCGCTGGTTGCATCCGCTGCATCCGCCCAAGCCAGGCTTGGGGTGGAGCGGCCGTTCTCGGACACTCAACTGGGCATCGGGGCATGTCCATGCAGGGAACCGGCCGTTCGCAGAGCTTGCGGATCAGCGCGATGCATCGTCCCCTTGCCGGAAACAACTCGGAACGACCCTAGCTGTGATGCGTGTCCCACAGCCGGCCTTGCCAGCGCCGACAGCATCAGCTCCAGATCAACAGGTCGGATGACTTTGCCCGGGGCAGCGCTTTGCGCAGGGCAATGGACCGCGTCATACACGGCGGATGGACTTGTTTCAGTGCGGTTCCGCGCGTTCACATTGGCCCTTGTATATGTCGATCTTCGCCTGCGCGCCATGGCCGGCACCAGCACGTAAAGCAGCGGGCCTTCACAGTGTCAGTGTATCGCCTCGGCCGCTGCTCGGTGCGCCTGTCTCGGAGGGGAAGGATTTCCCTGACCCGCTCCAGCCAGCCCGCAGCGGTGCCGGCAAGGCCGGTTGCCTGTCTTCCTGTGCTGCCCAGATCACGAGGCCGCAGCCACATGCTTCAAATTAATGGCCAACAGGGCAGGACAGATATCCGTAACAACTCAAGCTCGTGCCGACCTTGATCAACTGCTGATAGCTCTTGCCGCGCCATTCGACACCGTCGCCTTCCAGTGTACTATCCGCCAACCCGTCAACCGACACGACAAGACCCGTCGCGCATAATCGCGCGGCGATCAAGTGTCGTTTCCGCTCGAAATGATTCGCTCATCGAATAACCATACAGACCCACTTTTGGTAGATTTTGGCGACCCGGCCACGGTTTGTCTCAAAGGTGATGGCAGATTCTCAATCTTAGTTCCGTCAACAATCGAGTCCTGCCGATTCAGGCGCGGGGTCAAGTGGCCGCGGCGCAATTTTCGGAAAAAGCACAAACATGTAAAATGGCCATCACCACGCGGAAGTGCAACCAAGATGTATGGAGCGCACAATCTTTGAATCGGCTCCGCCCTCTTGCGCGCATCACTTTGTCTGCGCAAGATCGGGGCCCCGACACCGCTTCGCGCCGCGCGTTGTGGCCGAGGGCATCGATCAAGCGTGGCATGCATCGGCGAGGTTTGCGCGATATTCTGTTCGCCTTCAATCGCTGCTCAAAGGACCAGTCCGACAGATTTCTTCTTTCTTGCTCGCGAGTGAATCCGAACCGCGAAATCGCAGCCTGCATGAGGTCGAGATAGGTGCGTACTGTAGGGTGCTTCGCACTTTCACGGGCGTTGGCAGGCAGCACGAAATCCGGCCAGATCGCCTTGACATGAAGCGCGTATGCGGACCTCGATGAATTCCCAGTCCTTCGCGCTGTCAGGCCCCACGAAATACTTTGCCCTCTCGCCACTGCTCGGACCCGGGATGCTGTGTGATAACCCGAATGCAGCCCAAACCCGCTGGAGTTGCGCGCCAGCCTGGTGCGTTCTTCTGTGTAGCGACCCTGTGCAATCAGGTCGCCGTCGCGCAAGCAACCTGTAACTCGGTCTCACCCTCCGCTTCCATGCGACTGCCGGATCCTGCGCGGGTACCAGTCCTCAATGGCTCGGCTTGGGCTTCGTGGTTGTTTGGCGACCCTCGTTTTGCACGTCGCGCGACTGTCACGTTTCGCACATGGCGGAGCACATCGAAACGCCTCCAAAACGTACGTCGATGTCTCCAGTGCATGGCAATCTCCTGAATCGGGTGGGATAATGCGTCGAACATAAGCGAACGTCTGTTCCACTCAAGCTCGTCCGATCATGATGGTGGAACCGTTTTCCACCCCTTTTCGTGGGTGAAGGGTTTGACCCCGTTCCAATCGCCGGCATCAGCCCGGATTCCTGCAAGAAACAAACCATATGTTTAAAACCCGGAAAACATTCCATGAAGTGGTGTGAGTGTAAGCGTAAGGTTCTGAAATCCCTGTAGATTTAATGTTTGAAGCCGCAATATCTTGGATTTCGAGAGCCAACCTCTACCAATGGACTATATACTCGCTCTACTCCGTTTGTCACCTGTGAATGGCAAGCGATCCTGCTGGATTTGATTGGCCGGACATGAGCTCGGACCGCCGGTCTGACCTGCTGCCGAGATCGAGCGCAAGGCCGTCTCGGCCGGTCGTCTTGCGGCCCTGCATGTTTTTAATCCGCGTGACCCACCAAAGTCAACAGGCCTGCCGCATCATTCGCTTCCGGATGAATGATGATTGCCGGCGGCTATGAAGACGGTAATGACGCTGCCAGCTTTGCGCATGACCCGCTTCAAGATCGGCGCTGGAGCGTGCTCCCAAAAGCCCCCCCGCGCGGCCCTGTGTTCTCAGCCCACGATCTCCGCCATGAAAAATCTGCCGTATACGTGCGCTATCGCGATGAGCTGAAATGGTCCGGTTCTAAACTGCCACGTCAATTTCCGCTGGCGCCGGGCCAGATCGTGCTCGACATCGATTGACACATTTGAATGCGTGCATGGCCACCAGCAACTTGCGTTTTGTTCAATTCTAATTACGTATTGATTATGGCTTCCAGCCATCGTCCGTCTTCGACGGGACGGTTCGCTCGCGGCGGTTTGCGCCCGCCGGCGGCCCCAAGGGCGAGAGTGCCTGCCCATATTCCGCCGATTGATCCGCAGATTCGCAAACATTGCCCAAAACTGAATATCCTGCTGCTGCGCCGATAGCCCACTATTGCACCCCGGAGGTTTCTGGACCTTGTACAAGCTCGGCTGCGCTAATGTCTCGGTCTGTCCAAAAACAGCCCGTCTGGCGAGAACATCCTGCCTCTGAGCGGTCAACCGCGCGCGATCCGCCCGCCATCCCGTCAAAGCAGGCGCCCGCTTCAAAACCTTCTTCTACGCACCCGTCCTGGTCAAAACCACGCCGTGTCATCGCGCGTGTCGATCAGCCCCAGGGGACGCACCACCTACATCGTCACCAATCTCTCGGGCTGGCCGCGCAACAGCATTTCTATGAGAAAGGTCTAATTCCGCCGGGCCAGCCGAGAACCACATCAAGGCCTCGGAAGGCGCATCTCGCGGCTGACCGGACTCGTGCTCAAAAGCCAGCCAAATCAAATGCGACTGATGCTACATGTCCGCTACTGGCGTTCTGGTGGACGCTGCCGCGGCCTGTCCAAAGCGTTTCCCGTGGCCGCGCCGCATTCGACACGCTGCGCCTGCACCTCCTAAGCTCGCTGCACCATCGTCGAGAAGAAACCACATCATCCGTGACCTGCCGGCGTCTGTTCCCGCAAGGGCTATTACGCTTCCTCTTCAAGCCTCGCCCACAGAACCCGCCTGACGCCAAGCGCCCCGCCAACCCTAAATCTCAACTACAATGGACCAACAAACCAAAGCAACCGTCCGGGCTCACAGCCCGGACGCCAAAGGAAAAAAAAAAAAAAAAAAATGCCCGAAAAAAAAAAAAAATGTGGGCAAGGCCCTTCATCATCCGAATAGCCCGCCGACGGTCAAAATCGAATCTTGTGAATAATGGCGTTAAATAAGCCCCATCCGCAGCCCCAACCCCCTTGCCATTCCCTCGGCCATTCACCCGTTGACGCCGTGGCCGAACTTGCGGCTGCCTGTCGCTCGGGTGATCGGTTTGCGGATGCGGGACAAGGGAACTTCTGAACGAGACTGTAGAAAGTTGCCTAGCACTATCCTCCTGACCGATGCCGCATGAACTCCAATAGACCGGAAAACTTATGACGCCACAGATCCCCGCGGCCCTGGCCGCGGCTGAAAACAACTTCGCGCCGACTGAAGCAACAGTGCGCATCTGTTCCGACCGAACCGCCACCGTCAACGCCGCCGCTACTGGAAAGCCGACTGGCCTAATCGCATCCAGGAACTGACCTACGGCGGTCTGAACCCGAAACCATCAAGCGCCTAGAGGCCTGGCGAACACTTGACGGCGCCAATATCGTCACGCTCCGCATCCGCGCCGACTTGAACCAATCCCGAACCCGGCTTATCCGAAGATTGGCAAGGCGCGAACAGATCGTGACCGGACAGCAGACGGGTTTCAAGAATGCAAAAGCACCGTACCATCGCTGTCGCCATCGCCCGCGCCAATCACCTGCACGCGGTGGAATCGGCTTGGGTGTTCTCGCCTCAAAAATCACCGCGTCGCATGAACAAGCTCCCCAAACGAGCGGGTCGTCCGCAACCCGCTGCGCCGTCTACACCCGGAAATCATCGGTAGGAAGGGCTCGAGCAGGAGTTCAACAGCTGCACCGCCCAGCGCGAGGCTGCGGAAATCCTATATCTCCAGCCAGCGGTCCGAGGATGTGCGGTCCCGTGACATATGACGACGCGGCATTCTGGCGGCACGCTGAACGGCCGGACTGAAGCGTTGCTCGAGATATCGAGAATGGCTGATTGAGTGTCGTGGTCTACAAGATCGACCGACTGCACGAGCTCGCTGATGGATTTTCCAAGCTGGCTCGAAGTGTTCGACCGCAATGCTGACCTTCGTCTCGGTGACCTCAATCGTTCAACACCACACCTCAATGGGCGGCTCAACCCTGAAACATCCTAACCAGCTTTGCACAATTCGCCCCGTGAGTAACGGCGAGCGCTCCCGACAAGATTGCCGCTCCGCCGAAGGATGTGAAGGCTGCGCCGCCTCCGGTCTACGAAGTGAAGGATCCAAGCTTTAGAAAACCGGACGATGCCGCGCATTGTCCGCTGGTCTTCCTCGTTTTTTCATCGAGATCGCTCCGGCACCGAAACTAGCGCGGGAATTGACGCGCGGGGTACGAATACGCTCGCGCCACCTGCAATCGACAAGAATTCATTACCGGATGCTTGAACAACCGGGTCTATATCGGCGAGCGTCAACAAGGGACTCGGCTTCGTGAGCACAAGCCTCATCCGAGAGGGAGATATGGACAGGTTCATGCATCCTGACCGAAAGCCGCGCAAAGCGCAAAGCAAACACACGCGCCGATACACCCTCGCTGCTGAAGGCCTGCTTTACGGCCCCGTGGTGCAAAGCTTCCTCACCAACCCAACACCCGCAAGGGCGGGAGATGTAACCTGCTATTCTTACGTCAACCAGTTGTGCTGAGCACGGCGCCCGGGTCCGTGCCGTCGTCCGCGTCCCTGCAGGCAGATTGAGGCCGCCGTCATCGACCAGTTGCGCGCCGTGTTCCCCCGCCAGCCGGAGATCATCGCGGGCACATGGAAAAGGCTGGCGCGGGTTGCAGGATGGCAAAAATCGCCGAGGCCGAGGCGGCGCGAAGCCCGACCCGGCTCGACCGCCTGGGAAACGGAGCTGTTTCCCGCCGACAACAGGCGCGCATTGTGGCGCTGCTGCCGAACGGGTCGACATCGGCACGAGGATGAAAGTCCGGCTGCGATGGATGGGCTTGCTGCGCTGCGCGCGAGATAACTGCCGATGTGAAAGAAACTGCAATGAACGCAACAAAGGCAATCACCGAGACGTCCACCAATTCCATGTCCCGTCCGCATCGTGAAGCGCGGCGGGCGCAGGGAGATGAATCTTGCCGCCGCAACCGCAGAACCCGTCGCCAAGCCGATGACAGCCTTATCAAAAGCACTGCTCGCGCGTTTCCGCTGGAAGCGCATGCTAAAATCCGGCAATTTTCCGACCACACCGAGTTGGCCAGCGCGAACGATCGCGGCACCTTCCTGACGCGCACAATGCGGCTGCTACAGCTTGCGCCTTACTTGGTCGAAGCGAATTCTGACAGGCCGACAGCCGCGAGCCTCACTCTGAGCGCTGCGCGAACCGTTTGCCATCCGACTGTCAGTAACAAAGAGAATAATCCTTATGGGACGAACCAATTGCGCCGAATGCAAGTTGAACTCAGGGATTCACGACGGAACCGCCAATGCTTAAATAGGCAATCGCGTTGACCTACGCCCGCTTAACTGTTGAGAAATGAGAAGAAACGCCGTCGCTCAACCCGCCCGCTTGAGTTTTGATCGAGGCCGACCCGTTGGAATGTCCCTGCGGGCGAAGGTCGAGGGCGCGGCTCGCAAGATGGCGATGTGGAGGCCGTTATCCTTGCGGTTGCGCGCAGCATCTTCGCGAACGAAGACGTCCCAAGCTCCAATGTAGCGCGTTCTCGATTCTCCAAGGGCGCGGAGTGCCCAGAAGACGTCGGTGCAGGCGTCATGAAGTGCGAATGGCGGGTTTCGTCTGTACGAATCCGCCCGTCTCGCGCGGCTTTCGATCCGGCAAACGCTTTCAGCCGGGGAAATCATGTTTCGCCAATCCTTTTGGCGGAAATCACCGTGCGGTCCGGGTCTATCCTGCGCTATCCCGGTCTCCTCCTGACGCACGACCGGATGATCTGGCGACAGCTGCCCGAAACAGACCGGGCGTCAGACAGCAGCGAGTCTTGGGTTGGCCTTCAGCGCCAGGCAAATAATCGCCGCCGCCTTCCGGTGTGGCTGCAACCGTGCGGTCGATTGCAGTGTCAGCGCTCGGCTGTCAACGCCTTGCCTTTGAGCGCGATCAGCCCAAGCAACTTCGATCGCCGCCTCCATTTCGCCGCCGTTTGTCGGCGCCACCGTGGCCAGCGTCAGGCGCAGCGTGCGCATAGGCCGACACCATCACTCCGGTCGTGCTCTGCCTTGTCCGCGCACCGGCGCACCTTGCGTCGTGGCGATGAACATCACCAGTCGCCAAGAGGGCCGCGATCCCGGCAGCACCAGCCCGAAGGCGCATCAGCGCCTTCGCGATCGATCACCCGGAACCCGGTAAGAAAAGTGTCATGCAGGGTATCGCATGCTTGATTTAAGGAAGCCTCGAAAACATGCTCTTTGCCCTGCTCGAAGCTGCCATCTCGCGCAAGTTGTTGCTCCGCAAGGCACAGCAACAAAAGCCACGACCATGCAATTCGCAAAGGTCGTGACGGCGTTGTCAGCCCGGATCGGAACCTCTGTCCGTAAGCCGAGAGGAAAGATGTCCTGCGGGGAACGGCCTCCAGAAGGGTGTTATTCCGCCCAAGAATCCATCCCCCCCGAAAAACCGCAAGAACCCCTCAAGATCAGTCAGATACCCAAACGGCGAATTTCCACTGCCCATGCTAGGTGTATCAAAAGGGCCAGGCAATGAGCGTTTCTATTCACAGTTTGGATATGAAGGGACCGACATTGACGGTTCGTCCGGACTCTGAAGCGGCTGGTATCCGGCAGCTTGCTGATGTGCGGGCAGTCGCAGTTTCCCGCAAGGCAGGGTTTTTCGAGAAGAAACTGGCCGAACGCCTTCGCCCGTGAAGGCATCCACTAACATCATTTTTGTCTCCCTCGAAGATCCAAACCACGCAGGGATGCCCGCGCGGCCGGTGAGTTTGACCTTTTCCGGCTCGAATCTAGCCGATCACATCCAACTGACGACGCGCGATTCGCTCTGTCTGAACTGCGGAAACCTGTGCAGCCTGCGCCGACCCTGTCTTCTTGCTTTGGAACGTGAATCCGAAACGTGCCATCGGACGATTGTCGCGCACGAGCTTTCGAAAAAACCGGTTTTGATATCTTCAACCTTTTTGCGGATGATCCAGATCGCTAATGTCCGTGACGCCGCAACAGCTGCCGGCGGTTCATCTTGGTGAAAGCCTTAACCGCAGCGTAGTGCAAACACAAGGGGAAAACAGTCTGCCGGCGGGTTACGCCCAAACGGCCGAGTTTCAAACGTCTCTTTCCTGTCCGATTCGACATCTGGCCCGACGCGAGGCAATAGCAAATTTCAAAAGTTGGATTGGGTCCGATTCAATCGCAGCCCACCAGTGATCGTCGTCGAAAAGCTGTCCGTGTCTGGGAAGACAGCATGTGTTGAAATGGCGAATGCCTCCAAACAGTCGCGCCCCCCTTTCTCAATCGTCTGGTGTCAGCATCCTTCAATGAGGCCGAATCCAGGGAGGTCACTTGCGCTGATTCTTCGCCAGAAACACCCGTTCTCACTTCAAGCCGAAAAAACCGGGCGAGCTTGAACGAAAGAGCGGCGACCTATGCAGATGCAGAACATCAGCGAATCGTTCTTGACGAACGTCTTACGGAGCTTTGGAGCCCAGCCCATACGAGTTCCCGCTTCAAGTTTGAAGACGCGACTGCAGTCACGGACTGTGCCCAAGACGGTGACTGGGAAGCCCCATGCGATTCTTCATGGGCTGACGGCAGCGAAATGGGTCAGAGCGCGCACGCTTGAGTGGATGAACGCCACCTTCAAAAACGACCGATAATCCGAGGAAGGGCAATGTTGTTCTCCTCGGCAACATGGCCACGGTCGCAGACTTGGAAAGCTGCTGGCGTTCTTTCGGTGGACGATACTGGGGCAATTGGCTTTTGTTCTGACTCGTCAGTTTGCAAGGCCTGGCCGCAGTGAGCGCCAACCGCCCAAACACCTCCGATTGTTCTCCCTGAATGTACCACCTGCATTCGGCTTGCCGGCAGTGACGCGTCCGCAGCTTATCTGACGCCGTAAACAGCGGTAATGTCAGCTCAATCCCGGCGTTTCGGCAAAGCCGTCGCCATCCGGCATTGAGAGCGGCATGGAAGTCCCCGCGCAAGCGATCCTCCCTGCGACCGGCAATTTGCCGACAGGTTTTCGTTGCTGCCGGCGCAGCTGCGCCATGACGGACAAGATCGGTCGACACGGGGTCGGTTCGTACCTGCGTGCAATTTGAAGAATGAGGTTTGACGTGTCGCTGACTACGGAATCTGATCCACGGCGAAGGCAAGGACCCGGCCTTGGGATGAGTTGACCGAGAGTCAAGGGCGCTGGCCGTCTACGCGGGCGTTCGGCTGAATTTTGAACGGCACAAGCCCGGGAAGCGTGGAACTTCCGGGTCGCCCGAATTCGGAGGGGCGACAAGGTGCACGTGTTGCACGCCGGGGATCGACGCTCAAGGGATCAGCGGTTGTGGCGGTGGTGCGGCTGGAAGGGCGCGGTGCGCACGGGTCGCGCAATCTGACCTGATCGACGCAGCCGAGCTCCGAGACGGCCGTGGTGCCGGTTGCCGTACCTAGTCGTGGCAGCGCCGAGTTTCGGGATTACATTTATCCGGGTTGGGTCATACGGAAAGGTGACGCGCGCGCGACAAGCCCTTTCCACACGTCATTACAACGGGTATAACTCCATAGAACGCTAAGGAAGGCGCTGACCCCACACCCACGCAAATCGAACAAGCGATCTACAATCTCAGATGCCGTCTATACAATTAACCGGAGAGCGCAGCTTGCATCCGAACACAAATACGATACAAAACAACGACTACGTTTGAGTCGGAAGATCTTTTACTCGGCACTCGAAATGGCTCGCATTCAGAACGACGCTACAGGTTTGCACGCGAACTGCTACAACCGAAAGGAATCTGTTTTAATCGTCACTAGATGAAAAAGAGTACCGCGGTTTGGGTTGTTGCTGGAGCAGGTGTTCCCTGAGGCAAATATCCAGATGGTGACTACTGTAGTCAATCGGGCGGGTTCACAGCGTGTGGCCCCGTTTTCCCGTGTTGAAGATACGCTTTTATGTTTTATTTGGCAACTGTTCTATAGGTCCGTGGACTCAAACAATGCTGGCATGCCCCCCAGGGAAAGCCCGGCATCAAAAAATGCCGACCGTGTGGTTTACCGCGATACGGCCGCACTGCATCCGCACTGCGTGGAGCGCGAACCCTAAATCCTTTTTACCCCATCTTCCTTGATGCGATTCCTGGTTCTTTGAATAGGATCGGAATCCACATTTCAAAGAACTTAGACCGCAACACCTGTCTCAGTGCCAGAATGGGCAATTGTAAAATGTGGCCTGTCCCACAGCGATTGCACCGAACAAAATGAGGTTCGCT
>Ga0163217_1057213_pt1 | contig 17289 bp, 12 predicted proteins | sample SynspAceP_FD_185933 | JGI IMG/M metagenome (GOLD analysis project Ga0163217, IMG submission 185933) | Saline lake microbial communities from Ace Lake in Antarctica - Synechococcus sp. Ace-P (PacBio error correction) | ecosystem: Environmental > Aquatic > Non-marine Saline and Alkaline > Saline ...
AGGAAGAGATTTTTTTTTTTTTTTTTTTTTTTTTTTGGGGGGGGCGGGGGGTCCCCCCCCTTCCCTTTTCTGAAAATTGTGAAATGAAACCCCACACTCCCTGCTTTTTCATTTGTTTGGGCCCGTAAGAATCCGGGCCTTGGTTTTATCACCTCTTAGGTTTGAGAACGAAAATGGGTTGAAAAAGCTGCGTGGCCGAAGAAAATTACCCAAGTCCATCTTTTAAGCCCCGTCCAGTTTGGGGCCGCGCCAAGGTATTTTCAATTGCCCTTCACTTTCGAACCGTTGGCAATGCAGCAACACTTTTGGGTATAAGGAACCTTACCGGCAGCAAAATTAATCGCCTTTAATGAAATGGTTAAGGGGTAGGACGATTCCAGTTTTAGCACAAACCCACGCGGCCTTCGAGGATGGAGTTCTTTGGTTTCACTTTAAATTGGGGCCACATTGACGCATCTCAGCCCCTCGTTCATCTTCAACGTGGCTGCCCGCGCAGTCCGGACTTAAAAGTTTTGAGTAATTGCGCTCGATATACATTGCGGCAAGGCCACTCAGTTCTTGGTGGCGCCAATTATTGGCATTGGCCTTTCAATTTGGCTCCATGGCAAAACCGTACAATATTCCAAGACGACATACGGGGGTTGGTGACTCTTCAGCCACGGCGGAAAAAAATGCCCGTGCTGGCGATGGCAATTAATAAGATCAATGACTTAACTTGACATGGCTAAGGATTTCCCCCATGTTGCAATTTTTTTGCCACCCAGCAAAACTTTAATTTAAGTTGTTTTTGTAGCGCTGTTCACTTGAATGCAAGCGCGCCTTCTTGCCAACCGCTTATGGTGGCTAATTTTGGGTTCACCTATCATAAAATAACGCCTTTCTGGCTTTTGTAAAGTGGGTAAACTTGTCCCAAATCGTCGGGACTCATTCGCATGCCACCAGCCCATTTGATGGTTCAATCCGCGCCCATGGAATACTGATCCCGTTTTTCGATAATATTTTGCTGTAAACCCGGATGGGAATTTTTTTACCCGACTTAGCACCTGGCGAAATTAAACGTTCTGCTGGCGTCCCATGGCCTTCAAATGCAGCAAACTGCTTTCCATCCACGTGTACAGCCACCGAGTAAGGAATCCCTTTAGGCGCATGAATATCATGGGAGGGATAACCAAAGCTGATTGACAAGCAATCTGGAGGATAAGAAAATGCCACGTAAAATCCTCTTTTTTTCCCAAAATCCGCTCCTTTCATTTTGGTAGGCAATTTTTTAAATAGGTGGCCGTTAATGCTGTCGAGACCGGATCTGATACAGAGGAGAGAAAGTTGTTTTCTATACGCACAGCCATAAAATAGGCAGGGATATTGTTAACAGTCAATCAGCCTTCACGGTATGAAATTTGCCGTTTTGCTCGTAAGTAACCTCAACGCCCTGTTCTTGTTATAGTTTTTTTTACTTGCGCTTGAGCAAGGGCTTAGCTTTGTAAATGCCTTAAGAAGCCTTTAACCACGCCCATCCATGCCACCTGTGGCCTCCATTAAGGGTTCACCACCAGTCCATAACAACTCTGGCCCAATAGTCCGCCATACCCAAAGCTGCTAATCCAACATGGGCTTTTTAATTCGATGGGAAGTATGTGACTTTGAAATTCCAACAATGCGGTTCCCTGTGCTGAGCCTGGCGCGCTCAGTACTGCCGTAAATTTGCCTGTTGTCACTGAGATACCGTGTAAACGGGCAATTTATTAATTTAAGCTACATCGTCCTTCACTCAATAGCTTTGATCATAATGGGATGTGAATCAGCTGATTTCCACAGAATTCAGCCATCAAGCCGCGGCACGTCTGCATGTAGTCAATTGTCCTTACCTGCTTACCACCAAAGGCTTTATCATCTTTGAAAACTATGCAAGCTTGGCAGCTGTTTGGCGTTTGATCTGTATGGCAACACCAGCGCTCTACAATAGTGCAATATGCGACGGTGATGCCCAGGAAACGTGCCGGTCCGCAGTTTAAAATATAGATTTTCTGCCTTATCAAAAACTGACAAATTTGGGGTGGTTGGCCCATCTCGTCAATTTAATCACCAAATGACGTACGGTTAGATTGTCCTCCAGCTAGATGTGAGGCTTCAAGAATAGTGGACTGAAAACGGCTCGCTCTAATTCAAGCGCGTTGCTAACCTGGCAATACCGGCACCTAAGATAAGGGCAATGGGTCGGCTGCCTCGGGGTAGCAGGTTTAAAACGTGACAAGGTCCAGCATAAGAATCGTCTGGCATCATACGCCAGAGCCACGATTGGCTTTGGAGCAGGGCTGAAGAGCCTCAAGCGCGCCGACATAAGTCAGAAATTTGTCTACGAGTTATATTTAGCATAGGTAAATTTAAAACGACATCCTAATGTTGAGTTGATTATAAAAAGACTCTGCAAATCAGGACTTTATGCTAGCCATACTCCACACAAAGACAGAACGCAATTAATGTGGTTAGGGCCCTACATTTTTTTTTATACCCCCTTATTTAATAGTGGCTGGACCTTAGATAATTATTTAATGCGGATTCTATGCCCCCTCGTTTGCTGTTGGTTTTTTTTTGTCTTATTCAGCCCAATTTTTATTTTGTGGCATTTAATTTTGCTTTAGTTAGCTTTCAAGTGTATCTAAGGAGGGGTTACAACAATGCACAGGGCGCTTGATAGCGCACTAATTGAAGACGAACAACTCATCTCAAACTAGGTAGGCCAATGAACAGCAAACAAGTTTGCAGTATTTATTTAAGCGACAGCCGAACAAGGGCAGTATTACCGCCGCGGCTAGAGAACTTGATGTAGCACAGCCAGCCATCCAGCCTGGCAGTTAGCTAATCTTGAACATGAACTTTAAAAACAAAAATTATTTGAACGAGACTTTCGCGGGGTGGGCAATTTAACGGAAGCGGGTCAGTGTTTCCGAACAACATGCACGTATAATATTAACCCAAATTTAATACCGCAAAAGCCGACTTAACAGGCAGTAAAAAACAAGGATGTAAGGCAAGGTTGTGGTGGGTATCAGCCTAAACAGCTGCAACGTTCTATCGCGTAAGAGTTTTGCTAGCGAATTAGAGCATCGATTTTTGGCCAACATAGAATTGAGTTTTAAAAATTGGCCCATCGCATTCCGTGAGCAATGGTTCATTGATGACAACAATCGATATTGCTTTAAGTTTCATTCTGCCTCAACACAATACTGGCCCGCGTTCTTATCCGTTGAATCCGGAATCCTTGTATTTGGTATATCTCTATCATCCCAAAACCCCGCTACAGTGAATTAGCCCCTCTATGGCACCAATACCTTTTTAAGGACTTTACACAGCACTACGATATTTTATGCCTGAAGAACGAAGGCGATGTATCAGTTTGCTGAGTAATCAGGTAGAAAGAGTGGCATCAAGCTCAAACCCAAAAGTGCGGTTTGGTCACTAATGACCACCTTGCCCACTATGGTTGTTTCGCAGGGTTTTGGTATAGTAGTCCCTGCCTCTTCTGGTGCTTTTCATCTAGAAACGAGCAATCAAATACGCGCCAATTAATATTGTACAGCCCAATCTGCAACGTGATCGTTTTTTTTACAAATTTGTTGAAAAGAAATGCCAGGATGCCGCGGTTAATTCAGTGTTGAAATTAATCCGCGAAGTCGCGGCTAACATGACGCCACAGCAACTTTGGCGGGGTAACTTGCTGGATAAAAAGTATATCCGACCTGAAAAGACTGCACTCGAGCTGATATTAACCGGATAAGCGCGGAGGGCTTGTGCCCGACATCCCAGTTCAATACCGAGTTCTTTAGCCGCCGGAGATAAGGCACAATAGGTTTTTAACAGCATCTCTTAATGATTATTAACGCCGCTAACTATGGCACATGCTTCGCCGGTTTCCCTCACAAGTATTAGGCATTAATATAGCACAAGCCAAAAATGCCTTTACTGCCTGAACGTTAATAAAAGGCAGTTTTAATTACAATTTTTTCGCGCTTAAATTCGCCCCAATTAAAACTCTCAAGCATTGACGTTGATACAAATTAATAAATAGGCAACTTAACCCAATATGACACTTTCATGTGCATTCAATCCTTCACCATGTTTGATTAATGTTAGAGATACTAGGAATATCGCTGAACCTTTATAACTCGACTCTTGCAACATGATTAAGCAGGAAAAGTGCCAAATTTAAAAACGCCTCTATACATTTTTAAATGTGAACATCAATTCCCTGTTAGTTTCGACTAATAAGATTAAAATCAAATCAAGGCTGCTGCTGAGCGTTTTGATAATCACTGGACCTGTTTTGTAATTGGTTTGAGCCCAAACTGTGACTTTTTCAGGCTAGCGGCCGTTGACTTACTTCAAATTGCTCGGTAGACCGTCAATGGGGGCCATGGCACTTGCGGGATCAAATTGCAGACCTAAGGCCATATCACAACCCGCTTCCAAGGCTTTGCCTTTTATCGGTCATGATGTCCAACCCATATGCTTAGCGCCCTTGCATCGACAAGTCATCTGAAAATACTACGCATCAAAACCTAATTCCTTACGCAGAATTTTCACCAATCCACTGCTTGGAGAAGCCCGCAGGTAGTGGGATCAACGCAGGGATAAATAACAATGGCTGGCAATAACCGCAGACATAAACCTTGCCTGATGAATTTTCTTTTTTTTAAAAAAAATTTTTTTTGCATATCCAGACTCATAATTTGTTGACGACTTTCGCCTATCAAATATAGGCATGGCAATATGCGAGTTCCTCTTTTGACATTTGCCGTGACTGGAAAATGTTTACCCGTTGCTTTCATTCCAGCCCCGAATTGCTATCCCCCGAATAAACTGACTTGCAGTCGAACTATCTGCTGCGGTTGTTGATGAAAACTTCGATCACCCAATCACTTGAGAATTTACCCTAATATCAAGTAACCGGGGGCAAAACTAATATCAATATCAAAAGCCAATAACTCAGCGGGCCATTTAACCAACGCAAATTGTTCAGTCCACTAACATCGGCTTTTGTGCTAAGGATACAGGCGCCTTATCCCTGTGCTCAGTCTGCAAAGGATACAAGCTTCCCATGGCAGGAATACGGCTTAAAACCTTGCGTTAATACGCGTTGCAACCTGCCCCCTCATGGTCAACGGCAATAATGAGCTTCGTTGCGTGAAGATTGCCTTATATGTTTGATGAGATCTGTTAGCTGTGCCTGATCAAAAAAATTCCGCGTAAAATAAAATCATGCCGCCAATCAGAGATGATCCAACATCTCAATTCTTCATGTGTCAGTTCATAATCCTGACACATCAATCATTAATGGAACCCTAGTATATTTTTGTGGGTTATTCAAATGAAGACACTATAAAACATCCCAGCTAGCGAGTCCAATCGAATCCTGAAATAACCAAGCAATGAGTTTTTTTGGCGCTTAAGATAAAATTATGACAATACAAATTACAGCCATGCTTATACTAGCGAATGGTATTTTTTGAATGTTTTGATCTATGAAATTTGCAACACCGTTGGCCTTAATCGGCAAACAAGCGCATCAAGGCGCAAACCCTCAGCTTTAAAGCACTTATTGTTTATCTTAAAAACGTGGTTGCCGTATTGTTTAGTGGAAGAAAATACGGCGAATAAACTGGACTCTAAAGGTTTTGAGTCAGCCAGTATTAAAGAAGATTGGCAAACAAAGCTGATCTGGCCATTGTTTGTTGGTGTGAGGCAAAATATGCTTGGTTGCCGCGCCGGGTGTTGCGGAATACAAATGTCTCGTTGTTAGGCATAAACCGTGGTAACTTGGGTTTTAACACGATATTAATGCCTGAGGATTTTGAGCAAGCAATTTAGACAGTATTTTTAATGGCGGATGTGTCACTGAGCAGCGTTTTTTACTTGAAGTTTGAGGTATTCAGAACACGGTTAGAATGCAAAGTAAAGATTCGGGCCTGTCAATGAAGTGGTATTGCACCACGGTAAAGTGGCGGCACATGTTGGAATTTGAAAGGTCTACCTCGATGATATCCTTGTTATATAGCCAACGCTCAGACGGGTTTAATTGTCGCTTACACCTACTGGTTCTACTGCCTATTCCTTATCGGCGGGTGGTCCAATACTCACCCAACCTTGACGCAATTGACCTTAGTTCCCATGGGTTTCCCCACACTTTAATTGTAGCCCGTCCCATTGTAGTCGAATGGCACACAGTACGGTTAAAATGAAAATCTCGCCTGAGAACCGCGACAACTTACAAGTTAGTTGTGCAGTCATATCGTGCTTTACCGTGCTGCCAGGTGATGAAGTTATCATCCGCAAAATCAAATCGAATAAGCCTAGTTCACCCTAAAGACTACAATTAATTTCAATGTCTTACGGACAAAATTTAAAATTGGGGTACTAAGCCTCTAACAAGGCTCGCAGTAAAATTAACAAACTATATTTTTCCGGTTTAATAACTGGACAGTTGAACAAACACATGTTATATTTACAGTTACTGTATATATAACCACCTATGAGAATTATGTTAAACTCACTTGTCCATTCGAAAATTTTTTGCCGTGGTAAAATCCCTACGACGGTTGATTTTTCAAACGGAAATGACTGCTGTTTACCGGTGAAACAGGCGCAAGGTAAATCAATTTCGGTTTGATGCTCTTGGTTTATGCTTAGGTGGAACGAGGCGATGTTCGGCATGGTAAGGAACCAGGACCGACAAGGCCTGAGGTCAAGTGCTTTTTTTGATATTAAGCCTAATTAAAATCGGCGGCTAAGCATGGTTAGAAAAAAAAATGAGTTAACTGACGACTTTAGAATGTTTTTATTCGTCGAGTTTAATTTCTGCTGAAGGTCGCTCTAAGGCCCCTTCTGTAACATGGTATTTCCAGTAATCCTTACAAAAGTTGAAAGAACTTAGGCCCCTCTCATCTTCTCAAGTATTTCATGGTCAACATGCCAATTCAACTTATTCTTAAAGGTGAAGCATCAACGCAATTTACTCGATAGTGTGGCTGATCATCAAAAATTTACTGCAAAACGCCCCGCACAAACCTATCAAAAACTGCGTGAGCCAACAAAAACGCTTCAACAACTACAAGAAGGCCAGCAGCAGCGCGCCAAGACCGCCTGCCAACTGCTAGCCTATCAAATTCAAGAATTAGAAGAATTTGCTTTAGCAGAAGGCGAAATTTAAATGTTATAGAATTAGAAAATGTGATTCATAAAAAAATTAAGCCATAGCCAAACCTTATTGGAAACAAACCAATCAGTTTTCATCAGTTTTTTGTAAATGAAGCCGACGAATTTATGCTTTTGTTCAGCGGTGCAAAAATAGTCTCGGACAGATTAGCTTGAATTTACAAAGATATATCATGATTCAAGTTTGGCTCCTATTGGTCAGTAAATGTTAAGTGGAAGCCAAGCCATCCAAATTGAGGAAAGCCGCTAAAGGAACTACGCGCTTAACACAGATCAATTAGAAAATTGACAGCCAATGAGAATGCAAAACTGTTCAAGCCCGTTTTTTTTCAAACAAAGCCCCTTGATCTAGGCGAGAAAACATCAGTGCCCGCGGAAATTTTAGTATGCTTTTCACGCAGCAATTAAAGCGCTGAATATCAAGAGCTGGTAAAAGATGAATGATTTTTTGATGAGTTAGCCGTACATTTTAAGAACAAGTGAACAAGACTATTATTTAGCCCGCCAAAAAACTCAGTGATTCTCGACAAAAAGCGGCCCTCAAGGCTTTGCTAAAACAGGTAACAACAACATATTAAAAAAGATGAATATGACAAAGATGCAGAATTTGCCATTGGATTGTGCAGCACCTTACTGATAATAATACCCCCCCCGCATAAATTAGGCCCCTTAGACCACAGTTCGGTTTAAAGTAATCGACTCAAATAAAGGTCAGGCCATGGAATGGACTTGGATAAGAGTTGTGTCTGGGGTGAATTATCTCGCATAGGATTAGCGATTCAAGTGATTGGTTCAGGTAGTAAATCAAATTGCCACGAATGAATATTTGAATTGAAGGTCGACAGCGCATCAGTGGCGCAAACAGCATCAATTGTTGGCCAATTATTACGAAAATTGGCGAGATACCTCAGGTTTTTTTGGGTGTGACTCACTTAAACCTCAAGTCGCTGCCAGAGCTCCCCACCAAATTGTTTGTCACAAAATTCAGTTGACGATAAACGACAGAAACTCAAACATGATTTGTTTAGAAGAAAAATGAAACGAATTGAAGAGTTTAGCACGTTATTAGCGGGAAGACACTTTAAACTGAGTCGGCACAGCTCTAATGCAAAAGAATTACTACAAATCAGTAATTCCTAGTAATTAAGCATTGATTGCTAAGACTCGGCTGGGTTAGGATGCGACCTTATTTTTAAATAGGTGACCCGCCGTAGGCTCATTTTTTTAAACGCCGAGATACTAAATAATAATGAAGTTCGAAATTTATTGGTGGTGTTAATGCGCCACTTGATGTTGTAAGCTTGCGTGCTGGATTGGGGATTTTTCGTAAATGATGTTCCCAAGGTAATTTTTTTAGATGAAAAGACCGTCAAAAAATTACGCATATGATATGACAGACAGGTTACCTATGTATTAGGTAAGCCTGTAGTAAGATCATCTTTTGACCATGAAATACTTGGTACTACTTGTACCAACTGACAGAGGAAATGAAAACGTGGGGAAGATTTTTACCGTAAGAATTACCATTACCATTTTGTGATGATAAAGATGAAGTCAAAGATTAGTTTGGAGATTTTTGAACTATCTGAAGACCTTTAAGCACGCCCCTTAGATTCAAAATAGGTCGGTAAGACGCAGTTTTTTTGTGTCTAAGTCAGCAAATTGGCAAAGCTACGATGCTGTCAATAATCGTCTTATTTAGTGCCTCAAAGGTTGCTGTTTACTTATTGTGCTGTTTGGGCGGAAAAAGTTCGTTAACGATAGATAAGCGAGTTGCGCTTAAATCCCGCTTTTAAAGCAAGTGTGTTGCAATATTTAACTAGGTTCGACGGGCAGTAACGGTTGATTTACCACTAAACGCGGGGGATTACAATGGGCAAGAATGTCATGCTTTATCATGCCAATCACTGCAGTTCATATCAAATATATTGATAAACTAAAATATAAAAGAATATATCCGAAGTCACTAATGAAACAAATCTTTTTTACTTTTAATTACTATTATTAAATGTTAGCCTCCTGTGTCGGCGCGCGCCTACTTCCGCCTAAATCGAGCCTAAAAGGTTTCAAGAGACTGACTCTTTCAACTGATGTGGTGAAAACCATAGTGCACATAAAAACGCAGTTATATGGCCCATAACAAGTTACTGGTGGTAGTTTGACATCGCAATACCTTACTAACCAGTGAAGCGAATTCTTGGGTGGCGATATTTGGTTTATCAGTGCAGCGTGCCAACCTTAGAGGTCAAACCACCGTGGGAAGATCAAAAGTAGCATGTTTTATTGAAAGACACCATCAGTTTTGTTATATGAACTTTGGGCCAATGACTTAACTGAGCCCTACGCTACCCCCAAATCATTACTACCTGGCAAAATAAGGGCTTAACCGTCTTTGCCTTACCTCTCGTTTCACGTCTAAAAGCCCGTTCAGCTGAGCGTGAATTGCTTTCGAGCAGGTATTTGATTAAGCCGCAAAGTGCTTTGCGTTCCAGAGGTCGCGGCCCCTATTTTGCCGTGAAGCCATCCCAAGAAAATGTTCGTAGCATGCAGAAATAATGATGGACTTCCGGCATGAACAAGGGGCTGATGCCCTTCAACTACATGCTTGAAAATGCAGCGACACTTTTGATGCCATTTATAATTTTGTCGACGATTCGCAAAAAAATATTGATAATTATATAACAGAGTTTCAAGCAGATACGAGTGTAGATATGAAACTTGTTTCAATACACCAGATTGAAGAGCAACGACTTGCACACACGGCCAAAGTATTAACCCAAAGCCAAGCTGATTCTTAGGCACAACAATGGTCCAGAATTTAGCCAGTTGATACCTCAATTTTCCCTAGCAGACAACCAGGGGTTGTTTTGTTTAAGTCTTCAATTAATTTCTGCTGCTCATCTCCTTCCTTTGTCTAATAAGCGGATCTATTGTTTAGCAGGGGTGGGCTTATAATGTGGGGCAATAATAACGCGCCGAATTTTATGGTAGCGTTGATTGGACAATTCCAATCGCTAGACCCCACTGTCATTTTTTAATAACATTGGAACTACTATACCTTGCTCAGGCACTGCAAATTATTCACTATGCAATTGGGCGAAAAGCACTTTTTTTGAAAAATGTCTCTGTTAAATTTTGGCAAACAATAATAGTTATGGCTTAATTGGGCGCAAATGCTCTGGTAAGGTCTACCCTCAAATGAAAATCTTGGGTGGCGATTTAGAGCCCTCTGCAGGCAAATGTGTCGCAAGATTCAGGGGAGCGTATTGGTAAACTAAAAACAAGATTCAGTTTGGCCTACGAACAATATTCAGCGTTTATCCGATCCGGGGTTGATGGACAATACTGAATTATGGACGGTAAAAATCCAGAACGAGACAGCATCTTACGCAAAACCCTGATATGACCGAAAGCAGAATGGTATCAGAGTGGCTGAGCTAGATCTGAGTTTTGCTGAAATGGATGGTTATACTTGGCAGAAGCACGCGCAAAGGAAAGAAATTACTCATAGCGGGTGGGTTATTCCTGTCGAACAGCATTACGGTTTTAAATGAGCGAAATAGCTCCAGGAGGGCTTGGAAATTACGAGTACTCCTTTGCACAAGTTCTGTTTTCCTGATCCAGACATCATGTATTTAGATGAACCAAACCAATAACTTTGGATATTAATACTATTCGTTGGTTGGAATCGGTATTAAATGAAACGTAATTGCACCATGATCATTATTTCCCAATGTCGACATTTCTTTAACTCAGTTTGCCAGTCATATGGCTGATTTAGATTATGGTGAGATCCGCTTGTTTGCGGGTAATTACGAATTGAGTATAATGGATGGCCTCAACCCAAGCTCGTGAGCGATTGTTTAGCCGACAACGCCAAGAAAAAAGCCAGATTGGCTGAACTTCGTACCTTCGTTGCCGCTTCTTCAGCTTATGCTTCGAAAATCAAAACAAGCAACCAGTCCGAGCAAAACAAAATTTGATAAGTAAACTAGATGGACGTTAAAAAAACCAAAAAAAAAAAAAAACCTTCTAGTCCCGCCAAAATCCCTTTATTCGCTTGAAGAAACTAAAAGTTGCATCGCTTAGCTTAGAAGTCACTGACTTAATTCTAAGAAGTTTTGATGAACAATTATTTAAAAATCTTAACCTAATGTTGAAGTTGGAGAAAGGGTTTGCGGTTATTGGGCCAACGGCGGTGGGTAAATGACTCACTTAATTAAAATTGTCCGATGTCTAAAGTTGCACCTTCAACAGGCCAAATTAAATGGTCCTGAAAAATTCTAAATCTTGGTTATTTATGCCAGGATCATGCCGACGACTTTGAACAAGAATATGTCATTGGTTGAATGGATGTAATCAGTGGGCCCCAAGAAAGGTGATGACGAACAAGTTATTAAGAGGCAAACGGGCTTTGCCGTTCTTATTATTCTGCTTCAAAGTGAGATTAATAAAAATCAGTTAAGGTGGATTTCGGTGGTTGAGCAAGGTTCGTAATGCTATTGGGCCAAACTCATGCCTACAGAAACCTAATATACTCGTGAGGACGAGCCCACCAATCACTTGGATATGGAATCGAATTGAATCCTTAACTTAGCCTTAGAAAATTACGCAGGTACCTTGATCTTTGTTTAGCCATGACCGTGAGTTTTGTTTTCCCCTCTATTGCACCCGTATTATTGAGATAACCCCACTAAAGTCATCGACTTTAAGGTGATACGACCCAGTTATTTAGCTGTCCAGGTAAAAGTTAAAAAAAGACCACAATAAAAAACCGGATAGTTCCCGGTTTTTTTTATGTCTGATTATCACCCTCATTTAATGGATGGTTAACAACCAAGATACAAAGGCTTTAAGCCTCTTGAGCAGAGGGTGAAAATGTTTAAACCTTTTGACCGAACTGATCAGCAAAAGCTACTTTGTGGTTTTGTTGGACAGATATAGCATTGCACTGGGCAGGCCACACGGAATGTCAGTACCGTGATATGTTGTAATGACATAATAAAACTCCTATTTTGCAGATAAACAACTGTCTGTATTAATCAAATACAACAATGGTTCATCCAAAGAACTAAAAAGAAGCCTTCACTATAGGTGTTGACGAATAACGCTATTTAGTTTTATTAGAAATGAGAGCCACATGGAAGTGTAACAACCGCCAGTTTTCACGCCTCAGGAGTTTTTCGCCGTACAATAATTCAGCTTTGTTATTTTTTTTTAATGTTGGCGACCGGATCAGAGAGAGACTATACATTGACAAGTTTGTTTTGGTGAGAGGAAATAAAACAAATCCAAACGGAATAGTATATGTTAAAATACTCAGGTTAGGCAAGTAATAATATTCGCAAAACAATAAATTAAAAGTATTCTAAACCCTGCGTGTTACATCCAATCACTTAAAGCATTACTCTCACTGTCCCCCTCAACATGCTTAAAAATTGCGGTTATTGGTAGAATGTACAAAATATTTTATTACAACAACGCGAGATGCCTTCGCCAAAAACAATTTTAAATTATCGTCCCAGTTTTTGGCAACAAACTTAGCCAAGGTGGTGAAATTGTCATCGCCAATGCCTATGCTATAGATTAAGGGCGATGCGGCAAAACAGCTAGTTTCAGAGTGCCTTAAAAACACATTTGGTTTTAATGTCAAACTCAAGCCTTTTATTTCAACCAAAACGCAGTGACCGGAATCAGCAAAAGGCGATTGGGGAGTGGGTATTACCCAATTGATTGCCCTAGGCCCGCAAATGACATAGATTGCTTAGTTTTGCTTTCCTGGCCGCGCTGGTCGGGACTTTTGATTTATTGTTTACTCTGACCCTCAGCATAAGTACAGTTGCAAGACAGTGGTTTTTATGGGGTGGCAAAATTGACGCAACATCCTTGGAAAAGCGTGCCGACGAATTTGTTAAGATTGAAGAAGTTTGTTTGCTCTAATTACATCGTTTTTAGGCACATTCTTACACCTTAATAGTTGAACGTGTAATGCGCCAATAAAAATAAGGCGCATACATAGAGCTTTAAATAAAAGGTTTGCGGCCACCACGCCAAACAATAAGCAAGTAATCCGTAGCCAACAAACAGTCCCCACGCCCTATTTTTCTACTGCCGTCTCCCCCCTTAATGGGTAGCAACGGTTTTGCAAAACATTGGAGGCGCAACAACATAAAATAACATTAAACCAATACCTGCCCCTAATGCTAAGTCCATCCCTGTTCAAATGTTCGCTGCCAGTCCGGCAATTATTTTTTCCAATCAGCGCACCTTCAATACCAACAGCGTACCTAAAGCGCCAACAAACACTTTCTAGCCAAGAAAGAGACCAATATAGCCAACACCATAACGCCAATCCCCAAACCAAGTGTGCAAATAGATTCGTTCAATCCAATGGGCCTAACATAGGCAAGGTATGAGGATTTGTAGTTCGCCATTTTGGGGTGGAAAATAACCTAAAAACCCCAAATGCTACAGATACCATAAAATCAAATGGAGCAGCGCGCCGATAACATTGTTTCGCACTGGTAATACCCGATGAATTAGGGGTTTCCATGGGGTTAAAACGATAAAGTCCGGCAACTCAAGAATAAAAATGGCATTTTCCGCTTTTTCTTTGTCTATATCGGTCAGTTTATTTAATAAAAGTACTCACCATAATGCCCGTCCAAAATAACCGATAAAATACAGAATGAAAAAGGTTATTCCCTGGCAAATTTAATTAAACGGCCAAGGTATTCAGTTCGGGAATAACACCGCCAATAAGTAAAAGCATAAACGGGTTAATCGGGCAGAAACAAGACATTAAGGGGATGGGTCATCATCGTAATTAAACGTTTTACGGCCGGAAGACTCTAATGGGTTCTTGCAGCAAAAAATAGGCCGGAATAGCGCAAGCGTGACCAGATAAATAAGGAATAAAACTACGGCTGACAAAAACCAAAATAACTCAGCGTTTTGTGGCATATTAAACGCGGCCACGCGCCAAATAACCGGTGTCTTCCAGAAGGCCAATCACGAAAGGTTAAGAAACCATAATCCTGTGGTACAAAGACCTAAAAAATTGAACCAACACCAACCAAAATAAGGCAATCAGTGACAAAAATCATTCACAGCCCCATTCAGGTAATATAACCGGTCACCACGATAGCAAGCTCAGCAATTCACGGTTTCTAACTGCATCCATTAAGGGGCTAGCCCAAGTGAAATACTTTTGGACAACATAAAACATAATGACTAAAAAATATCAAAACCACCAAACACACTGTTTTAAATAAAAAGTCGTCTATCTTATTTTGTCTTTTTAAGGCACTACATCAGCTTGAAATACCATACTGGACGAGAGAAGGAGTTTTTCTGCTTAATTTAAGCACTGGTTTGCCCTTCAGCATCAAACCGTTTTGAGGCGGGAAAATAAAAATCTTTGGGGGCGACCTGCCGGCGTCAATCAAGGCCAATTTGAATTCAAATGCAAAACCAAATCAAAAGTTTTTTTAGCCCGTAAAGGCATAGTTGGCCACAACCTAGATTCTTTTTGGCCAATTGTTCCGTATCAATATGATGACCCAAAGCCTTGCAACTTCATCAATCATATTAACGCGCAAAGATCCCGCCCTTGGTTGTGCCTGCAAGCTAAATCTCTTAACTTGTGTCCAAACACTAAAACTGCGCTCTAAACGTGTTGCATCCAAGTTAACATTATTATTGAAGGCAGTTTTCGTCCACTATGCTGGCTTTCATGCAGCTTGCGATAGCCACAGTTCTTCGTTCGCGAGATAACTGTTTGAGCGAAATAGGTTCCCAGGGAATCCGATCAACTGGTAATTTATTAAAACTTGCACTTTTGAGTTCAACCGTTACAAAACCGGGAAAAAATTAGCCACTTTTTTGGCGCATCCCAGTTAACTGATTGAATAATAAGCTCTTGCTGAGTTGGGTTTTGCCAAACCACCAAGATTAAATAATTTTTTCATAACGGCCCCTTAAATACGTGTGTCTAGGCGGCAATATTGTCACTTGCACACAACACTAAGAATGAATGTAAGGATTTCTTTTTCATTACTAAATTAAATATTGCTGATGATTGGCTTACCATCAAACAACGCCTTATGCTGCAGTTAAGCCTGCTCTGATATTGAATTGCGACTGCAATGCTCCTGTTCTAGAAGAATAAACACAATCACTAATTGTAAGACCAAGAGGCCCTTAAGGACTGCGACGTAGACACTGAAAATTTGCCCTGCTGCAAAAGCCCATTTCATTTAAACGGTTGGTCCCCAATCGAGGTTAATAAAGTTGGGTCAAAGAACCATCATCATGGCTGACTGTTTATTTTTTATTTCCCAAAGAAGTCAATACAATCACCTCAATAAGTACTACAAATGCCAAACCATTTCCCGCATTTATACATTTAAAAGAGGGTAGAGTTTTCAATCAAAGCGACACAGCTTCTTGGCCCTTAAAGCGGATTATTTATTTATAAACACGTAAGTTGATCAGCGACCAAAAATGCATCTCGAGCACTTGATCAAGCGTTTTAACCTTGGATCAACATTGGGTTTTATAGGCCTTGAGCCAAAATCATCATCGCTTATTTGAATACGCACCACCGTACAATTCAGTGACGTGTTGACCTGTCATTTCTAAAGTGAATACCCCCCCAGCATGTGTTCCCTTCGGCTTTATGTGCGGCAAAAAAAACGCTGAATTTCACGCAAAATAGGCGTCAAAATTAGGTTTTAAAAGCCCTTGATTGGCTTTTATGGTACTTGCATGCATAGGATCAGAGCTCCACACAACTTTGCGCCCTTCTTGTTTTTACGCCGGCGCAATAACTCGGTAGATTTTTTCTCTAGATTGTCCGCACCCATGCGAGTCATTTAAGGGTTAACGCCCCGCTGTGGTTCTTCTGGGTTTTAAGGCATCAATTAAAATTGAAATTAATCATCCTCCCCCATACTCGTCCTCTTTCACACATTACCAAATTGGGATTATGTATGCCGCGGAAAAATTCAAAGATGAAGGCATGGTCAAGTTGACGAAGTACGCCTCACCAATCCAATAACATATGAGGCAGAGCATTGTAAACCAATTGCCGGTTAATGTATCTTACCCGCGTCAATGCCTGTCATAATTCCAAGCAACAAAGCTTCAATGAGAGGTGAAAAAGCATCGTTCATGTAAGGGTTTGGAGTATGGTCGGGTTTGATAACCCATCACACCCATAAATTCTAATGATTCTTGGATGCCGCTGGGGCCGATATCCTGATAACGTTCTTTATAATGGATTATTTCCCACAAAAGCCATACCAACCGATCACTTCAAAATTTAAATCAGCCAATCCACCTGCCGCAAAACGCCCCGTGAAATTTAAGTGTGGCCGCCCGAATTGATTATAGGCTTCTACCATTTTTTCGTTTGGAGGGTCAGGTACGGGCGGGCCGTGTCCATAAATCAAATCTATTGATGTATGTCGCCGCGATAACTATTGCTTAAAGATTACACTCATTAAAGGTTCTAAATCCGGAACGAGGTTTTCATTAATTGAACTCAGTCCATTACGTGGCACCTTTGTGACGGGGCAAACGACCCGCATATGTGTCATATACTATGTGCCATTTGTAAAATACCTTTATAAAGTATCACAGATTTTTGGGTTGCAATTAAATTCATTAAATCGAATTCGGCGCAATTCGCCACCTTTGGTAATAAAAAAACCTTTGCCCTCAGCCAACAATTACTAAACTGTTTAAACAATTTGCGGTTTTCAGCGCAAAAACCAAAGGATAGATATTATTCCTTTTAATTTTTTTTGTTCCACGGCACTTAATTGCTGTTTATCATCATATGTAGGTTTGCTGCAAATTGGTTTTTTGCACGCTCAACTATCTGGTGCCACTTGGCCTCACAATATTTCCTTTTTGGGTTTTTCAATTAATAAATTATAGTTTTGATTAATCATGAAAAATCGAACTGTATGAATCGTTAGAGGGAAATTTGATATACCTAAAGCAATAAAAAAACAGGTAACTAACGTCTAGATAAGTTTTGAAATATCTTATTGCCAAGTTTGCATCACCGTT
>Ga0163217_1086936_pt1 | contig 17287 bp, 6 predicted proteins | sample SynspAceP_FD_185933 | JGI IMG/M metagenome (GOLD analysis project Ga0163217, IMG submission 185933) | Saline lake microbial communities from Ace Lake in Antarctica - Synechococcus sp. Ace-P (PacBio error correction) | ecosystem: Environmental > Aquatic > Non-marine Saline and Alkaline > Saline ...
GCGCAAGAAGGAATTTTTTTTCTTTTCCCGGTAAAAGCCTCTAACTTAATTATAAAATTAGGGGGAGGTTTTAGATATTATAAGAAATCTGTTATCAAATCAAAAAGAAAAAATTGCGTCCCCATTTGATAAGGAAAGAAGCTATTTTAAAATCAAATTCAGACTTCTCGTGATTTTTAAAAATAATGTTTATCTAATAAGTATGATTTTTTTAGCAACCAGGCCCTCCAGTGGATTTTTATTAATATTACCCCCAGAAATGCGCGTATTGTTTTTTGCGAAGAAGATGAAACATGATATGCAATTTTACAAAAAGATTGGCTAAATAACATTAATCAATAGTTTGGCTTTATCGGATACTTTCCCCAACTTTTTATTTCGGTTTTAAATAAACCACCTATTCAATATAAAGTGTTTAATAATGCAAGCGGCGATTGATTGTTGTTAGAAAACTCAAGTTTAGTTTCGATGAAATCATTGAAATTAACTGCTAATTTTTATAAGTTTAGTACTTTAGTTTTTAGCTTATGACGGAAGATAACTCAACATTTAATTGATTTGAATGCAGAAATAACTCTAAGTAAAAGATTTCCTAGCTTTGGCTAATAATTTTTGATACATCGAAGGAATTGGATTTCTTGAAGTAGAAGTATCAAAGAGAATTGTCTAGTCGATAGAAAAAGCATTACCAGTGAATGAGAGCATTCTTCGTCAATTTAGAAATGGCAAAGCAATAAATACATCGATGATTTACTGCAAACCGAAAGATTTCTTCAATATTGACACCAGAAGGCAAGAGCTACTTTTGCAGAGGAAATGAAAACTGGATTAAAGTAACAAGAAAATGCAAAATATTAGTTAATAGCCTTGCATATAGAATTTTAGCCAATTTTTTCAATTCGATTTGACAACCGCCGGTGCCACTAAGTTATTCAGCTCTAAAAAGAAGGCGATTGTTTGGTTAACTTACCGGAATTAGACCTCTTTCAGGATGTAAGGCCCAACCTCTAAAGTTTTAAAGTTTCGAAATAGTCATTTTGGATCATCTAAATTTTTAAGGTCTGCAATACTCAATAATGGCCACGATTGGGTAAGCCTTTTATTGAATTGATTTTATCCACTTCGTTTGGGGTTTTGATCGCAATCAGTTCAAACGTTCCAAACTCCATTCCCATCGAACAAACTGACTATATAGAGCGGTCTCTTTATTTTTTCATGAAAACTTTTTCTGGATGTAAGCCAAGTTGCTTTAACTGATTTTGGTTTTGCTCGGTTTAGTTCATTCAATTGAAAATATTCTTTGAAAGTAGGCACCTTACTTGAGTTTCATTAAACGAGGTCACCATTGAAACGAATGGCCCATCGGTTGTATTTACCACTTAAGTGGATTCTCGATACACCACTCTAAAAGGCAATTCAATACGTTAACATTCTCCCATTTGGTGTTGAATCAATTGAAAACGACTCATTCGGAATGGAATTTCCATTAATACAATGAAGCCCAATTACCAATAATGGAGCACCTATGCTGGCTTAAAAGCGTGTTCGAAATTAATTCAGGTAGGCCAAAATGGGTAAACTGAAGAAATAAAACAATGAACGTAATACCCCGATTTAATCGACTGGCTATCTAATTTGGGTTGATGACCAAATTTTATGGTCGAAAAAAAGTGCGAAGTTTTAAGTGCATTATTGATGATTGTGGCAAAGGTGGAAAGACCAAACAGAAAGAACAAAATGGTAATGAATGATCCTATCCTGAGCTGATTTCCGGTATAAAACTTACCTAGAAAGTCGTAAAATAGCCATGAGCAAGAGAGCATAAATGAAAAATAGAAAACAATTCTTAAGTTTTCTTGTTTTTATCCTTTTTGATTATTAGTAGCGAATGATGCCATAAGCGATTAGAAGCCCGTAAAAAACATATGCCCTAAACACTTGAAAGATTGCTCGTCCTCCTAAATGATTTTGTGGCCCGTGACGATAGAAATATCATCACATTTTCAAAATGCCGGAAAAACGCTAAAGCTGCCACATCATGTGTAAGGCTGCATAAAGTCAAATTGGCTCGGTTAAACTTCATTTAGCGAGAAAAGTTTATAGAAGATAAGGGAAGGGAAATTAAGCTTAGCGAACTCTGTGCCACATCCCAATTTGGTATGGTGGCAATAAGAGAAAGTCGTTTATAAAAATGGCCATGCTTAGAGTCCAGCCTAAAGAATCTATAAATAAATAATGTAATCCAAAGAAGCTATGGAAACCTGAAGCTCCTCCTAATTAAAATCAGGATAAAATACCTGAGGTCTTCGTTTTCGTAATAATGTCAATTAATCGGTAGTAAATCCACCCAAAATCCAAGCGATGAAAAGAGCAACCAATTGAACGTAGATGAAACCATAATCAGTCCATTGTTTTTTGTTGGAGAAGATAAATATATTCTTCTAATTGAAGTTGAAGGGAAAAGGGAAATTTGCTTGTATCATTTCACCACAGAGGGCACAGAGGCCTTCGCAAGAAGTATAGAAAAAATTCAAAATCTGATAGCTTCGGATCTAACTTCCTGCTTCTCTCTTCTTACAGTCGTAGCGGTCTTTTTCTCTATTTTTCACCACAAAGGCACAGAGGGGCACAAAGGTTTCCCAAAGTAAAACAAATCTAAATCCAAAGCCTATTGGAATCTAACTTCTTGCTTCTACATCTAACAGCGAAGGCGGTCTAATTTCATTTTTTACCACAAAGAGCACAAAGCCAAATAATAACTGAATTCTAAATTGACTTATTGTTATATTGATATATTATCCTCTCGGCTTCCTAATAAGCGGCAACAGTGCTAGCATGGCTCGCCGTACATTATGGCTTAGGCGTAGGGAGAGTAATTTGTTGGTAAATCGTTTTACATAAGCAGATTTCAGGAACGGTTTCATCTCCACATCCTTTAATGACAAAATTCTGACAGTCTTCGTATGAGAAAAATCAATTGCATTGTAGTTGCTCTTCGTAATTGACTTGGTTCATGCGGTTTTCTAATGAACCGAAGAAAACACGCTTTGCGGAATGGCTGAATTGCGATAGATCAAAAGCATGTAGGCCAAGTTGGGATGAATAGCATTACCGAGCAATGAATGGCCACTAGCTATCTCTTTGAAACCGACCAATCAAATTCATTTTTATAAATTCTCGAAAGTCCTTTTCTTTAGTGGCATAAATTTCGTTGCCACAGGTTTTTGTTTGATATCATGAGGCCACACGTTCTTCCTTCCACATAGTAATTCTGTCTAAGTTGAGGGTGATAATTTCCGCTTTTCGCGACTCTATTGATATCCTCTTCTGCCATAATTTTTTATAGAAATCCTATTCTAATTTCGCTTCTTCGCTTCCATCATTTCTTTAACCAAGTTGGCTCCAAACGATCGTTTAATTTTGAGCTCATTTACCGACCAATAAATCGGCGCAGTTTTTTGTTCTACTTCATTTCGCATTGATTCCGCAACTGGGCAGTTTGGAGAAGGTCACGTATGTACAATAATTTACATTGAATTCTGCATCTACTTTCACTTCGTAGATCAAACCCAATTCATAAATATTTTAACAGGAATTTCAGGTCATAGATCGTGCACAACACTTCTATAAACTTGATCTTCGCACTTGCTTTGGTGTGGATGTCCTTTATATTTCTTTTCCATCTTAGTTGCCTCGTTTTTGCTTTATATGCTAATCGCAACCTAATTTCATTTTCTTCCACCATGCTAACTCAATCCATTGGAATCGAGTAGGCGTAAGTGTTGCTTTTTAATCAATTGATCGATAAAGAACAATTCGTTATTCAAGATTTCAATCGCGGTGTTTTTGAATTCAGAAACTACGCGAATTCAACAAGGCAATGATTTCCTTTGTAAGTAATGGCATCAACTATTCTGCTGTAAAACACTATTTAACCATGCTATCCAATTTGCCCATCCTAACCATACTTGGCTCTGACATCCTTTGTGATGTTTGTCTTTTCCGTTTTTGGTCTGATCAAATTATTGTAATTCCTTACCGTAAACTAATGATATAACTCGTATTTATCCATCCAATCCGACAAATAGAGATTCATCAATTATATTTCTGTCTGTCGTTCTTTAATCGTCATTATCGTAACATTTTGATGGCTCTATTCACGCGCCACAATCATTTTGTCTAACTTCTTCTTTTGGTATTTGGGGTTTTAAATCGCAAAGGAAGCACGAAAATCGTTCCTTTGGACATTTACCAATCCATCAATGGCTTGAGTGCAATGGTGACGTTCTACAGCAATTCCATCTGATCTAAAAATAATTCCTACATCAAATGGATGCGTTCCCGTCTAATTAAGAGTGAAATCAACACATCGTTGTTTAGCGTGCCCTCTCCGATGATCTTAGGCCATCTATTTTTCTTTAATTCGCAGTAGCGTATTTTAAAAGCTCGGTTTCGTGTTGGTGAATTGGCTTTTCCCATCAACTCATTTAGAAAGTCAAACGTAGCGCTTAATGCTACACCTGCTGCTATATTTTGGGCCGTACCATGCTTCAACTTGTTGTGGCGCAACTCATTGTAGGTTGTTTTTCAAACTCCACTGTTTTGATTCATTGGTCGGCCAACCGCTTGATAAGGAGGCAATTTTAATTCAAGTAAATGTTTCTTTTCCGTAAGCATCCAATTCCGGTAGGACCAAACATCTTATGCGCTGAAAACACAAAAAAGTCACAGTCCGCAAGCTTGCAACATCTAATTTTCATATGCGCACCGAATTGCGCGCCGTCAACCATACTAGCAGCATCATTGGCAATGTGGCAAAATCAATTATTTCTTTTAAGCGGATGATGGTTCCTAAGGCAATTAGAAATATGAACGATTGCTATCTAATTGGGTTTTTGTATTCACCATTTGAATTTCAATTCATCCACCACTAATGTCACTTTTTTCATTGATAGAAGCGATTCTCAACTTTCGCTTTCCGCTCGTCGCAATCATCTGCCACGGCACAGATGTTCGAGTGGTGCTCCATGGTGGAGATAAGTCACTTCGTCCAGCCTTCAATTTAGAAAGGTTGCTTCCAAAAGATCCTGCCAATAAATTGGGATGGCTAGTCATCGTTCCTTTTTGTGAAGATTATTTTCCTCGCTCTTGCGGCATTGAAATAAGCTTGAGCCTTTGTTCCTAGCTGCTTCAAATGCTGTAGTTGCTCTTGACTTAAACGAATGCACTCCACGATGGATATTCGCAATTCTGGAAGCTATAATAGTTGTTGTAACGCAATCAATCAATTACTTGCGGTTTCTGGCGGCAGTAAGCTCCATTGTCCAAAATAAATCAATGGTTTGCCCATATCAACTTTTCTGCTTAGAATAGGAAACCTGAACTTCGTAATGCTTCGATGTTAAAACTCATCTTATTTTTTTAAACCGTTTTTCCGATTTTTTCTTCCAATATAGGCGTGAATGATTTCGATTCCTACATGTTTGCAACACATCAGCGGCAAAAGCGTTTCAACAATAATCGATGGCACTATCTTCCGATAAACCTCTAGCTCATTAGATAAAAAATCGCTTCTTCGTCCAAGTTGCCCAACGGTAGAGCCGTGAGATAACCCATTTCACATCATCTGCATAAATCTCCAACTCAGTGCTTTAGAGTTAATCTTGCATCACTCTGAAAGTAATACATTGTTATTCGCTTGGAAAGCATTGGTTTTTTCCTTGCGCAGTCTCTGTTCACCATCACTTTTTTTCCATTAAAAACTGCAAGTGCTTATTTCAAATCACCCCTCGGTACAATTCCGCGAATTTCACATGCGGAACTCAAATGATCTACTCTTAGTGTGGTTGTCCCCACAATGTGCTTTCTTTAGGAGGTAAAATCCATTTAAAGAGGTAATACTCCATTTTCCTACCCCGCTACAGCGCGATTGTTTAAGTTTATTTCTAACAAATATCACCGGTGAAAGTAACGTGTTGATGGTAAAAGTTTCCGCTTTCTCTTGTGCACTTGATCAGTCGCAATGTGGAAAGAAGAACCATCCTTCTCTTTTGTAGTTATTAAACTCTAAGTAAAGAATTTTCCTGCTGCAAAACATTCGTTTAACTGCATTTGTAAATGATTTTCCACATTAAATTGTGGGTAGCTTGGTCCACTATTTCCCTTCACTAAAATGCTTCAACGCAATATGATTCAAGTTTCTTGGGTTGGTGATTTGATTTGATCCCTTCCACTAAAATTCCAAAATGTGAATTAGGGTGGATCCGCTTTTGTTTTTTCGCAGTGAACAAATGCGCCATCTTGATGGAAAGCAGTGTTGATGTTTGCAAAAATCTCATCAGTTTGAAAATGTGCTTGAAAAGTATGCATCGAAATGGCTGCATGCTTTTCCTTTAGCTTCCGACAATGCACAAGCCGATAACACCCTCCTGAGAAGTGATCGTTGTAGATCAGCTCGGTAAAATCCATTGATAAATACCAATACATTCTTTCAATCCTTCGGTTTAAGAAAAGAGTTATGGTCATTGTTGCTCATGGCTTTCTGCCTATTTAATATTTCCGACTTTTACGATGCGGTGATTCTTGTATATTTCCAATATTCAGTCTCGACGTAGGAAATTCCAATTCCTTCGACATTCTTTTAGTCGCTTCATCTCTTGGCTGCTTTGAAGCCGCCGTGTCAAATGAAAATCCTGTACAGCAAAAGTCGATAGAAATTTGATCCTTTACGTTTCATAGTTGCTATTTCGCTCAATTGTTTACTTTTTGAGTGGTGGTAGATTAGGCTCTATTGCTTGGTCTTTTTTTTCAACCAATCGAACTTTTCTTCTAGCTCAACGCTAATCTTTGGTCCAGATTTGGATAATTTTTCCATTGTACAATACGTGGAACAAAATCAGGGACGATATGGTCTAAACAAACGTTGGTAAGTGAGTAATTACAAATACTCGCATTGTATCTACTGTTTTTTCAAATTTTATTCACTCCGTTTTGCTACGATACGCAATGCATCGATATCCAAACCTGAATCCGTCTCACTTAGGATAATAATTTAGGATCTAACATCGCCATTTGAAAAATCTCATTCGCTTTTTCTCACTCGCCAGATAAACCTTCGTTAAAGGCTGAACGAGAGAGCCAATGAACTATCCAAATTCTAAAGCCAATGGCAGACTTTTCTTTCACAGCGTGCCAAGAATTCTTTCGCCGGCATTGGCCCATTGGACCTCTGTACTTTCTGATTTCGTTAATCGCTGGTTTCAAAATATTGATATTACTTCACCAGCGAATCTCTACGAGGATATTGAAAAGCTAAGAAAATACCTCTCTAGCTCTGTCTTCAGCTCCTATTCCAATAATCTTTACCTTCAAAAGTTCTGAAGTTCAGTATTTCATATTGCTTTTCTCTTCCCTGCCAAAACAGAAGCCCAAACGTAACCTTTTTCCTGATCCCATTAGGACCCATAATTGCATGTATCTCACCAGTTAACTTCTAAGTTAATCTTTAAAATTGGGCTGACCATCCATCGATGCGTGTAAAGTTTTCTTATCTTAATCATTGTGTATCTTTTTCTATAATATACCTCCCTCTCCGAGGAAAAATAAGTCTTTTAGAATATCCTACTGATCCTTCTAAAGCTGATTTCTACGTAATTTTGAGCTTCTACTGCAAATTCCATTGGCAAATTGATTCAAAATTTCTTTACAGTAAACCGTTTTACAATTTAATCCATGCGGTTTGCTCGTCCATTCCCCTCTGCAAGCAATAGAAGATTTTGGTCTTCACCAAATTTAGATAGACGTCGTTGTTGCTTCGTGCTCTTAACTGTTCGCCGATTTACTTGTTTAACGTTCGTATAAAGGGAAACGCTATGCGCTCTGCACATTTATCACCCATCAATAAAAGAATCGCATTGTGTAAAGTTTCTAGGCATTGGTAGCCTTTCTCCAATATTCCACTAAACCACGGAAAGAGTTGTTACTGACACCTGCCGAATTCCTTTTTTGAGATAATCGGCTCTTGGTGTTTTTAAGCCCAAGTGAAATCATCTGGATCCAGTATCTGCTTGTTTGGTGAATTAGCGGTAACTGCAACTGAATAAAATTCTTCCAATTGAGTTACTCCTTTCAATATACAACCAGGGTATTTTTTCCATTACGGCGATCCCCAGTTTCTACCTCGTTCCAAGAAAATTTTAGCGTTGGTTTCGCACAAATCCTCGTTTTGGTAACCGAAGTTGTAAGGATTCCAACCTTTCTTCCTTGCTTCCTGGTACCAGTTTTATTCTGGAATCGTAGAAATATTTAATTTCGGCATTGTCTAATCAAACTACATTCTACACTGCGGCGTGCAATTGAAAATTCTCATCACGCATTGGTGCAAGTACATACCTTCCAATAACTAACGTAACTGCCTTCATCAGCAATACTACGTTCGCTCAAAACTGGCCCGTATGGCTTCGTTGATTCGGAAGTAAGTTGATAATTCCCATTGACATCTTACCGCCCTTTGGAGATGTAGCAAAATTGATCCATCTGTTAAAAACTGCTGCAATTTCAAACGCAGCAATAGAAATTGTCCTTTTGTGGAAACTACAGTTCAATAAATAATTGCGCACTAAATCAGGGTGTTTTTGCACTGCTCGCTGAACGAACAACAAGATGATTCCTATTCGTATAATTTATCTTGGAAAGTTGTTTAAACAGAAACTGATCCATCACAATATCTACTGCAACACCCGCCAGTTTTTTTTCTGCTCATTGCAATTGAGCCTCCTAGTTTTTTGTACATCTCCAATAAATTCGTGGATCAGCATCATCCTAAGCTCTCTTAAAACTTTTCTTGGTTGGGAGCAGAAATAGTAAATGGTAGATCTTTGAAAAGTTCTTGGTTTAGGAATAACTGAATGTGTGCCCATTCTGGCTTCAGTTTCATTTCTTGCCACGCTTTCAATGCGCTTCAATCTATATTCTAACATCCATTCCTGGTTCGGTTCTTTTTAGAGGTCCGATCATCGAATGATGTCTATCGTTCAGCCTTTTGGAGCCTTCGTCTGAACTTGCAATATTGGTATACCGAATCCGATAACTTTAATACTCGCTGGAGGTAAACGATCGGCCTAAATAATCAATCTTCTGATGCATGAGTTTTCTTTGTTTATTTTTGAATTAAATTGCAAAGCTTATCGCCACAACCCACAAGTTGCGGGAGGCGTTTGGATTTGCTCAACGAGACGACATCTTTTACCGTTAGGCCCACCAGCATATTCCCATATTCCGTTCCCAATAGTATAGCATGCTTTTTTTATCCACCACTACTTTACAACCATTGTCTTACAATAGCTTTATCGTTCGAGTGCAACGACAGAGTCAAAATCTTAAGATTTGTTACTTAGGCCACCACCCAGAGGCACCCTTCCGCCTTAACTCCTACGCGGTACAAGAACTGCCTCTGGCTTGCCACCTCTACGCGCATACGACACGCTATTCTCCTACTTGCGTATCGTTTACTTTTATCATTGCTAATATTTGAATGCCAAGTTAGCTATTCTTTATTTAGATTTTAATCTAAATAACCCTAAAATATACCACGAGAGGGTATATTGAAGTTGCTAGTCTTTTTGATATTGAAACACTGGTCTTTCAACTTTTGGTTTTTGGAAAGTTTGTTTGAAGGTGAACTTCATTGCATAAAAGAAATTCTTTGTTTCCTTCGACACTTTTGTGAAGAGTAACTTCACAAAAGCTCTGGATGCAAACAATGATGAGTAGTTTTTGATAGAATTCTTGTATGGAATAACCTCCAAGGTTTACTAATCAGCCATCCTACTCAACCTTGAGGTTTGAGCGTGGCTGGATTATGGTTACCCAAGAAGCAATAATTTTTCAAATAGGACATAGTAATATCGGTCCACATAATCGCCCCATGGAATTTGAAAGAAAATAACAATGAACCAAAATAGCACTAGACATCTCGCGAGCAGCAAGTTTGGTTTAATCAGCATTAACACAAAACATCAAGTTGCAACAACCTTCTACCGGTTTAAGGAGTTAGGTGAGAATGCGCTATCAGAGAACACCTGCAAGGTTAAGCAAACATTGTAGCACAGATATGTTGTGGAAGGCGAATACACTTTGATTTGTTGTACACTCCAATGAAGCATCTGCGAGGCTAGGAGCGAGGCCTTGTAAACCTATCGGATATTTATGCCATGAAATGGATCCGAAGCAGATAAACTGTTTTTCTATCGCTGTTTACACAGGCATGAGTGTAGAAGCATTGGAAGAATTTACGAGCCCGCTCTCGAAGACGCCTGTGATTTCTATGCAGTGATTAGTTGGTGAGCACTACTCAACTCTTCTAAGTGCTGGTTTAGTGATTAGCGTTAACCCACCAAACCACACACGCGACACACGAAACAGGAAAAGCAGTAAAAAGAAAATGGTGCAAAGAGAATGATTTATTGTGTTCTGGCGGACTTGGGAGGTTTCTTTATATGGCTTGCAGTTTACTAGAAAGAGAGAAGCGATAATTTAACACACAAGCACAATTCACGAATTCCCGCCTGCACACATCTATATCAGGTGGAAAGGATTACATATTAAGACAGTCCCAACTTAAACCAAAAACGCTCGACATGATATTATTACGAAGTTACGGAGTTGGGTAATTCAACCACACACACGAACAAGCACATACCTCAGGATTGGCTTGTCTTCTAGAAGTTGCACAGCTGTGAAAGCCTCAGAAGTGGGTTGTGCGCTGTACGGAAGAGAAATTACCAATTGAACCCTAATGACCGGACCACTGACCGCACATCACTGGAGCCTACGGGTTTGTGCATGATGGTGGAGAAGCACACACTACGTTTACCCACAGTTCCTATGAAATCACGAAAAGATCAGACACACGCACATTTCTTGTAAATCGGACGCACATCACAGATAACGAAACAGCCGGAAGGGATGTTGATTCACTAAAGGTGGAACAGCTCAACCGATTTTTGGCTAAGTTGAATCCGATTTGAATAAGAAAGACGAAGAGTAAATTCAAAAAGTTATATCACTAAAAAAAGCAGCTATCTGAAATAAGGGTCGCTGCTTTTTATGGAATTAAAAGATATTCTGTAATTAGCAATAGAATGCAAAACTGTAAGTTTCTTAATTCCTACTATTGATTTCAATTTGGAACCTAACGGTTTGTGCAATGGATGGGCGAAGATTATGAATTGAATCTTCCCACCGTTCAACAACAGACCAAATCACGGAAAAAGATCAGAAGGGTATGGAACGGAAATTTTACGTAATCGGCACACACAGGAAAACGAAACAAGCCGAAGGATGTTATTACCAAAAGGGTGAAACAGCTCAACCGATTTTGGCTCAGCTGGAAATCGTTTTGTGACGAGGTAATTCAGAGATCTATAGAAAAAAGCAGTAATCCTCCTCATTCCGAATAGCTGCCTTTTTAGTTTCATTCTAGGCTAGTTTGAATTACCTTCAATCTTCTTAGGTTAGAATGAAATGTGATTACAACTACTAACTAGAAATTGGGTTATTTATTAAAATTATAAAAAACTACCAGTTCTCCTCTCAAATAGATAAAAAATCACAATAGCCAGTGTCAATTTTTGATTGCTTTAAAATTCTATAATAAATCAATTCTCAAATACATTAAGGGAATCTTGCTTATTAGAATTACATTCTTCCTGTAATAAGTAACCCCTATTTCAAACTCTTGTAAATTGTATCACACAAAAAGCACACACACACACTACAATACTCATCAAACAAAACTCACGATTTGTAATATTAGCTGTGGTTTTGACTTTATTTCAATTTGTGGAGTGGTAATGAGCAGTAACTAACCAAATTGTTCTTCACCTGAATTTCTCAACAAAAAGAAAATGATAAATTCTTGAACTTATGAGTCTTCACACACTTCAATATGAAAATGACTTATCTATAAAATTGAATTTTTGTTTCGTTGTTCTCCAGACAATAGCACACACCGATGAACTAAACACTGATAACCCAACAATTCAATAGAATTATTATAGACCCTCTCATCTTGTTTCGAGCACAGGACACCAACGGACTTATAAGCTGGTTTAACAAAACAAATCACCATCTGCGCATAAACAGCACGAAGACTACACACCACTGTTAATTCAAATTCATCTGGTCCAATATTTGCTCGATAATACCTGTAACCACACACCAACATTACTGATAGATAGAAATGGCCCATTTTTGGGCGAAAGCGTTTATGGTTTCCTACAGCTCCATTATTGTAGATATGGCTCGGCACCTTCGATGTCAAGTTTTATAAAACTCCACCTTTTGTACAACTTGATATCTTTCACACACAAAATCATCAAGAACTCAGAGAATCACTCCACATGCTTCGTTCCTTCTGAAACCTTCGAAATTCTTAAAAACTACCTTTACTAACCATCCGCCCTTATCTACATATAAACTCTCTCACTGCCGACCTTGTCCAAAGCGGTCTATCTACTATTTCAATTTGGTCTTCAATCGTGGGTTTAAGTCGAGGTTCTATCAACACACTCTACCTACCTGGAAGAACTCAAAAAGAATACACTTTCCCTTCTTTTCCCGATTTCTCAGCAAAAATAAAGGCGGTGCCACCAAAACAACGCACCACCAAAATCCGGAAGCAACAGTACTCCAGGTAGGAACGATTGTCTTTGTCAATGATATGTTGTAATGTCCCTCTTAAAAAAGTGGTGTATCCACCAATTAACACACACAAATAGATTTTGATGTCCCTTTTCATAATTAAATTCAAACCTCATATAAAGGTAATGCAATTTGAACGGCCAAAATTAAGGTCGATGAATTTGTTTCCGTCTTCGCCCTTAGCCAATCAATCATTCAAATCATTCCAAAATTAGGCGGTGTGAAATGGCACCTTTAACTTTAGTGTAATCCATTAAATGATAGGGATTATCAACACCAATAAGTCCTTGGATTTTGATCTTCTAATTTATCATAAAAGATCTAGTTTCTCGAGTAACTTTTTCATAACCAAACCCCTATGTCCTAAGAAGACTCTTGGTAAAAAAATAAACGCTGGCTGAAAAGTGTTTTAAAAACCGGCGGAGTAAAAGGATTCTTTTTTTCAAGATTCAGTGCTTCGCTGTTAAAACTTCTGTCTGCCATGTCCCTAAATATTCGAAGTTGTCCGGTATAGTAGTGGCTGATTGCTTGATTAATTCGGCTTTAAGCAGCTGTCAAGATTTATGTGTGATTTATAATGAATAAATAATCGGAACTAAAAGTCGAACAAAAAATAGATAAATAGAAGTGATACGTACACCAAAAGACCATCGAATCCGTGGCTCTTTTGATAATAAGTTTGTTAAGTATATTCTTATTCCCCTTCCAACAAATTCATTCATTCATCGAGTGAACTAGAATAGGTAAATGGCATCGTACCTATAGTAATTTCCCTTGTCTGTGGTCTTATCATAAGCAGTCTTAGCAATTCTACTTTATTATTAAAACCTAAAAAGGCTCAATGATTCAATCACCTGATCAGTCAGGACACAATTGGCCTCGCAGCACTTGGTTTTGCTAATGTCATTTTTCTTCTGCAAATGATTTACTTCCATCGACTTTTTCGCACTACAAAATCATTCCGTACGCCAATTGGAGCACACACTACTTCAACCATTCTTCTTCCATTTCCTTCAGTTGCAGTGTAAGTGGGGATTTAATAGTATTTGTAGTTGTGGTGTCGTTGTAGTAGAAGTATGGTAATGCCGAGACATTTCTGCGTCCTCCCACAAACTAAGATTAATTCCAAAGTTGATATGTACATTCAATATTTAAGCTCTCACCACTGTTGTTTGTGCCTGTTTGTGAACTGATGTTTGTGATTCAGTGGTTGTGGTGGTTAATTTAATGGTTCACTATTTAATGCGGTCTCCTTGCTTTTTTGGAGCAAGGCATCTCTCTCCGACAACTGGTGGAGGAAGATATCCCCTTAAATTGAGCATTGGCAACTGCCATACTGCTAACAGGTCTGATGAAACGTGAATGCTTCCTTTTTTAATTCTTTTTAAAATGGCTGTCATTTCCCATATTTGGCTCAAATCATTCAAACCTTTTGCCTTTCACCTAACGCAGGGGGTTCTGAAAGTAATTTTAGCTGTACAAAATCCCCTTTAATTCCGTCAAAAGCGACTTTAGAATCTGAAATATTTAAGTGCTGGTGGAAGCATCGACTGTTAATGTTAAATCTTCTCCATTTTCTGCGAAAATAATTAAGTTGGATTGCGCATAGTTGATTGAATAAGATAGTATTGCAAGCTAGTATTAATACGTATTTTTTTCATGAATTTTATTTGGTTATTTCGAAAATTACAAGAGTTGTACCAAAAGAGCCAACGAAGATCTATTTTCCTAAAATTTTTTATAAAACCTAATCATTAGGTGGAAAAGGCAATTTGCTTTTTTGATGACTTTATTACAAAATAGAGTGGACATATTATATCGTAACTGTGTTCTGTTTTTAATAAAGTAAACTAATTATCTTGTATATGAAAAAGAAAGCCTTTTTGTTGGTAATTGATTATCTCTCTCTGCAATTTCAAGTTGTTGCACAAAAAGGATTCCACCAATTTGGGTGACGACTTGGAAACGGATAACCCTGGATAATCAAATGACAGTGGCGATTTAACCCTTGAAATTGGATTCTTCCTTACTTATAATTTTTGGATGTCGAGAACAATGAATGGTGTTTTGACCCATAGCTGAATGTTAGTGATAACCTATTGATTCAATACTCAAGTCCTGACATATACTATAGAATCAGAGGAATATTCCTGCTAATATTTCCGATACCTTTTCGTTAACAACCTACCCCATCTCAAACACGATCAAAAACAAATTAATTCTATTAATCATGGGGAACAAATCCAGCAGTTGCTTGATGGAGCTTCAAGGTGTAAAAATGTAAACAGCACCCGCTACTGACGCCGCCTAATTTAACCAATGTCACATCTCTTGTGGTGTTTAATGGTGCTGCTTCCGTTTGAATGCCGATTTAAGTAATGCGATGTTTCAACAATTACGATATGAATCTTTATTGAAAGGAGCGACGCAAAACTTTAATGAGATGTTACCAACTGGAAAGTTCGAATGTAAAGGTGATGAATTATATGTTCGCAGTGCAGTAAAGCTTTAAATCAGGTGTCCATGGAGGGATGATAGCTTCGTTTATTTTGCAGACCTTATTTTGCCGGTGGTGGCAAACTTCATTCATCAGAAGATCAGCGTTGTTTGTAGAACTTATTCACGAATGCAAGGAATGTTTTATTTTGGCTCAACAGTTCAATCAAGATATGTGGTTTGGAATATACAAAATGTAATTGAATAATGATTATCTGTTTGATTACGGGCTTAATCTACCTCTAATTATGAATAAAATTCTTATTTCTTGGCAAGCCGAAACCACAACCAATCAAATGTGATGTGGAGCAGATAAAATAAAAATACTGTCAAGGGACAGTGACGCGCTCATTCTATGCAAGATGATGGAGTTTTTAAACGAGATTCATTGGACTGTCAACTTGTTTTGAATTAATGGAAAAATAGACAAACACCAACTTTCAAATCATCCAACCCGCAATGGAACAAGTAACAATTGAAACGGATCAAATCAACTTTAATGTCATCCAAATTACACTCCTCGGTCAAAAGTAATTGAATCATCAAAAACAACCAAATATAGAGGCCGTTACAAAACGTGTGTTTATTTACATCAGTTTTTATTGGCGATACTAGGATTGAGTTCTATCTTAATAAACGATAGAAGTCTATTATAACCAATAAAAAAGTGCAAGCAATAAAATCGATAATCAATCAAAAGTTGGAGAAAAGGCCCTTCTCTCTTAACCATTTTTTAATCAGCACTTTCCAACAGAGTAGACATTATAATAATAGCCCCCGCATAAAACCCAGGGACATTTTTTCATCGCTCCAAGATGAAGATGGCTCCAAATAATTCCATAAACAGGTTCCAATTAATAGTCATACTAACCGTAAAGAAAGTGAGTCTTTCATCACCTACTCTACACTGACTACCAATGCAAAAGCGGTACAACAAACGGCTAGAATTAAAATGTAGAGCAATCCGATGAGCTTAATTAATAATCAACTCATTGCGAAGCCTTTAAAGAAAATAAGGTAAGCGTAAACAAGCTAAAAACCCACCTCCCAATTCATTACAAGGATATCTCTGAGAATCGTATTGCTTGATTAATTACCATGATCACTGTAAAAGTCGCGCTAAAGCTGCAGAGATTAAGCCTAAAATAAGACCCAATTTATACATGTTCAAAACTTAAAAATAAGTAACAATCCAAGCGATGCCACCACCCAAGAAACTTCGTACCACAATAATTTCGTTTGAAAACGATTGCTTCCAGCAGAGAAGTAAACAAGGAGGTCGAAAGAAATAGATGCTAACGTTATCGATCATTCGACTGATTGATGGGCCTCAAAAAGAAGATCCCGTGCGCTGCAATGACAAATCCCTCAAAACTGTTTTCCCATAAATTCCGCCTTTTTTCATCGCGACAGAGTCTTTTATTGAAAGCCAATATATCCTGCCACCAATAATGGTGCGTCCCATTCGAAACCAAACCCCATAAGTCGGAATCTATGGTGATTAAAATTTCCTAAGATGCTGTGAAAACAAGATGAGCACGATCAAGTGCAGCAGTAGTATGTTTTGTATTGAGCTAGTTTGCTTTCATTTACATAGAATAAGTGAATCGATTAATAATGAATCATTCAATAAATTAATCAGCCAAAATTGAATAAAAAAAGTGGTAAAATTACTACCTCGGGAAAGCTTTGTGCTCTTTGCGGTAATTAACAATTAACCCTGATAATTAACAATTAGATTTTGAGACTGTACATCAATTAACCAACTTGTTACAACACCCTTGCAACCCACATTTCAATTCCAATCGTGATCTTTAGCTGGACTTACTTCACACAAATCAAACCAATAATTTGCTTCTTAGATTCAAGCAATAGACTAAATCAAATGAAACACTTCTTGAAATTGGGAACCACTGCTACAGGAGTTCTGTATTTGGGGCAAAGAGTGGATCAATCCATCGAATATCAAAACTAATGTAACCTTATCGAAAGGTTCAATGATGATTCTCTGCAATTCACACTTCCAATTTACCAGAATCGTGGGCGCTTTTAAGTCCCATCGAAAAAAAAGTTTAATGCGGGTTGGATG
>Ga0163217_1065715_pt1 | contig 17284 bp, 25 predicted proteins | sample SynspAceP_FD_185933 | JGI IMG/M metagenome (GOLD analysis project Ga0163217, IMG submission 185933) | Saline lake microbial communities from Ace Lake in Antarctica - Synechococcus sp. Ace-P (PacBio error correction) | ecosystem: Environmental > Aquatic > Non-marine Saline and Alkaline > Saline ...
CTAGTTCCATTGACCCGTTACACCACAAGGTGATCAGGCCGAGCTGGTAGCCGGCGGGAACGGCCACCGACTGGGAGCGCAACACCGAGCTGCAAGTACGTGATTCAAGGCGGCCCGCCCTGGAAAAACCTCGGTTCTGCGCTGGCGCAATGGACCTATCGGCTCAGCTATGCCCGTGGACCGTGGATGAGAAACCGCCTGATCGTCCAGCTACAGCGTGCCGATCTTGGTAAGCCGCTGTGCTACGTGATTCGGAAAAAGACTGCGGCGATATGCCTAAAATAAGAAAACAAGAGGATCGACCCATGAAAATCAAAATTCTGCGCCACCCTGTTGGCCGGTTGGCCTGCCTGGGCATGCCACCTACACCCTGGCCGATGAACCGCGCCCCCCCGAATGAATTGCGCCGGCATCCCCCGGTGGGTGGCTTTTGACCTGAACCTGCAAACTGGCGCAAGACGCGCTGCTGACGGCAAGAAAAATCAGCGGCCGATGCCGTCACCTATATGCCCGGCCGGCAATCGGCGCCGTGGCCTATAACGCTGTGGGTCCGCGCAGCGCGCCTCGAAGGCGGCACCATTCCGCAATTCTCCCAAGTGCTCACTACTGAACCTGGCCGCAGGGCAAGTTCGGCCGCTTTTGATGAAAACGCGGTGAAATGGCTGGCCGCTGTCGGTTTCCAGCTATGGCGCCATCGCCGTGCCGGGCGATTCGGAAGTTCAAGACTCTGGAAAATGACCTGATTGCCGCTATGAAAAAGGATCCCCTCCCAAGGTCGTGAATCGGTTCCGGCGGCACTGTGGTAGCCCAGGAACTGGATGCGACTGCACTGCTCGCCCGCGCCGCCGGAAATTGAATCCTCGCCAACTTGCGCTACGTGGCAATGAAAGGCGGCGGTGGAACTGGCTAACCTCGCTCTCGGCGGCCCACAATTCACGTTGGCCAGCAGATATTTCCGACTCCCGTGGCCACAGGCATTGAAAGTGGCGGGTATCCGGATTCTGCGATCCTCTCTGACAGAGCGCCTGCCAGGTGACTCGGTTGCCGAATTCCCACGCAAAAGAGCAGGGCTACGAACGTGAGCTGGCCGGTGATTCGCGCTTCTACATGGGGCCGGACGTCAGTGATGAGATTCGCCTGGTGGAAGGATACCTTTGAACGAGGTACTCGCCCCGACGACTACGCAAAACCGGGGGGCTTTTTTTTTTTGGCGACGAGCAACGTGAGCTGTTTCCCTCTCGATTGACCGGCGATGAACTGGATAACGCTACGGTAAGAAACAGGTAGCCAGTACAAGCAACTGGCTTCCGAGTTTGGCTGACGCAGTAACGTCAGATAACCCCGCGCTAGCCCCAACCCGCTTAGCGCAACCCGATATCGCGACCCCTGACGGCCGGCGGCGCAACGCCCGGCCGGTCCCGCGAGGGACTCCATTCATGTTTGTATCAACCGCCCTGTTTGCGCGTGTCTGCTGTTGGCCTGCATTGGCCTCGCAATCAACCGCCAGGGCTAACCAATGCGCCCTTTTCCTCGAGCCGGCGGCCCACGCGCCTAACCCGCTGCTGCTTGTTGATTCTGTTAGCGCAGGTGCATTGCTGCTGATGTGCAAGCCCGCGCTGGAAAACCGGTGACGAGGCCGCCGCCGCGGTGGTGCCGGCCATGTGAATAAAAGGTCCGTGATCCTGCCTGGCCCTGCTGTTGGCCCTGGCGCGCTGTTTGAAAAGGTCGGCTTTAATCGTCACCGCAACGGCTTGTTTCGGTTTCGGCATGGCCAACTGGTTTGGTGGCCGTGGCTTGCCCCAGCGCCGTTCTCCCCGTGGTATGGGCCTTGGCCTGTACTTCCTGTTTGAAAACCGCATTCTTGACGTGCCGCTGCCCAAATGGGCGTGCTGGCCGACTGGAGAACTGATCTGGATACGTTTGCAATATCTCGGACAGGGTTTTCGGCGTTTTGCCCCTTGAGCCCGAACATCTGATTACCGCCCTGGCGGGCACACCATCGGCAGCATCGTTTTGGCCTATTGCGGCCTGGGCCCGATCAAATTCGGCGGTTGCGGCTGCTGATTCCCGGTGCCTTTGCCTCGGCTTGCCCGCCGGAGACGGCGTCGATTCTGCTCGCCTCGGTGTATCTGGGCTTGTGAATACGGCGGCCGTATTTCCCTCGATTCTGCTGAATATCCCCGCGAAGCCTCCGCCGTGATGAACGACGCTGGACCGGTTTACCCCCTGGCGCGCCCAGGGGCAAGGGCGGTATTGCCCCTGTCCATCTCCGCCTGGGAGCCTCTTTTATGCGGCGGCAATGATTTGCAACGCTCGGGGTGGTTCGCCTTTTGCGCCCGCTGCTGGCCGGTTGGGCGGTGTCCTTCCGGGCCCGCCGAGTAACTTCAGTTGATGGTCTTTCGGCGATTGTCTGTCTGGCTGTATGGCCGGCGACAAACCGGTCAGACCGCTGTGGCGGTGCTGATCGGTCCTGATGCTGTCCTGCGTCGGGATTGACGCCACAGCGGCGTGTATCGCCATTCACACCCTTCGGCCAGCCTGGGCCGTCTGACGGCATCCAGTTTCGTGGTGCTGGTACTGGGCCTTGTTCAGCATCAGTGACAATCCTCATGTTGCTGGGAGCGCACCCACCATGGCCAGACCGCGGTCAAGGCAGCGGGGCGCAATGCTGTTCAACTTCAGGAAGGCGCGGTCGTATTATCGCCACCGAATTCCCGCAAGCGGGTCATGGGTTTGTAATTCGGCGTGCTGCCGGTGCGGGCGCAACCTGGCCAGCGCCGTGAGCTATTGGTTCCGAGAAGCGCATTGCTTGGCGCCAAGCGGCCGTTTCCGGGGAAGGTGGACTCTGCGCGGCTGGCCGCACGGAAACCGCCAACAGCGTCTTCCGCCTGCGGCTCCATGGGGTGCGATGCTGACGCTGGTATTCCCGGCTCCGGCACCACCGCTGTGATGCTCGGCGCCGCTGACGCTGTTACAACAATCACCCCCGGCCCCTGCTGTTCCAGAAATCAAGCCCGAATAATGTCTGGGGGTCTGATTGCTTTCGCTGTTTGTCGCCAACGTGATTCTGATCACCAAAGAAACATTCCATGATCACCTGTTCACACGTGCGCATCCTGTCCGTGCCCAATGGACCGGGGTAACCGGCCATCGCCATCTCACCTCGATCGGTGTCTATGCCGTAATGCACTACCTTCGACCTGTTCTGATGATCGCCATCGGTGTGTTCGGCTACATCCTGCGCAAGCTGGACTTCCCCGCTCTCGCACTGCTGCTGGGCTTTTCTGGGCGGGGGGCATGATGGAAAGCAAACCTGCGCCGCGCGCTGTCATTTCAGATGGCAATTGGGCATTCTCTGGAGCAGCCCGATTACCCTGGGCCTCTGGGGTAGTGGGTGGTGTTCATGCCGCGCTGCCGTTCTGGGCGCGCGCAGCCGTGCCGGCCGCGCAGCGAAGCTCGCCATGCCTGACAGGCCCTCTGCGTCTGGACCAGGCACGACTCTGGTCCCACGCCGCTGGTCGGCTTTGCCTTGGTGGCTGGCTGGGGCAGTCTTGCTGACTGGCCATTGCCCGTGGATGATCGGCTCCTTGCTGGCGGGTGATCTGGTGCCGGCTGCACCGGCTGGATGCTCAGGGGGGGGGACGCCCATGCTGGCGGCCGGCAGACCTTGGGCAATGGTTTGTCGCCAGCGCATCGGTTTTTGCACTTCACGGGGCCTGTGTTTCAGCAGGTTCTCGGCCATTGTGGGTTATCGTGCTGGGCGCCTGCGTCACCGTGATGCTTTGCGTTAATCGGTATCGGGGTAACTCAGACGCAGCGGCGTAGACCGCGCCCAACCGCCTATTTTGCCAGCATGCCAGGCGGCGCCATCGAGATGGTGGTGCTAGTATGCGGCATAACGCGGAGCGCCACCCAGGTCGCCGCGCCCATAGCTGCGGCTACTGATGGTGGTGCTGATCTTCCCGCGCTCTTCACGCCTTTGCCCTGGCGATACACCGCCGCCGGAGCAGGGGCGTGACCCACTGGGGGCTGGCTGCGCTGTTGATGCCCTTGGGCCGCTGGGCTGGCGTTTGGTCCTGGCGGCGACTCGGCAACCCAACCCTGGATGCTCGGCCCCTTGACCGTGTGCGCCGTGGCCAGTGTCTGGTTTCGATCTGGATATCGTGCTGCGACCGGCGGCGGTGAGCTGGGCCAAGGCTGATTGGCTGCGCGCTGGGCTGCAACTTTGACCGCTCGTTTTTCCGCAGCGCGCACCGCCTTTAGCTCAGGGTGGTGCGCTCTTCACGCTGATCGCTATGTCCGTCGCGGCGCTCGGTGCCGAGGCCCTCAGCTGGTTTGCCCGATGTAGACGATATTCAGCCTGGATGGCTCGGTCCGCCATGAAATGCCCGCGGTATTACCGGAGCTGTTGTCCTGACCGCCGATAGCAACTGCAACTCTCGGTAGCGCTGGTCACCGCACTGCAGGTCCCTGTGCGCTGTTTCCTGGTGATGTTTCTGGCTGAACCCGCGTATCGCTTCTGGAACCGCATGCAGCCCGCACAAATAGTCGGGTTGACTATCGCGCTGCGGAAAAGTCTTTGCGTTATAGACCAATCGGTCTATATACTTCGGAGCAATCAAATGCAACCGATTTCAGGCTTTTTTATCATGCCCACTGCAAACAGCAACCCAGCACAACAACTACCCTGATCGCGGCGGATGGCTATCCGCTTGCGGCTAGCCTGTTTCCCGCCAGCCTCGCCCATAGGTCACATCCTGGTCGGACAGCGCCACCGGTGTGCCGCGCGGCTTCTAAACCGACGCTTGCCCGGAGTACGCCGCCAGCCGCGATACACAACCCTGACGCTGGATTAACGTGGCGTCGGCGAATCACGCCCGCCCCTCGCTCAACGGCTTGAGATGGATATCTGGACCTGGGCCCGGCTGGATCTGGCTGCCGCGTCTTGGAGCATCTGCATCAACCCGGCTTGCGACCTTTATGGTTGGCCACTCCTTTCAGGCGCCATCCTTTTGGCTGCTACCCCAGACCTACCAAACACGTAAGGCGGTCCCTACACCCTTTCCGGCACGGTGCTGGCTGGGCATGGCTGGAATGCCCTTTGCCGAGCGTTTGAAGGTGTTTTGACCATGTGGCGCCTTGTCGGCCCGCTGGTAACACGCAGCAAGGATAATCTGGCCTGGCGCAAACTGGGGATGGTGAAGATCTGCCGCTAATGGGTTTTAAAACCGACAGTGAAAACGCGGTGCGTTACCGCACGCACTTTCTTTGAAGACCCGACATCGCCGGCCTGGAGGAGCAGTTTCGACAGATCACCCGCCGATTATTGCGCTGACGCGACGGATGATCTCTGGGCCTCACCGGCCTCACGGGATGCCTTCCTGTTCGGCCTACCGTCAGGCCGACTACCAAGGGCTGACCCTGATACCCGCACCGCGGGACTTGCCCGCCATCGCCACAATGGGCTACTTTCGGCCACAGTGCCAACCGCTTTGGGCAAGAACGCCTTGAACTGGTTTGACGCAGTTGCGCGAGGCTCGCAGGCCGCGTGATTCAACCTACTTTCTACAGGAACCCCGATGAACCCGAAAGAGAATGACTGGCCTGCAAATCATGCAAGGCCGCCGCCGCGGCTTGATTCCACGCGGGCGCCGATTTCCAAGAACCATTCCGATGAAGTCAAGGAAGTGGAGCTCACCGCGTACTGTTTTGAAGCCACCGCCACGAACGCATCCACCGCTGGGGGCGGCGTACAACACGGCGGCTTGCCGCAACCGTGCTGGACTCGGTCACCGCCTGCGCCACCCACACCACCCTGGGGGTGGTCGAGAGCTACGGCACCATCGAGCGAACGTGAAAATGTGTAAACCCATCCCGTTCACAAGCCAATTGCTGCCGAAGCGTCATCACAAGACCCGCCGGCCTGGTCATCACCGCAAGGCTATATCTCGCGATGAATACCGGCTCAACTCTACGCTACGCACCGCGACCTGCAATGATCATCAGCTTGATCGCGGCTTCTCGTTTATTTCAGCAGCTTGAGCAGTTCCTGCGGCTCTTCCGAGGAGCCCAGGGTTTCTGCCCCGGTGACCCAGCTTGCCGTCGACGCGCACCGTAGGACGCCCCAATCGTCACCTTGCTGTACACACCCCTTTTTCTTTCAGGCTGTCTTCCAGCAGAAAGGGCAACCAAATCAAAGTCAGGCCCACGGCTTCTCTTCTTCGGAATTGGTAAAAGCCGGTGACCTGGCGACCCTTGACCAGCGGCTTTCCAACCATCAGTACGCGGGCCATTGAGCGAACCGCAGGGGCCGTGGCAGACCGCGGCCCACGGGCCTTGTCAGCCCAGCACGAAGGCCTCGATCAAGCGGCGATGGAATGGCTGTCGTGGGTCAAGTCCCCACAAAGGACCATCCCGCCGGGATAGAAAAATCGCACTGAAAAAGGTTTCCGACAATCCGCCAAACGCAGAGTGGACGGCCAGCTGCTTCTCGCCAGAATCATCTTTTTCTTGAAAGGCGTTTGGTCCTTCCGTCTGGCGTCCGGCTCGTCGCTTTTTTTCGGTCCAAGCGGCGGCTGGCCGCCCTTGGGCGAGGCCAAGCACGATCCTGCGCGCCGCATCCTTGAGTCACATTAATAGGGGGCGGCAAACTCTTCCAGCCAGAAGCCAAGTCTGTTGCCGGGTAAATCGCCCAGTTCATCGTGGGGAGGTGAGTACCATCAGAAATTCTTCCATCGCGTACCCGGATTTACTGCAGCAATGTGGCCGTTGACTGGAATGCGTTAATTTTTCAAGCATCAGTCAGGAGCGAGTGTGTGAAGAAATTACCTGCTTAATTGCGACAATGGGCCGAAAAGGCCTTTGGCGCCTGGACCATGGGCCTGGATGATCAAAGTCAATGGCAGCATGTCGATTGCGCCAATATCGCCTGCGGCCTTCCATGCCTCGGACCCAGCAGCCAAATGCGCAAGACGCTCTGGCGCCCCAGCCAATGACCGTGCGTATCGGCGCGCCATGCCGCCTACCCGGATCTGGTCGGCTTTGGCCCGGCCTTTCCATGCAGTGTAGCCCACAGGAAGTTGACCGACCTGTTGCATTATCAGATAGCGCACTGGACGGATCTGCCGTGGCCCAGGGCGGAGCCAGGTGAGCTACGTCAAACCCATGGCGCGCTTCTATAACGACATGAATGCAGAACCCCACCTGCTGCGGCACCGTTTATGCAGCCAAATCGCCGCCTACAGCCCAACACTGCACTGGAATGTTGCTGGCCCGCCGCAACAATCAGCCCACCCGCGATCCTGGCAGCTGACCCCTGGGCGGCGTCGGGGCTGCTGTTCGAAGCCTTCGCCGACCGCGCCTAATGATCGCCAGGGTTAATCTGGTCACGCGGTTCGAACCCGGCGCCGGCTGCATGATCCCAGCAAAGGTAGTGGAGGCAGGCTTTGAAACTCGCCACGGCCAAAGCGCTGAACAGCAAGCGATGACAGCGAACTGCGATTGGATGCCGATACCTCTGCGTCACGGCGACAATCCCGCTGCCTTGACGCGGTCAGACGTATTCGGGCGCACTCGGGCGGCATGAAGTTACGTATCGAGACAGCGCCCTGGACGTACTCACTCTGCGCTGTTTCGATTGAAATGGAGAAGCCAACATGCCTTGGCTTGATTGCTGCTGGCGGAGCGCCTGCATGAGCGATTTGCCGGAGCGCTGATCGATCTGGTGCCGTCCTAACACCACGCCTGATGCCTGCACTACATACGGTCCTGAAGCTTAGTGAAACGGAAGCTTTGCGGCGCGTGCAGGCGGCACTGGAATAACCCTGCAACCCGCCAGCTCGGCACCCATGGGGGGGCCAGCTGCACCTGGATACAGGTCTGGTATGACGCCGAGCGTGGGCCCAAGACCTGCCGCGCCTGGCGCAAACTCAATCGCCTGAGCACTGATGACGTGTCAAACGTCACTGCGCACGCGATTACAGCGTCTTGCCCTGGGCTTTGTGCCCGGTTTGCCTATATGGGCCTGGTTCGAGCCCGAGCTGGCCGCCCCCCGGCCTGAGCACCCCTCAACCGCAAAAAGGTACCAGCGGCAGCGTGGGGATTGCCGAACCGCCAGAACCGCGATCTATCCATTTGGTGTCACCGGGCGGCTGGAATCTGCCTGGGTCCGTACCGCAACCCCGCTTGTTTCGATCCGCAGCGGAAAAGACTACAGCCTGTTCACACCCCCGGAGACCGGGTCCCGCTTCGTTTGCCGATTGAATCGGCGAATACTTTCACGTCGGCAGGGTGGCCGATGTAACGCCCCATTGGCGAACTGAGCAATGAGCGGGGCTTCAAAGTCGAAAAAACTCTGGGCTGGCGCAAATTGCAGGACCAGGGCAGGTTTTGGCGTAGGCATCTGGGCGTCCACCGCAGGGTGGCGCACTCGAACTGGATAGCCGCCGCTGGGCCAATCGGCTGCTGGCAATGAATCCCACCTGCCGCCGTGGGCTGGAAATCCCCTTTGGCGGCGTCAACCTTGCTGTGTCATGCAAGCGCAGCAACTCTGGGGGCGCTGACCGGTGCGAACTGGCAGCGACATTGGATGTAAGGCCCATCACAGTTTGGCAGAGCTTCCGGGGTGCAGCCGCCAGAGCTTGCCTTTGGCCCACCCAGCAGCGGCGCACGCGGTTACCTGGCGGCCGCCCGGCGGATTCACCGCACGCTGGTATTGAATTCACGCAGCGTAAGTCCGCCGCGAACAGCTCGCGGATTGCCAATGGCGATGGCAGCCCGCTACGACCCGGCGACCTGCTGCAATGTGGGAAGCGCCAAAACCCGTGCCTCCGCAGTGCCCCGACAACATGTAACCCGACCTACCTGGTACCGTTTGCCTGGACGTGATCCTTGCGCTCAGAATGCCCTGTTCAGTGGTTCAGAAAGCCCTGTTCGATCTGTTCAACCAGCCCTGGCAGGTTGATCAACGTGCTGACCGCAACTGGGCCTGCGATTGCCTCGGCCAGGGCTGCGTTACCACGGCCCCGCCAATTATCTCTCGAAGTTATCCCGCTGGGCCCATCCAGGTGCCCGCCAGGATTGGGCAACCGATCATTACCTGCTCAACGACCGCCAGACATACGGTGGCTATCCGCGCCTCGGGCAATTGACTCCAGTCCAGCGGTGGCTCGACTAGGGCAAATGTGCAACCGGGTCAGCAACTGAGGCCTGAAGCCACTCACCCTTCCAGCGCTCACGTCAGCAAAACTCGACCTGCACAATGCCCTCCACTCCACCTTGCTGGTGCAGCCCAAGGATTGATGCCCCGCGATCGTGCACGGAAAATCACCAAAGCTTCCGCCTGAGCAAGCAATACAGCCGCCAGAACTCGCCGTCCAACCGCTTTGGCAAATTTCCTGAACAAATGGCCCAGCTTTTTCTGTGATTACAGGCGCGCTCGACAGCGGAGCGGGGCTCTCAATTACCTATCCAGGAAAGTATTCATCGAGTTGTCTAAACGCAGGTCTAGGCATTGGCGGCAACGCCTTACCCTGTCCCGGGCCCAGCCACCTGGCAGCCTGATCCACTGTATAAGACGGCTTTGTTATCGTTCGGCCATTTCGAGCAGAGCATGGCTTGCGCAACACCCAGCTTAGCGACCACCAGGTCAGGACTGCTGCATGGAAGAACACTTGGTGACAAGGTGCAGACCACCTATGTGGAAATACGTCCACGAGGGCGGCCGATGCCGAACGCACATTCCCGTCTGGCCCAGGCCGCAACGATGTGATCTTTACCACCTCAATTCGGCTCATGACACCCACTGCGCGGGTAGCAGCTGACTATCCGGACAAGACTTCCCTGAACCCACTGTTACAAGCAGGCCGAGAAAACCTGGGCACCTATCTGTCCCGTTACCTATGAAGGCGTTATGCTCACCGGCGCGCCGCCGGCAAATGGTGCCGAAATCCGGATACCATCGCTATATCGCCTCCTTCCCGATCCCGGAAGTAATCCGCGACATCACGCCGTCCTATCTGGGCGCGGCGTTCGGTTAATCCAGACATACAACTCAAAAGGTAAATCCTGGGCCCAATACCTGGTTTCGATCCGCCAAGGAAGCGGGAACGCTGCAATACCCTGATGGACCCAGGTGCCGGACGGATCGTCCAGCATACCGACAGTCCGGCACGCTGCTGGCAGCAGAGAAGCGCGGAAACTGGGGTTGGCCAGGCATCGATTAGCCAATTTGGTCCCAAGGCCACCTGTGTCCATGGTCAAACGACTGGGGCCTCGTACTACATCGAACAACTGTGGCAAAAAGGTCATGGCCGGCAATCATGGGAGGTCCCGGTGATTACTGGGGGCATCAGTGAATGATGTGGATCAAGATTGTCGCGTCCAAATGAGAGCCTGACTGACGACCCAACGCAGCAAAGATTGGAGAACTCACTGCAGGCGATTGGCATGGGGGTTGTGGCGAACTGCATCCGTTCACGGCCCGCTGAAGATCAGCAGGTGAGCTCAAGGTGCCGGAAGCACGACCATGACCCGCGAAGAGCTCGCCTGGCATGAACTGGTATGTGGAGGGCAATCGACGCGACCATTCCCCAATAAACAAATGTGTTGCAAAAAAGACCCGACACGTCCGGTCTTATTTTTCTGCGTTTCAGTCGGCTCAGGCGCGCAACGCAACTGCTGTACCGACCTGTACCCGAGCAGTCCAACTCGCTTCATCCAGACCCTGGATATTGCCGTCAATGATGGCCGGCTTGCCCTGAACGAAGCTTAAACTTGATCGATACCGCCTCACCACACTCAACGCGCGAGGAGTGGCGTATGCACGCCGGCAAAACGCGGCTGATGAATGTCGTAAAGCACCAGATCAGCAGCCATGCCGACGCTCAGCTCGCCATACATCATGCAACCCGAGCAACTGGGCGCCAATTGCGGCTACCCAGGTAAGCACCTGTTCCAGGGTCGTAGCCGAAGGGCCATGCAAGGCTCGATGCAGCAGCCAGCCAGGTTCAGCTCCACCTGTAGCATGGATCCGGATTCGGCCGAGGCGGAACCGTCGACACGCCATGGTGATGTTGAATGCCCGGCTTCCTGCATGCGATTACCGGAGCCACACCGCTGCCCAGACGGCAAATTGGACGTAGGGCAAGTGGGAAATGCGTGTGCCGGTCCGCCGCCAGGCGCTCGATCGCATGTGCATCGCTTATGCACGCAGATGCCGCAAACCAGACTTCCTGGCGAGCAATCACACTTTCCGGCATGGTCAATCGCGCTCTTGCCGTAATTTGGCTGCGCCTGCCTGCTCATCAAAACCCCACCTCAAGTAGGATGCGAATGCATGCCCAGACCCATTTCGCGGGCGTAGGCGGCCTGACGCGCAAGCCACCGGCGAGCTGAGAATGGATCAGCTAGTGGGTGCCACACCAGTTTGCGCATCGCAATCACCGGCATTCTGGGTAGCGGCCGCGGTCTGCTCTCAGGCGCTCGAGTACCTGGTCCAGCGTTTCCGGGCGGATGCCCGTTATCGATCATGCCCTGATGGCTACCCTGCTCGTGCCGTGCCGCGCACAGTACCAGGCGCATGCCGCAGTTTCATCGGCCGCCTGCCATACGCATCTTCCAGCTCGGGGCTGTGGTGTCGTGGTACCCATGGTAATGGTGATCTGCGCAGTAGGCCGCCTGAGCGCAGCAAACTCATACAGCCCAGCGCGCGCGTGATACAACTCAGCTGCGTGTGACCTTCGCCAGAAAACGGTTAGGGCAACGAACTCCAGCCAGTCGCCCAGGCCCTGGTTGAGGTGCGGCCGGGCACACCCTTCCATTACCGACTGGGCCAGATGACTGATGAGTATTGCCACCGGCCAGACACGCAGCCGCGGGCGTCGATCTGCGTTTCAGGCAATCGATGCGGGCGCGATCGGCGGCCCATTTCGGTAATACCGCCCGTCACGGATACGAATATCCTCGCATCGGGCTGCTGGGAGAAATACGGCTTCGGCGTGTTTGATCAGATAAGCCACTGCGGTGCTCCTTGGGGGTCACAGAGCATGTCCCCGGGCTGGCCCTGACCGCTTCTACTCTGGTACGTTGATATCCGCTGATTCACCAGTTCTAACTCTGCAACTTCTCTGCAAGTTCCTCTGGCAATTTTCTCACCCAACCGCGGTGCTGACGCAAACTACCAAACACGCGGCTAGCGCATGTTGGGTTGTTTTTTCGGTTTTTGGTTTTTTTAGGTGTTTGGGTTTTTTGTTTTTTGGGTAGGGGGGGGGGGGGCAAAACAACAACTTTCTGAACAAATGTGGTGCAAATGGTCAGTTTTGCACTCGCATGCACGTTAAGCGAGAACTATAAAAGGATGCTCCCCCTGCGGCCCAAGCCGACAGCGCCGGGCAATTCGTCCGGAAATAAGCCATCTTGGCGCGCTTCCTGCTTGATAATTTATTGCAGGGTTATTATGCTCTGTACCTGAGTAGAAGCTGTCAGGGCCAAACCCCAGGTCATTGCTCAGTTTCATGGTCGGACCGCTGTGCCAGCACAACCGACGGATCGGACTGACGCTGCCAGCCCCGCTGACTCGCCTTCCGTCCTTCCTGCTCTCTCGAGCCGTTCGATCCTTGTCTGCCTTGTGCTCAGCACAGGCAAAACTTGGAAGCAGTCATCATGACTGACAATACTGCCACGCGAAATCACGGCTTGAAAGAGGCTGACTTGAAACCACCTTCGGTGGCATGGGCCGCGAGACCAGCAAGGATATTCGCTGATCGATCTCACGACTTTGCACAATCGCCGCCAGGAAATCACCGATCAGCTGTGGCAGGCCGCCTAGCCACGTCGGCTTTTCAGTTTGATCACCACGGTCCTCAAGCTGGATTCGGTGCGCGACGCGTCTCAACTCCTCGAGCCTTCTTCGGCCTTGCCCGCCGAGCTAGAAACAGCCTTCCCACTGAAAAAGGGCCTGAATCCGCTGGGAGTTCATGTCCCAGTACGTCCCTTCCAACGCGCAACTGCCGATCAGAAGGAATACTTCAGATCAACCCTCCACATATGGATGATCTGTGGCCCAACCAGACATGTGGTGCCGGAATTTTCACCGGGTGATGCTGGATTTTGAAATACCGCGCCTGGCAATTGGGCATGCAGTGATTTGTCCTGCTTCGCCGACGCTTGGCTTTTGAGCGCGACTTTTTCCACCCAAGGCACATGATCCGCCGCAAGCCGGATTATCAGAGCACCCTGCGCTGTTGCCACTATCTGCCATGCCCGAGGAATCCCAAGATGGAAGCCTGTGGCGCGCCGGTGAGCAAATACCGATTTCGACTGTCTGACCATGGTCTTTCAACAGGAAGGTCCAGGGCGGCCCTGCAGGTCAGCCCCGGCAAGAATGCGAGGGCGCGGGTGACAATCGTGAATGGAGGCACGTGATCCCCGCGTGATGACGTGATCACCTGCAACAATCGGCGATATGTGATGCGCTGGAGTGGATGATCAGCTCAAGTCACACTGCACCGCCGGGTGCGCAATGCGAAACCGGCGATTTGTAACCGAGGCCCGCTGCTACAGCCTGGCGTTTCCTCTGCCAGGCGAACAAGGAAGTGATGATCAGGGACCCGCCGGCAAGTATCCACCGATCCTGCTGCGGACCTATCTGTTTGCAGCGTATCCAGGCCACTTTGCGAAAAACAAGCCGAGCTGAGTGCTAACGGCAGCGCCTCTTGAGCAGGGGCCGCTGTGGCTGGTCATCTTACGGCTGCTGACAGGAACCTAGAACGCCTGCCTCCCGAGCCTCTGGTAGCCCAAGCGTCATGCGGCGCTCCCACCAAAGCAACAGCTCGTACATCACCACCCCCATGATGCCGATCACCACCAGGCCTGCGAAACCAAAACCCCATGTTCATCGACGAACTGGCAGAAATCATCAGGTGCCGAACCCAGGTTGGACGCCACAGTCCCTCGGAAAAATGACCGAACCGAACGAACGCCAAGGGTGATCGACACCTTCACGAAGCGAAAAAATACCGGCATGGAACGTGGCAGGCGACCTTCTTGAGGAATGTCCAGTTTGCCCTGGCACCCAGTGGAACGCAGTACATCCTGCAACTCCCGGCTCCAGTGTCGCAGCCCGTGGCCATGTTGGACCCCACCCGGAAGAACCGAAATCAGGGAAAAGCGGTAAGAATCGCCGGTACCGTACCGATACCGAACCAGACCACCAGCACCGGAACAAAGGCCACCTTGGTACGCTGTTTGAACCCGACCAGCAGCGGATAAAGCGCCTGTTATATGCGGAGAAGAGCCCAACCAGAATGCCCAGGCACAGGCGAACACTGCCACAGCCATACCGAACCCCACCAAGTGGTGAACGGGTATGAAAGCGTGCTGCATGATAGGGGCGCGGATACTCTCCAGGCCGCCCAGATGTCCGTGGCGCGGGAAACAGATTAGGTTCGGACATACCAAACAGCTTGCACACCACCTCCCAGAACAGGGGAGGACACCAAGCAACAGCAAGGCGAGGGCCTGATCAGCCATTTCCTGCGTTGTGCGCGTGTCATGCCGAGTAGGCTACTGCTTCATGCCGCAAACCTCCCGTATACGTCCAATATGGTCACGCCAGATTGAATACGCAGTTCGGCGAAGCGATCGGTGTAAGTTCACACCAGTTCGCGCGCCGTGGCAGCTCGAACCGTGCTTACGCACAGCAAGCGTCCGGGGCCCTTGCTCATCACGACCGGTATCGGAAGGAACACTGCTCACGCAAACAATGGGTTACCAAGAATCAGCGTGAAAGGCTCCTCCTGCCACAGGTCACGGACCATGCCACCAGAGTTCTTCTCGGGTAATGCATCAGTGCACCAAATGGCTCATCGAGCATTAAGCAGGCCTGGCTTGTGGATCAGCGCACGGCAGATGGAGGCACGCCTGCGCATACCGCCGGAACAGCTCCCAGGAAACTTGTCCTCACACCCGGCCACCCGACCCTGCTTGAGGCAACGCGCGGCCCTGGCTTTCCTCGACAACGCCTTTTTCCGCCTTGAAGCGATGCGGTACTGCTTGACGATTTCCATCGGCAGCAGAATGTTTTTTCCAATGTAGTACGCCAGGGCAACAGGTTGGATGCCTGAAATGCCATACCCACATCCTGCTGCGGGCCGGTTACGCTGTCCGCCGAGCAGATATTGCCCTCGCTCGTGGCGCCAAGCCCGTACCAGTTTTCATCAGGGTGATTTGCCACAAGGAATGGACCCACCCACCGCGACCGAATTCGTTTGTTTCACGCCTCATGCTGGATTCTTCATGGCCATTGGGGCCATCCTCCGCCATAATGCGCATACTGACGTGGCTTCAAATTGCACCAGATCCATCTTCAACTCCGCTCAGAATAAGCAGGGCCCGCCATCCCCGTCCGGCCCTGTCATGGCAATTACCGCTTCAGGAATCTGCCGCTCGGCTTCAGCCGTCAGGTAGCTGCCCCTGTCGAAGAGCGCGCCCAGCTCGGCGTTGCAGTCAAACCTAGGAGGTAACGCATGTCTGCAGTGCCCGCCGCTCCGCTCCTCGTAACGGCGCCTAAACCTCGGCACGGGTTTCCATCAGTCACGCAACGTTGGTAAATCCACGCCAGCTTCAAACGCCGCAGTTCAAGCGTCTCCGTCGATCAACTGATCGCGTTTTTACATAGGCAATCGCACTAATCAGGATCGGCGATGGTTTTCCTGCAGCGCCTTGTTTTGAACGCCGCAAAAGGCCCTTGACCGCTTCCGGGTTTGCTCCGACAAGTCATTGCGAGCGACAATGGTGTTGCCGTAGATACTCGACGCCCGTAATCGGGGGTACTTCAACGCGACGAATTGTCGTCAGGATTCAACGCCACGCGCCTCAAGGTACGAGGCTGTGAAGTATAAGCCGGTGATTACCGTCCAGTTGAAACCGCGGGCCAGCAGCGTCTCACGAATCGCCCGGCTCGACCGATTGCCAGGTCACATCACCCACGCTCCAGACCATCTGTGTCCGTGCGAAAGAGGGCCAGGCCTTGCGACCGGCGTCGAATACCGGCGCGCCAGGGTTTTGCCCTTCAGATCCCGCTGGCTCCTTTGATACCAGAGCTCTTCAATGCAAATACCGCGGCTGGCATGGCGTTGTAGACCATATAGACACCCGTCACATGGGCCGCGGTTGTTCGCCGTGGTTTTCGGTCAACGCCTGTAGTCGGCAAAAGCCCATGTCATAGGCGTTGGTCGCAAGACGTGGTTACCTGCCCGCAGAGCCGCTACCCGAATCAATACTCACGTTAAGGCCTCATCCTGAAGTAGCCTTTATCCAACGCCATCAGAAAGGGCGCCGACGGACCTTCAACACGCCAGTCCAGGGTGAAGCGAATACGTTTTCGGCCTTGCGCCCAGGCCAAAGCCAAGGCACCCAGCCCGCAATAGTGTGATACCCCGACCAAACCGCTTCAAACGACTTGCTCTTTGTCTGCTGCATAGGTAAGTCTCCGATATGAATATTTCCTTTTAGATATTTCCAGGTAGTGCAAGCAACGCCAATCAATAAACCGATTACTCCGGAGCCCACCTGTCTAGCCAGATCCGCGATCCGGTCGGTTCCTCGCGCGTAATACCGGTTGTATTACCCAGCGGCATGTAACTCAGTCGCCACTCGTGGCCTGAATAGACCCTGAAATCTCGTGATCCTTGAGTTGCTCGAGCCGTCGCCAGCGAGATCCTGCCGGTGGTGCCTGGAAGGCCGGGTGCGCCGGACTTCTCGACGTGGCAGCCCTGGAAATGGCTTCATCAGCCCCTTGGACTTCCCTGAGCGCTTACCTCGGCGGCATCGGCGGTCAGCCGAGTCTCCGTCGGCTGGGCCCATCCGCCCAGATCAGCGCAGGGGTCACATGCCACTGATAACCAGAATCGAGGCGGTAACGCCCTTGGTGCGCAGATTTGAGAAAGTGCCGTGCGAAAAGGCCGTAATGACCGATCGCCGCCAGCACTGCCCCAGCATGGCGTGCCCGAGAACATCGATAGTGGTTGCTGATCATTGAATGAAAATGACCGCAGCGTCAGATAGTTGTTTAATGCGGTTTGAGCGCAGCTTGCCCGCTCCGCCAAGCAGAGCTACAATGGGCATCCGGCTCCACGCGCGCTCATGGCCAACAAACCCAGCGCACGCCTGGGCCGGCCACGATACCCAGAAAAAACACATTGCGACCATGAATGGTGCCTATCACCGCGCCTACAATGGATGAAGGCTTCGCGGCCGGCAAATACCTGGAACATGCCCCACGAAA
>Ga0163217_1078593_pt1 | contig 17284 bp, 19 predicted proteins | sample SynspAceP_FD_185933 | JGI IMG/M metagenome (GOLD analysis project Ga0163217, IMG submission 185933) | Saline lake microbial communities from Ace Lake in Antarctica - Synechococcus sp. Ace-P (PacBio error correction) | ecosystem: Environmental > Aquatic > Non-marine Saline and Alkaline > Saline ...
ACACAAAAAAAAAGAAAAAAGAGGGAATTTTTTAAAAAACCAAAAAGCCCTTTTTTTTTTTTCGGATTTCCTTCCCAAAAACGGTTATTTCGGGGAACTCGCCCTTTGGCGATCCCAATGTTTTTTTTTTTTTGGTGCGCCCGCGCGCCCCGGGTTCCCCCGAATACTCCGGCCAGAATCATCACCGTCTACGAAAATCTAATCCGTGCATGAGAGGGGGTTGAAATCCTCCCGATCCAATGCCCCGCCTCGCCCCTTGCGCCCCGTGGCCCTGCGGGCTTTGACGGGCGCCTTACCTGAAAGTGCAGACGCCCCTGCGTGATCAACCGGGGGCGAGCTTGGAACTCTTCGATGCCTCGACTGACCTAACACCCGTTCCCTCGCGCACTCTTATCAGGCCCCGCTGCAAATGAAAGCCGACGGGCGGTATCCTTTCATCGTCACGGATCTTGGCCCGTCCAGGCAGATAAGCCGCAAAAAACTGATCAATTCCGCTGGATCGTCCCCCCGATGGAGGCCAGCTTATGATATTTGCTCGCGCTGCAAAATCGGCGAAAAGGTTCGTGTGCCTCTTTGATAGTGGGTGATTTTTCTCGACCAAACTTCCCCCGAAACGAGTTGTTTGGAGCCAAGCCGCCCGCCTGCGCCCTGCCGTGGGTTTTCTTCAAGATCAATATCGATGGCCACCGACGAAAGAAGAGTTCCCTAGCGCGTCTCGCCTCGCGCCAAGGGCCAAGGAATGCCCTGACCGAGCCCTGCGCTGATTTCCATCTGTTGACCAAGCGCACCACCTGCTTGAATCAACAATGTTCTACGCCAAACTACCGCGCCGTTCCTGATCGACTCAAATCCTTGCGATTTGTGACTACGAGGCACGCGCCGCAACTGACGCTGATCTGATCGGACCGGGCTTTGGGCAACCTCTATGTTTGAGGAATCCGATTTTCGCGCATGAGCGCGCTGATTTCGGCTATTCCCAGGGGGATGACGCAGCCCCTCCCGCCCCTTTTTTCGACTGGTTTTGGCAAAAGCGCGCGGGGTTTGCACCCGCAACCAGAGCCGAAATGCTAGCGCGCGCAAGTGAGACCCCAGCCGCTGCTGCTGTCCGCGCCCAAACGGTGGGTGGCAAGACCTTAGGCGGGTTTCTTCCATCGCTGTGGAGCTGGCTAGACGGCACGCATAAGGGGCTGCACACGACTCTAGTCTCCGCCCTCAAAGCCTGGCCGCAGCATCAACGCAATTTTGCGCAACGCCTGTAGATTGACATTTGGGGCCTCCCTATCCCAATCGCAGACCGCACGGGCGAACACGACCCAACCCAGAAAGCAGCACGCCAAAGCCGCTGACCCGCCCAGATCTCTTGCTAAACGACGCTGGAATCCCTCGCTGCTCTGCTCAGTTACGAGTATGGCGCCGCGTATATTTCGCGGACTGCGTTCGTGGTTGTGACGATATCACCAGTGCACTTGGCGCGAAAGCAAAACGAAGGGCGCATCAGTTGAATTGCTGGGGCTGTGGCAGCGTACTATTCACAATTGGGCCCGGCGTGTCGCGGCGGGTTTGCGGCTGTCCGGCAACGGTTTGGAAGACCGGACGCCATCGCAAAGTTTCTCGCCCGCTCACCCTTGATCGCGTGCGATCCTGACTGCGCATCCTGGCCCGGACCCCGATTTGCGGATGCTCGATCATCACTGCCCGCCGGCGCCGACCATGGGCCGGAGGCGGTGCCCGCGCCATGCGATCCCCGAAAGCTTCTCGAACTCAAATTCGCCAGCACAAAACACGCTCTTTTCTTCCACAAACACCGCGCGCAAGCCGAGATTTTCTTTCACCATCCGTGTGCTTGCCAATGAACGAACCAACTGCCATTGCATTCACCATGGCAGCCTCGACCGGGTGCTAGTCGCGAGCGGTTCCGCCATGGTCGCTCGGACCGAGCGCGCGCGATTGTCTGCACTCGGCAGGCCTTGATCTGGCAATGCGACTGAGGGCAAAAACGTGGCCTGTGATCCAGAATCGGCGCACCCAAGAACGTCAACGTCTTGTCCAACGAATCGGGCGCGCGAACCACCGCTAACAATGCACCGTCAACCTCGTGGGTGCCCGCCAATCGTTCGAGATTGTCGAATGTCGTGGCGGCCCTTGATGCGGTTCACGGCTCATGAAATTCTGAACGGCGATCCGCGCGGCCCCGGAACCGCGCGAATGTGCTGTGGCCAACAATATTTAAGCGACGCAGCCTCTGGCACCGTTTTGAAGCGGGCGCGCTGTATCACGAAGCGTGCAGCGCAGGCATTATGTGGTTCTGTCGCCGCGACGGGTTTCGATGCCTGCCTCGATTTCTGCGCGACGGTGGTCTACGCGCTGCGAGCCTATGATCGCTGGAAGCGCTTTGCAGCACCGCGCCGACGGGATGTGGGCAATTACGTGGTATCCGCGCGCGCCAGCATGAATACGCATGAATATGGCACGAATCATCGTATATCGAGACGCTGTAAGGTGCGCTTAGAAGAAACAAGTCGCGGCGGCACGCCCATTGGCGGAGATTGAGAAGCTTTGCCGCCATCCTCTGACCCCCGGCGATACCTTCCTGATCGGCCGGCCAATCGTGCCCGAATACGAGGGCTGCGTCGAGATGAACTCGTGGAGGTAACCGGCGCCGTGCGATCGCTCGCCGAAGATTTGCACGTTTATGTGGCACGAAATTTTGCGGACCTCCACTCCAACTGCAGCCAGCGCGTGCCCTTGCGATGTTTCTGCAGACGATTGGCCGGATTGCCCGAGCTAACACCCGCGGAATGGCTGCAACTGCAAAGCCAAGGTCTCGAAAATTGCCTGCGCGCTGACCGCTTGTTGGTCGATTACGTTTCCCCATGACGGGCGGCGAATCAACTTCTGTGTCTTACGCGGTTGCGGGCCATAACGCGCACAAACCTCGGCTGTTGGTTCACTTGCAGCGGATTGGTACAGAACGCAGGCGCCTCGATCCGGTTGGCTGGTCGTTTCCACGGAATTTACGCACCTTAACTGGGGCTGAAATCCCGTCGAGACCCTGCCGAACGCTGGTTGCCCCGGAGGGCTGCGCGAACGCGTTTGAGGTTTGGCTGTCTGCAACCGCAAGTGATGAGGCCGGCACATTTCGCGCGGCGCAACGATTGCAGGACTGATTGAGAGCGGAAACGCGCGCGGGGGCCGTAAGTCGGGCGCCAAGGCGCGACGTTTCGTCTGATATTCTTTAACGACACGCTACTGGAAATACGACCCTGAGCATGGTGTTGTTTGCAGAATACCCGCGAGCAAGGCTGCGCGGCTCGTCGATTTCGGACGCAATTGACCAGATGCTCCAGCGCAACACAAAGGGCGGAATCGAATCATGGATGACTGCCCCGCGGACTCCACGCCCCCTTCTGCCCGTGTATCATCGAAAGATAGGATCGCCAGTTCCATCAAGGGTCAGCCCAGGAAACGATGCTGCAGAAGCAGCTTGAGGCATAGACAACACACACAACAACAGGTCCTCGCCCGACTTAAGACTTCGCGCGTGTCTGTCGATTTTGCCCGATTTGGCCCCAAAACATCGAAAACACATAACATATATAGCGGCCATCTCGTTCCAGGCACTGCTAAAGCACATTACTAATAAGGCCAGACGCGGGAAATGCTAAATAAAATCGATCTGCATCGGGCAAATCCGACGGATCCGCGGCGGTGGTGGCGCGCTATTATAAGCCCGCCCTAATAGACGTTGCAGAACTCGCCACGACATCGAAAGACTCAAAGACCGTCATTAATAGAGACGAAGAAGAGGATACTCGCTAAACAAACGCGAGATCGAAGATAATAGACCGCTGCGCACAATTGGATATGGAACGGGAACCACGATCCTGCCGCGAAAGGCTTGGGCGCGAGAGCGCAAAAAGAACAACGGTCGCCTTCGACAACTGCGCGTCTGACAACGCGAGCACGGCACATATCGAGAGAAGAATACTACACATATACTCCAATAGCTGCGGCTTCAACAGCGAGAAAATCCTCGCGCGCGGTCCTCATATGGGATGCCTAAACGTTCCTGATCATAGAGAGGCATATGGGACACTATACAGGCGGGCTAGATGTTACGCTCCGAACCAGATTCATGATCACTTCGATTCCGCTTACAGGCCAAACCACTCTGACGACCGTTACGTCCATTTGCGTTCCGGCTAAAATCGGCTGCAAAGCCGCACAACATCCGACGTTCCAAGACAAAGAATACCATCTTCTACACTACATCGCATACACTCACTTGAGCCGTCGCGCCAGGGTCACACTCACTCACTACACACACTTAACAACACTCAATACGACACACACCGACACCGCACTTTCAGCGACCCCATACGCACGGTGCACCCCGCAGGCCCCCCGGACGCGATCCACCATCTCAAATCGCATCGCCAAACCGCGAGCAACTACACACAGCTACTAACATAGCCAAACAACACGCACAACAAACACTCCCAACGCTCGAGAGCATCTGAAACCGATATGCGCAGCAGATCATCGCCAAGCTCATTTCACGAGAGACAACGCTCAAATATACGAGGCGCTTTTGGCTCAGTGTAGCTGCGGGCAAAGCGGTTCACACACACACACTAACGTCCCGCGCTGGACCTCTTGAGCACGATGAAAAACAAATGGGTTCACAGTCCAGCGGCACGCTGATCACACCAATACATCTTCCAAATCGCATCGAATCAGTTGCTTGCACCCCCAGCACCAACATGCTTTCAATCTCAATAATGCAAAGGCGTGAAATCACCGTAAACAAGCGGTGGGTAGCACGATGCGCGCACCGAACACCAAAATCACCCACGAATCTGCACCCAGGGCGATGTCGATATCGCCGGCGATCGTCATAGAGATAAGACCACAGAAGACAACAGAACCAATGCAGTAGAACACGCCAACACAACACACAAACACACGCTCATCGAACATCAAAGGTCCACGACGGTCAATAGATAGTCATATGCAGCAATAATCTCCGAAACAGAGCGATCGGTGCAGGTTATAAGGTTTAATGAGCTAAGACCGCATGGGATTAACGCATCTCGGACACAACTCCTTCAATTCCCTGTCAATAAGACTTTTGACTATTGGCACTGAACAACAACATCCGCGACATCATGAGAGCTCTTCATCTATAATATCAACTCACCATCCCTTTTGGGGAGAATAAAGGCTTAATATTTAAGGTCTTTTTTTGAAACACTGCCCGCAAGCACCCAACCCCAGCCAATAGTTTTGGAACTAGACGATGCTATCTAACAAGCGCATGGTCGCATGACCCCCACGGTTCACGACGATTTTGCCTCGTATATCACAGCCATAAACATACATAGACCCAGCCTCTTTATGGCTGCCGTCCACAGAAAACGGCTTGTTCTTCTGATGCCACGCGACACCAGATACACCAGTGACTCAACTGCGGTAGCCCATCGGGTTGACTCTAGACACATCATCACTACACTATGAAGGGACCGTCCTTGAAAAACGCCCACCGATCTCTTACCCATGGCCTACAAAGGAATTCAAGGTGTTTTCAGCTTTCTATGCCTTCGCTCCCTCGCCTCGCGTTGAAGCGGCTTCAGATATGGCCACAGAATACAATATAAGGTTTTTTGCTCATGCCAGCCGACACAATCGTTCCGCGCTAATCTTCGGCAACGCAATAAGAGATCTACATCAGTATGAACTAAGCGGCCCATTTCTCGAGACCTGCCACCGCCGGCGGTTGATCGGGGTTGGTGCCTCGTCGGCACAGTTTAGTACACAACACCACCGTGAATAAAAAAAAACCCCCCGGGCAGTGCGATCAATGGCGGCGACCTCTTCGGCGGCGCTGCATCGGGATTGACCCATGGGCGCTGCGATGGTTCGAGACTTGCGTGTAACTTTAGAAAGCAATTTTGCTTGCGTGGATACAACGCTTTAAGATCGAAACTGATTTCGATAGCCCCGTGCCGGTAATATTGTCTTTACGCGTCGGCCATGATCATTCACCCCTTTTGACAGAGTGAACGCATGGCGTCGCGGGGTCACGTCAAGCGTCAGATGCCCTGTCGGGCTTCCGCCCAAGCCGTTGGCCCGACAGCATGCGGGTCACGGTATTCGGCAGCAAACACGCGAATGGTCACATAGGGCCGAACGCCACCTGGGCCACGGTTGGGTGATTGCGCCTGCATACCTGCGACACGCTGCGCGAAGTTGGGACATCCCCGACGAGCTTGGTTTTGTCAGGATTATCAAGGATGTTGAATGCGTTGATGCCGACGTCAATGACGGGTCGCACCCGGCTTTATCATCTCGCCCGTGATCATCTCAGGGACGACAGCGGCCACGAGGATGTCTCCCCTTGGCAAACCGCGTTCAGCATCTTTTTAGTCCGCGAATCGGGCGATTGTGACCTGTGCAGCTAATCACGCCAACGAACGAAGCCATTGGCTTTTCCTACATATTTGGAAGGCGGCCACAATCCACAGCATTTCAGGCCCCGTATAAAGACCCGTGATGGTCACGCACCCGCATCATTAGGCAAGCCAAGCCGGCGTGCAGGGACCATGTCTTTTTCTGACCCGTGCCCAGAAAGGCTCGACGTTCGAGATATGGAACCGTCAACCTCCCTTGGCGGATCGATGGAATTGATCCCAGATCGCTGTTCCAGATGGCCCGGCAAAGGAGTTTGAACGAGGATACCGTGGATGGCCAGGAATTCAGCGTTAAAGCTGCTGAATAAGCGATAAAAAGCATCAGCCTCCGAGTGTCGATTTCCAGCCTTATGTTCGAACCGAGTGTCATCCAGACGTCGACGGTGTTTGCCCTTGTTGGCGCACGTAAACCTGGCTGGCAGGAATCTTCGCCCAACAAGTACCACGGCAAGACCCCGGTGTCAGGTCATGATTCAGCCTTCAGGCGGGTGAACATTTTCGGCACTTGACCGAACTTTGGCCAGCAAAGGCTTTGCCGTCGATGATGGTGGCGTCATTGGAATTCCCTCCGAATGAGGCTGTTTTGGATGGAATTTCTGGTCGGTTTGGCCGGCGTGTTTGGACAGTTTTGTGACCCGCCGACCAAATGTTTGACAAGTTGGTGTAACCCTAAAAGAGGCCTTCGACAAGACCTTTCGTCGTGATGCGATCGTCTTCGGCAGCAGCGTGGCGCGGCAGACCGGGCATCGTCATGACTCGGCCGCGATCGCGAAACAACGAAACCAGCACCTGCGACAGACGCACTTCGCGCACCGGGGAAAAAAAAAAAAATCGAAGCCCGTTGCGGTCGCCGCGCTGGGTCCGGTCATTTCCGAAACGAATACTGCTCTTTGGCCTTCATCAGCCGGAAGTTTTTGCGTAACCTTTGGGCTTCCCATTCAGCCAATTGCGCGAGGATCTGCTTGTCCATCACCGCCGCGTCCTGCGCGGTAAATTTGTGGCGACGTGTGATCTTCGGCAAGGCCTCATGTCGTCGGGATAGATTGGCGCGAAGTTGGATGCTTCGCCTATCGGCGATTAACAGGCACACCGCGGGTTGCCATCTCGGTGATCCTGCGCCGCCAATCGGCCAATCTTGCACAAGAACGCTTCCGTGCCGTGGCCCCTCGACGAAAGGCCCTGGACTGCAGCGACTTCGGGTCGGTATCGTGTAGAAGTGTTAATTGCGACGACCTACGGCACTCCGAAGCTTTTGATGTTGTCCGATATTGGGCGCGAGGTTTGCGCCGCCTGCGGTCACCGGCATCCGTGTTCCGTGCCCAGTCGTTCTTGGCCACGCACCGTTCATTTTCAGCGCGCCCGGATCGTGGCGACCAGCAACCACGCAATCAAAGGCGCGAGCCTCTTGCGGCACTTATGTTTCATTGAAACTCTCCCGCGCCCAGTATCGGCCCAAAGCTCCGCCTCGAGTCCCCACATAGTCGGCCCAGTTTCAGTGCGGTCTCTGGTGGCAATGAACGAGTTACAGCCCATAGCGCGATTTGGCGAACGGAACCACACATGCAGAGCGAAGCCGGTTGTTGTCTCTAGCGTCCTGAGAGTTAGGTTCAGTCGCATCGCGAAGCAGCACGGTCATCGGCGCTTTGCCTTGAGTCGCGGCAATAGTCGGGTTTGTCGCGGCGCGTAGCCGATCATGTGCCCAGACGGTTCTTTTCTGCCCTCACAAATGCATTGGACAGGCATGGAGCATCAACTTCGAGCCATGATGTCGAAGAGTATGGAGAGGAAGAAGTTGGGCAAGTCAAGCCCATGGAGGTCATGAACAGCGCAGCGCGCGGTCGTTCATGTCGAGCACCCGGCGCCACACAACAGCGCCGTTGGTCGATCTCCAAGCGAGTTGCCCCAGTAAATGTGGTGGTCGATCATCGCCGACAGCAAAATTAAATGCCCCTCGTGATTGCGTGGAAAATCGCCAGTGAGTGGGTTTCATCTCCCATGGCACACTTGTCGCGTAAACGCCGCCAGCCGCGCCCCCCGTTCATGCCGAAGTTTGGACCCAGCGAGGCTTCGCGATACAGACCGCAGCGTTGCTTTTCGCCGATTCCTTGTTGAAGCCGTTCACCAAAAGCCCACGGTCGTTGTGGTCTTGCCCCGCTCGCCCGTAGCGTCCGGTTGATCGCGGTCACGCAGGATCAACTTGGCCGTTTCTTCGCGGTCCGCCAAAGCTTCGATTGAAGTCCTGACCGACTTTGGCTTTGTCATGCCCGTAGGCAGCAATGCGCGGTCGGGATGCCCAGCTTTTTCCGCCAATTCCTGGATTCGGTTTCTTGTTGGCTTCGCGGGCAATCTTGGATGTCGGTCTTCACGCTCATGATCTGGTCGTCCTTGGCTTGGCGCCGGTCCGTCCCCCATGGTCCCGCGCGGTCAAACGAAGGCCATATATACCGTTTCGGGGCCGCATCGATAACGAAGGGGGATTGCGACATTTGTGGGCGTTCTGAGCGGCGCAACAAGGGGCCAAGGCCCGGCCGTATCGGAACAACAGCGTGGCTGTATGCGGCATGTTTTGGCGGCCTTGGGTTTCGGTTCGATTTCGGCGAGCCCGCTTTCTAACGCCGCCTCTATGCCGCGCATTGGGTCGCCACCAGCTTGCTTCTGGACGTTTGCCCTGCAAAGGAAAATTCGAGCTGCGCACGCAAAATCTACGTGTTCCTTGTGAGGGCCTTGAGCGCCCTGTCGACTTGAATGGTGAAATACTCTGGGCTGATTTAGCGCCACGGTGGCACTCGCAAGGAGCCGCCGTGCAGGGCAAAAACGCCAACTCCCCGATAACTCGCCCGGTCCGACATCTGCGATGTCGCTGCCGCCCACGCCGGATATCCACCCCCCCAGCATAGATGTAGCGCAGGTGCAGGTGACTTGGCGCGCCTTGGCGTGTCCAGCAAGATCACCCGGCGCGCCTTTCAACCCATGGCGCCCTGCCCAAATCTTGCGCATGTCGCTGGCGTGAAAGCATGTCGGAAAAGCGGTTGTGGTAAATGGAGGATGTCGCGGCGGGTTCGAACTTCAACTCGCGCTGTGCAGATAGACGCCGGGCCCATTGCCTGATGATCGTAAGAAAATGTGAAATTCGCCGACCGGAGGTCAGGCGCCGACCATGTGTTCTCACGGAAATTCAGCAGGCGAAACGGCAACAAATGTCGGCGCCCATTAGGGTTCATTGCTGGTAAATATAGCCGTTGCCGCGAATAATCCCGAAGTTTGCAGCAGGGCTATGGACACGCACGTAATTGATTCAGGCCCAAGGCCCAATGATTCTCAAATAAAAGCTACTAGTAGACGTCATTACAAACCACTCCCCGGCGGGAGACTGCATTAGAAAAATTGATTTCTCGTAAAGACTATTTCATGCAAGTTTAGCTTTGGTCCGCGCCCACGCGCGGGCTGAATCCCGGAACTATGTGAAGGCGCAAGTGCTCGCCCAAACCGCCAATCAGCCGCTCGCGCTTCCACCCACGCTGTCACCCCGACCTTGCCCCTTGCGGCGGTCTTGAAGGCCTTTGCCTGGCCTCGGCGCCCGTACCTCGTTCATGAGCGGGTTGCGAGGCAGATGAAATTGCTGTTTTCCATGTCGATCACAAGCGTGGCAAACCAGAGGGTGCTTGCAGGCGCGCGGATGTGGCAGGGGTAAAATGCACAATGCCTTCAATCACGAGCGACCCCCAACCATGCGGGGTTCAATGCCCTCCACCTCCGATTTTGCGCAATCTCGCGAGTTCTTCGCCGACAACCGATAGACACTTGGCGCAACGTTCGGATGGTCCGTTTCGCTGTGGATGCGGCTGATCACCGCGACTGCCCGAGGCGTGTCTCGCCGCCATGAGCCTCGCCTGGCTGATCCCTTGCGAGGTTATGCTGTGCGGCCTGCATCTGGGTTCGAGCGCAGGCTGGCATCGGCGGTCGGAGCCCATGGCCGATATAGGTGATGCGTTGGCGGTGTGGTGGTTGAACGAGCGCAGGTCAGAATATCTCCGTCACGATTTGGCGGCGTTCTTGCCGGAGGGTTCAGGCGAACACAAATCGATTCCTGCCCGTCTTTGCTTTTGCGAAATGTCCTAGCTGAAATGCAAAAAGGCCCCGGACCATGCCGGGCCTTTCATATGTGTCTGCCGAAGAATTTATGCGCTTGGCTCAGCTCCTACCCCACCGTCAAATCGGGTTTTGCGCTTGGGCTTGGTCTTCGGCACGGCGTCAAGTGAAGGGTTTTGCCCTCATGGCGGCGTGTCCTTCATCGTCTTTCATCTCCGTTCAGCGCTTCGCCTTTCTGACCTTAGAAATCTCAACCCCGGCAAGCGTCTTCCGATTCCAGAAGCACCTGTTTGGGCAAGGTTTCCCACTCTTCGTTCTTGCTCGTCAGGAATGCGCTTGGCGGTCTTGTAACCCCCGTCGATCAGCTCACGGACCTGTTGCGTCGATGAACTTCTGGTGGTCCCTTGGCTGTGGTTCATGGCCGCAGCCGTAATTGCCAAAAGTAAGACTGCTGCTCGTTGGTCATAAGTCCCACATGGCCCAGCTCTGGGGAAACCAATACTGGGTGACATCCGCGCGGGCAATCTTCCGATACCTGCTTGGAGTGTCCGACGTCGCAAACCCGGACGTTACGTGTCTCGGCACCAAAAACTTCAGCTCTTCGGCTCACCTTACGCTCCATACGCATGGCGATTTGGGAGGTGTAATTTGGTGCCGTGCACCGGAACAACTGATTCGCGCTCAGGCAAACTTCATCAAAACCAAAGACCCAGCGCACGACGCGTGGATGATGTGCTTTGTGGATTCGATCGTGCTGCGCACGTTAAGAACCCACAACCGCGTGGACCCGCCTCGTGGTAGCAGTCACGCTTTCCTCTTCCTCGTTCACTTGACATAAGAGCGGCGTTCCGCACCCATCCATTGCAACCTTGTCCTTAGCACGCTCAAAAAGTCATCCATCGTCACAAAGCGACGAACCAATACGGCGGCCATACGAGTGCAGCTTCGTTCACGGAGATTGCCCAGATCAGCACCCGAAAAGCCGGGCGAAGCCGCGTGCCGATTGATGCGCAAGATCCACATGCAGGGCCGAGCGGCGCACCTTGCGAGCATGAACGCCGAGGGATTTCTCCGCGGCCTTTTGATGTCTGGGTTCGGCACCTGGACTGACGGTCAAAAGCGGCCCGACGCAGCAGTGCGGGATCCAGGAAACGTCCAGGACGGTTTGGTGGCCTGCACCACGATGAATAATGCCTCAATTGCCTCAAAACCGTCCATCTCGACCAGCAACTGTTCAGCGTTTGGCTGCGCGTTCGTCTATTGCCGCCGGCCAATAGCCCTGCGCCGACGTGACCGACCACAACTGCGTCGATCTCGGTCGATAAAATCCGAATGCGGGCGGCGTTTTTCTTGGCTGCTCGAAATATCGCGAACACGCGAATGCAAGCCCACGCCGACGAACAATCTCGACGAAAGTTTCAGAGCCAGAGATGTGAAGAACGGCACGCCCGCCGCCGACCCGCGATGGCGCGTGCAAGCAAGTTTTTACCGGCTTCCCGGGAGTGCCCCACTAAGCAAAGCGCGCCTTTGGGATTTTGCCGCCCAAGCGCGAGATAACTTCCTGCGCGGTTGCGCAGGAATTCCACGATCTCTCAAAATCTCGCCTTTTGCCTCGTCGATGCCTGCAAACCTCGTCCAAAGGTCACGCGGCCTTGCCTTTTTCCGGTCAGCAGCTTGGCTTTTGGATTTGCCCGAGCCCTCGGCGGCACCTCTTGCCGCCGCCTTGGCATGCGGTATGAAAAATAGAAAAAAATCCAGAATACCGATCAGGATCAGGAACGGCAGCACACGTACCGACATAGGCCGAGATGGCCCGACTGGTCTTGGCGCCACGCAGCTTTCGAAGGGCACCATCGTTTGGTTCCAGCAGCTTGTCGGCCACATCCACCAACCTTCTTGGCGGATCGTGGTGAATTGCGGCCGCCTCAGCGCGGATCAAGACCCGTTCGCCGTCCAGCATAAAAAAAAACCAAAAAAAAAAAAAAAACAACCGCCTTCAACTGACCGCGCTCGACCCGGTCAATGAGTCCGAAAGGGATAGAGGTCGATTTTCGTCGAGGGGTTTGACACCGCTGAACAGGTTAAAACAGCGCCGGATCAGCAAGAACAGAACGACCCCAAAACGCGAGATTTCTCATATTGCCCAAGGCGAAGGCCACTCCTAAACAACAGGGGTTGCCCGGCACACAGTGCGTGTGCAGCGTTGGTCATAAATAGACACGTTGGGCGCTCAAGTTCAACGCGATTATGCTATAGATACATTTAAGAACTATGCTGTAAACATACCCGGATTTGGGTGGTGTTTCTTCGACAAATACGCACACCGTAGCCAGACGAAACGCCTTTGAGGGTGCCTGCGCAAAAATGCCGCGCGTGACCCCGCAAGGCTGGCGCGGGGGATGTCGTCGGGCGCTGGGGAGTTTGGGCTATGCCGCCCTCGCAAGCGCGCGATGGTGAGGTCCTTCGATTGCGGCGTAGGAGCGGATGCGCGTCGTCCCAAACGGGCGGTCTGGGCCGCTGGGTTTGATGAGATTGCGATGGCGTTGAGTTTCGCGGAGGAAACCCAGATCCGGTCACGCGCACATTACGTGCCCGCCCAATGCAAGCACCGCCGTCGCCGCCCTGCCATTGGCCGCGCCGAGCAGCAATCTCCGCGGCATGTTGCACGCGGACGGTAGGCGATTGAGCGACCAATTTGCAAGCGCGGGCGAGCAAAGCGCAGTTGGGTGTCACGCTCAGGCGTCGAAGGCGTCCGCGGTCCAATTGCACCATCGTAATGGCCGCGCGAATGCAGGATTGGGCGGCCGTCTGGCGGCAAGTGTCCAGCGCAGTTCTACGCACGCGCCATTCGCTGGCGGTCTGGGCCAGCGTTGCGTGGTCAGACGAGGGGGGCAAGGCGTCGAGCGCTGTTGCTGGCTTTGAGACGCGATCGTAGGTCGGGTCGTCATTTGGGGGATCATCGACCGTAAGGGATGTGCGAACGAGGTATGGCGCAACTCGGACCCGCGTGGTCTGAGCAGCGGACGCAGGAGGTCCAACGGTTCCCGAGGTATCCGAGATCGTTATGATCGCGGCATCATCCCCGACAGACGCCTCGACAACCTGCTGCCGGACCGCTGAGGCGCATGAGGAACGGTTTAAAGGCTGAATCGTCCTTGGGTATGCGGCCCAAACAGGAATATGTGCACCTCATCCGCCGCTCAGCGCCTCCAGCAGGTTCATGACGCGCGCGCGGGCGCTAGCTTGCAGGTTGCCTTTGCCGTCCCAACCGTCCGCATTTTCAACGTCGCGTGGGCAGCCCGACGATTGCGGCGCAGCTTGCGCGCCAACCACATTTCGGCCTCGGCCAAGCCGGCTTTCATTACGTCCAAGCCATGATCAATAGTCACCACCTTCAACCCGATGCCCATGAACGCGCGCCCAAGGGCCCCCTAAGATGCAGCACGCCCCTGGAGTGCGCCCCCCGCGGAGACGGCCAGGACCAATACCTTTGAGGAAAATCAGGACCGAGGAATGCACCAAATTTCCTCAGAAAAACGGCGATTCAGATCACGCCGGCTCCGGCCGTTTAGTGGCCAGCCGTTTAGGGGCAGGCAAAGCTCGGCTCGTGCAGTGGCGGCATTCGGCGCGCGGCATTGGCGCTGGAAATCGCAAACGCCGACCTCGCCCAATGGTCAAACACTGCCTCATCACGCTGCCGAGCCCGTTCGAGGGAGACCACCTAAGTTTATAGAGCGCAATCTGGCCGAGCGCGCCCCGTTTGGATCGCCGGAAAAGCTGGTCCAAGTAAAGCCCGCGCTCCGCAAATGTTCGACCAAAATTGCCTTGACGGCCTTCGGCCTCGCCACGCAGATAATGCGGGCCTCCAGACCGATCAGCGCGCCGCCGGGGTAGGTTTGAGTGTAGTCTGCTAAATCGGTGGCGGCCTCGGCGCGGTGCGGCCTTCGTCGAGAAGTGCATGAAGCGCGTCCGCAAATCGGCCCCTGCTCGCCAATACGCCACTGCGAACTGTGGTTCGTCGGCACAGCGCAGACGGGGGCAACAGCAGTTCCGCCCGCCCAGCGTTGTGGTTTGCGAACAGTTGGCTCAGATCGCCGCCTTCAAGCTCGACCAAGCGAAACTCCAGATCGCCAATGCGGTGGTGCCGTCGCCTGACCACACGGTTGACGCGCAAATCATAGCGCCTCGGTCTGCGCGTCCAAGCGTTTGCAACTCGGCCGTCAATTGCGCCCACTAGCGGCCCAGTCATATCGGCTTTTGCCCAGGTAAGCGTCGTGGGACTGCCGTTTGTCGACAACTCCGCCGTATGACTGATTCCATCGAACAGTCACCGTCAGCTCTGGCGAATTATCGGCCAAGGATCTGACTGCGACCTCTTGCGCGAACGCGGCGCGGCAAGCCGAATACCAGCGCGAAGGTCAGGCTGCGCGGATCACGATCCAGCGCCCCTTGCAATTCACGTCAACCGCGCGGACGGGTTTGTTGGCATAACATGCCTTCGTCCGAACTAAATCTCATCGGGCGGAACTTTGGCCGAAAGTCAACTGTTGCGCAACCCGTTCGGCGCACCCCACGGCTGCCAGATAATCGCGCCGCACTGTGGCACGGCGCGCGCCGAGGGCGAGGTTGTAAGTCCCGCGGGTGCCCCTGCTCGTCCGCATGGCCTTTGCCGAACCAATCGCGAGAAATCGCCGGCGGTTTTGTGGTCAGCCAAGTGCTGCGCGCAAGTGCCGGTTTTTGGGCCGCAGCGTCAGTGTGTGCTGATCGACGGAAACAGGACGCGGTCGCCAACGCGGCTTTGGAAGTAAAGGCAGCAGAGGGGATCGCCACGCACCTGCACCGGGGCCTTGGCGGCGCGCTGTTTGGGAACATGGCCGCCCCTGCGAACAGGCCCCAAAGGATCAAGACGCCATATTACGGCCAGTGTCGTGGCGAATGCGGGGAACATAGTGGAAATTGCCTTTTCCTGCCATTCACCCCGGTCTTACGCCGGATTGTTGCCTTACCTAGATACATCATATACCATGAAGCGATGCCCTAGAGAAATGGGCAAGCGCAGGCGGATTCCGCCGATGTCACGCCAGCGTTACGCAAGCAAAGGCGACCATGCGGGTCCGATGCAGCCGGGCGTTGGCATCTGTCCAGTTTCGCCCTGAAATATTCTACGGAATAGAGCGAATGCCGCCCCGCAGCCCCCGCCGTGTTCGCGCGGTTGAACCATGAAAATCAGCGCCCATTGGGTGACCACTTGGACCTTCCATCGAGAAAATGACGATGTGAAAGCAAACGCTTCCTAACGATCCGTTCGACACGCAATCACGCCCGATAGGACGCCCCTGGTTTTTTTGTTTTGGTGAAACGTCGATCAGCATCGCCGCGCGGGTGACCATAACCGGGGTTGCAAAACGCCCCTCGCTCCGGCTAATGCGCATGCCGCCTCGCCACCGATTTGTCCCCCATGATATAGATCTGGCTGGGTGCCCGGCGGTCACTTTCAAACCACGATGCCGACCGCGTCGGCGAAAGCTCGGCCCGTTCAATCGGCAGGGCGTGTTGTCAGTTGCACGGGCGCTGCCCCCACTGACTCGAGCGCGGAAAATGTCCGTGTTTCCCGCCCTCGTCGAGGACGAATAGACCACGGGTTTGCCCCGTCAGGCCAAAGCGCGGCGCGAAGGTCATCTCATTGGCGTTTGAGCCCAGCGGGGTCCCTGCTGTCACCGCCCACATCAAGGACGTTTGATCTGCGGAAAAGCCGTTCCGCATAGGACGTATAACGCACCCGTCGCGTCCGGGCAGAAGCGCGGGCCAGCACGAAATGGACCCGCCATCGGTCAGGAAATTGCCGTTGCGCCATCGTAATCCATGATCGCAAGGCGTTTGACACGCTCGTTCTTCGACCGGAAATTTCGGGACACGAAAACACCAACCGGCTGTCGAAATAGCCGCCCTTCCTGTGCGCGCGTGAGACCGCGTCCGCAACCTTATGGCCCATGCGCCGCCACGTGCCTTTGGTTTGCCGCAAATTGCCAGCCCGTTGCCGAGGGGGGCCCTCCGAGAAACACGTCAAAAAGGCGGACTTCACCACGAGAACGCCCATCCGAATGCGAACGGAGACGAGCCGGTCACAAGCGCTGCCGTTGATCGCCTTCCAGTCGGAATACTGCACGGCGATTTTGAAGCTGCTGATCTGGCCCGATAAACGCTTCGACGGGAGTCGCGCGGAACAGGCCCCGTAGCCGACCAGATTCGTTGTCGGACGACTTCGGCGATGTCGCGCGCAAATTGCGCCGCTGCGGGGTTTCGGCAATGAAGTCGGGGACGGCGACGGGCATCGCTCGATCACGCCTCGGTGACTCTCGATCCTGAGTGGACCGGGCGATTGGAGCTCGCGGGCGCGCCAAGGCCAAAAGACCTAGTCCGAGAAGCACTAAAAAACGGGGCAACAGAAAAACAGGAAGGTCATCGGAACGCATCCTCTCGGGTTAAATGTCATCTCGATCGTCTGCCAATGGGCATACTTATTCCTCCGCAGGCCGTAAAGCCTTGCAACCCACTAGCGAATAATTGCGCGGCGGGCCGTCCTCGAACGCTTGGTTCACTGGAGCGACAGAGCCCAACCTTCCGAGCAACCAGCCGGATCGAGCCTTTGAACGGTTGGCATCCGCGGTCATCTCAACCGACACGGTCACGATGGTGCGCGTCGCTCGGAACTGAGGCGAGCCAAA
>Ga0163217_1013982_pt1 | contig 17280 bp, 16 predicted proteins | sample SynspAceP_FD_185933 | JGI IMG/M metagenome (GOLD analysis project Ga0163217, IMG submission 185933) | Saline lake microbial communities from Ace Lake in Antarctica - Synechococcus sp. Ace-P (PacBio error correction) | ecosystem: Environmental > Aquatic > Non-marine Saline and Alkaline > Saline ...
AGCATTGCGCATAGTCGGCTCGGGGTTTGCCATGGGATCAGGATTTCCACTCGCACAATCCCCCTCGAGCCACTGCCGGCTTGCTCCCTGAGGCCGGTCGCAAATCCCGCTTGGTAAGCAGACCTCCGACTGATGGACGACCCCTCTCAGCACTGTCGCTCTGAAGCTACAGCGCCTGCACCGCTTGGTTAGCAGCCGCTGCGGTTTCCTGCGCTGCGTTCTTCTGGCGTCGCAAGGCCTGGGCGGGTGAGAAACCGTTTTTTTTCTAGTTCAAACCAACCGCGTTTGCCGAAATTCTCTGCAGCCGGCGGCTGAAATGCGCCGTTTTGCCGTTGTCCCGAAATGGTTGGTGCGCCAAGGAACACTGGGTGGTGAGGCTGTTTCCTGTTGTAACGCGGCTTGTGCGGCCCGAGCCGCCCCCCCCCAGAGCCGCCAGCGGTGCCTGGCCATCGGGATGCCGGAGACGCGCCCCCCCGGGCCCCCCGCCCCCCCCGCTTTTGCGTAGCACCCCCGTGACGATGCGTACGAGCCTGCCCTCGGCAATCAAATGGTTGATGCCCGGCTGATCACTGTATGTCTGGCACTGCGAAATATGGACGATGGGGCGATCAGAGGAGAGGTAGATCGCCACAAAATGCAGCAGGAGGATACTATGTCCGCTTGGCTTGGGGCGCGCTGCGTTTGCGGGGTTTTTTGTGAGAGCTCTGGGGAGGGCATGGGTTACATAAAAAGGTTTTTAATTACGGTCAGATCCAGTGGTGGCGGGGTTCTTGGCCTCTTACAGGCCTGATGCCGGGTGCCTCTGATCCCGCTTCGGTTTGGGCCGCTGTGCGGAAGCCTCCAGCCACTGCCCAGCTCCTTCGCGTTGGTGAGCTGGCCCGGGGGCAAGTTCGGCAGCAATCTTCTTGGATGCGGCACCAACCTTGATCAGTGGCCACCGGGGCAATCGGCCGGGGCGGCCATGGCCGCACCCGTTCAGCAACGCCGGCAATCCGCCCTCTGGAAACGATCGAGCGCAGCTGCACCCGAGCGGGCTGGCTCCGCCTCACAGCTCCTTTCACCCGATCGGTGCTGGCGAGCACCTGCTCTGTTGCTGCCGGTGCAGGTCTGGAAATCACCCGGCCGAGCTTGGGTCTCCTGCTCAGCGATCTGGGCCAGGCCTTCTGAAGCTGGGTCAGCTGCAGCCTGTTCTTCAAGAGGGCTCAGCGTCGCCACAGCTCCATTGGCTCCGGCAGCAGCGGGCCGTGATAAAGGCGCCAGGGCTGTCATCACCCGCCCAAACCGCCAACCGGCTCAGGCGGACTCATCAGGTTCGTCGCCGTGCTGGCCAGGAAGGACGGCACTCTTCTCGTACACCGTTTCTCTGCTCGCCGTTCGAGGACGCTTGATGGCGTGAGCGTGTCCTTCAGCTGGTCGAGCAGCTCGGGCGGTTGAACGTGGGCCTGCTGGTTGAGCAAGTAGGGGTCGTCCTTTTGCCTCTTAGCTCTCGCAACCTGCGGCCGATCGGCGCGACAGCGGCCACGAACGGATAAGCGCTCCTGCGGCTGGGATCGCGTCGAGCTGGGGCTACTGCGCCAGCGCCCTCACGCATTGGCTGGTGGCGGTGGTGCCGGGAAATCAGTGCCGGCTGCCGCCACCCCGGAGTCTTGGTGAAACGCTTGAGCGTGTTGATCGCCCGCAGGATCGATCTGCTCCTGCTTGCGGCACCAGCACCAGCCCTGGGCGCGGCTGTTTGGTGAGCGCATCGATCACTTCGTTGGGCTTTCGAGGATTCCTCTCGGCGTACTCCATCCACTTGCAGCAGGGCGAACAAGCGGGCCAGGAAGGTGAGCGTGGCCCAGGGGCTCAGCTCGTAAGGGCGGCCTCGAAAGCCATACAGGATCAGATCGAGGCGGAAGGTGGCGCTCACCCTTCCCTTTTCTAGGCGACGCACCAAGCAGTCGGTGGTACACCTCCTCTTCCGCTTCGAGAGCGTGCAGCACGCTGCAGCAAGCAAGGTGTCCTGCTCCTGCAGCACCTTCAATCAAGGTGCCATTCGTGTAAGAGTCTGGCTTCACATCATGCAGCTTTGGGGACGGCCGGCGGGATCACTCTGCTAGGCTTGGAAAAACGGTTCTTGGGGATCGCCTCACCCACCTCCAGCCGCTGCCGTTCACGCACAGCAGGGGCTCGGGCAATCCCTCACTCAAGCCCAAGCAGGTGATCTCAGACTTCGCGGGCGGGTTGCTGTTGCTGCCGCCCCGGGCTTTGGGCCAGGATTTCCCTGACGCTTCGTCTTCCCGCCGGAGTTTCTGCTTGATGTATTTATTCGGTTTTCAGGTAGGTGCGGATCAGTATCGGTGAGCCGGCGCTGGGCGGCGGATCACATCAGCAATCAGCTTCGACACCATGTTTTCTGGCGCCACAAGGATCGCCCTCATTGCGAAGTTGGGGTGCTCGGGGTGATCACGTTCACCGCTACATCATCAGGCTTTCCTTACCAGAGCATCATCGATTTCTGGGCGTAGGAATAATCTGGTTGTTGTCTCGAAGCGGATATCTTGTTGGTGCGCAGCACGTCGTTGCAGAGCGTGGCCTGCAGGTCTCATCACTTGGGAGTCGTTCACGGTGTGGTCTTGATCTCTGCTCCACATCCCTTTTTCCGCTTGTCGCGTGAGGAACTCGTAGAGCTCACCGCTGCGTTCAGGTAGCTCTGACTTCCAGATTGCGCAGGGTCTTTCTACCTGCTGCTCAATGGCGCGAGATGTCGAGATCGGGCTGATCGAAATCAAGACAGGATCGAATGTTGGCGAGGTGAGGCCTTAAAATACGGAGGATCACCCATTGAGCAAGAAACATGGGCCTTGAGCGATGCCGCAGTTCAAACGGCGGCCACCGTGGTCGTGCCGCCAGCACGCATCTCTGCTGCTTGTCCCTCCACGGATCACATCGGCGGATTGCCGTGTAAAGCTGATCGAGCTGGCGAGTTGGCCGATCGGCAGACATGATTCGCCTTGTGCCACCTCCTGGACACGAGAGCTAATCGGCGTTCAGCCTACGCCATGTTGCGGCCGGCGAAAAAAACGCCCACGGGGTTTTTTTTTTGTTTTTTGGGAAGAAAAAAACCCGAGGCTCTGCAGCGCTGCTTGGACAGTTCAGCTGATTACGGGTGGAAGGGTAGAAGGCCACAGAAGGCCTGGCAATTCGCCCAGCCCTTGAGCTGCGGGAGTTGGTCAGCGAAGCGGAACATGGGTCTGGAGGTTGTCCTTCTCCGCCCACTAGATCTGGATCAGCTCATGCTGGCTCACGGATCCTTTTCCAGCATGCCGCCGCTGAATCACCGCCTGTACATGCGGCGCTGGCCAGGGTGGAGCTTGTGCGGAAGCGGCCCTGGATTTTGCTGAGATCATCGGACTGGGCGCACTTCTCCTCGCAGGATTCCTCCAGGTCGCTTGGGAGGTCACGAATAACGCGAAGGCAGGCCGTTGGTGGCTGTTCCGCTCCAGGCTTTCCCACGGTCTGCAGGTTGAGTCAGGCGGCTGCCGGTCGCCTGACGATGATACTGGCCCGCCTCGTCCACAAGAAGTTGAGCCGGGTGCACAAGACAGAGAAATCACACTGGACTGATTGCGAGGATGTCTTTAAGCACAATTTACAATGGGGGGGATGAGAAAATTAGTCATCTTGACTGGACGAGTTAGCAAAAGCTTCGATCGAGAGGCGGTAATTCGGCCTTGGGCCTCAAACGATCACCTTCATTGCTCTCCGAAGCCTGGTGAGATAACTTGCGCGGCCGTAGGCCCCGAGCCAGAAGAAACTTCTTTGTGACGGTGGCAACGCCTCGCGGCTGTCGTTCTCCGCACCAGTTTGCGGCCATGTAGCGCACAGTTTAGAGAGTTCTAAATAGGAGATATACACGAACGATCTACCAAGCAGCAATATGTCTCTCGATGGTCTGTTTGCTTTGACTCTCGAGTACTATAGAGAGGACGAGATATATTGCCTTGGTTCGCCGTAATACTCTTAGCAGTCACTCGATATCAAGCCAACCTTCAATGAACCTTCTCGCAAGGATTCGCGGGGCCGCTGGCCTCAGAGGACCAGAGACCCCAATTGCAACGGTCAGATCATTCTGAGAGAGTATTATGGGAGAATAACGTACAAACACTGGACGACGCATCTGAGTGCGTGACTTTCGGGTGTCGCTAGCTAGAGTTGTGGAGTCCTGAGTGACGTCTGTGTACTGCGCTCTTCTGTTGGACATTGGGATGGTGGCAGGTGGAACATCGCCGTTCCGCGGGCTTCCACATCTCGGTACGCCTAGCAGCAAGCTAAGGCCGTGTCGAATAGCACCTGCTCGCGTGTCGAGCAAAGCAACGAGAGATTCTTCAGCAGGTGCGCTTTTAGTGCGCAGCCGAAGAAACAGAAATCCATACCATTGGCCGTCGGGGTTGTCGAGGTAGCAAGTTCCAAGAAGATCTCTCAGACCCTTGAGACATCGCGGGGATCCACAGTACCCATCGAGCTCCACTTGAGTTTGCCGCTCGTCTACGAACGGCCATATGATCAAAGAACCATGCGTGACCCGGGACGTGCACCGGCTTGGCGAAGAGCTCGCGATTGTGGGCGCAAGTTCATGAGATCAGGGGTGGTCGAAGTAGGCGAGAATTATGGGTGGGCGCGTAGTGGGGGTTCTCGATCTTGGTGTTGGGCGGTAGTTGCCAACAGTCGCAGGTAGGAACCACCGTCAGCATGCCTTGTGAATACTCACCGGGGTAAGAAGAATCAGCCACAGGGTGCCTCCCATCTCGGTTGCAGGGCCTTCGATGATGGTGTGGGTGGCGCAGGAAGGGATAGAGATCCGCCCTGACCGTGATCAAGGTGAGTTGTGGGATGTCGCACCGATCACCTCCATCCAGTTTCGGTACAAGTGCCTTTGTGGGATCCGAGGTGCCTCTGCAGTGTTTCCAAACAAATACGTCCACTTTTCGAAATAAGTGGTCTCGTCCCGAGAAGGTCCGTCATGAGAAATCCTTCTCCTCAAGTAAATTCTGATTCTGGATCACCAGCTGCCAACAGGTCCAGACTGAATCACACGCATCCTTCCTGCTTGAGCCCTGGCAGCACTTTCACGATCTGGCAGTGCGTCTTCTCGATAGTGGGATCGTAGGTCTGGCTGAAGATCTGGGATCTCCTTGGCCAACCCCTTCTCGCCAGGGTTTACAGCTGGGCGAGACAGAATTGCTGTTCAGTGCGCCGATCCAGGCCGGTGGGTAGGTTTTGGTGCCATCGCTGGGCGCCAGCACGTTCGCCTTCCGCCACACCCGGTGACTGGCCTGGGGGTGCGGACGAGGAAGCCACCAAGAAGAGCGGGGTCCTCCGCTGAGACCGAGCGTGAACTTCAAGGGGAGAGCAGGGGGCGCTGTTGCGACCCGTTCGCTAAAAACACCTCTTGCTGCTTACAACACGCAAATCTGCTTCGCGGTAACATGTGCAGGAGAGGTGGAGCGGATCTTCTTGCCGCGAGGGACGAGGCTCACCTTCGGCCAGTTCCGGGGATGGATGAAGTTTCTTGCAGCTCTATAGAGCCGTAACCATGTCGGATGCGGCGCAGCACCGGATCCATGCGCCGGCCAGCTTCTCGGCCAGCACCTTCTGCATCCGACGTCAAAAGCCAGCTGAATCCGCTTCAGAAGATGCAGCCAGCAGGCATAGCTGTGCGGTCTTCGCCGACCAGTGGCCAAGGAGCTCCAGCATGGTGCTGGGGTGAGGTCGTTAGCCCCGCTGTCCAGCAGTTCCGGCTCCAGCCCGTTTGGGACACTGCTGGCGGATCTGGCCTGGAGGGCGTTGCTCGTCAGGAAGCGTCTTGGTCTTCTGCCAGTCGCCTGCTGCAGGTGAGCTGAGGCAAATTACGCACGCGAGTTCGGGCTCATGGGGCTTCGCGGCGGTGAAGCTCAGGCAGTACTGGATGCGCTCCGAACGGCAGTCTCGCCAACGTCCCCCACTTCTGCGCCTTGATCTGGCATTGCAGGGCAGTATCCATCCAGCACAAACCAAGCCCCCATGCCTATGAGCGCCCACGCAAAGCTTATGGCGCTCAAGGATTTTGGCTCAGTCGGTTTTCTGCGAAATACAGACCCCTGCAAGCCTAGCAGTCATCTTTAAGGCTGCTGGTTTGATGCGGACCTCTGTCTTGTGGCCGCCTCACTGCAAGACAGATTGGCCTGAAAGAACTGGCATTTGGCCCTAGGGGAGCCGCGAAAAAGTGAAGCCTTCGTGAAAGGCGCTGTGCTTTGCAGAGGGCCGGGCATTAGATCCATTTTGAGAGCAATCCGAAGGCTGACCGGATGGGACCATTTTTGCGGGATGTTCCCCCATTCACTTGCGGTGGGGAGCTCCCTCAGGCGCTCAGTCCGCCTCCCATGCGCCTACTGGATAGATCAGGATCCACTGCTGCGCGCCTTCTCACACATATACGAGCGATCCGTCGCTACAGCCTTGAGAATCCTCGATACAGTGGCCAGATAGGCGCATGGCTATCGATCGCTCGCTTGCCGATCTCAACCCGTCCCCCAGCAAGCCGCGCCCAGACTCAGCGACCAGCTCTCGCGTGCATAGCGGAGCCTTCCCTGAAGACCCGCCCAGATGCCCGTTCAAGCGCGACCCATGGCGGTGGAGTGGATCTGCTCAGGGGCCAGGTGGACAGAACGCAGCGGGTGAGTTGAAGCTGGCGCGATCGGGCAAAGCTGATCCGATGACGTCTGGCACATAACAGGCGGCGATGCAACCCCCACAAGCTGAACCGCACGCCCAGGCCCCCAGCACGGCTCGGCGGCCTCCAGGCGTCGGCTCCGCTTGACTCACGCCTTCGGGCGAGCTTGCGGGCTTCGATAAGCGGCGAGTGCCGGGGCCTCGGATCGGCGGGCCATGAGACGCTACCGGCCGGTAGCTGGCCCAGCTCTTCAAGTGACTTCACGGCACTGCCTGCTCCTCTGGGTTGTGCAGCTGGGGCCGCAGCATGTGAATTCGCCTTGCGCCCTTGCGGGGGAAGATCCCGAGCTTTGGCTCGGCAAAGCCGCACAGAAGGCAGGGCGTCCCGGATGGAGGCCGAGCGTGAGGCAGGAATCGGATTGGCGCCGCGGTAAGCGATGACCCGAGAATCAAGTTGACGTGGTGGCCACGCAGGTGCCATCCCCAGGGCCGCGCCAGGGTGCGACGCCTTTCTCCATGAGGGAGACGATGGATGCGGTGAGCCTTTCCTTGGGTTGGCCCTCCGAAACTTCTTGACTTCGGAACGGGGCCGGGTGGTGGGTGGCATGGAGTGCGAACGAGCGCAGGGACGCGATGGCAACTTGCGGCGAGGGAAGGGCGGCGAAGCCGCTTTGCGTAAGCCCCTTGCGCCGCCGGCAGACCATGCGGAACCTGCGCGCTCACCCCCACTGTGAGGATTCGTTTGGGCTCCTGGAGCCTGCCTGGCCGAAAGACACTGCCAGGTCAGCGTGGCAGCCTGGAGCGAGGCGGGCCCCGGCCACCTTCTGGTGCGTGAAGCTGGGGCCGCCAGGCCATCTAACCAGCGGCTTTCAGAAGCTGGGCGCTGGCTGATTCTCGCTGGCCGTCCAGCAGCCGTTGGAGCGGCATAGATTCTCCGCCGACGCGAACAGGAACTGCTCATGGCCGGCAGGGCGGAGCTCTTCCGTGCATGCGACGGCCTTTTAGACCCTCCTCTGCTCGTAGGGAGATGCATCGAGTCGCAGAGGCACCTGAGTCGGGCGGCCTCTGCATGGGGCGACCCGCTTGACAGCAGACACGGCTGAGGGGAGTGGAGTGGCAGAAGGACTCGCCGACAGCGAGCGAGGGAATACTGCTCGGAGTAGGGAATCGAGAGGGCGTAAGGCCCATGGGCCGGGCCGCCAAAGGCGAGAGTGACGGGACGCGCGCCGTACTATCCCGCCGGGTGAGGCAGAAGGCGGTGGTGGTCCGCAGTCGCAAACCCGACTTTAGCGGTAGACCCTTGGCGCCCGACGGACCCATGGAAGCAAATCTATGATTAACCCGCCGGAGCCGACTCTTCAGCGTTCTGCACGTCTTGCTACAGGTGGCATAGGCTGATGCCCTGGCGTTGTGGCTGAATGACTGGAGTGCGAAGCGAAATGGCGGATGGTGGGCGAGGTACAGCATGTTGCTGCACACCGCGACGCGATCCGCGCGAGCCCTGGCCTGGGCGGGTGAGGGTAGATGAATGCGGACCAGAAGGTTCAGATCAGCAACAACAAAGAGTCCGCGGGTGATCCGCAAGCGGAAGCCTGAGCCTACCTGCGCGCAACAGCGGCGCTGGGCTGGTCTACTCGTCGAACGCTGTTGCGCACCTGACAGGGCTTAGGCCCTGCTAGAAGAGACAGCATCCGCCCTTGAGAATGCTTGTGGCCATATTAGCCACATATATGGACGCCGCCAGGACTGATGGGCTGTTTGTGTGGCTGCAGCCCGCCATGGCTTCTACCGCGCGCGCTGGCGAATCGAGAGGACGGGTCCCTGGGGATGTGCAAGCCTGAGCACGCGGCGCTGATTGGCGGGAAGGTTTGATCCACATTGCTCGGGTTCGAGCTGCTGACTCTTCGCTCTGGCTACATCGGACCGCTGGCCTACAGCAAGGGAATTCGATGAAACTCACAGCAGGACAGAAGGTGCGCGTTTTGGGCTGCGGTGATCCAAAGCCTGTCGTGCCGGTACAAGGGGTGTGTGCTATTTGTCCGTCATGAGCCATCCTTGGCGGCACGTGAACACCAGGAGCATAGGGTGTGGCAAGGAACCCAGCGACTGTCGATCGCGGAGATGGTAGACGCACGGTGCTTCGTTTGCCGGGTGGATATGGTGAGTCTATAGGACGCTGACGGAAGAAAGGGAAGCTGGGCTGTGCTGCGGTGCTGACCCGGCTGACTGCTGTTGGTGGGGCCAACTGGCGACCTGGATCGCATCTTCTCGCTCGATCAAACGGCGAATTGGCGAGAGGAGCTGCGCACGTGGCATCGGCGAGGGGCAGCGAAAACTCCAGGTCAGGGCTCGCGCGGCGGAGAGGGGTAACCGGGCATGGCCGTGGGCGAAACACAAACGCGCACACCAGCCCGAAACGCAGCGGAAGGGCAAGCTGGGAGCGGAATGGAAAGGTGGCAGCTACACACCTACTGTGGCAGACGACTGATTGGAGATTCTGCGGGCGTGCTTGCCCTGGATTCGAGTTCTCCGGTGCGGTACACGTAACGGGATGAGTTGCGGGCGTGTTGTACAGGAGAGCGCTATGCCCAATTGACGAGGCTGACGAACAGGGCTTGAGAGCTGCAGTATGCGCCAACCAAACTACTGCGATTGTGACACACGAAACGAATCGATGGAGAGGGACGAGGAGGATGTAGAGAAGTTTGAGGCGGGGACTCAGTTGGCTGGTATGGCAGCCGCAGCTAGAAATGAGGATCTCGTCAGAAGATGGAGTACTAGGCCATCTGGGCATCGGAGGAAGACCCGCGAGGACATCGCAGGCGCAGCACCGTCCCCACGAGGGAGTATACGATTCGAGAACTCGCTGATGATGGCACCGCTGCGAGCCAAGGACAAGAGGAAAGCGTTCGCGTCGAACGGTGGCTTTGCTGCAGCTGCGCTCTCGCCGGCTGCTCTGGTATGGTGCTGGAGAGAATCTGCCTGTGGTCGTCGCTCAGTTGGTCGTCATGAGATCTGGTCTCGCTGGGGTTTGGGAGCAGGTCACGGCCTTCGATCAAAAGTCCAGATGCGCATGGCTTCTGCCTGACGACGTTCGCTCGTGGGGTGTCCGGGCCTGAATAACCCTCAGCCGCTTTCGGCTGGACCGTCCAGTATGCGGCAGCAGCCAGCTGGATCCAGGCGGCGGAACGGGGTCTCAAAGACGGAAGCAGCACCAGCCGATCAGGGAACCTTCGCTGATCGGTGCAGGCCGGCGTACTTCCTGGGCGAAGTAGATCTAAACTGCCATCATTGACTGTTGGGATCGATCCCCTCGCTCAGTGCTTGCTCCCTGGCGGGCGTCGTAGGCGGTCGGCGCAGGCCGGGTAGGCTTGATTGGCCCCGCGGCGGCGCCTGCTCCGCGCCTCGATGCACATGTCTGGGTTGGAGGGCACAGAGATCACGGTGAGCCTGTTCGAACGATCATGCAGCCGATAGCCGGCGAGCCTTCTTCTCGTAAGTGGCGCAATGGCACCCAGGCTTGGCCGTGCGTTGGCCTGTTGCAGAGAAGGAAGCCAGTGCTGCATGGTTGGCTGAGGTCGGCATGGTTCTGCTCAGCCCTTGCAAAAACCAGGAAAAACCAGCCGCCGCTGCCTACGCCGGGCCTCCGCGGGATCCAGTTCTTGTGGACTGACCGCTGTATTGTTGCTTGATTTAGTTGCATTTTTGTTGCACGCCTTTAATGTTGTGGTCCCTTGCCCGTTGAGGTTTGCTGGGTGTAACACCCGCTGTGAGGTTGGCCTCACCGTTGGGATCGTGGTGGATCCAGCCACCCCGCTATCGTTAGCCGGTGACGAACTCCGAGTATCCACTGCCTTGCCACGATGGGCCACTGGAGCTGGGGGGTCCAGCTTATGTGCAGCCAGCGGTGGCGACGGGCCAGGCGGCAGGTCCCGATTCCTTTTGAATACAAGATCGGCGGGACGCCGTTGCACACACACACCAGCCCGAGCGAACGCCAGGGCTTGAGTAGGCTTGGGCTGGCCTCGTGCTGTCGCGGTACTGGGCGCGAATGAACGTTGTAGGCGTCATCGTGCTGACCTGCCCAGTAGGCCCGGCGAGCATGGCGCAGCTCGAGGAGAAGCTAACCTCGCGTAGCCGGTGCGCTGGCATTGTCGTTCTGGGAGAAGTAGGGCACCGTCAACCGAGCGGTGGCCGAAGGCTGGTGCCGGCGGTGCCGGCGATGCTGGCCGGTGACTCGCTGAAAACGCAGAGCCCATGGCGGCCCTCTTCCAGCAGGATTTCGGTCTGGCCCTGCTCATGGCTTCGAAATCCGCCCGATCCGCGTCGTGCAGCATCGCCAGGCGCCTGCTGCTGCTGTTTGCTCTCGAAGTACTGGAAGCGGTCCATCATCCGGCCACGGTCATGGGGTGGGCATTGCCCGTGTTGAGGGACGTTTCTCCTCCTTCTTGCCAGCGCCTATCGCCCAGGTGTCAAGCAAAAGGCGAGGCCAAGCCGCCCGCTGAATGCCTCGCCCCTGGCCGCCTTAGAAGGGCAGCTCCTGCAGCCCTGACCCCACGGGCAAGCGGGCCCCGGAGTGGCGAGCTGGCGCTCAAAGAGATCTTGCCGGCCAGCTCCGCGACACTGGCGGCATGGCAGCGGCCTGGTCTGAAAGGCGCTCCATTGCAGATCCCCAGGCGCTGGAGCTTCAGGCAATGAAGCGGAGCGGGTGGAGCGGTGCGTGGTGGCCATTTGGTGGCGCAGCGCACGGACCCAAGGAAGCAGGCGGTGGGCGGTCAAGGGCCGCTCAAGCGTCGTAGCCGGAGCGCCTGCCGCGTCCCACAGCCCGCGCAGCGGCGCACCCGAAGCCGGCCCTGCGCAGCCCTTGAGCGCGCCCACCGACCATGACGGGGGCCTGTGCGTAGCCCAATCAGCGACGGGCCCGCCGTCACGTCGTGTCCTCTGCGATTGCTTGCTGATTTTCCGCTTCGCCTGGCCGCCCGCCACACGGGGTTCTGGGTGCCGGGATTGAGGCTCCGCGGCCTTGGGGCCTCAAGGCCGCCGCAGCCCGATGGCAGCCGTTTGCTTGCGGCGCTCTTTGACCAGCCCCAGAGACCCGAATGGCGCAATTTCAAGCCTCCGCCGCTTCATCGCCGCTTCGATAGGCCTTCACGCCTCCCCTGGGGGCTGAGCCTAATGAGAGATTGAAATCGAGCGCATTTTGGCCTGGTGATGGCCCCATCAAACCCCAGAGATCTTTTGTGGCATCGCTCGGCTTCTCCTTCAGTGGAGTGCCGCCAGCCGCCGTGTGAATCTCGAATGCGGGCATGGAGCTCACCGCCTTGCCTGTGGATGATCGTGCCTGCCTTTTGAGCTCCAGCGGAAGCTTTCCAGCTCGTGGCGCATTCGGCCACCTCGCCGTCCATGGGCCACCGTCGGAGCCGACGCGCCCAGGCCGAGAGTGAGCCTGCCAGCGGCATTGCACCAAGCCAGGGCGAGGACGGCGTGGCTGAGCGATTTCGATCGGGGCCGATCTGGCGTTGATTGAGCAATTAGGACGCCTGTACCGACTGAGCTGGAGCGGCCGCGTGGATGACAGGAATTTGCGGTGCCAGGAAGAAGAGGCCGGAAGGGACTTCTGAGCGAAAACCACGCGAGGGCAAGGGGCCGCGACCTGATCGCAGCAGCGGCCTCGCATCGCGAACTTGCGCGCCCACTTAGCGCGATCCGTGGATCGTGACGAACCCCGCCAGCAGAACGCTCAGGCCCACAAGGAGCCCGTAGCCCCCCATTACTCCCATCAGCTGCGTGGTAGCTGGCCAATAGGTGGGTGACGTTGCCTGGGGCCAGACCCCCGAGAGTGGACCAATGGGCCCTAGCACCTTTAATCGAGGCCGATGAAGCAGAGACGAGGGTTGACCGGTGTGCGGTCACACAAGACCCTTCGTTGACAGGGAACTGCTTCGTGCCGGTAATGACTTGGCGCAAACCTTGGCTTGGTGGAGTGCCTTGCAATTCGCCAAAGAGGGTGAAGCTGCCTCGGTTGGCTTTTGCCGCGCTGCTCAATGAAGGCTACCTGCAGGGATACGGCGCGTCGAGAACGTTCGGAGTTCGTGCGCCTCTTCGGGCGATCTCGACGTGGCATCGCTCGATCGTTGACCTCAATGGCCCGATCCGCGCACAGCCAGACCGAGCAGAAGTGCGCTCGATGCGCTCACCGGAGGCGGGAATCATCAACGGCGATGCCACCTTTGATCCACGTGCCTTCAACGCTGAGCAAGGCCGTCCCCCCCTCTGCTCCCCAGACATGCGATAACGAAGGCGGCTTCGGTGAAGCTCCCACCAAGCTCGAAATCGCTGGTGATATCGAGTGAAATCGCCAAGTGGTCGAGAAGGTGCTGATCACCAGCAAGGCTGTCGCCGCCAGATCAGCACCGCCAGACCGCCCAGGTGCTCAGCGGCTGATCTCTCCAGGTGGTGATATGGCCGGCACTAGTTTTGAGACGTGAAATCCTCGTGTGGATGAGGACGCCAGCGCACCAGGTGCTGGCTTCGCATGAAGCGGCCGAGCACCACCAGCTTCTACTGCTGCGCCCCTGGGCGATGAGCTGATGACCGGCCTGCAGGGACGCGTTCGAGGGCCGCTACGAGCTCTCGGTGCGGGACTTCGGCGAGTGCAGGACGCCCCGGTGTTCCGCACCGAGGATTGGATTGGTACGGTCGTTTTGCGGTGTGGCAACGGCCGGCCATGCTCGCCTGTAACGACATCAGCTGTCGTGACCTGAACTGCTGAACTGCCTCATTGAACCCCCGCTTTTTTCTTCCACGTTTCGACCAAAGAGGAAAACGACCATGGCTGCAAATGGCGAACAACTGTTGATGGCGGTTGTACCACATGGTGGGACTGGATTAACTACGCGGCCACCGATCCGTTTGGGACGGTTGCGCGTGAGGCTGAGGTGGTGAAGATACAGCACGCACCGCTCGATTGCGCATTGACGGTCACTTCACTCTTTGCTGCCTCAGCACGCGGTGCGCTCGGCTGCTAATCAGCGTTACTTTTTGCTGCAAGTCTGGCGCCCTGAACCTGAAAGCGAGCGGCACGATCGGCACCGGGTCACGCAAGGCGTCGGTGGCGAGGTGCCGGCTGCCGGCGGCCAGGTGGAAGCAACGATCAGCGCGGGCTGCTCGGTAGTAGACGCGCTATGGTGGTGGCCCTGCTAGAGATCTGAGGAGGACGGGCGAAACCGGTAGAAGGAGCACCAGTCCTTAGTTTTTATGACTGCGCTGCAACAGCATTGATGCTGAGAGAGCAGCCCACTCTCTGCCTTGGCGACACTAGGCGGTCCCTCGACCACGCGCTGAGTGCTGCTATGGCCAAAAAAAGAATCCAGTAGTTTCTGCAGCGTGAGGAAATGAGTGATTGTACTGTCCGTGACCGGTGAATCGGCTCGATGGTGTCGAGGAAGGGTGTATATCGCCGCCATGGAGGCGCCATCCGAGGCAGGCGAGCGATGTATCGCCGCGGCTGAACTGCCTGGCGCCCCCCCTCTATGACCTGGACACCCGATCAGCGACCGGATGAGCCGGTTGATCCGACGGTGCGCCGAATCCGATCTCGGCAAAGTGGGCCGTCATCTGGAGACTGCCGGAAGGATGGGGCGTAGCGCACATCCGTCAGCGAGACCCGCAAACGACGCAGAGGAGCGAGGACACGACGTATTCGTAGGATCCGTAGCCTCGTAGGGCTGGCCTCGGCTGCTGGAGGGCCGAGGTGCTGCTGGACCGGATCTCCTGGACGGATAGGCGAGGAATGCGGCCTAATAGACCGCGGATCTGATTCTCCAGCAGCCCGAATCCGACGATCCCCCGATCCACCGGATCCTGTCCTGCCGTTGATTTGGCCCAGCTCAAGCCTGAAGCCCCCCGCAGGCGAAGGAAAGCCTGTGAATTGTTTCGGGACGGGGCCAGTGGCAGTTGAGGCTTTCTGGCGATGTGCTGATAATTGGGCGCTTCACAATCTGCAGCCTCGATTACAGAAAACCGTAAACGGCCGCGAGATTGAATGCAGCCTCATCCTCGATTGAGCAAGACGATCTAAGGGAGCCATGCAAGCTGTCCGGTGATTCTTGTCACCAGCGGTGGGCCGATGTGAGCCCGGATGATTCCTGATGATCGGCCAAAGACTGACTGAAGAAGTTCACGCATTGCTTGCACCTGATCCCCGCCCAGCCTGAGCCCGAGCTGTTGACTGCGCATCTTCCGGACTTCGGGCGCGATGACAACAGTGGGGGAGATCAGCGACACTTGCTTCTCTGCCTTTGATGTGTCCCTGATCAGTCGATTGAGACCAAAGGCGGAGATGGTGTCTGAGGCCAGCGCCTGGAGCTGGGAAGGCCGCACGGCCCTGATCCGGCTTTTCGCTGAAGTGGCCATCGGAGGTGTTGCCTGGAGCGAGTTTATCTGCTACGTACGGGTATATCGCCCCAGCTGCGACCTACCTGGCCCCCCGTGATCGCGGCGGGCTTTATATGTTGGTCTGGCAAAGGGTGGTAGCCCCCCTTGCCGGCTGAGCTCCTGCCATGCCCTATACGCGCCAGCTGCCACCGCGACAGGTGGAAGCGAGAGACGACGCGTTCTGCGTTGCATGTCCGGTGCCGCCTCGGGCTGCCCTGGACGGTGGGACATGGTGCTCACGCCAGCGCAGGCGGTGGGCGCTGGCTGGAGATCGGCTTTCCGCCTGGGGCCTGTGCCGGCAGCGATGTCTTGGAGAGTTGTGGTGCGATGGCCCTCGGCGCGGCCGCTGCGAAACGGACGGGACTAAGACGACACCGCGGACGATCGAAGCGAGCAAGTGGAGGATCCCCGTGGGCGATGCGAATGCACAATAGGACCTGCAGGGTTGGATGGGGGATGGAGCACGACAGCCAGAAGCTGGTGCCAGTGGACGATCGGGTTGCGGATCCTGATGGTCCCCGAAGCTGCGGCCACGTCCTTCGCGGAGCGCAGTGAGATCTTGAGCTCGTCAAGGTGACGATGGGGCTGTATGTGGCCGCACTGAAGTGGGGCTGCTGGGCTGCCCGCCTGCTGCCGGCTGTGGGTGATCGGCCTGATGGGTCCAGGCACGGGCAGGGCCGGTGTGGAGGGGCCCACTGGCGGGCGCCCAGGCCCTGGTGCGGGTGATGCCTCGACGGCCGGCCCGTAACCACGGCAGTGCCACGGAGCTTGGCGGCTACGGCTGCAATCCCGAGGGCGGGCTGGGGCTGCTGGCCGAGCTGTGATGGCAAGCCCGCCCTGACGGTGATTGTACGGCATGCGAGCACAAGCCGGGGCACCCGCTGGTACTCGCTGAATGGCACCGACGCAGCAGTGATGGAGGTGATCAGCGCCACCGGCGCTGGGTGATTCTCACCTGGACCGTGTGACGGGCCTGGTGTTCGAGTGGTGGCTTGAGCGATGAAGCTGGAATCCACGCGGTGAATCGATCAGGGCCAGTCAGGCTGCGGGGCCTGCCGGGCCTGCTGGGCCACCCGGCCAGGTGGTGGCTCGGGCAAGCGAGCTCGTTGCAAGTGGCTCGATTTTCAACGATCAAGCCACGAGCCATCGGCTCCCAGCCAGATGGTCTCCTGCGCACTACAGCGCCAAGTCCTCCGGCCGGATGCTGCTCACCAGTTGGGGCCTTCGCGGCTTTGCGCACGTGCTGCAGCGGCGCTCTTCGAGAAAATCTCTGGCTGGTGTCACGAACGACGACTCGTCTCAGCGATCGGAAGGTGCTGTGACCTCCGTGGGCACATCGGCCCCGGCGTCGACCGCGCCTACGGGTGGATGTCGACTTCGCTCACGCGGCGACGGCGAGTGTGAACGCGTGAACGTGGTGCCGTGACACGATCTGACGTCGCGCAACGGTTCTGGCGCGGCTGGCTTTTTTCTATCGGCCGCGGCTTGGCTTCCTGATCCAGTTACACCGGCGGCCCGGCGGTCGGCACCCGCTGTTTCTGTGTGGCCTGACAATCAGTGTGATGTCGGCTTCTGTGCTTCTGAACAATCCGTCTGGGGGGCAAACTACTGTGGGCTTCTTTCGCGCCATTCAAGAACTGGTGCTCAAGACTGGCAACTGGCAGTTCGCCAGCAAGAAAAACACCTTGTTGCCAAACTGCAGGACACGGGACTTGAGTTTCTGCCCACGTGCATCTTGATTTTAGGGTGTTTGCACTACCCCGCCACACACGGAGGTGTTCTGGCGATCCGCCTGATCTCACACAAGTAGATAGCCGAAGGCTCGACTTGAAACTGCTTGCTGGCACATTTATCATGCGGTCTGGCTTCCGCTGCGACGATCAAGCAGTCCCCGGAATTCGATGCGCGGTTGTAATTGCGAGAGGACCGCTGAGTGGCGGTGAGCGTCCTGTGCAATAGGAGGCAGACCGCTTCTCGTTGATGGCTGGAACGAAACGGCTCGATCCGCGGGCCCGCAGGGCGCTGCCGGTTTTACCCGAAAATGCTGTGCGGCTGGCAGCCCTGGCGGGGTTTGGACCTGCCCGGCCCGCAGGGCGTGCCGGGCGTGGCTGCGGGCCGGGGCAGCCCGGCGGGACTGGCCAAGAAGGGGCCTTG
>Ga0163217_1103177_pt1 | contig 17278 bp, 12 predicted proteins | sample SynspAceP_FD_185933 | JGI IMG/M metagenome (GOLD analysis project Ga0163217, IMG submission 185933) | Saline lake microbial communities from Ace Lake in Antarctica - Synechococcus sp. Ace-P (PacBio error correction) | ecosystem: Environmental > Aquatic > Non-marine Saline and Alkaline > Saline ...
ACGTGCGTCAGATGTAGAGCAATTCGCCGCCATTTGTAAAGAAACCCATTTCCGAAGACTGATTTGGTTATTATTCGTGAAAATGAGGCAAGACCTTTACGGCAGGATTGACACAGACAAACCCAGGAAGTCTATCAAACTTTAAAAATTGATCTCTGAACCAGGTTCTGAAAAATCATTACGATATGCATTGAGTACGCTAAGAAAAACGCGGAAAGAAAGTGACTTGTATACCAAGGATTAAACAATTATGAAATTAGGCGATGGTCCTTTTTCCACAAAAAATTTGAATGAGATCGCTAAACGAATATCCTGAAATTGAAAATGATCACAAAATTATTGATATCGAACGGCTTATTGGTAGCGAGCGACCAGAATGCTTTGGATAGTGATCGTGCCTTTAACTTTATGGAGAATTATTTCTGACGTTTGCTGCAGCAGGTTGACGGGTTTGTTGGTCTTGGTAGATCAGCAAATGTTGGAGAAGAGTAGCGAATTTGAAGCGATTCATGGTTTCCTGCTCCTGATATTTCTGGAATGGGAATCGCAAACCCTTCCCGGACTTTTGAATGGTGCAATTATGATGTTGGTCCATATAGGAATGCCAGAAATGGAAGAGAAAAATCGCCAATGCCTGGATGAGAACTTTGGAAGATGGAATCCATACTGGAGATAATCTATAGGAAGGATTTTCAACAAAAGAGGCAGGACTCAGGGATTACGCTCAAGCCGATAATCGAACGATTAGGAACAAAAGCCCTATTAAAATGATTCCTGTGGAGTACGATAAGGAGACACCAAACAAATGTGGATCAAACTCAAGCTACAGTAAAACAAAAGAAGAATTGATCGGAGTGGATGTTCATCGATTGGGATGAAGGATTAACCGAAATTTCAATGTGATCGGTGAGCGCCTTAGAAGGCAATGCAAACAGGTCCTGCAACTACAATTGATCACAACAGGGGTGTTAAAGGTATTCCAGAAGGAATGAGAAGAGACTTTTCTGCACAGATATTGAGATGCCCGATTCAAAACTGCCAGACCAAGGAGTGATCACTCACGTACCTATTTTTGGAGCTTTTAAGCAGATCCAAGGCTTGGGTTTTTAGACTTTATTCAAAACTGAACACCTTTATACATTTTGATGGAGTGAGAGGTTTTCACATTGCTCAAGGAGAATAATGAATCTAAGGATTTAAGATTTGAAGGACCGAGGGCTGGAGAAATTCAGAAACTTCGTCTTTTTTTATTGGTTTTTTACGGCAAAGGTTTACCGATTTTTTTTACCGCAAAAGCAATGCGGAGGTTTCGGAAAAAGCCCGAAAGAAATCATGTCATTATATTTTTTAATAGATCATCAATCCCGTAAGGTGAAACATCTTTCGTCCTCACGGTTGGAAAAAAAGGTATTTTCACCTTCATTGATTCTTAATCGTCCTCAATTCCATCTCCGTAGCAAATTTCCTCAATCTTTGGTCACCATAGGAGGTAAAATCTATTTGATTTTTTTCAAACTCTAGGAATCTCCGATTATTTGTGGTCAATTATAGATCAAAAGGCGTCCTCATCATTACATAATTATTGGCCCCAAGTGGGGCTCGGGCGTAAAAGCAGCTGGTTGACACTATTCTTAGATCACTGCCTGGAAACTGGGTTGGGAGCCAGTGATCTTTTCACGGCTGAAAAATCCAGATTTTTACTTGAAGGATGAATCACTATTTTGAATAAACAAATCACTAAGAATTTGGAGGTTTTGAAATTTTCCCGATTTGGAACCACTATCAGCTTTAATATGAATAGAAATCAGAGGTAAAAAAGAAACTCATCTGGGAGTTGATTGGAGCAAAAGGAAAAAAGCTGGTGGAAACGTGGCAAGCCATCTGGGCAAGAATGCTAATCTTTTTGAGTAGCCGAATACCCCGGGTTTTTTTGGGTAAAAAACTTACGGTAAAATTCTTAAGTGATTTGGTCGAAAAGGGATAGTTTGATGCCATCATTACTACGCGGAACGCCCTCATTCCATGATTTAATCGGTTTGGGATTAAAAGCGAAAACCCGGATCCAGATGGATTGACTGACATTTCGGATCCATGGTCCTGGATGGGAGTTTTTGGATTACCACATTCCAATGGTGCAGCGAGCGCAGGAAGCATTTAGCGCTGGAGAACAGGTATTGTACTCATCAAGCGAAGCTCGATGAAAGTAATCACTATTATCACCAACTTTCCAAGGCGATCTTTCAAATTGGGAAATCCGAGCCATCCGACTTGCTGACACTAATGGCTTCGATAACGGTAGATTGCTGAAGATTCAAATAAACCAAAAAGTTGAAGTTCTTCATTTGTCTATACGGGAATTATGGCATATCGATTCGAAATCACGATTCCACTCTTTTGAAAGCATGAAAGGAGGAATTTGAAACCACCCTGATAGGTGAAATGAACTTTCGTAGGCGTGTCAGTGATCCGGTAAAATCCTTTTGTCAAAGAAGATATCTTGCTTATCAAAACTGCGATTTTCCATAGGAATATGTTGAGTCAGGTGAGGTTTTTGAGTTTTTATGAAAAGCTGATCGAGATATCGATCCTATCTGATTATTGACGAATAGCCAAGAATGCAAAGCACGGTTCACTGGAAAAGTATTTGAATACACCTTGCAAACTGGTCCTCACCCGATATCTTGCCTACTGGTGGATCCTGCTAGGGGATACAAGTAAAAATTCCTATAAGCGAGGCCTGGGATTGGAAGTATTTTTTTTCATACACAGCCCCCCAACAATATCCAATTGCCTTCGGAATTATCAGATCGATCCGAAACTAAGATTCACCAAATTCCTCGATAGACAGTTCTACCGCAAAAATTCTCACCGATTCAACTAGCCCAAGTTTCTTGATGGGAAATCCCATATCTTGACCTTAGACGTTTTGATCTTGGACTTAAAGGAAAAGGCCTGCAAAGCAAAGTTCACGACCCTTGCTTGAAGAAGGATTTTTTCGGAGGAAGGAATGCTGCTTTGGAGTCAAAACGCATCAAACGCAAAACTAAGAATCAAAAAATTGGCAATCGCACTGCCAAATTGGAACCGATGCGATTGAAATCTACGACAGTGAGAGCATATAAATGCAAATCGGTCCTGGCGATGAAGTAATAGTTCACCTTTCCATGACTTGGCGTTTCTACGCAGAAAGCGTAGTATGGTAAGGAACACAAGCCAAGCCTAATTTTTCTGGATACAAGACCAAGATGGAATTTGCTAGCTTCCGACTGGATTCGAGCGATTACTTTACAGACTAAGGCGGTGAATACTCCTGTTCACTGCTTTATGGAAGTATGGTGATATGGAAAAGGCTCGTAGGCAAAGGCTAACCCATCAATTTTTTTGTTATTCTGGAAGATGCTGCTCAAAGCTTTTGGGTCGCGCGCAAATGGTTAAAAGCTGCAGGAACTTGGGCGACATTGGTTGTATTGAGTTTTTAATCCTACTAAGAATCTTGGTAGCGCTTGGTGAGAGCAACGCGATCGCTGCTATACTGACACAACATTCAAACCTCGAGAAGCGAATTCGTTTGCATCATAATCATGGGCAACCTCGCAGAGACGAAAACATTCTTTGATAGGCGCCGAGAAATAGTAGATATAGATACGCTGGCCAGACAGGGTTTTTTAATGTTATGCTGGATCGATATACTAGAGGAATTATATCAGTTAATCCAAGAAAGCGGGCAAAGCAAACGATACTTAGGGATAGCTTAATGGAATTAAAGGATTAATCTTCCAGAGGCGGGTTTTAGCGACGCATCACTCACATGCACCATCTTTTCCGTGATTCAATCAGCTCGGACGAGACGAACTCAGGATTAATTTTTAGGAGACAAGGGATTGGACTGCAATTCATTACCAAAAACCGTATCGGAAATGGGGAATTTTTTGAATCTAAAGGCAATTTTCCCAAATTCCATAAAAATTCGACAACAGGATCTTTCACTTCCCCTTAAACCATTTTTAATGGGACGTGGATCAAAGGCTTATCGATGGAACAAGTCAGCTCAATTTTTTTGATGAATAAAATCTGACTATCCGCAATGATAGCCAGTGACCATATTTTTTCTTGCTATCTGACTGGAAGACCCGCCAAGAGCGAGGCAGGCCCACCAGGCGAGGCAGGCCCACAAGGCGAGGCCAGGCCTTAATCGTAACAATAGTCCTTGGGAGAAGTACTCACGCATGCTCACAGTCGTTCTCATCTATACTAGCTCACTTTAGCTTTTAATGGTACATTGCGAGAATATAACTATTATTTACAAAGACTATTCCATTTAAAAAAATGGCAGGATCTGAAACGAATTTTTTTCTCTATTTTCCGAAAATGATTGGACAAGTGAACCGATTTACTGTACAGCGGAATTGCTCTGCTTTTAGTGCTTTTTTCGACATGGTTAGCTAAGTTCAAAGGTTGGAGACATTGAGCACTCCAATTCTAGTAATCGTCATCCACCGAAACAATAGTTTGGCAATATTGGCATTATACCAACTGCTACATCACGGTCATCCGATCTACGATGGACGTATTAGTTTACTCTTCTTGCACCCGATGGTATTTTTTTATTTGCCTTGCCTAGAAATTGGATTTAGAAAAGCTTACAAGGGCAGGCGGGACCTATTTTTGTTGATGTTTCTCATCGGGGATTATAGGTACTATGATTGGTGTCGTAGTTTCTTGGTTTGTGGGTTGGACAACCCAGCGCCAGGAGAATACGGTGCCTTTTGAAGAAATGCGCATAGCCGGGAATGTTTACAGGTCTTAATAATCGGAGGGAGCATTAATTAAATTGCGGTAGCGCTTCATTACAAGTCAATCTCACCGGAATCTCTATGCCCGCGAGTACCAGTGTAGAATAATTTGATTGGCACTCCTTGGATCATCATCTGTTTGATTTTACCGAAGTTTTATTTGCAGTCCTTATTTCCAAGAAAAAAACTTATCGGAAGTACTGTGAAAAAAATCAATCAAGAAACCGAATCATATTATTTTCAGTACATTGAGGAGTTTTGGGAATGGTTTTCTAGCACTAGGCCTTTTTCTAATGGTTGTCATCACTTTTTCCTTCAGTCCAGAAATCATAACGCTGACGACACCTTGCTCTGGATTTTTAGCAACAATTCCCCACTCACTCCAAACGCACAGCTTCAGGGAACTCAGACATCGGTTTTATTCATCATTCTTCGATCTCTTCTTGGGGCTACGATAGGGGACTTTATGCTCGTTCATACAGCATGGCTGGTTGTGGGCAGCCTTGCCATATTTATACTTTTCGGAGTATATTGATGATCGTAGCATCATCATGGCTTGTATCATCATATTGAGGTATGGAGCCTTGCTAAAGCATCGTTGAGATGTTGATCGCTGTTGCTTCTCAGCGCATAGATTGCGAGGATAAATACTGACATTGCTGCTGCAGAAAGTCTCAATCGACCGGACCTTGTTGATACCGGGGTTTTGTGGGAAGACTTGGAAAATGACTGGAACTTAATAGACAGGGTTTTTTATTGCAGGATTCTTTAGGAGTTTTATAGAAAGCAACACAGCGGATAGCCTAATTATGTAATAAGACTCTAAAGGAGATCAGGAGATCAAGAGAATGGAGATTGTAAAATCATAAAATAACTGGAAGCAAATATATACATCTAGGTTTATATTCTCCCTCTTAAATCGCTGGCGTGTGATCATGTTTGGAAATGGGAACTATTCGCTACACTAGCAGATTTTAAGCGAATTCTGATCTATCCTAAAAGACCTGTACAAAACGACTTACTAATCAGATTATACTAAAATCCCAACTGATTGCCTATGGCTTGTGTAAACTTGGTTCAATTTTGAGTTCGCGGGAGCTTTTACGTGGAATGAATGATTTTTGGCTGCTTTGTCGCAGTGGGGACCAACTTCCAATTTGATAGCACAATTTGGCAAAGAGATCGGCCTTAATCTGTACCGCTAACCGTTCTTTTTCGATACATCACTGTTTATTCATTAGATATTATCATTTTCATACCTTCACTTTATCCTGAATGGGAACGAGGCAGCAATTAAATGTGCTATAAGTAGCGTGTTGTGATTTCAGTTTTAGCGGATTCAACTATTATTTCTGATGATCATTGGGATGGTCTTAGGCTCCCGAAAATCACCGTGAATTAAGCACACAAATTGATCAGCCCTTTAAGAGATTTCGGCGCTGTTCTTTGTCTTGATTGTGCTAGCTTAGCGATTATATGAAAGAGCGAGCAAATGTGGTGGATTATTTTATTCAGGCATGGTCCTGTTGCACTTACTTTTGAATATTCTTAACACTTGCTTAGGTTTTTGGATAGCAAGAATTTTTGGAGTCAATGAAAAGCAAAGCAGGCACTATTTCCCATCAGAAATCCAGGAGATTCAAAACGGCACCCCTAGTCTATAGATACAGCATATATATGAGTAGTTGCCTATCCCATCCGTGATTTATGGATTTATTGATGTTTGGAACTGCCGGAAGACGGCTGATTTATTGGGGGAATGGAAAGAAGGAATTCTTTAGAAATGAAATAAAGATTTTTTTGCTATTAAATCTGTAGTTAGTGAAGCTTCTCATTTATTCAAGTTTAAAACACAATGGTCATGATCATTTTAACAGACCATTTTGTGTTTATGATGATATTATATTCTATAAAATTATTTGACAACACCTTAAAAGTCCTGCGGCCATCGTTTCCAAGCGTAACTTGGGCCACTACATCAATTAAGTCTTCCTTTCTGCTTTTACCATCGTCTCGATTTTGTTTACCCACTGGTAACTCAAACTCGATGTGAAAGGTAGTGCAGCCTTGATCTCGGTCAAATCAGATTCACTAAATTTAGGCCAGCAATAAAGTGCCCGTAATTTTGGCCATCAGCGCGGTTTGAAATTGAGCACAAGCATGCGCGCATCTAGCATTCACCATGTCATGTTTGGAACATTCTAGAAGTTACAGTTAATTGCGATAGAAAACGCTAAAAGCAACCGTCAGCGGGCAAGAAGCGAAATAGCGATAAATGATGATTCGGTGTATTTTTCATCAAGTTATAGTTTAAGTAAATAGTTAAGAAGACTATCGTGTTTTTTTTAACTCATCATTCAAGAACCGCTATCTGCTTCGATATTCCACCAAAATATTACATACCCTATCAAATTCGGACTTGACACATTGGTGTTTGCAGGTTGGATTCCTGAAAATCGCTCACGCCATGTGCTTCGGGCGATGGCTTCATCCCATCCTGCGAATGTTTCGGATGAAGATCACGGAAGTTCGTACTAACTTGCTCTAATTTCCCTACCCAAGCTTTGAATCGCTTCTTCAAGCTTATCAAATCAGATAAAATGTGTTTGCGCTGCTGGATCAGTTTCTCCATAGCAGATCTTGGGTCCCTGTGTTATGCTGTGGTACGGAATACCAAGATTCGATTTCCTTTTCTGACAGCTCGCTAATCCGCGATATCCTTCCCAACGGTCACTCATGACTTAATTATCCGCCATACATTATCCTTCCACAAGTTAGGAATCAAGGGAAGCGGGAAAATTTTCCACAATGACATGCTCAATCTCACTGAATGCGGTTAGGAATGGAGGCTTGCGGTATTCGTTCCACAATCGCCACAGGGAATTTGGATTGAAGTCACTATTACTTCTTGGGATCTGTTTTTTGGTTTCTTTTTCTCTAAATCAAAAGAAAATAGGGCTTCATTAATCTGATATGCTCACTTTTTTCCGAGTCTGCTACCGATGATTACTACCTGCGACGCTGGCTGGTGAAGGAATATAGCTTACTTGCGATATTTGCGATCCCTACTACCATAGACTTTTTTGGCACGTTGGAGATAGGGTTTCAGTAAGTCTGAATCCTGCCCAGACTCCAGCAGTGCGAATGAAATCGCTTATATTTCATCTGAGACCGAAGTCAGAAGTTCATTGAGGATTAGGCTCCGGGCTCATGATAACAGTCTTATGAAAGAAATCCTCCGGGCAACGGGTCGCGAAGCCATAATTTAACCGCATCTTTTACGCAGACTTCCGGTCCATTGTCTTCCCTGACTAGTCACATAGATGTTGAAGCGCGTAATAGCCAATCACGCTCGGTTTTAGCTGCCTATATGATTGCCAACGAATTTGCTACCTCTCGAGACATTAAACTATCACATGAAGATGGTGACCCAGCATCAAATTTTCACAGACTCCTAAATGCTATAGATCAAACTACCACCTGAATCCTCTCTTTTATTCCACCTCGAAGTCAAAAAACGCGAAAATCCACTCCACTAACGATAGATGGGGCGTGAATTCCTATGCTGTGAATTGCATCCAAGATGAGATGTTAGTTCTTACACGATCATCGTAGACTTTCGATGTCAGCGCTTGCATAGTTTGGCACAGCACGCCTCTCTTGCAGCTTTATATATGTGATTCGTCACAGGACTTGGCGACTCCCTGGCGCAACTTTTCCTGTTGCAACAGATCATGCGCCTCTATTCCTTGCTCCATACGCGCTCTTGAGAAAAACACCTCGGAAAATTTATTGACGCTGAACCGTAATGGACTACTAGCATGATCAAAGTGGCCTCAATTCCAGCACTCTATCTGCTAGCCGGCTCTGGGACCAGCTGCCGAAAAGCGGATCGCTCTATCGACAGATAATATCGAGTCAATATTTTATCTGCACTCCCGCGCACTCCCAGTCCATCGCTGCCCTACATCCCCAAAAACTTGACCCACATGCCTAAGTCCGGCGGATAAGGATCTTAACATCACATGTGTAAAAAACATCCTGGAGCAAAGTCTTGTGTATCTTCGTGGAAATCATCTTAATCGAAGTACACTTCTTCGCGGACGTTTCTTGATTATTGACAATTTATAGATTATTTTGTAGGTTTTTGTTTCGCAGCAGGATTACATAGGGAAGAACACATCGGCGATAGAGCTCATTCCAGCACCATTCACGGGATCACACAAACCGGAGATGGAAATCCGAATCATCACCCATTCACCTTCCCCAGACACACAGAAACCCTCACGCTCGGAAAGATATAGAGCGCATGGACTAATAGAGAAGCTCGAAAGATGTAGAACTGCCTACCACTAGAGGCATCCATATATATAGTGGCTACAATTTTCGCAAATGATTTTCGAAAATGTTGCTTTTTGGATGTCTTAAATCTTCCCAAGAAAGTTTGGTTTCGTGATCCTATTTTGGTAATCATTACACATAGATAGCTATGACTATCCGAGTATCACATAAAGTGATTATACTTCGACCCTTTCATCTTATCTGTGCACATAACATCAACAATAAAGATGCTCTAGAAGCAATACACCCAATGCACTTCCTAATGATCCCTTCAATCAATGATAAGACCATATTCCCGATCCCAGAATCTTTCGCTAAGTAATAACTAAGCCTACCGATAGTCTGGTGGGGGTTATATGATGAATTGGTGATGGCTGAAAATCGTTTTGGGATAAGATCCACGTCTTGCCTTGCCTCAAGAACAATCAATCTGGAAACCCTGAATAGAATCATATGCTATTCGAAATTTCGATTCATTCCTCCGATCATCCTCTTACACACAGTTGCCGGAATAGACTTCCTATATATAATCTATCTCTCCAAGTCCTGGAGGGAAGCTCACATATACGCCCAATTCATTTAATTGAAACCACCTTCCCTAAGCTAGCGTTAAATGATATATATATGAAATAAACCAACCGCGCTTCGGCTATGCCCCACCACGGTTACTCCTCCACGGTCACCACACGCACATGGTACACATCAGGAATGAAAATAAGACCATGATAATAGGCTTAATAACCGAAACCTTGCTCCCTCTCTGTTTCGGATGCAGAGAAATTGGTTGGATTTGGTTATATGCTTTCTCTTCTCAGGCGGTTCGTAACAATGGAATTCTCACATCCTATAAAAGCTTCTCGGAGAAATACAAGCAGTTGGCCTGAAACACGCACAAGTGCCAATAACAAAATAGAGCCTATTCCACGGTTAATTGTTCCGATAGATGGAGGGAATATTGGAACTTATATATACCGTTCTGCCTCTCGCGTAAGATGCCGTGATTTATCGCCGAATATTCATGACTTCGCGACATATATCCCGAGAAATAATCACCGGACCGCCTGCCTAAACGAACATCAAAATCATCAACGCGAATAAGAGTTTTTATTAATAGATATGTCTTTGCATTCCATAGGATCATTCTACACTCATACAGAGAGCCCCAAAGCACATCTCCAAGGGAAATATACCCACACCCAACCGATTTTACTTAAGTTGTGCAAGCAAGGTCTTCCCACCTAACGCTGCTTGAAATTCGGAAGTCTCAGAAAGAAGGGGACGACATAACATCAGCGTATACTTGCTAGCGATGAACGTATTCTCGACTGTGCGCAACCATTGCGATGCAAGACTGGTCGAACAACCTATATAGCGGTTCATTAGGTGACGACTCGGGACATGGCAGTAGATGGCCATCAGATCGCCAAACTGCTTCTAGCATCTAGACAGTGCCCAAAATCGCATAAGAGCCAAGGCAAGACATTATAACGCTATTGGAATTGCCTTCGCGAATAAGGAATTAGCGGGAAGCACCGTAAATGGCAACTCGATTCCCGGTACACATTTTGCGGCACTGAAAAGTCATAAAACGGTCCATTCCGCAACGTAGCAGGTCGAACATATACCACGATCCTGAGAGGCATGATTCCGGTGGCAGTAAGTTCCTTAGTGAGGCTGATGATTTTCGGCGTTGATTGCGGCTTCTTGGATGAATATCATTCGTCGTATAACACAGAAGCGGAACAAGAACTCATAAATACGCTGTACCCTCGCATTGGCAAACAATTAGCTTCTCTATATATATATCTTTGCTTTTTCGGTTATTGGCGTAGGAGCGACTTAGTTACGTAGAACATGTGAGGTACACTCGAGACGGGAGACTCAGAAAATCGCCACGTGGGAATTGATTTACGATTTTTACTCTATAAAGGAGTAGTTAAAAATTAACTGCGTTAGTTCAAACAGATGTGAACAACAATCCACTAGAATAAAAATACTCCTAGTTGACTATTTAAATGATATTTAGTTGTAAATATCTTTACTATGAAAACCACTCTGTTTTGAGTTATCAGGGTTTAAATCATTTGGGTAAGATTTTGGGCAATTTCCAAATACTCATTTTCTAAGCCTTTTGATCTCTGAGGACGAAATTTTGTTTGGAAAGCAAGTAGTTTTCAAATTAACCCTAAAATAAAGGACACTAAGGCAGTGGAATTGTTGAACTCTTAATCAATTTTAGCCCTGGGCAAGAGCTTGAAATAGCTAAGCAAAACGAGTGGGTGACAGCCACTCATCAGTATGGTTGATATGCAGACAGTTTTGTACACTACAAGAATCGTACCCGAAAGGCAACAATCAATATTTTGTCTCATCCTAAACATATCGCTCGTTCAATCACCTCATGGTTATATTTTTTCAAAGACGCAGTATCTCCTTCTTGAAACGTTTTTTGGATTGAATTTGAGTGCTTAACGCACACCTGGTTCTTGGAGAATATATATCTCTAGCTGGAGCCCTTAATCGTTACCATCCTCCCTTGGATTTAATTGCCTGAAAATTGCGCCGTTTTCCATTCCTCTGCACAAGATAAAGATTAAACATTTAACATTCCTTCCAGTGGTCAACGCACGCTTTTCTCATCATCCATAAATTTTGGCAGAATCTGTTTTTTACTCTCCATCTCACAAATAATCTGCAATTTACAAGTCTTCGTTTCTCCGGTACTAGGAGGCATTGCGATATGATGTCACTATATGATCAAAGCATGAGATCCCCCCTCCCACTCATTGAAACTATGGATGTATTTAACATTATGCATGCAGCATGTCTCGCAATCACTTCACTTAGGTTTATAGCAGATATATATCTACATCTGCTATTCCTCCGATACGGTATTGCACACTGAGCTGCCATATGACTACTATTTTCCCGAGTTAGACTATAGTAGCACTCGTTGATGGCAAGTTAGAGTAAATTTATATTGTATATCGAGCTCGATTAGGTCCAATGAAGATATAGAAGTGTGCGACACTCCTTTCAAGGGGATATTAAAAATTCAAATCTATTCGACCTGTGTTTGACAAAGGCGGCAGTACATGAAGAGGATCCGCTCTGCTCTCGAGATTTTGCTATTTCACGAATATCCTTACCCGACTAATTCAGATGGCTATAGATGTAATATGCAACTATATAACCTACCCTCCGGCAAAAAATTCCTCCTCAGGAGACAACAGGGCTTAGAACTGATTATTGAAATTCCCCAATTCCCAAATGAATTTACCCTGGGATAACCTCAAAAAGGAGTAAGCTTTCAGGAAAAGTTGAAATATTCATTCTAAAACCAACTAAATCAAGTTTTTTTATTAGTTTTATTGGACGAGGAGGTAATTTGAAACATTCCTGAAAGGTTTTAAAATAGTATATTAACAGCCCTGAAGGTGAAATAGCGAAGCAACGGTCGCTAGGCCGTTGCAAACACGGATAATTATTTTTAAGCCTGAAAGGGCGCACATACCGTCAGGGACAAAACGCTCGTAAAATTATATTCATAATTATCTATACGCACGAAAAATAACACCATTCATCCGACAGGAACCGAGGTAGAACTCTATAAATACCTAGGGATTGCAAAGCTCATGATTGTACTCCATTCAAATCGGAAAGGCCATCTTGACATGTGCATATCCTTCTGCTCCTCATCCCAAAAGAATGAACTATGCAGATTTTTGGAGACAGTTAAAAAATTCCTTCAAGGATGAAAACGCGTGCAGTTGACTGAAATTTCTATTTGGCAAGATGATACGGCGCTTTTCGGTAAATCCAAGGAGGTCGATATGTCACTGAATAATCCAAAACCAGCCTAAGCATCATTCAAACAAAAACTTTCCAAGATGAATACCTGGCTTTTTGAAAAAATATAAAAGTGAGAGACCGAGCGATATGTTTGGGGAAACAAATATGATGCCCTTTCAGGGCTGAGTACAAAACATGCATATCAACCATCGATGGCTTCACCCACCGCTTAGCTATTCCAGCCTGCAGGCTAAAATGATTAAATAGCAACATCCCTCCCTTAGTGTCCTTATTTTAATACTTGGAAACTACTGCTTTCAACAAAAAATTTCTCCTCAAGGATCAAGGCTTAGAAATATATTTTGGAAATTTCCCAAATCTAAACCCAAAGATTAACCCTGATAACTCAAAACAGAGGTGGTTTTCCAGAAAAGAAGAAATATTCATTTAAAATCAACTGATTATTTTTTCAGGAATTGTTTGTCACGGGACACCAGTAATTTAACACTCCTTATAAAACCGTAAATCCAAATTCCACGTGCAGTGAGTCTCGTTTCAAGCTCACATCCTCAAGTCTTCGGTCTCATCCCAAAAAGCAAAGAAATAAGGCTATTGGTTGCAATTGCGATCACTTATTATTTATCTTCCCGCCTTTTAACACGAATGAATCATCCAAACCAGCTCACTGCCGAATCTCACCTCCTAGGACTTACTGCCACCGGAATCTGCCCATGATCGGAGCATCGATCTCGTGTCCTTTTTAGATCAGCGAAAGTACGGGAAATCGGTCATACGTGCTCCCGCTTCTTTCGCAGCAATTCCAGCCTTATTTGCTGCCTGCCATGCGATTTGGCACTGCAAATTGCCAAAGCAGGCGGATCTTTACCCATGCCAGCCGCTCCTAAACCCTTTTTAGTTTTGTCCCAGCCTTCTCCCAATGGTTTGACTATCAATCGTCATCGGTAATCGCTTTATGTTAATCGCCCCTTCTTCGAACTTTTCAGCAGCGTTAGTGGAGACCTTGCTGCACACCTGACATCGGTTGGTTCGGGTTACTATTTCCTGGAATCCTTTGGCCTTTGATGAAAACCTACGATCCAACTCTATGAGAAAACTTGATTCCGTTTGAGAATTTTGATGTCGTTTAGGAGCGGTGGGTGATTATTTTGGATTAAGTTTTGATCAATCTGAATTCGCAAAAGCGCTCTTAGCGAAAGAGGTAAAGCATTCCTATTATCGAAAATAACTTTGCACTGGTCTATTTTACGCAGCTTCAGCACTCTTATTCTCCAGCTTTAAGATTGACTCCATTGCCTCAAGCTGAGGAGAGCAAAATCCAACCAAAACCTTCCAAAGCGATGGATTGCAAATTTTTCGGAGTAACCTTTTTTACATTTATTTCATTCGCTGTTAACCCTATGCTGTTCCTTGGAGTTTGTGGCAACCGAAGCGATGAAAAGACATACGCTGCGGGATTATTGGCTATGTATTCCTCCACTTGGAGTTTGATTTTGTTTGAGCGGCAATTGCTTTGTTAAATGACTTCCCAGCAGATTCTATCAGTTTCCGATGATTTTTTTTTTTCTTGGCGGGAAGACGGGATTTCTCAAACGATTTTCAGCCACCACCCAATCATCATTACGCCCACATCGTGCTATTTTTACTTAGCGGAGTTAATGGCACTTTGGACTTAGGAAGTCACTTGCGGCGAATTTCTTTCTAGGAATCGAATATTATGGTTACTTCGATTTGTCAAATTTCCTATGAGTCCGATTTCACTACTATTATACCAAAAAGAAACCCTGAATTGGCATCCAAAATCACCATTCAAATCCAGGCATTACCCAAAAACTGATTGCCTATGTGGAAAGTCCACTTTCGAGCTTTCTCAAATTATCCATACCTCAAAGATCTCGAGCGAGGTTTCGGCTGGTATTTTCAATTCCACCCGGTTTGGTTGATCGTGATGGCTGGGCTTCGATTTTCTTTATTTTCCGCTGAAAAAACTAAAAAAACTAGGTATCATATACTCAAGAACGTTTCTCAAAATTACCCGATTAGATATTTCAAAATTACACAGAACTTGCTCCAGATTGACCATTTGTAAAGCCTAACCGGACTTTGGGCAGGTAGCCGCTTGGAGCCGGATGGAGAAAAAATTGACCCAATTGAGGCTGCCAAAGCGATGAATGGGTATGCAGAACGGATTTAACCACTTTGAATATGGCTTTGATCATTTACGGTTCAGCGGAGAAATTTCCGGAGTTCCGAAAAGACTATGAGAAAAATAGCGCACTTTTCACGACAAAGTGGGTCCAAGTCCGGAGACATCACAAAAGCTCAGGTGAGAGTGCTGTCCAACTTGCCCCTGACTCGCAATACAATCTGAAAACTCGATTTGATGCAATTTCACGCCATGGAATACGCCCATCCATCTGGGGTGGCATTGCCTTTTTGCTTCAAGGAAATTAAAAGAAAGAAGGATTGATCAAGCATTTAGGCTGGACAAATTTGATGCTGCCAATCTTCAGTGGTAGCAAATTCGGCAATCAAAAGTAGCAGTAACCAGGTTTGCTATTCGCTTCTGGATCAGCGGGCGCAGGAAAATGACGAAGTCCTGCGAAAAGTATGCGTAATATGGCTTTCGGAACCGTGCGGAGGATTTCTTTCAGAAAAGTGGCTGGGACAACCCGAGCCTAACCTCATGAATCTCTGACTTGGTCTCAATAAATTAAAGCGATCATCGACACTCGCTGAAGGCTGGGCAGGATTCAACTTTACTGAAACCTATCTCCAACTTGCCAAAAGCTGGAGTAGACGCAAATATCGCAATACTATATCCTTCACCAGCCACGTCCGCAGGAGTAATCATCGGAGCTAGACCGAAAAAAGTGAAGCATATACAATAATGAAGCCCTATTTTCTTTTGAATTAGATGAAAAAGAACAAAAAAGATCAAAGAATCAGGACGTTTCAATCAAATCCCGGCATGCGATTGCTGGAGATGAATACCGCAAGCCTCCATTCCTAAACCGCATCAGGAGATTTGAGTCATCAGTGGAAATTTTCCCGCTCCCATCCTACTGTGAAGGAAATGAGGGCGGATCAAAGCATTGAGTGGAACGGTTTGGGAAGATATCGCGGATTTACCGAGCTGTCCAGAAAAAGAAATCGAATCTTGGTATCCGGTACCACAGCACACACATGGACCCAAAGCCATGGGAGGAACTGATCAGCAGCGCAACACATTTTATCATTGATAAGCTTGAAGGAGCGATCAAAAAGCTTGGGAGGGAAATAGAGCAAGTAGTACGACACTCGGATCTTCATCCGAAACCATCGCAGACTGGGAAGGCCATCGCCCGAGCACATGGGGAAGCGATTTTCAAGGAATCCAACCTGGCAAACCCTGTCAAAGCCGAATTGATAGGGGATGAAATATTTTGGGTGGAAACGAAGCAGAACGGTTCTTGGAATGAGAATTAAAAAAACACGAATATCTTCTAACTATTTACTTAACTATAACTATGAAAATTACACGAAATCAACATTTATCGCTATTTCGCTCTTGCCGCTGACGTTGCTTTTCTTTCCTATCGCAGATTTAACGGGTGAGCTGGATCTAGATGCCAACAGACATGGAGTGGCAATCCCAGCTTTGTCTCATCAAACCGCTGATGGCAAATTACGGGCCATTAATTCTGGCCAATAAGGTGAATCTGATTTGACCGGATATCAACGCTACGACACCTTTTCACATCGAGTTTTGATACCAGGAAACAAAAATCGAGTTACGATGAAAACAGAAGAAACAAGATGAGTGGCAAGGTTACCGCTTGGAACGAGGCCGCAGGGATTTTAAGGGTGTCAAAAAGTGAAAATAAAATTCGAAAACACAATGTCTGTTTTAACAACAGACCATTAGTGTTTTTAAATACTTTGAATAAAAAGCTTCACTAACCAATTTAAAGCAAAATCTTTATTTCAATTTCTAAAGGAATTCCCTTCTTTCGATTCCCCAATAAATCACGCCGGGCATCAAACATCAATAATCCATAATCACGATGGGAAGGCATAATCATGCCAATATGGTGGCAAGCAATTGTGATTCCGAGGTGCCGTTTGATCCCGGATTCGATGAAATAGCCTGCTTTTCTTTTCATTGACCCAATAATCGTGGCTATCCAAAAACCTAAGGCATGTAAATAATCTTCAAAGTAAGTGCAACAGGACACTGATTAAAATATCCACATATGCTCGCTTCTCTTTCCAAATCGCAGCTAGCAACAATCAAGACAAAGAACAGGCCGAAATCTTCTTAAAAGGCTGATCTAATTTGTGTGCAATTCAGG
>Ga0163217_1054665_pt1 | contig 17275 bp, 6 predicted proteins | sample SynspAceP_FD_185933 | JGI IMG/M metagenome (GOLD analysis project Ga0163217, IMG submission 185933) | Saline lake microbial communities from Ace Lake in Antarctica - Synechococcus sp. Ace-P (PacBio error correction) | ecosystem: Environmental > Aquatic > Non-marine Saline and Alkaline > Saline ...
AATAGATGCCCACAGATCCCCAACTATTTAACACCCCACATCAAAGGACATGGTCTGAATCTTTTTCCCCTCAAGTATCCGCATCAACAATAAAAATACTAAGGTTGTGAAGCTATTTCCCAAAGCTGCAAAACCACTATCCACGTACTTTAAGGGCCTCATACCATACACCACAAAGACCATTTCCAAAGGCTAGGAACCAAAACCCCGGCAATACTAGAATTTAATAATTGCCTTTTTCGTAATGGCCAATGGAATCCCATTCTTTTACAAAGTGCAAAATATCAAAATGCCCGCGAACCAGAGAAACGTATGGAAGCCCAACCATAAAGGTGGCAATTCTTCACCGAAATCTTATTTAAATAGGTAAGTGAACCCAAATACGTAAATATGGGCAAAAAAAAGAAAGTACAATAAGTGGGTATTCCGGGGTTTGGAACATAAAAAAAGCTTTCAAGAAGCCAAAAGGTAAGTATATCTTTATTTATTAAGCTCTTCTACCCTCCTCCATTTATCGATTAAAAATAAAATATTTCATTCCCTAAGTGTATTTGTTCAGTAAACCAAGAATTGACCTCCAATTCCACACAAGAATCCCCTTAAGATAATTATGAGTCTCAATAAAATTTTAAATTCAATTTTGCGACGAACTTTCTGGTTACCACTTCCACCAACCGCCACCGGCCAAACCCGCCACCGGAATGAACCGCCCCCTGAACTGCTACTGCCGACGTGAGCTTACCATATTGGATCTTGTGCTGGCCATAGAACTGGAAAACGAAATTTGAAACTGATTCATAGTTAGGAGCTTTGGAAACAGTGCTATAACCAATGTGGTGGAGGTATATTTAAATCCCTAAAATTTTTTTGGCCCATTGGGTCAACAAAACAAAGCCAAGGCTATCCAAGGTATTTTCAAAATAATTGGATCATCTTTTAAAGCATTTTGAGCCTAATTCTCCTCCGCGAACCTTAATAAATCTTTTTAAAATCCATTTAACTCTGACAATAATCATTTCCTTTGCATTCTTTTTACCATAAAACGATAATAAAAATGAGAAGAAAAATACGGAAATTAGAATTGCCACAGCGGCCAATGGACCCCAGAAGAAAGCCCTAACACTGTTGAGTCAATCGCCAGAGCCACCAATGCAAAATACAAAATGCGCCCTGGATTTTTTTGACTCCCGCTTCGTAAAGGGGAGGGCTGAGCATTTCTTTAAATTGGCCTTCGGGCCTTTATCATCTTGTGTAAAAGGTATCTTTTGACTACTTACCAGTACTTCTGTCCCGACTACATTGTTATTAGGGTCTATATATATCTCTATCTCTAATATCTCCTCACCTCAAGGTGACCAAGAAACTGAGGAATATCGACCACGGAGATGATCGGGCGTGGTAGAGAGCAACTGAAAGTGAGGCGGTGGAACCCAATGTGGTATTAGTGAGATTAAATCCGAATTATCGTCTTATCATTGATTAAAAAGCCAAACCATGGCCGGATCTAGTATTGTCTGGCGGGAAATGAACTAGTGGTGGCAAATAATACGTTCATCCTTCCAAAATTCCACCATATTACCCAAAAGATGCAAAAAAACATTATCCCGATCAGAACACCCACCGCGAACCGGTTTCCAAAAAGGCCAAAAAGTTTTCTCTTCTAAGACTGAGCCCAAGAAGGTTCATTAAACCGTACGTCTCTGTCCTGGATTGGAGTACAAACCTGACTTACTTTACCTGAAATTCGTTGGTCCGTGTAATATAATTGTTATATCGGTACTCTTTGTGTCTGTGCATCGATCCCCCGATAAACAAAACTATTTCTTTCCCTGGATATATCATTTCCGGAACATGTATGGTAAAACTTACTTGGTGAAAATCGGCCTGCCAATTCCTCTGGCTATATGTTTCCGAATAGAAAACGAATTTGGTTATTCCTCAAAGAGAAGGCATTGTGAACGCGGGTATTTTATCTCATATGGTGCTGGGGACCAAACTAAGGTCTTATCCTTTCGCCAATTTTTATCTGTAATTGGTCCTGTAACTTTGCACAAAAGTCGAACGGAGCATCAAATTTGTAATTGGAACCCTTTATATTGCCTAACTTTAATTCTTGGCGTTTACGAATTTCGTACCCACCGAATCTACAAGGTCATATTCTGTGTTGAATGTTCCTATATAATACCATGTTTGGGAATTTCAAAAGTTAAGATTCATAGTTTTTCCACCACAATCAAAATACCTTCTTGATTGAAGGGTATATCCACTGTGTAATTTTAACCGTAAAATCCTGGGCCTCGCCCTAACAAATGGCAAGAGAAAAATAAAAAGAAATATATGTTTTTTCATTAAGAAGAAATCTACTTTTACAATGGGCCCTACTAGCTTCCTCAGTTTCAAAGAAATCGAAATGTTTGATATTTGAACAAACTGGCAACCAGCACTCCGGAACACTTTCCCCATAGGTGTTTGTTTTCTCTAACCGAACCATTATAATACCCCTGGCCCGTTTCCAGTTTTCCTCGATCTCAATTTAATTTTGTTTGAAGATCAAATAACTGGCTTGGCCTTCAAGGTCCGGATAAGCTTCTCCCTATAAGAAAAATGCTCCTTAAAGGCCTCTGTTGCAGTTGGTTTTCTGCCTTTATTTGGCAATTAATACTCCCGAAGGGACGGCCATTGCCGGTTGCGTGCAATTAATGAACAGATTCCAAAGGTAGATTTTCGTGTTTGCCTAAACCTTTTAGCGGTTCTACTAAAATGGGTAATTAGGTCGTAGCCGTCTTGTTTTAATGCTACATTCAATATTGCTCCAGATCCTTGACTAAGATTCTAAGTCTGGCAAAGTGATAATAACATTTACAAGAACAGGGCTTAGCAGAGCCTAACAGATTCCCTTAAAAAAATATTAAGCGTAATCATGTTCCAGTGTTTTTTGTTTGATAAAAATATGACCTCCACTAAGTACTATATTTCTTATTCGGGCCGCAGGCCTATTTAACAAAATATAGTTCAGATCTAGGTTTAAATTAATTGAAGGTCTATTTACCTAAATCTTTTCCCAATTCCCATAATTAAGGCATTCCCTATTCTAATCATCAAATAAAAGTGCAGCGTAAGCAAGGTGAACAATAGTTTATAAGCCCCAAAACATGTGCGAAATTACAAGCTAATAATCTTGTTTTCAACACTCTAATCCGGCCAAACTCGAAAATAACCCAATGAACTTATCTTTAAATATAATGGTCATTAAGTTATCAAAATACAATCAATTGCATATAATGTAGAACCTCCTTAATTTTGAAGAAACAATAGAAAAAGATAAAATCATGAAAACAATTCTATATACCGGAATACAGAGGAACATGCCAATAACGGATGGGCTAATTAACATATCAACAGTTTTAGTTTTTTTGCCAAATTAATCACAATCCATAAAAGAATGAATTTGGTGTCCTTAGAGTTTTAAATGACGATTACCGTCCTCTGGTGGTCAAGGTTTTGGACACATCCCATAAGAACAGGAATTATCTCCATTCCGTTTACAAAGGAGATTTGGAACATAAAGGAACAGTATGGGAAATAACGCACTGTTATTAAAAGAAAGGTGATGTGCAGCAATGAGTGCCGGAAACGGGTGTTTTTCCAATAGCGAGTAACAACAAGAACAAAATGAAGAGTGGAAGTTTTGCAGATTTTGGGTAATTCCAAAAACCCCAATGTAACACCTAGATACGATCAGATTTCCTACCCATGATCTGGCTACAAAAAATTCCTTTTACCAAATTCTCTCCAAATAAAGCGGATCAAGGGGTATGGATACATCAGGACTGCTTGTTTTCCTTGGGTGGATTTTGAAACTGGAATTAGCTCAACCTAACTTTAAATAAGAACAAGCATGGATGTTTCTATTTGTATTGGAAGGTGGAATAACCACTTAACGAACACAATTGAAACGGCGTGATGCCATACGGGATTTCGGAAACCCAACGAAATTACCCTTATTTCAACAGAAACCTAGTAAAGTCCTGTTGATGGAGTCCCGCAATGGAATCTAATTTCCCCTAAAATAATTGCTGCCAATTTTCTATTTTTAAATACCTTTCATTATTTACGAAATACGCTAATGTCCAATATCAACCTTGGTTATTCCGAAAGAAGCAGCCAACATAGGTAAATTTTTATGGTGGGCCGATTATTGCCGATTTAGACAAAAGCGCATGGTGGGCCCCTTTGTCCTTTAATAGATCATATGGGACCCGTCGCAATTGGACGAAAAATGAAAATTTAGACGTCCGCCACATCCTTCATATTGGGCTTTCCTACACTCACTTATCTTTTTGAAAGGAGCTATGATGCACAGGGATAGTTTGGGCGAATGAGGTGGAAATTAAAACCGGGCGGGGTTAATTGGGATGACTGCCGGCAAAGGGCGGGTAGTTCACTTCGGAACGCCAAAACTCCGAACACTTGAGGGGAATTAAGAAGTCGCTACATGGACTTCAGATATGGGTAGGGCTTCCAAAAAATTGGAGCAAACGGAACCTGAATTTACCCACATAAAACCGAGAATAGAATTCCCAAATGGCAATATCAAGGGGCTACACTGCTACTCTGATTGCAGGTGAGTTATTAGGCAAAATTTCCCGTTCCTGTACAACAGCCAAGCTGTACTTTTTTGGAACTAAAGAGTTCAGAAAATAAAAAAATAAACAGTAGGCCCGGAATTATATGAGAAGTGGCCTCCCCTATATCTTTGGAAGGAAGCATTACCAGTGACGAAATACTTATGGGCCCCCAACAGATTTTAATTGCGAATAATGGCACACTTTGCGAATTTGAAAAGCTTCTGCTAAATTCCACCATCTACATTTTGGCGGAGAACCTTTCCCTGGGAAAGACATATCCTATTGGAATTTTGTCCTCCTCTGACAAGGTTATCATAGAAAGAGCAAGCAATAATTGGAAACTTCAAAGTTTTGCCCAAAATTTCCAGCGAACTGGATTTTGTTCCCTTGCCAATCTTAAATCCAACCGAACACAATTTATTATGAAAACAGGAAATTAGAAGCATTTAATTGATGGGGTTTTGTGGCCATTAAAAATATTCACCATTATCGGTATTGGAAATGAAAAGGCCCGAGGAAACTACGCCTAGACGGATTGTGGTCCCATTTTCCCCCATCTTTATGAGTTATGTTTTAAGTTTTAATTTACTTTAGGGATTTAACTGGAAATAACCATCACCATTTAATGCAAGGTCACTGAAAAGTTAATGGCCCCATACTAATGGGCCAATCTCCAACCTACTTTTTTTGCTTTCATTGATCCCTTTGCTACCAGTTTTGGGTTGGAGAAAATTTCACGCAACTACACAATTGCGCTCTACGGCGTTGTGCTCTTGATGGTGCCAATAGCCTATAGAATTTTGGAAATTAACCTATAAAGTAATCACGATGAAAAACTTAACCCCCTTAAAAGTTGGTCCAAAACGCGTTTAAAAAAAATATTTCCATGTTATTTATATTGCCGTCCTTTCCCGCTAGCCTTACATAAAACATTGGCTGGCCAATTTGCCGGATTTATTATGGGTTGCCATTATTTGGGTGGATACGTAAACAAAAAATTGGAAGGTTTTTGGCCGAGAAAAAGTAAATATACCTTGCCCACATTAACAACCTATCCAAAACGCTATCCACCTTTTAGCGAGTTGAAGTGGTTTTATCGAGTATAACCAGTAAGTCTGCATTTTGGTCCTAATTTATCGCTAAATTTAAAGATGCTCTTTTTTGACAAAAAGTTTAATCGCTTTGGAAAAAAAATAATTTCTGATTGCAGCTATTACTTCTCCTTTCCTTGTCTTTCGGTGCTCAAAGAAGCAAAGAAGATCTAATAGAATATCGTGGTCAATGAAAAGCCGACCTGACTCAGCCGGAGGAAAGAAAACCTGAGGTTGAGGAGGCCTATTATAAGAAAGTAGTCCCCTACCCAATAATTCTCCCAAAGAACTGGGACCCGCTTCGGCGGGGATACGAATATTTAATTTCTGGGATTATATGATTCGGGCATCAAATAACGAATGCATTTTTTGCTGGGAACAAGCGAGAAAAATCCTGCACCGCCTAATAGAAAGTGGCCGACAATGCCAATATCCCTTTACGATTATACCGCAATAACAGCTCCCAATGGCGCAAGGGTGGTGCTCCAACGTATGGCTTGCCCGCCCCTACCAAACAATAATTTTATAATTGATTAGGAAGTCATGAATGCGGATTTTTACCGTGAATAGGGCCAGTAAATATTCCCTATAATTTCTGGCAATTAAGGAGCTCTTTACGGCGGTGAAGAAAGTGCAGAAATGGCTTGGCTTAATGATCAGTTTTAGAAAAAAGCATCCGTTGCCATTGGCCCAAAACCAATTACAGAAACCCGTGGATCCAATCCATGCAGATAAAATTACCCAAGTATTAATGATCACCCGCGACAAAAATACTTTGGGTTTGGCAAGACCACCCCATTTGTAGAAATTTTGGACGCCGTTAATTCCCCACTGATGTACCCGCGTGGTTGGTTGCTGAACAAGAAAAAACGCTATTGTTTTTATCATGCAATTGGTCGATTTGAATTTTTGCAAATCATTTATAGGATCAAGTCTCTTAAATCACTAGGTGACGGCTTGCAAAAGCTGCAGAAATAGACAGTAAAATGGTTAGAATGTCCTGGCCTATATTCAAAGCTTGGAGCCCAGAATAACCCATTTGACATAGAACTGATTTGGGCCCCACAAGGAAAAACAGTTATTTGAAAATACTTTGTGCTACTTGCCACGGTACAATAGGTGACGACCCTACTTACCCGAAATTTACTGGTGACCTTAAAATCTGTAGGGACAGACCCTTGAACTATCCAATCATTACACTACCTCCTGCTCCTATAAACGATTATTTTATGGATGGTTCAATTCTTGGGTTGGTTTGGCACCCATCTAAATAAATTACAGATCAAAAGCCGGAAGGGGGCTATATAGCTCCTCCCTTGGATGGTGTCTGGGCACGGCCCCTCTTCCATAAATGGGCTCCACCCCCACTTAGAAGACGTTTTTAATGTGAGACCGAACCTAACGAGATGGAGCAGGAACTTTCCTGAATTCCGATTATGGACCAAAATAAAAGTTGGATGGAACCTATACGTAGAACAAACCAAGTGGACAAAAACACTTACGGACATAACAGCTGAAAGGATATAGGCAAATATGTCCATACCTCTTGGAGATCAGATGACCAGTCCTGAAAAGAAACTGCAACTAATATGAAGTATTTTAAAAAACCTTGTAAATCAAAGATATTACAACACTCAGTTAAACTAATGGATTAAAAGATTATTTTGCCTTCAACATGCTTCCCTTTGAAGAATTTTGGTGTAGCTTATTGCTTTAAACAAGCACCCCAATATCCTTTTTTTCACCTAAGGTTTCCATCAAGAAAAGTAACATCTGACCGGAATTACTTCCTCTGGGGGCCTACCGTGGATTTTTTCTTCGAAAATAGTATCAAAATTCTGACGCAGGATGCGTAACTTAATTTTTTGTGATAGGTCGTCCGTAAGCCACTTGAGAAAAATTAAAAAGTACTTTTTGCTAATGCATTTAGCGTAGCGCTGGATCCTAATATCGTCTATATCCCGGTCCCAACATTTTTCAGAAAGCGCAAGGGCGTCCAATATAAATCTCACTGTTTTCCTACACCAGATTTTGCGTGTTGAAGCAATGGACCTCTCCAAACCACTTTTGAAGACTCTCCACTTTTTAATGGAATCTACATAAGTCTTCCTTTAATATCGAAATTTACCTCCTCGATTTAAGCAAATTCTTCAACGTAACTCCTCGGCATTTTCCCATTTTAAAATTGGCTTTTCCAGATCCTCCATCATTAAAAAGCCTGTCAGCGTAAAAATTAGGGATTTAAAAAATGGTCTGCCATCCAGATTCAGCTCCCCATGCCCAAAGCGATGGAAATTGTTCCCTAAGTCGATTACGGAAAATGGTGGATTTATTGTTCAAAATCCGTGAACCCGACTATCATTGATAATAAAGCGTTAGGGATTTAAAGTAGCCGGTTATATAATGGTATCTATGGTAGGTTCATCAAAAACCCGTGTCAATATACTTACTGATGTTAAAATGGCATTAGGCGTCACGTTAAAAAACCAATTTAGAATGGCCTTACGTTGTTTCTTGGTAGCGGTATTATCCAGATGGCAATAGGGTAACCTGCCGCCTGAACGTTTCGTTACATGGAGGGAGGTGTTAATACCATTGTTTTTGAAATTAAGGTTTTCTTTCCCTTGGAAATGTTTTTTTTCATAGGCCCCCCCAATAACTTCGTCAGCATCAAGGCTATTGTTTTGTAGAGAATCTGCTCAAGAGGATTTTACGGTATAATCCCCATATGGAACCCACCTCCAAAGAGGTTAAGCCCATGTTTTTATATGGAAGTAAAAATTCGGCCCTGGCCAAAAATTCATTCTCAAATAAAGAGACACAATAGTTTCACCAAGCAATTAATTCATCATAATTGGTCCTTCATCGGCAAATCCTTATTGGAACTTATAAGGTGTGCCGTAACCCCCGAAGCAACACGGAATTCTTCGGAAAAACTTAAATAGCTAGTGAAAGAAGTTGTAGTGTGCCTATCAAATGATTACCAATCCTACATCGGAAATATCCAATTTATCGTCCTGCCAGCCTATTGTTCCAAGGTTCCCCGACCATTGGCTACGAAACAGCTAAAATTCTTCTGGTCATCCAAATTGGCTTTGCTGTCTACCACCTTATTTGTTACCCCAAAGGCTGTCAACATGGTCGAAGTTTGCTTGCAAAGCTCTATATCGGTGTGTCCATGATCAGCACCTTCTTGTATGGTGCTTTAAATACTGCTTACTATTCAGAAAAAAATAACGGTTTTTACCTCCACCTGTAGGCAATTGGGTACAAAGATGAAAATCGTCCCCGGTGCGGTTTCCCAAATTTATCGAAAATTTTGATCTATAGCTTCCTTTTTGATAGCTGTACAGCTCCTTATCAGTTTTTTCTCTCTACAATATGCATTTGCAATCCAAAGTCTCCGACATAATCTCATTTATAGGACCTGCAAAACCTAGTCCTTTCACGGATTTTAACGAATAAATCTGGAAAATTAAGGAATTAAATTTTTTCAATATCATCCTAAGGTGGTCAATTCCTACAAGTCCGTGAGAAGATGGTATTTTTAATAATTGCCCATTAATAAACTTCTCAACTTATTAAACGAATGGTAATGTCTCTAGTTCTTGACACCAATTTTCTAAAGCGCCACCCACTGTTGAGCATTTCACCTGGAATCTGGGTGGCAGGATAACCCAATACAGTTTTAGCCGGTAGTACGTCGCTCATCAACACCGGAACCAGCGCCAACAACGGCACAGAATTTAAAATCGGTTGTAATGATCCTTATTGAGGCACTGCCCCTATTATTACTCATCCCTAGGGTTACCGAACCGGCCAAACCACTGTGCCCGGCCATAATACAAAAGGATCTTCCCATTAATACAATTATGGGCTATTTGGACAAAATTGGTCAATTTTTACAGCCATCTCCCCTATTATGGTAGAAGCTAAATTTTCCTCGGTCAACAAGGAATTGGCCCCAATTTCCAACATGGGGTTTCCAATACTACATTTCGCAAATTTGCGGTAAATTTTTACCAAGGGGCCCTGCCAACTTCACTGGCCTATAAGCCGCCCCAAAATCCGTCGGCACAATACTAACATTAAATTATGAAAAATAAAATGATTGCCAATAATACTCCGTTCCCTGATTCGGGTAACCTGACCAAACTATGGAATGATTAACCTATGACCGTCTCATCAAATCAGCAACATTGGGGTAAAGGAAAAAAAAAAAAACCAAAAAAACCCCCTTCCTCCCAAAAACTTAAACATCTTACCTACATAGCAACTGCCCAATTTTAACACAGCCCTTACCCAAAACAGCGTATCGTGGACTTGGCCAATAGGAAATGCACCTCCTCTAAGCATTACACGGTGGCTCGGGCTGAAATGCCTCCAGTAATTTGGCCATGGCCAAAATTCTGCATTGGCTACCTTATGAAAGCCTTGCCTCCCCCGGCCACTATTTTTTACAGAATCGCTCACAATCGCGGCACTAGCTTGCAGGAAATCCCATTGCCTGGCATATTTATTAGCTTGCTTAAAGGTAATTTGCTGGTCTTGGGCCCTATCCATTTGCCTCTGCCCCAATTATAAACTTCTCATACGCCCCCTTAATAAGTTCCCCATTTTAAGAGTTCGTTGATTTTCCTGCACAGTGAAAATGACTTCCAATCTAAAATTTAATTTATTGCATTAAGTTATCAAAAGTTGATTTAATTCTCAGTGATTTTTTTAAAAATATAGCGTTAAATATCAAACTACAATCGTTAAATATAAACCTAGAAATCCTAAAAATATCAGAATTGAAAAGAAACTCAAAAGAACATCCTCCATTTTTTTTATGAACCCCTACACAACCAAGCTAGCCTATATTACTAACTGATGCTTTATGGACCTCAAGTATACTGCTCCACCTTTTCCCGTGCCAAGGAAGTCCGTCCTTAAAAAATTTTTTAAACTGGATTTTAATGGAGGGGTCATGATTAAAAGAAAAAAACAGCGGATATAAATTCTATCACCCATTTCTCCCAGCCATATTGGGCTACAAGTGAATCCATTATGACAGCTAATGTAATGCCGTGCAAAGGATTATTATTGTTTATTCTTTAATGTAAAACATTAATTAAAGTGTTATATATGTCTTTGTTTTCAATAAATAACTATTTTCGTTTTTTTTATTTTTTTTGAAAACGCTTTATCTCGCTCGTTGTTAATGGTTTTTTATAATTTTTTTGGCAATTTCCCTTTTATAGGACCCCCCTTGGTTGACTTTTATTCTTTTCCGCTTCTCCATGAAAGGGCAGCGCCACGAGCGTCCTTTCAGCGGCACTACCAGGATTGTTGGGTTCCAAATTTTTTAGGCCGTTCTCCTGGGGCCAGTCCTCGAGATTTTACTGCTCGTAGGGAAAGTTACAAAGGAATATCAAAATCCATACAATTTTTCAATTGCATCTTTATACTCCTCCTCTTTCTCCGTATACATTAAAATGGAATTCCGCCCTTTTTTTCTCAAGCTCCTTTCCGGTCTACTCTACGATGCAATATAATCTCAGGGAAAGTGGGAGTAATGCAAAATGAAATTACATTGGATTTTCGTCCAGGTCCAAGCCCCTGACCATTACATCAGTAGAAATCAATATCCTGTTTTACCTTCATCAAACCTGTTTGATCGATCTTAATTCTATATTCTGTGTTTTATTGACGTGAAGATTATGCGCCTCATCTCCATACCTTCTTCAACGCCCTCAAACCAACCTAGTCGGCGCTTCTTTTTTTGGAAACAAGAGAGAAAAACCTTTTCTAAAGTGGGTTTTATCCTAAGTAAATAGGCCAATAGATTTACTTTGGTGTAAAATTTTCACGGCATAAGCAACTTGTTCAATATTTCCAATGGCGGGTTCCAACTAACGGCCTATTGAAATTTTTTCCGGAACAAATAAAAAAGTCCTCTATCAATTGGCTACCTTCCCTCTGTCAATCGTTGCTGAAAACATAACATTCTCCTGCCTCTTGGGGCATTAATTCAAAAAATAATTGGTAATCTGAAAACGGAACCAAGATCCAGCATTACATCTAACTTCATCGATTACCAATTTTCTTAATATCCCTTAAGTTTCAGTGTCCTATCCAAGTAAAGGTCGTATAGTCCTGGCCGGGGTGGCCACTAAAACATCACACCTTGGGCAAGCTGCTTGCCGCTGTGCGTATTTTATATTTTGCCCCACCATAAATACCGCAGACCTCTTACGCTGCAGTATATTTCGAATAGGCTTCCCTATATTGGCTCAACCTGGCAAGACCGAACTCCTGTGGGCACCAATACCAATATCCTAGTGGTTCACCTGATTGGAAAAATTTCAACTCGCTGTAAGAGAGGCAGCATAATAGGCAAAGTTTTTACCCTGTACCGCGTTGCGCAATTCCCACTATCCCTTGCCTGACATGATTACCGAAAAGGCTTCCTGCTGAATAAGTTGGGGTTGTAAAGCCCAAATCTCAATGGCATAATGTAGTTTGTTTTGTTATATTCAAATCGCAAAAGTGCTCATTCCCTTTATTTTGGGACAAAGATAAAGTTATAATCTTCATAATTGCCGTTGCCTTCTTTGTTGACTACAATCAGGAATAAAAATAGATCTCTTAATTAACCTAATTGGGGGGTTTAACTTTGGGATAATTATTAATTTGAACCCTTGGATACCTAAAATTCTTAAAATGAAAAAAGTAAGCTTGCTAATTCAATCCTAAGTTTCCGTTTGTTTTTCGCAGGTTTTATTTGCCCAGTTTTTAATGGGCAGCTCGTAAGCGATATTGTAAGAGGAAGTCAGCGAAATTCGCAGTTGAAAAACCTTGGGCTCCGAATTTACTGGATGTCATTGCCCCAGAATTGGTTGGCACCCCGCAGATAAAAAGGCACATGACTGGGCACTAAAACAAATACGCTAATTGGGATTCTCTGCCCCATAACGAACAATGGGGGGATGGCGTGGCTGGGAAACGCGGTTATTACACATATAGAACATGCTATCCCCTATGGGCCCAGACCTTACGGGGCACCCAAACTGGCATGGAGCCCCCGCCTGGCAAAAAAAGGTGTTACGGCAAATTGGTTGTATTGCCACTGTCCGCAGATTCCAATGAGTTTTCAACAAAGTGGTTGCCAGTGTAAACGGAAAATTGGTTTATGATCTCTATGAAGAACCCACTGGTAGAACCTGATTTACAATCTGGGAGAGATTTTGCAACGCCCGAGTCCTTTGCAAAATGAAGAAAGAGAGGGATTTACAGAAGATAGTGGTCACAAAATATGCAACGTTAGGGTTCAACCGGACAATCCCTGCCATTGGCATTGGAAAAGCAGGAGCCTCTGAAATAGTAACCTCTATTGTCCAAAAGGCTTTTGGCGCCAATAATCTTTGGTGCTAATACTGAGAGGATTCCCACCATTGATCTGGAATTGGAAGACTACAACACCCTGTTATATAGATTGGTTGATACGGGGACGACCTAAAATTAAATTGTAAGCCGAATCCCAAAGAACTGGGTCCGTAACCTTATTTTAATACCATGCAGAGATGAAAAGGTTCCGAAAGCCAAATGAATAATGTATTCTATCCACATTTTGATTCTGGGATGGTGGTACGTGGGCCACGGGACAACGGACCGCGGAACATTAGTTTATGATGGAGACCCATGCGCGTACTTAAAAAATTATAATCAATCCCAAAAGGAGATCTTGGTAGGGCACTGGGGAAGCGAAGAGCAAGGATTGAAGTGGCTGCTAAGAAGCCTATGTAGAAGATTCACCCGAAATAGTCGCAATATACACGCTGTTTTTAACCAGGATAACGGTACTGGTAGAGTTGTACAAATTTCTGGAGGTGGATTTCTCAACTCCTATGGATAAACATCTCAAAATGGCTTTCCTGGCCGTCCCGGATGAAGTAACGACAGCAACATAAGAAACCTCTTTCCGGAATGCCTGCCGGTGGCGGATCTGATAATGCATCCTTTACCGCAGCTGGAGACCTGCGTTTGGACTTAGCTCCCTAATTGTCATATGGGAATTATAAACTGGCACACCAATAGGGATACTTATGATAAAATTGTATCGACGTGTTAAAAACAATGTAATACTTACCCGCCATTTTGACTTAAATATGGCTGTGAAGAACCCCGGATATGCCTCTAGGGAAAGAAGGGTAATTGCCCCTTAGCAAAAAAAACTGGACAGGTACTTGCCCACAACGTTCCGCGAACAGAAAGGGGGATTGTAAGAATTTACCATAGATTTCCCCTTGGTTTGTTAAAAATTAAAAGCCAACTTAATTTCCGGAAATGGAAACCTAATTCACCTGGATTTTGTTTAACTTAAAAACCCCTAAAATATGACTATCAATTTTTGGAATATGAGAGTAAAAAGCAAGTTGCCCGTTTAGAGGAATTGGCTACAAAAAAGTTAGAAAAAACTAGAAGACAAATATGATTTTATAACTGCGGTGCCGACGTTTTCTTTCAAAAAGAGAAACACCTCGCTACGCCAAATCTGGATTAATTGTAATATTAGAACTCCAGTGCTCCCGGACCTAGACTATTTGCAAGAGTCCTAAACAATGGTTAAATTTGAAATGGGAATTGCCGCCTCTGTTGAAGGACTTGAAGACAATTGGAAAAAAGAAGGCAAAGATGAAAACCTATTAAAACACTTGCCGTAGTAACCCTAAAATAAAATGCCCTAGAAAGGATTTTTTCCTTTCTAGGGCATTTATTTTTAGCTCTTCGTCCAATAAAGAATTCAAAATTGTTAATTCCCCTCATCTTCAAATTTAGGCATCTTGCTAGCGTTTTTCAATCAAGCCGATCTGAAACGGGCTTTTATATAAGGTCTTTCAACAGTTTCTTTGTTTAACGGTCGGAAATATCCAAGGTATCCCAAAATACCCTTTCCCTTCTCTAACCTTCAACTATGCCGTTTCTTCTTTAAATTGATCCTGTCCTTTTGGGCCCGATAAATCATGTCTGTTCTACTCTCCATATGGTCCATTTTTCGCACTTTTAACTTCTGCCCGTCGCTATCTTTTCTGCGGATTGGCATGGGCCTCCATTAGGAAAAAATCCCATAGGAGCACTATACACGCTATAAAAATTCTTTTTTTCATGATTTACAAATAGGTGTTCCTCTAATTTTATAACAATTTCACGGCCCATTCCTTTAGCCCAAATGCATAATTTATACCGTAATATAAATTCGTTTGGGGGGGTTTTTTTTTTTTTTTTTTTGACCATTCCTGACGATTTTTTTACACAAAATATTTGATTCAGCTCTCTATAGATCGCTTATCTCTGGGTAAAAAGATTGGTTTAGCAACTGTTAGTAATTAAAAATGATACTTTTACATTTGTGCTTAAAAATCATTCTGACTATGTTTAATTGGGGGATCGTTTTTTGCATTGATCATTATTTTTTTTAGCACTGGATTTAGGGTTTTCCACAAACATGAACAAGTTATTAAAAACAAGGAAGCCAAGTATAAGTGGACGTATTTTGGGGTCACAGTTTGCTTTCCAGTTTTAGTGGCGTAATCTACTGGTTAATTCTCCACTGCCTTATAGATAACCCCACGGGATTAAACAGCCATAATGCCGTTTAAAAATACTAACCGGGTACCTTAGTAAGAACTTATCCCACCTAACGTGTAGAAATGTCCTTTGTTATTGCAGTAATAATAGCGCCTTTAAGAATTCCGCCCATATACCACATAGGGGATTATTCTGGAGGCATTTTAGGCGCCATAGTATTTAGGGCCTTTAATGATCGTGTTCGGCGTTGCCTGATTACTGAAATTTGAATGGATAATTTATGTTTTTGGAGTTTTCTAATTGTATACCGCCTTTAAATGCTTCGGTCGGAACCGAACTAAATTTGAACGCCAAAAACTCTTTCGTTTCAAGAGGTTAAAAAAGATTTACCCCATTACAAGCCACCATAAATGGTCATGATTTTTTCCGTAAGCGTAATGGGGGTACGGCTTGCCACGCCCTCTTTTTTTTTGTAGCCCTTGTAATCATGAGAATTAACCGTTATCCTTTTTGCATTGGATAGTCATTCCCTGCATTTTAGCCATACAGCAGACCCATTTATAGTTTTTTTTAGGTTCCAAATTTTTGGCATACTTGGATTAAGGTCTATGTGATTTTTAATTTCCAGAATGCTGGAAAGTTCAGGTATATAAAATTATAGCTTAGTAGTTATTCTGGCCTTTGTTGTTAAAATGGGCTATTCTCGCATCATATTGAATCCCTGGAGTGGATTTCCTACTGTAAAATATCGGTTATCATTAATGGAGGCATAGCTGCCTCTATCCTATCCAAGGAAAATGAAGCTGCGGATAAACTATAATTATTATTTAGCCCGTAAATTTACCTTGGGGCGAGCCGCATTAGGCAACGAAAAGGAAGCCAACTTATATTATTTCGCGACGCCCGCCTGAACGGAACACGGGCAGGCAAGCGTCGGAGCCATTCAAATCCTCACTTAGTGAGCAATTTTTGGGTCTATCAATGTTAGGGCAATCCTTTACCGTCTGCATTTGGTCCCATGTCCTCATTCTCCAATCGGTACGCAAATGCATCCTCTAGTCTAGGCATATCTACCAACATGCGCCGAATTGATGTCAGTTCCGTAACAAAAAATTACTTTCCCACCCTACTGGAATCTATTGAAACATCTTCAGGAAGATAGGTTTTTAACAATCCCCTTCAGGTCTTGCCAAACGTTGGTCATTATCATCCATAATTACATCGTTTTTATATTCCTTAAAAGATTAACGCAGGCAATTTACATCTACAAATTCCAAAACTTGCTTTTGCCATTATTTTTGGTCGATAAGAATCGTTTTTTTTAGTGGAATTCCGCGATGCATCTAACCAATTCCCAAGATAATCAGGGTGTATTCCTGGAACAATTTTTCGATTACCAAGATCACCCCTCCGCGGTATTGCAAACAAAGTTTGCTACGACATTCCTAAATACTTCCAGCTGCGGGCAAGACAATGACCTACTATTCCCATTTGGTAGAATTTATGTAACGGGAAATCCAGGCTGAGCGCCCTAAGGCTTCACTCCAGTTTCAATTTCTCAGCGTCTTTGAAGTCGCCGTTAAATGGCCATTAATGACATCAACCGCATCCTTTCACTCCAGCATCGACCAAGGGCATCCAAAAATACAGCGTGGACCGCACACTATTTCGGTGCGCGACATTACTCCCTGAACCACGTGTCCGCCACTAATTCACGACTCCAATACTTCTGCAATATCTTGGCTCCCCCTATCCCAGAGCACTGCTCAACGGATTCCAACACCATAGCTTCCCTGCCCCGAACTCCAGGTACAAAGCCCGATGCACTTGGCACTCATGGCTGCCTTGCCTCTTCGGATTAACAAGTTATAGTTTCCGCAGGAAGTATCCGCATGGGTCCAAAAACCTCCCCCAAGAATACGGGCCGGCTGTCGCTACAAACTTCCCACCAAACATCCCTCTTTGCCTTCCAGACCGCTAATACGT
>Ga0163217_1085072_pt1 | contig 17274 bp, 9 predicted proteins | sample SynspAceP_FD_185933 | JGI IMG/M metagenome (GOLD analysis project Ga0163217, IMG submission 185933) | Saline lake microbial communities from Ace Lake in Antarctica - Synechococcus sp. Ace-P (PacBio error correction) | ecosystem: Environmental > Aquatic > Non-marine Saline and Alkaline > Saline ...
TATAGTGTAGTATATAGAAGACATATGTGAATGGGGGGGGTGGTATTTTTCCCCCCCATGGGGAAAAAAAAAAAAAAAAAAAAAAAAAGTGCAGAGGGGCCATAATAACACCTTTTTTTCCACAATCCCCAGCTCCGGATAATTATTATTTTTATATATAGTATTTAGGCTTCCACAAAATTTTAAGGTTCCCCCCTAGTCCGCAAATCAAGTGAAAAATGGAAGTCTCTTTTGAAAAGTTCAATTAAATCCCAATGCCCTGCCCAAAATCTTTGTTAGAAAAAAAAAATTTCGGTCAAGCGAAAGTGGAAAGCCCCTGCTCCTATATCCTAAAAAAATGCTCCAACTTTTGGAGTAATTTATCAAAAAGAAACTCCAGCCATATTACCATTTTACTTCGGAATGGGCGTAAAGGAATAACCTAATTTGCCTAATGAATCTGATACTGCTTCGGGTCTTTCCCGGTAAGGTTCAAAATCAAAAACTAAGCTGGAAAGCCCCGATCTCAAGTCCAGAAAATTACCAAAGTTCTGAGTGCCTTTTTGGATATCGTGCGCTCTTAAATGGGGAATCCTTTTGGGGTTGAGCCAAAAGGAAATTGAAGATTTATCAAGGGACTATTTCTGTTGGTAGCATTTGAAAAATTCAAAACAAACCACTCTATCGACAATGTAAGTGAATTAGCTGAATATCGAGATTTCTCTGTAAATGAATAAGCCAATGTTTAATAAGGGCTCGTGAAGTCCGGTAGCTTAGCTTTTATACTCAATTCAATAAGTGCTTTTGGCTTCCTTGGTTTTGGGGTACAGATTTCTTAACCCAGAACAAAATCGTTTTGACCTAGCTTGATATCTATTCAAAGGTTCGATAGCGATTTCTCAATCTGACCAAGTCGCGATAGCGGAGTAACTGATCAAATTGGTTGAGCTTTAAGGCCCTGAGGTAACGGGTCAATACATAAAAACTAGAATGGATTGGTAATGAAGTCGCTGAGCCGACGCATGGTAAAGTTCAAATAAGATTCCGTGAAAAAACTAACGGCGTAAACTGCATACGAGTAAATAGGTTTGAAAAGCATATCCTAGAATTTCTGAATTAACTTAGGCAAAATAGATGCTAAACACATCGAAAGATTTACAGGCAGATCTCTTGATCTGGAAAGGTATTGGGCAAAATTTATTTCTCATAGAGTCCCTTCAGGAGTAATTGGGTTTGGGCACGAAATATTGATGCCAATCTCTCTCCATTTCGCTTTGTCTCCCTGTAATGAAGAAGCAGTCAAAACTAAATAGGGGTAGTTCTTTTTGTTAATCAGATTTTTTCGATTGATCTTGCTACAGAAAACATCTAAAACAGGCATTTGAAGAATCTAATAACACCAATGAGTATTTTCTTTTTCAATTCATCAATGCGTCCTGCATCAGAAGTATGTAAGATTTCTACATTCATTGGTTAGAAATTCTTAATTAGATTTGGTTGATAGCAATTATATTCTGCGAACAAATAGATGCTTTTTCAAGCGAATTTTTGGCAGATTATCAATTCAACCGCAATAAGAATTTTGACCCTCTTTTTCACAAATTCAAATTTTAATAATCCGTCAAAAGTACTTCTTACATTTGGGTGGTGCACATTATTTCTCCACATGGATTTCAGCCAATCTTTTTACTATCGAGCCTAGCGTTCCTCCATATTCCGTGTAGTGGCAGAGAAGCTGCGTGAATGTCTTCAAAGATGGTTCCAGCTTTTGCTCAAGGATTCCTATTCCACTATCCTCAAATGCAAAACACGATAAAGAAAACGAGCCTTTGTATTCTCAAGCTGCAGACTGATCCTTAAAATCCCTTGGTAAATGTTAATAGCATTTGAGACTAAATTAAAATTAAATCTGCCGCGATTCGCACTGAATTCGATTAATTGATTTGTATTTCCGCCGTCATTTCAGCAGTTATTTTCAAGCTTTCTCATTAGCCCTGAAAGTATGCGAAGTGACAATTCCGATGATCAAGATTCCTCAAGGTCAAGGCACTGATTCCAACTCAAGTTTACGGAATCAATATTGTTATAGTAAGATATCATTGAATCAAACCATTAAATTCTCTGCGGAAAATTGTAAGGTCTTAAAGTTTTCCATTGATCCGGAACGATGGATTTTTTCTTCCATTAAAATGTGAAAGACCAATACTGGCAATTCATTGGGGTTTCTAATCTCGTGAGTCATCAACAGAAAGAAATTGAGATTTTGCACTGATGCTTGCTCAGAGCTTCTTTAGCATAAAAGTTCTAATTAGCGCCTCTTAAGTCTTGAAGATATCTCTGGATTCCGGTGTAGTATCGGCTTAGAATTCATGTTTTCGTTCGACAGTTCTCCATGGAGTTGAAAAACTTTATAATCACATTTTATGTCTGATTTAAATTCCAAGAATTGGTTTTTACGCAAAAAATCGAGATATTGAACTCAACATTGTCTGAAAAACATCAAATCCTAGTATTAGAAATTCAAAGTGGAATGCCCAAAACCTCTTTTCAAGTTTATCCAAGAAATTGAGAAACATTGGAGAGATGTATGAAATCAAACGATTCAGTCATGAAAAATGATTCTGTGGACTCTTCTACAGGGTTGATCTTATCGCTCAATTGAAGAGGTGATTTAGCTTCATGCTCTTCGTGAACATCATAATTATGATAAAACAAATTCTACTACATCCATTTTCGATGATGGGTCTGAATGGTACGGTTGATATACTACACAATAAAAAGAAATCTGTATCTACGATCTTCTATTTTGAAATAACAGATCCATTAGCAAGTTAGCTTCCGAAAGTAAGTGATTGTGATTTCCAATTTATACAGTTTTTCCTCAAAGGATTTCCAGTGAGCCGCCATTTCTCAAAGTTGTGCTTCGCTAATATATAGCGTCTTGGACTTATCAAGGCAAGAAAATATTGGTTCAGGGATATTTTGGGAGCAATACACGATATGTTTATCTCGTTCTTGACAATTGAAGATTTCAAGATTTTTCCGCAGTAATGTCCTGAATAACCATTTCATGGAAGATTATTTACCTGAGGCATCAGCACATCACGGGTTTTATCTTCGACCCAAGCATAGAGATGCATCCTTTTTTTACTGATATTCTCCTGAAAGAGTAATATCGCCTTGAGAATCCTAATAGTCCAGGAGCATTTTTAATTTCTTTCTCCATCTTCTGGGTGGAGCAATTCAAAAATGAACATTTATCTGACCAACTCATAGCTTGAAAACCAATTTTGGCTGATATTATCAGAGATATAATTGATTCTATAATTTTGAGAGGGGTTTATTCTAAAGAGAACATGCAGGGCTTTATTTCTATCAATTATTTAATCGTTTTGCAAGCTTCTTGACTTCATGCTTTTTTTTCAGTAAGATTCTTCAAAAATAAAAGAAATAACCGATCCGGTAGCCTGTTTTCAGAAGTGGAGAAGGTTAAATGAAATTTCAAAAGGACTTGAGCCGTATGTTTAGTTTTATATGTCACATCTTTCTTGACACTTTGACCTCCGCTATTGATTGTGTTATTAATTTTAGGTTTTTCCCCATTATTGAAACTTTAACATTTATCGATTTCAAATGGACATTTGAAATCCGCGCAGTCTCAGGGGCAGCAAAGTTGAATGGCGCCTCATTCAAATAGATAACATCACTATATCCGTTTACAAGAATTGGAATAAGTTTTACTGAGCCAGATTGAGATTTGAAAGTTTCAGATAATCCATCTCGCAGCAGCTTTGTGGGTATGTGTACAGAATCCAAAAACTTCCAATCCTTGAGTTAGGAAGTCTTTTCTTGCTCGATCTCATAATGGACATAAGTTGGATGTTGCTCTTGTTGAGAATAATTAATTCCTGAAGATTTGGATTGAGTTCAATTGCTTTTTCAAATTCTGAAACAAAATATTCTAGTTTCTCGTTCGATCTTTGATCAGAACAGTATATTCTTAACGGCCGGAAAGGATCTCCATCCACAAAATTAGATAAGCTCCAGAAATGAAGGAACATTTTTCTTGGTAGTGCTGTATTCAAGATCCCGATTGCCTAAATTTCCTGTGCCTCGCCAACAGGTGCTCGTTCCGCTCATTTTTTTGGAAAGCTTGGCTAACTCGATAAGCTCCTCCCAAAAATCCCAAGCTGCCTGAATATTTGAAGTTTCCTTCTCTTTAAATTGCGACTTCCGTTTTGGAGAGCGATATTTCCCATAGTTAGAACCTGAAATATCGGGATAAAAATGAATGAATTTCTTCTCATCGAAGTTTCATTCACTTTTCCATTGCTAATTTCTTTACAAATTCTTTAGCCTTTCAGGATCTGAAATCAATAGTCATGCCTCGCTTTGAATCTTAGAGGTCCCCCAGTTCGACAGCAAATCATAATTTTTAGTGTCCTTATTGAATAAATAAATTTGAGATTTAAAGGCATTTAAAAAGCTCAAGACGTTCCAACAGTTGCTTGAAATTATTTCAATATTCAATTATTGGAGGTTGATAATAGTCCGGATATTTGATTGATAAAGTTCTCATTCAAATCGGGTTGAAGTGATAGGTCAGTCTGAACGTATTCCGGTAATATTCTGGCACTTGAGATAATCCTTGGATTGAAGGGTGATTGAGAAGATTTTTACCGAAACTCTCTAGGTAGAAAGTCGGGTCATCCGGCTTATTGATCCAAAATCGATATTTACCTCATTATTTGAATCAAAAGATTCTTGAAATCAACTTTAAACTAATTGGAATAACTCCATTATCAATGAATACTTGTAATTTTTCGACGATTAATTCCTACTTGAAACCTAATTTAATCTGCAACTGCAGGGCTTATGAATTTGTAAAGCCACCCTAGTCAAAATGGCAATTAGTATGACTGTTGTTCAAATACTTTTGGCATGTATTTCACTCATCGCCAATGATTGACTCTGACATCTATCAAAAATCGGGGTTCCCTGCTTTCTGTGAAAAACTTAATTTTTCGTCCTTTTACAATTAAAAAATCGTTGGTTGTAGCTAGAAGGCAAATTTGACAAACACATTCATATGATGATTCTCGCTAAATTATCTTTATTGATTTAATAAATTGGATTTTCGGTCTTTGCTCCTTTTCCAAAAAAATTTCAAGCAACCAAGTTACTTTTTCATTTGAAGAAAGAAATCTCGTCTGATATTGGACTCTTTTTTTAAAGTTTTCTTAAAAATAGGTATTAAAATATATATCATCGTAATCAAATAAGAAACAGTGGCGTTTCCTGTATTCATACGAAGAAATTGAAAATATCAAATTGATTTTAAGTTACTCATAATATATCTTCATCTAGATTAAAGCAAATCCTGCTTTTAAATAGGAATAAAGTTGTAAAACCCCGTCTATTTCAAAGATTTTTTAATCATTAATTGAAATGAACTGTCCCATTTTAAAATCCAAGTATCTAATTAAAGCTAACAAAACAGTCGCAATTGTTCGTGTTAGAATAAGAAAGTTAAATTTTACCAACAAATGATCGTACCCACCACTAAACATTTCGAAGGACCATCGAGTCGACGAATATTAGGGATATATCGGAGAAACAATTATGGAGTAACGTATTACAAAGACTTTTTTGGCAAGTATCATTGACTCGTCGGAGGTAATCTCGGCGCTATGAGCGGGTTGCTCGGGAAGCAAAATTTTCCTGGCATGTCAGAAGATGGAAATGCAGCGAGGTCATTTGGAGCAATGCAATTATTGGGGAATAGCTTAGATTATGAGACAATTCCGAGATGGAATGCTTATGGTAGACTGCCAGTGGAACAGCAGTTAAAATCACAAAATTATAAAAAAAAAGCCCTGTATTCAGGGCTTTTTAAAAGTAATTCCAAAATCTTTATAGGAACTCGTCTTCTTACTATAATGAAAAATCCTACAATTGCTAAAGGAGCGGATTTTCACATATCCTATTTGTTTTTGATCACTTCAACGGCGCTTAATAGAGCTTTGATTAGTTGCATTTTTTAATTCTTTGCAAAGGTTCTTTGCCCTGCCTTTTTTACAATCAGACCCAGTAACATACAAAAATACAACTCTCTTTTTATCTGCATTACATTCTGAAACATTTTTGCATATTAATCCACTAATATAGCAACTAAGTACCGATAGATACCAAGAACTTGCAAGTAAATACTCCCTACGAGGAGCAAGAAGAGTCAAAGCAGATGCTCAATAGGCGCAGAGGCAGCTCACCCCGTTGCTGCGACCCAACACCCAATAGAAGAAACGGTGCTTTGATAATGTAGAGCCACAATCAGCATACCAAAATGTGTCGATCATCCAGACAATCCCTACCAAAAATAAAACAGGGTTATCGGAATATTTGCACCAGGTCCATTTGCCCCCCCCCCAAAAAAAATCCCCGAATTTAGGTTTTGCCCCCTTTTTTTTTTTTTTTTTTAAAAAACACCATAAAGAAAGTACAGCTACCATCCTGGATGCTTCCGGCTCCTTTCCAAGGTTACGTGGCCTCGTAAACGATAGTGCCATCAATAGTCGTAGCGATCACTTACTATCCAGAAGAAAGAAGAATTTAAAGAGTTTGGGCAAGCTCAGGATAATTGACATCATATGATGGAGCAAGAAATATCTGCCGTATAAGTTGCCAATCCAGTGACTCAAAACTACCCAAGGATAATATAGTATCAGATAAGGGTTTGGGATTTTCTAATTCCCTTCCTCCCTAAAATCAGCGATTTTTGTCTCCTCAGCTCATACAATCGCAGAAACTATAGCCCTTAAAAACCGATCAATTTTTTCGGTTTGCTGGCCCAATAAGTAAGGACTGCCGTCCAAAGTTTGCATACAAATACATCTACAGCGATCATTTGATAAATAGGTAGAGCTTGGTTAAATACTTTTAAGCATTGCAAGTTTGATAGCCCCACCCATCATGAGCAGTCAATTGTGATAATCTCTCCAGCCTCATCAGGTCCCATTTCCCTCCCAAAAGTTCCGGATAGAAATAGCTACCGTAAACAGCACAGGTCTCTATCATAATGCAATGAAGCCCTGCCTAACACTGGTGCGGCTTTAGGACAAGCTTCAAATCCTTGTATCAATACTAATCGTTGAATAAACAAGGAGCAGGAAGCAGGATACCTGCTGGTACGCATAAAGTTAGAGGTGTCGTCCAGAATCATCAAAAGAAATTAAATAACGCTGGGATGAAATAGCAAAGCAATACGTAGGAAAACTGAGAAAAATTTTTCCAAAGGGTGGATTGCTCGCTGAGGTAAAAGAATCAATAGGCCATATGTGGCCATGCAGCAACCAAACTACTCGCATCGTTTGTGAGTAAGGCGATTTTCTTCGCATAGACTTTTAAAGGTTATTGCCAACAATACAACAAAAGACCAATTTCCCAAAAACTAATTTCTTTCCATTTTCCAGAACTGAATAAATTCTTTCTAAAATCATTGCAGTGGCTCCAAACTCTCAATTTGAAATATGCGAAATATGGAGTTCCCCATTTGAAAAGCCCACTATTCTAATTTTTTGCTTTCTCGGTCTCTATAATCTAAATGTTTGAGGGGAGTTTTCGATAATCCGATCGCCTTTTAATTTCTGGGCACAGACTCTGGTTTCGCTCACAATACGCAATATGGGGACTTACTGAGGAATTACTCGCTGGAACGAACATGTCTGAAAAATGCTGACGCAAGGAGCTTCCATCTTTAGGTAAAACAACTTCCTCCGCAAGTTCACGAACAGCAGTATGGAAGTATCTCAATTCATTGGGTTCATCTTTTCCTCCGGAAGCAATCTGTACTATGAACCGAATATAACAAGGCCCGCTTGATCAATGGAAAAAATGCTTGATATCAACAGGTAAATAAGAATTAGACTGCCCTACTCTAGGGACTTTCAAGAAAAATTGAATTGAATCTCCTCGGATGCAATAGAAAGTGGAGACGATAGTTTTTTCCTGCGCAAGCTGACGGGAGAGGTTTTTTTTTAGGCCATTTTTAAAAATAATCGCTTGCTCGAATCCATTTTAATTGAGGTCCCTTCTTGATCTTTTTGATCAAGGTAAGAATCTGCTGTAGGTTGTTTGCGGGTTGTCGACAGATTGAATTGCAATCGATGTTTGATTAAATCTATAACCAGGCATGGGACGAAAGCTGCTCTCTTGAGAATATCCAGACCACAAATTCATATTCATTGATGCCATTTCCTTCTCAAACATCCAGAAGGCCCAGAAATAACAATCGTCTTTCATCCATTCCGCCCGATACATAACTTCGAGTCAGGAATTCCAAAAACGGGGTATCCGATAGCATCCTGAGCTTTATTTTATATGGCTGTAAATTCTAGTACGTTTGCGGTAGGATGGGAAACTGATAAGGAAAAGGGGATCAATTGGTAGGATTGGGTTTTTTCAGGCATTTTCTTGAGGATCTATTGAATCAAGTCAAACCATTTTTAAAATCATTAGAATCAAAGGACCTATATAAGTTTTGCCTCCAGTGATTGTACCAATTCCTTTTTTATTGACTAGCACTACTTCTAGCTGGTTTTTTCATTTCAAGCTCTTCGCTCGTTAATTTCATATTTCATTTTCTACACCTTCTTCAACCTTTTTCCGAAGTGGTGGAAGTACACGCACGCGCAACAATACACGCGACACTATTAAAAAAAAATAGTAGTTCGATTTCAAAACCTCATAATCATCAATTAAGATTCAGAGCTAATCAGCCACACTGACATCAAAAAAGGCTGGATAAAATCCCGGCTTTTCTGCTCTCAAAACCTATAACTATTGTAGATATCTTGTTATGAATATTTCGAAAGTATAAAATGTTTTTCATATCTCAAACAATGCGATTGCGAAGATTTTCAAGAATTTTATTCTCCTCTCTTTTTTTAAGTTTAAACAGCATTTTAGAGGGGAATTTTTATTGTTAAAACAGCATAAATTTTTTCGCAGATTTGAGCTTTCCTTAATTACGGATTGAATCTTTCCCCAATGCGCAAATATACAAATTTCTTTAGGCCGAAAAATCCTTCAGGATTTAAACTTATATGAGCTTCTTCGATACGCTAACAGAAACTTGCTCCGAAATATTTTCAAACCCAAGAATTGTCTGATATACAGATTAACATCGACCACGACTGCGGCTTATAAAGACTTTTTATGTGCCTTATCCCTGGGAATGCAAGAAATCCTGAAACATATGCACTGAGTCCTCAGCGGGGTATTTGTAAAGATCATTATCAGATGATTGTAGGCATGTACAAACGCTGAACTGGCGAAACTTTTCTCTAACTCAGTGTTCGAAAGATTCTACCAAAACAGTTGTCATGAGGGTTTTGTTTTGTAGTAGAAAGCTTCGATTCTATAGTATTACAGAAACAGTGAGCTTATTTCGGACTATCCGCTTACGTGGGAGTTTCAAGAGAAATATCCGGCAGATTTTAACTGATTAATGATTTTGGATCGTAAATATGAACTTAGAGCAAGATGTAGTTTTCTTTGGTGAATAGTGTCAAGAAGTAATTCTAAGTAAGCCGATACAAATAGCTCGACACGACACACAATATATTAAAACCTGTCTTCTATCCAATAAAGCTGCTTTTTAATTGGAAGAACTTTTTTTAGGCATAGTTGGATGCTTTTAATTATCCCAATCATGCATGGACAAGGTATTTTGTGGACACGTGATTTCCGATCCACACATTATGAAGTAATATTTTCCCACTTTACCCGGTTCATACTTTATGGTTGAAAGCAAATCAGCTCAAATGTCGATTCTTAGCTCCGTAATTCCCCACAAAAGATACACGGATTATCAATGCCCCGGCTTTAACAAGCATGGAAACCTTTTACCGCGATTCTTGCTTCATTTAAGGATTAGAATGATCAATTCATAAATCGTCCTGGCTAAAGGGTATGGGTGATGCCGTTTTTTAATTGCTCCTTTGAATTCGTTTATTGAATAAGGATCATTTCGAGCCTCCCAAAAGTATGACTCGACAAGAGTGAAAGAAAAATACAAATTAGTGTCCTTACTGATCGGTAGGAAGAATGGCTGATCTCCATGAATTTGAATTTTAGCCTTTCCGCTTGAGCGAAATTCATCAGAGCTATTGTGGCTTAAGAAATACGGTAAACTCGCCTGATTGAGATTCTGAAAAAACTTATAATCAAAACATTTATACACAGAACGAAGAATGATTCCATTAAACATTTTCTAGAACAATGTAGCCAAGAGAAGAGCATTAAGGCCTTCCATTGATTATGGATCAGCAATCCTTCAACTTGCCCAACTAAATTTTCCCTCGGTGATATGATGACCAAGAATTTTTGGATTGACCGAAAAAGAGTGATTTTTTATGCTATGATGAGATCGAATTTTTCTACTGAAATTTGAATTCAGAATCAAGCAAAGGCAGAAAACCTACGAGCAATTTATGCTCCGGCCTTGGTATTCCTAAGCAAACAATGATGTCTTTCCTTCAGAATTCAAGCGCTGGATGATGAAGAGGCTGACATCAAGAGGATTTTATTCAACATAAGGAGCTTTTTGATGCGGATATTGGAGACAAATCAGAAAATTAATGCTGGAGAACTTCTTCATGGCGTTTCCTTATCCAGAAGAAATCCGATTTAAGATCCGATCAGAAATATAAGAAAGTGCAATTTAGGACATTCTCAGTTGAATGTCTTATTTTTGCATCTCAGACGCGAAAGCTATCACCTAAATATGAGCTCAAGAAACTATAACAAACTAGTCCAATATCATAAGGCTAAAAAACTCATCCTAATAGCCTGATGATGACGACAGGCCAGTTTATATTTTCGGGGAAATTTTAATTGACTGGAAGATCAGGTACAAGTTCCTAATGAGAAATTCTAGGAAATGAGTTTGAAGTTTCCCGAAGGAAAAGAATTCAAAAGAGCTAAGCTATCAAGTTTAACTAAAGGGGAATTGGTCGAAGTGGAAAATCGGATAAATATCGGCAAAAAACCGAATAGACATTGGAACGATGAAAAAACTATTGAGGACAGAAAAGTAGCAAATGGCGAAAAAACTGGCTTTCCTTATGACAGAGTCAAACTTCCGAAATTCAATTTGATCTCTGAGAAATTTGAAAATCCACAACTGAACAAAACTCGAAAAATCTGGCTCTATTGCCTACGATTACGGACCAAGTGAGGAATTTATCCGGTCCTTTACCTCCAGAACGCTCAAAATCTCCTTCAACGAAAATGCTGATTTGGTATTGGGAGATCGAACAAGAAGCTTTGCTGTCATGTCCCGATAACGGGATTGGGAAGATCATCTTATGCTGTAGAGCATGCGAATCGGAAGCGATTTACAAGAATATAATGTGGGTCGGCACTCTTGGGAACAAGGTTGGGAACGCAATACATTCGTTTTTTAACTGATACCATTGAAGCCTTTGTGGATAAACCTTCCGACAATCCGGATCGGGGGATCAACAGGTTAGGTGGGAGTTCTATGGGCTTGGTGAGTTATTTCTCAGGACTGATTTATCCGAGGTTTTCTTTGGAAGTTGATGGTGTTCTCCCCTTCTCTTTGGGTAATTCCAAAAATTAACTGGGTTTCTTAGACTTCTTTGAGACTTTGGAAACAAGGCTATACTTGTATGGCGGGTGGTGATGAAAGTGATACAATGATTCTCTCATGTCACAAACTGCAAAAGGACTACTCAAAGCGCGAGTTCCAAGGAAAAATGAAAAATCGCTTAAGTATAATATGGATGAAATGCATAATGAAGTCTATTGGAGTGAATGATTTCCCGAAGCATCGAATGGCTTTTTTCAGCAAAGTGATCTGTAACAAAATGAAAATTATAGTAACTAATCCATTCAAGCCTCAGCTCTTGATCTTCGAGTTATTCCGGTTTTCTGAGATTCTTTCAGTGATATGAAAGGATAACACTCTGATTTGACCCTATCGACTGCATATTCTCAGGAAAGAAAGATTCAACTATCTCTTTCACAAGAAGCACACTTTGATCTTTACTTGTAGGATTGGGTAAATCTCCAGAATCTGATCGATTGAAAAAAGTTTCGCAGGATCCTTTCAAACAGCTGATCTAATCACGAACATTTACGAAAATTGATTCGCACTGGCAATTTACTGAATCAAGTGAAGGCTGCGCTTGGTGGGTTTCCACTTGGCGCTATCAGTTGGATTTTTCAAAGAGTCGAAGACAGAAAAGATTTTTTCGAAACTAAGCTGTGAAGTTAGCAGTGAATAGAAAATCTTGACTTGATCATGACTGTGGCGAGAAATGGGCGAAGCGAAAATTGAAGTTTCCGTTAGTTGAAATCTCCTCCAAATGTTTGGACCCCAGAATATTTAATCGGGACTGGGCGATTAACTTAAGTCAATACGTTGACTTAATGTACTGTTTTTGGACTCGAAAAGCCAAGGAAGAAGGTTGGATGCCTTTGCTAGCGGTAGGAAGAGGAAGTGCGAGAGAACTAAATTTAATCATTTTAAACTACCGATCTGAGGCTAAGTTTCACTTGGGCTTAGGGTAAAGAGTCCTCTGATCAGGTGGGTTTAAATGTGAAAACCCAAGGAAATGGTGCACATGAAATCCGATATGGGAGGTGCCGCGACAGTTCTAGCGCAAACCCAATTGAATCGTGCCCTAAAGCTTCAATTAACTTAACTACGATTGTGCTGCTGTGGAAAATGCGATCGATAAAGTCTATTTTGCTAGTGGAGGTAATCAAAGTTTATGCAGGGTTGAGCATTGAATGTAATTGCACAATTTTGCAGAAGGCAGGCCTTAATTTTAGCGGATGGTCTTTCTTATTTAGTGAAAACTACAACCCAGAATCAAATATTGATTTGCTACTGATGGAAGTATGCGTCGCACATTTGGTTAATTGAATGTGGAGCAGCATTTCTCTAAGTCTGAAAAATTAGGGTTTTTGGCAACTCAAAACTGCTGGAATGGAGTGGTGGAAAGTATGGCATTGCAATGTGGGAAACTATGCAAGAAATGGACAGCGAAATCGCCGATATCAAAATTATCATGGAAAACCTATTGCAGGCGCCATCACCCGCCGCAAAATTTCTAGAAGCATTCAATTGATGCGCATCAAACTGGGCTCAATCTTGATATCGCGGGTGGGTAGCTTATGGGATAATGAATTTTCACAACAAAAACAGGACTGCATTTGGGTTCAATTATTACTTAAATTCATCGAAATCAGCTCTAACTATGGATCAGTCCGAAAACCTTTTTATGCATTTCTAATTTTTTCAAAGGAAATGCCTTTCTAATCGCTTTTGAAAGCAAGGTAACCGAGTTTTTTCTTGATCACTTAGAGAAATTAAAAAGATAAACGTTGGGCCTTCGGAATCATTGATGAGGTTGTTTTTATATGCCGGTCAGGACTTGACTGGATTGATCTATTGGATGAAGGGAGTTTGGTGGAATTGATGAAAATCTATAAAATAGAAGCTATGCATCGCTTTGGATGATTACGATGATGGAAAAAGCACTTTTCTTCGTGAAACTCCGAATCGCGGAATGGGTCAGACAACTGGGAGATTTTCCGTGACAACTAGCCATGCGAATAAAGCGCAGATTCTGGAAAGTCCATGCTTCGCTTCCTCTTTACGATGAAGCATCAATCGAATTTGCAGATATGTTTCCAGCACTTGGTTTAAACAAGAATAGAAAGCTCTGCACATGGTAATCATCAAAGTTGAAAAAAGGAGATTTTGTGAAAAACATCATGAACTTGGAAAATCGTCTTTACTAACCTCGTCGAGCAGTTTAAGCCTGGCGATGTATACCATGCTGATGCTTGAATCTGGATGGAAAAACATCTTCTGCTCCGATCTCTACGTCCTCTTCCACCCTATGGAGATTTCCCAAGGAGGAGGACTCTCCATCTGCAATTTGAAATATGTGCTCTGATGACGAAAAGGCAATCAAAAAGCCTGATGCGCATCATGAAGGCATTTGGCATGAAAGCAGAAGCCATCATACCGAATTCATCAAATCAAAGAGCGGTAAACTATATTTCCTAGAACTTCTTCTCGGTAGGTGGAGCCACATTTAGCAGAATGGTAGAGCTGCTTACGATGTAAATCTTGGGCGGAATGGCGCCAAAATTGAAGATCCATGGCGAAGCTTAAACTAGAATTGCAAAGTGACTAAAAATACGCTGGAATACTTTTAACGCTAGCTAGATTTGAACATCCAGACTTGAAGTAGTTTTGATGATAGGAGGTTTGTTTTAGAGTTCACTTGCATATCATGCGGGACTGATTGTGAAAATCAAAGCCAACGAGTGATGGAGTATTGGATAGCTATGGCTATTCGACTGGCACAGAATTCTCAACAGTTTGCAAATGCTCCCGAACTGAGAAGTTTCTTAAAAATTCTCTCGACCCTAATCAATAGGCAAAGTCATATTTCCAGGATTTCGGAATCAATTCACGAGTCTTCAGTGAGCTCGATCGCAGTCTGCAGTCAGTTCTGCCTTTCGAGTGATCAAACCTAATTTCCGACTACTCGATCCAACTGAAGATCACAGGGGCAGATCAATTGAGGCAGGATTATTTTTTTCCAAATCCCAAAATCACTCATTATCACTGAGCGCACATCCAGGAGAAATATTGATTCGCTTACAGCGATTTTCGCTGAGGAGTAAGCATATGTTTTCTGGTTCTTTCGGGGAGCATTTCAAGCGAAAAGAAAAACTCCTGAAATGAGTTTAAAATAGAATACATCGAGTCGGCTTTCACAGTTTGGCCAGAAGAAAAGCTTCTTCAATAGAAGTTATGGTTTTTAAGACAGCTTAAAATAAAGAAAGTTCCAAGGTATTCTATCATTGAAAGTCCGATGCTAAAGTCAAACAATGGCTTTAAGTCAGATTCCAAATGATGAAGATAACTGATGAGGAATCAAATTATCATACAGCTCAAACAGTTCCTTACACTTATTTTAGTTATGGTTTTTCGCTGTCCCCAAGCCAAAATCGAGGCAAAGAATCCGGAAATTTCAATCCTCTTTTTTGGAAAAGAGCGATGGGGAATTGATCGGATCCGAGTAAAATGAATTTGGGCGGTTGTAGTAAAGCTACTTTTTTCTGCCAAAAGCTTCAATCTTGCATCAAAGAGTGACTTTTAACCTCACCACCCTGAGTACCACAAACCACATTGAAAAGAAAGATGTTCTCATCAACTTGAGAAACATTGCCCAATCAAAAACTTTTATCGTGGTTAGGACTTTAGCGAATCTTCATCAGGAATTATACAAACAATGTCAAAGTCAGGAAGAATCTTTAGATTCGTAGCATTCCATTTCGAGAATAAAACTTCCTTATCAATCCATCTGACTTTCTTCCCGAAATATAATCTCAAGTACAGAAGGCACGACATTTTTCTCTAAATTTAAATCTGAAGTCAAACATGATTTGCTTACAAACTTTTGCTTCTATCATTCAGAAGATAAGGTAAAGTCTCAATCTGTATCTTAAACACATAGTCTTTTCCTCATTTGATTCTAGCTAGTACTTGGGGATAGGAAGGAAAAAACATAAGTAACTCCAATAAAAAGCATCCAAAACTCGCCAGAATTGGGTAAAGAAATGATGAAGACAGATTCCAGATAATCGACAAGTATGATGGAAAAATAGTTGGATGCGGGTTCATTTGCTTCAAGTAAGCTTAACAAAATTAGCGTTAAGCCTTGGAAAGGCAAAAACAGCTTTGGTGATAAGGAGACGATGGATCTCTTATAACCTAAAAAGGACCAGAAATTGGCTGATCATTTTTACTTTAATTCAGATTTATCAATACATAATTTCTACAGGAAATGTCCGTTGACAGCTTCAGTTGAATCAAAAGCTGCTGAGAAAGCTTTTATACCAGTTTTGAATTATCTCCAGTCTCTGAAGAGTCCCCATACCCCGAGAAAATAGTGCATCATTTTCTTCATTTTTCCACTCCGATAATTGTTCAATAGGTGCCGACGGGTGAGAACCAATACTTTTTGACCACAGTTCTTCAATAATTCCTCTGCCCTAATTCTTTCAAAATTTTTGAATCCTCCTGAGGTGTTTTTCAGCGGTTGGTTCGTATTCATTTTCTGACACATCTGAAACCACCGCGAGTACCGATCACAGGATTTAGACTCTTCTGGCTGACCTCGACCACTTTCGCAGCCTTGCCTTCTTAAATTATGATGTAATGATTTTTCGCAGGTGATCACATCTCAATTTAGAACGTATTGGATTTGATATTGAAAAAGGTTTCTCCAGGTTTACGGAATGAGAAAATCCAATCTCCGGAATATAGGCGTAGTGTTCTGAGTCACTGCTCACGCTAGTTCGAATAGTCTCAGCTACTGTGCACTGGCCTTTTTTTCTTCTTGTTTTTGGCTCAGGCTTAGCTTTTTACTTGTTTTTGGCTTTTGATTGGGTTTGGCAACTGTAACTGGAGGACTTTTACAACCGGTTTAGGTTCACTTTCTGGGTGCATAGCGCACGGTTTGCATTTGGGATTAATAAGGATTGCCACACTTAAGGTCATTTTCTTTCATTCATTTTCTTTTATCAGCTCATCCATGTTCCCCATATTGTTTTAGAGATTAAAAAGTGTTTCTCCAAGATCCACTATGCAGCTGTCCTGCCGGAAGTGGCCAGATTTAGAAGATAAATGGAATTGAAATCGTTTTGAACGATCTGCAACCAGCTTTTTTTAACCTTCGTTGGCGTTGACGATATACCTACAGAAGCTTGATATCTTCGGCTGATTCCCAAAAAGTGTTTCTTTTCGTCGACTTCTGCAAAGATATAGGATTGTTTCTCACTACCTGCTCAACAGAAGGGAATCGAAAGTCGGGCACTAGGAATTTTATAGAAAACAACAGGATAGAAGGGTTAAACAAGGCTGGGTAGATGTAAGTCTTATATCTTATATCTTAGTATTGATTTAGAGCGATTTTTTAAAGGCAGTTATACGTGAATTGGAAATCCTTTTAAAACAAGAATTATGCTAGAAAAGCATTTCCTAAGGCATTCGCTAAATATAATATGTTTTTACTATAAAACCGGTTCAAGAGGAAGTTCGTAATCTTCTTTCTCCTTCAAAAGCATAATCAATGAAAATTATTCTATCACAAGTTTAATCCTTATTCTCATTTGATGGGGAGTATTTTTTGCTAAAACTATCCATGAGCCAAAGAGGTGTTTTTTTTAAAATAAAACCCACAC